>OBKV01000193.1_pt1 | contig 61750 bp, 54 predicted proteins | sample 1517301 | NCBI WGS metagenome assembly OBKV01 (sample SAMN04571685, study PRJEB22368) | human gut metagenome | biome: human gut; material: stool | host: Homo sapiens | place: Luxembourg | collected 2012-06-29 | reverse complement strand
TCGAGCATTACCATGCACGGCGTATGGCAATGGACAGTATGCTCTGCCGTTTCAAAGCTACCTATCCGGCAGAGCGTATAGACAGCGTACGCCATCTTCTCGAAGATAAGGTTTAGAAAAAAAGACCGTGAATTACATAAAAATGAAGCCGGCTTCATCTGTCAATGAAACCGGCTTCGCTATTGGATGAAATAGGCTTCATAGCTGGTCGAAGCTTACTTCATGTATAGAGTATCTAAAATTCTATCTTTTTATCACCTTTTTGATGATTACCTTACCTGTATTGTCAGTTGACTTCTGGATATACACACCCTTAGTTTTGTCATTGGTCTGTACGCCAGATACGGTGTAGTATTGTGTATTAATGTTTTCACCCTTTTCTGATACTCCTATGTTTGTAATACCTGTAGGAATAGAGATAATGTATTGCCCAAATTGTGGATATTAGTTTGGGCACTTGTTGCCCGCTTCATGAGCAACGGTTGCTCGTCTCATGTTCACCGGTTCCCCATCACGTGGTCCCCGAGGGACCGCTTGGAGAGCATGGCAGGAATTGTAGTTTCCTATATTTAGTTGACTACATAGTTCCTTATTCCTATTGTAAGTTGACAATTATGCCTTCCCTAACCTCAGTTGGCGAGACACCACAAATCTCGGCTCTGCGGTCAGCATCGTTGATGTCGCGCAGTTCGTATTCGCACCAGCCGTTCATGTGATTTAGCATATCTGTTTGTTGGTAACGCCAACATGCGGAGATATACGGATATAATAGCTCCCCAGTAAATGGATGTTGTATGGCATAAACCATCGTTTGGTGAGTTCTTGCGTTAGGGGCACAAGGGTTGTCACTAGTCCAAGGAGCAATGTCATTGTCTGGATTCTTGTATTTAGAATCCATTTCCTCGGTGCGTTCGAGCTTGTATGGTGTCCAGTTTGGGTTCTTACCATACACGTATAAATGTTCCGTTTCGGTAGGTAATCCCTTCTTGTCGTTTCTTGGCGAATAGGTCTTTTGCCAAGCTATATTAGCCACAAAGCAAGTTACTCCAAAAATCTCATCGCAGATTTTACGTAATTGAGCATCTTCTGCATCGCCGATAGAAATAAAGATTGCACCATCCTCGCTTAATAACTTCTTCATCAATACGAGACGAGGATACATCATGCAGAGCCACTTATCGTGTCGGCTCAAGTCTTCTCCTTCTTTGCCCACTACTTCTCCAAGCCATTTCTTGATATGAGGGTCGTTTACATTGTCGTTATAAACCCAATTTTCGTTACCTGTGTTATAAGGAGGGTCTATATAGACGCATTTGATTCTTCCCTCATACATGGGCATGAGAGATTTGAGTGCCAACAGATTATCTCCATGGATAATCATGTTGCCACTATGGGTTGGTTCTGTTGTCTGCCCTTTTTCGGCAGAATAACCGTATTGATGTTCCAATACATGATAGGACACATCATTATGATGCCCCACCACTTTGTCTTTTCCTATCCAATTAAGTGTTGGCATAATGTGCTATAGCTAAAAAGGAGCGTAGAACTATCTTGTCAGAGAAAACGGGCTTTTTAAACGAACAAATGCCTGAGGATGGAGTATAAAAGAAGCGTGAGCTTCCCTTATCTACATCCTTAGGCATTTGGCGTGGCCCGTTAATCCAAGATAAGTTCAGCCCACGCTATAGCATGGGCATTTACGAACTTATTCTATTGGATTAACATCTTATCTATCGCCAAATTTCAAGGATGTTCCGAATAAATAGTAAACGCGTAATTATGATTACTTCAATATGTTATGTCAATGTTTCTTTGTTTCTGTCTGTTTCTTATTCTACTTTTAAATGATTGGACTATATTGTTATATTCTAATATTTAAGAGAGTATGATTAAGCATTGGTCTCATGTGAATAGTTAGCGTAGTTACCCAAAATTTGTTCGATATGGATAACTTCTGGGCATGAATCCCATGTGAAGCCACCTCCCATTAGATACCAGTTGCTTCTTTCTTTAACAGGCACTTTCTTCATGCTTGGAAAAGCAGAAATAGGCATCGTTATAGAACGACCGTCTTGCAGGGTAACTTCAAACTTACCTCTCTTTGGGAACGATACAGCCTTGATTTTAGGCTTCACATTCCAATAACCTTCATTCTGATACATATTCTTACTTTTTTATTTTTATTATTCTTATAGTTTTACCTTCCTTGAATTGCTTCCATTGGTAAAGCAGTTTAGTTTGGTATCTCTTTGCTATATCAAGAACCTCTTTGACTTGTTTGTCAGTGAGGTCTCCTTGTTTTGCCATTTCTACTTCTGGCTCCAACCAAATCTTACAGAGTTCTTCTGTTCCTCGCTTACCTACATGAACATGAGCTCTGTTCTCATGGAAATCTGTGTTATAGAACAGAAAGTTCCAAATGATTTTGGCTGTTATGTATAGAAGAACTTTAGGCATAAATCCCCTCCTTCATGATTCTTTGTTTAAGCAAGCCATTCATCCTGTCTCTTACCCTAACCATATCGACCTTGGCTCCAAACAACTTTTCCAAGTCGGTTTGTATCAAGTCTAATGTCAAGAAAGAAGGAGCCTTGCCTTCGTAACAAACGTCAACATCACTCTCGTCAGTCTGTTCACCACGAGCTACTGAGCCAAAGATGCCAATCTTTGTCAATCCATATTTTGAAGTAGCGATACTCTTGTACGACTTCAAAAGGTTTAGTATTTCAGATGTCGTCTTCATTGTTATAATATTTATGTCCTATATTTCACTCTTTCATACCCTTCGTAATAGCATGATAGCTCGATGCCCTTGAAGATGACTTATCGGTTACGTGATTTTATCTTGTAAGATGCTTCATTACGAACCCACTGCAAAAATACAAACTTTTTTCTAAACTCTCGCATAAATGAGGGAAATATTTTCATTTATCATTCGTTTTAAGTAATAAGTCCATTTAGTACGTATTATCCATATAAGCGATAGATACACCCAATAGTGTTGCCTTTTAGTCCCTACTAGCGATTGAGCCTCGTCCCTAGTACCGATTGAGCCTCGTCCCTAATAGGGATCAAGCCTCGTCCCTAGTAGGGACTAAAAAGCTCCGCTATAGGGATGGAACCAATGATAAAGTAATAACGAAACAAAACAATATAGAATATGACATGTAAAAATCGAATGAAAGGTGTTTTGCTCTTCTTGTTCTTAATATGGGGTGTAGTAGAGCAAGTGTATGCCCAGCAAGCATTGCAGTCGCCTGACGGCAAATACAACTTCGTCTTCGAACAGAAAGACGGAAGATTAACCTATCATCTCGACTATGCAAATAAGCAGGTGATAGAAGAGGGGGAACTGGGTGTGAATATCGACAACCATCTGGTGGAGTCGGCGATGGGCATCCCAGTAGATAACAGCAAGGTTCTACTCGATTTAGTCGCTATAGCGATGCTATTTTCTCCTATTCTCCGCATTTTTGCGGAGAATAATGCGAATAATCTCCGCAAAACTTGCATAATCCGATAAAATGCTTTATATTTGCGCCAAAAGAATCAATTATGAGGGAAGCAACAATGTATATTTGGCAGCAAGAGGATTGGCCTCACATCATCTGAACAAATCCTCCATTGTGATAACGCTTTGTACTCGTCCTGCATACTCATTGAATTTCAATCCGTATGTCGTGACAAGCGTTAGGTGGAGGGCATTCTTGCATTTGGTCTCTTCCACGAATGTACTGAGTTTATGGCGCAAGTTCTTGTCGTAGGATGCATTGATGGAGAAATCGTCCTCACAGAATTTCATTTCGCAGATATTGCTAACATGGTCAGCACGGTCTATCACCAAGTCTATCTGTGCCCCATCTTTTTCCTTGCGACTTTTCCAAGGAGTAGCTTCTGTTTGCACGCCACTGATGCCAAGGGCTTGCTTGATTTGTGGCAGGTGATAGAAGCAAAGTGACTCAAAAGTAAACCCTCTCCATGCCGTAAGGGCAGGAGTGAGCAGGTTGTCTTGCCAAAAACGAGGATTGGTGGTCTTTTTGCCATCTATGAAAGAGAGGTAGAACTTGCTGTAGAAGTCGGTGAGGCGATAATAGACTTCTCGCTTCGGATAGCCATATTTGACATAGGATGCTATAAAGTCACTTACTTCTAATGTCTTTAAGGTTGCAGATAAGCCTCCACCATCAGGCATTTTAGTTAGCTCCGTAATTTCCTTTCTCGTAAAACCTTGTTGCTTTTGGGCAAGCAGTCGAACTATCTTCTTGCAGTCTTCGGCATTGGTGAAGAGAGAAGAGTAGAGACGGTCGAACTCCAAGCTTAGTTTGGCATTAGATTCGAAGAATAGACGGTCGATGTTTTGTGCCAGACTTTTCCCTTTTTGGAGCATAGATATATAATAAGGTATGCCACCTGTAGCCATGTAGCATTGCACTTGGTCATACTTCGCCATCACAATACCATTTTCCTTGTAATAACTTTCACATTCGCCCAAAGTGAATGGGCGAAGCTTAATCTCGTCGGTCGTTCTGTCGAAGAGACCTCCTCTGTTGTTGAGCAACTTGTCTGAAATCCAAGATGTCGCAGAACCGCAAACTATCAGCATCAAGTTCTCTCTTCCTGCTCCCCATCCATTCCAGAAATGTTCCAGTGCTGTGATAAAGCCTGAGCGTGGAGTGTCCATCCAAGGCAACTCGTCGATGAAGACAACTTGGCGTTTGCTTTGGTCTTGCTTTTCCAAGAGTTTGATTAGTGCATCAAATGCTTCCAACCAGTCGGTCGGAACTGTCTTGATGTCACTGCCGTATTTGACGAGTGAAGAATAGAAGTTGCTGAGCTGATGCTCCTTCAGTTTCTTTCCTTTCAACTCGTATGGTGACAGACCAGTATGATAGAAGGTGAGTTTCTTGTCCAACAATTCCCTAACCAGAAATGTCTTTCCCACTCGTCTTCTGCCATAAACAACAGCAAACACAGGCTTGTTTGCCTGGTATAGAGCCTCTATCTCTTTGATTTCCTGTTCTCTTCCGATAATCTTCTGTGCCATACGCTTAGTCGTTATTCCGCTGCAAAGATACTAAAAATATTGTTTGGCGCAAAATAACGAACGGTTATTTTGCGCCAAATGGGTTAAAAAAGGCATTTGGCGCAGAATAACGATATTTTTTTAAGTATAAACATAGTTCGCTACGTAATATGATCGAATAGATTCCGTAATGAATATAAAAAATGTGGTGAGATATGAAGAAGTGCCGTGAAATCTATGAAGAAGTGAAAAGTGCATTAGGTATTGTCCCTTCAAAAGCAGGAAAATGTGATGAAGCGATCAAAAACATTAGGAATTTTGTGACATAGTAGGTTTTTCTGCCTCATTTTCGATTTTTCTGCCTCATTTGATATCAAAATGAGGCAGATAAATTCATTTTTGGGCAGATATTACCAAGACCGACATCTCCGCCTTTTGCCCAGACATCAGTATCAGCACCATCGAACGAACATTAAAAGAAATGCTGGATGCTGGAGAAATCCAAAAAGTAGGGAAAGGAAGAGGCACGGGATATATTGTCAAATAAAAGATCTACCATTTCTTTTCTTGTGTGCAAACAATATTTGAAGAGCAAACAATGTAACTATTCAGCAACTCCTATAAATAGGGACTGCTGAATAGCAACCAATTAAAATTTGGCGTTGAAAAAATATTAATTGTTGTACCTCTTGATTCACGCCTTTTGTTAGACACGACAAACTTTCTCTATCCCAAAAATGCCGATAAACTGAGTCTCTTCTCTATGAAGGGCTTCATTCATTCGCTCTAATTCTGCCCCTCTATCTATGAGTTTCTTAAATTCCATAAGCTTTGCATTAGAAATATCTTGCACAAAGATAATCTTTTTCAAAGATATTTCCAAATGTCTGATAATTAAAGTGATATTTATTGTTGAACTTTAACTAAAGTTACTTGCTTGGGTAATCAGCTTCGTTTGCATAACGAATAAGAAACTTAAGAAATATGGGGGGAATGCGTCATAAGAAAAATTGCAGATTTCTTGGTCGTCTCAAGAAATAATCGTATCTTTGCTGCGGATTTTTATGGAATATCCTCAGTAGTGTTGCGGATTTTCATTGAAAATCCGCAGTAAAAACGATTAAATGATTCAATGATGTTTGAACGTATATGTCACATAGATAAAGAGTTAGAAGATAGTATATTCTTGTTTGGTGCTCGGCAGACAGGAAAAAGTACTTTTTTGCGTCAGAAATATCCCGATGCAATCTATATTGACTTGTTGGATACCGCAATGAAAGGACGATTGAAACGTCGCCCCACATTGTTGTATGAGATGCTTTGTGACAAATCGGAGGGTACACTTGTCATTATTGATGAAATACCTGAGGTGCCAGAATTGCTCAACGAAGTACATCGCTTAATGTCTGAAAAGAACTTGGTGTTTATCTTGTGTGGCTCCAGTGCTCGCAAGTTGAAACGTAATGGGTATAATACTTTGGGTGGAAGGGCATATCCTGTATATCTTTTTCCATTTGTAACGGCAGAGATTCCTAACTTCAATCTCCAGCAAGCTATTAACTATGGAATGTTGCCGCCTCATTATTTGGCAAAGAATCCACATCGTCGTCTATCTGCTTATATAGATGTCTATTTGAAGGAAGAAATCAAAGAAGAAGCTTTGGTTCGTAATCTGAATGCGTTCCAACGTTTCTTGGAGGTTGCTGCCCTTACGGATGGCGAGATGGTAAACAACAACAATATAGCCCAAGATTGTGGGGTTAGTGCCAATACGGTAGTTAGCTATTTTGATATATTGGAAGATACGTTGTTGGGATTCCGTATGCCAGCTTATACGAAGACTTTGAAGCGCCGCTTGGTGCAAGCTCCTCGCTTCTATTATTTTGATGTTGGAATCGTCAATCATTTATTGCATCGAAAGGAGTTGGTGCGAGGTACGGCTGAGTATGGACATGCCTTCGAACATTTAGTTATTCAGGAATTGCGTGCATGGCTTTCTTATTCTGAGAGTGAAGAGAAGTTGAGCTATTGGCGTACTTATACGGGATTAGAGGTTGATGCGGTGATTGGTGATGCCCGAATTGCGATTGAAATCAAGTCGGTGGAAGAGGTTATGTATCGCCATTTGAAGGGACTGAAGGCTTTTGCGGAAGATTATCCTGACAGTCGCCAATTGGTAGTCTCCTTGGATCCGATAAACCGACGCATGGGAAACATTGAATGTATCTACGTGTTGGATTTTTTCAAGATGTTGTGGAAAGGACAAATCTGATGAAGCAGACGTGCGTTGGCTTGCAGGTCTATTTCTTGAAATTGCAGATTCTTGATGCAATATTTATGGAATTGTGCCGTTTTTCTTATATAATCATTCTCAAAATATGAATAGTATGAAAAAGTATATGATGGCAGTCGCCTTGATGGTGCTTTCTGTAATGGCAGCCGTGGCGCAAGATGTAGAAAATCCTGTGGGGAAAATATCTGTTATCCCTCGCATTGGTGTGGTGCTCTCTAATTGGAGTAATAATAAAACCTATTTCACGACTGAAGAAAATGCTGACTATATGAAATCCAAATATCAAGCTGGATTTATGGGCGGTGTTGACTTCGAATATCGGGCTACTGAACAGGTGGGCATCAGCTTGGGAGCTTATTATGCCAAACAGGGCTTCCGATGGCCAAGTTATCAGACGGAAAGTAAGGACAATGGCAAGACGGTGCTGACGGGGTATAACAACCAGCACGTGGACCTGAACTATATTCAAGTGCCTCTGATGGTGAAGGCCTACGTCACACGCCAGTTGGCTTTGCTGCTGGGCGTACAGGCTGGCTTCCTCTTGGGTGATGCTAAATATAAGGGGGATTCTTCGGAAATTACGATTGATAATTCCGGCCATTCGGTGTATGAGGAGAAAGAATCCTTTGATGAGAAATGGCCAGCTAAGAAATGTGATGTCTCTATTCCGATTGGCGTGGCTTACGAGTATCAGAATGTGATATTGGATGCGAGATATCAGTTAGGATTGAGCAAGGTGGATAAGATGGCCAATATGCCAAGCCAGTCTAAGACGAATGCCTTTACGGTTTCTGTGGGCTATCGTTTTACGCTGTAATGGTATGGCAATGTTTATGCTATATCCTGCCATAGAATATACAATATGTTATAATTTGGCGGTTTTCATACCTATGAAAACCGCCAAATCGTTTATTTTTATTATTTGTGGCGGAATATAATAAGAAAATGTATGATAGGATATTAGCGACCAAGCCTCGCCTATAGTAGGAACTAAAATGACCGCAATAGGGAATTCCAATTGTAAATAATCCATATAGACTTGTTACTTTCAAGAAAAATGCTTATCTTTGCCATCGCATTAAGTAAAGCAAGAGATTATGGCAAGAAAATTATATCCTATAGGCATACAGACCTTTGAACGCATCCGCAAAGAAGACAAGTTCTATGTGGATAAGACGGAATATGTATATCGTATGACCCATACTGATGGAGCATATTTCTTCCTCAGCCGTCCACGTCGTTTTGGTAAGTCGCTTCTCGTTTCTACCTTCGAAAGTTATTTTGAGGGTAAAAAGGAATTGTTTGAAGGACTTGCCATTGAGAAACTGGAGAAAGAATGGAAAGAATATCCTGTGCTACACTTTGACATGAGCCTTGGTAAGCACATGGATATAGAACAATTAAAAAGATACCTCCTCTTCATTATCGAAAATAACGAGAAGCGGTATGGGGTGGAATCCCATTTGCCAGACCCAAATGTGCGCTTTGCGAACTTGATGCAGACTATCTTTGAGCAAACCGGAAAACAAGTGGTCGTTCTTATTGATGAGTATGATGCCCCTTTGCTTGATGTGACGCATGAAGATACCCAGTTAGATGCCTTGCGTGATATCATGCGTAATTTCTACAGTCCATTGAAAGGTTGCGAGAAAATGCTACGTTTTGTCTTCCTCACAGGTATCACTAAGTTCTCACAACTCAGCATCTTCAGTGAATTGAACAATATTACCAATGTCAGTATGCAAGAACAGTATGCTGGAATCTGTGGTATTACAAAGGATGAGTTGTTGACTCTGATGAGTGATGACATTAATCGCCTTGCAGAAAAGAATAGGATTTCCTATGAGAAAACTGTAGATAGATTGAAATTGAACTATGATGGTTATCACTTTACGTGGCCTTCACCAGATGTCTTCAATCCATTCAGCCTGTTGAATTGTTTTGCCGAAGGAAAATTCAATGCCTACTGGTTCGGTTCAGGAACACCAACTTATCTGCTCAACATGATGCGTAAGTATGCTTTTACTCCTATCAACTTAGGAGAAAAGATGGAAGCTGGAAAGGATGACTTTGATGCAGCTACAGAAACCATGACCACCATAATGCCATTGCTTTACCAGAGCGGTTATATTACCATCAAAGACTATGACGAGGATACGGAACTTTACACCTTGGCACTCCCTAACAAGGAAATTCACATAGGTTTGTTCAGAAGTCTCCTTCCTCATTATCTGAATAGAATGTCAGTAATGGGAAATACGACTATTGCCAAGATGTCTAAACTCATCAATCAAGGCAAAATGGATGAAGCCTTGCTGCTGCTCAAGACTTTCTTGGAAACCGTTCCTTATTGCGACAACACTAATTACGAGGGGCATTATCAGCAAATGATGTACATCATCTTCGCCTTGCTCACCAACTTCTGTATTCTCGTAGAGCAACATACTGCTAAAGGCAGAACCGATCTCACGATGGAAACTCATGATACCATCTATGTGATAGAACTGAAGTTCAATAAGACTGCAGAAGAGGCTTTGCAACAAATCAAAGACAAGCATTATGCCGATGCCTTTGCCTTGAAAGGTAAGCCTGTGATAAAGATTGGTATCAACTATACCATTACCGAGGAGGTTAGCACTTTGGACTGGGTGATTGAATAGGATATATGCCCGTTTCTGTCGTCTTGCAGGGAAAATCAATCATTTATTGCATCCAAAAGAATTTGTTAATAAGTATTCTTTTTATTTGATTCGTATTAATAATAAACAATAACGATGAAAATAGGAAGAATACTTTTTTTGATGTCTGCTCTTGCCTTTTCGCAAGCGGGAATGGCAAATCATCAGGCTTCGGATAAGAACTCTGCGGCAGACAAGATGTGGGTGCTTGATGTGGATAAGCAATTAGAATATTGCCAAAGCAAGTGGGTAGAGCCTTGGATGAATTGCGCCAGAAGGATGGCAGTTATGACTTCTCGATGGAACCGCGCAATATCCTGAAGGGCGACAGACAGAAGGGATGGAACTGCCGCAAGGCAACTCCTGAGGAGTGGTGCGACAGATTCTGGCCGTGCATTCTCTGGATGGATTATCAGAACACCAAGGATGAGGCTGTACGCAAGGCTGCTGAGGGCTATACGGAATCTTTGAAGGAAACGAGCGATGATCTCGTTCCTCTCTGGGATATGGATGATCCACGTGGGGTGAAAGGTGGCGCTCCTAAGGACGCCAGTGCTGCTTGTGTTGTGGCAGATGCCTTGTTGGAACTCCAGCAGTATGTGGGAGGTGAGAAAGGTGAGGAATATAAGCTGTTTGCCTTGCAGTCTTTGGCTCAGTTGAGTACAGACCGATACCAGAGCGGCAAGAAAAATGTTGCTTTCCTCATGCACAGTACAGGTCATCATCCTGCAGGAAGTGAGATTGATGCCAGTATCATCTATGCCGACTACTATTATCTGGAGGCATTGATGAGAGCAAAGGCATTGAAATGATTGAGACTTGTAGCTAAGGTTTAGGTTTATATTAAAATTATTTAGTTTGGTTTTTAGATTGTCAAAGGATAACAAACAGAACAGTCAATAGGTTTTGTAAAATCTGTTGACTGTTTTTTTTCTTGTTACTAAAGCATTGATAAATCCCGCGAGAAAAATTTTCCCCTGGGCAGAGAAAAATTTTTTCTTGCCCAGGGAAAAATGAAAGTGGGGTATGGGAGGCTTTCTGCAAGACTTTCTTTCCCATGCCCATGACAAATAATCAGTCTTCGGATAAGAGGTCTGTGGCAGATTTTGTATATATGTTATTCAATCACCCAATTCTCTATATTTCCCTTGGTGGAATCGAAATTGATGCCAACCTTGGTGATAGGCTTGCTGCTGAGGGCGAAGTGTTGGCGATAGTTCTTCAGATTGATCTGTTGCATCGCCGCCTTGGCGTTCTTGTTCAATTTCAGTTCGATAATGTAGAGGTGGGTCTTGGTGAGCAAAACAATATCTACTCTGCCATTTGGCGTATGTACTTCCACGTCCACCAGATAATCTGTCAGGAGCGAGAATATGATGAAGAGCATCTGCTGATAATGACCTTCATAATTGGTTACGTTACAATAAGGAATAGTACCCAGAAAATCTTGCAAGAGATGCAAGGCTCCATCCATATTCTGCTGGTCCAGAGCTTGGGCGAGGCGACGAGCTGTTGTCGTGGTGGCAAGTGTATTGTGAGTAACATACGCTGGGATTAGAGCCTTGGTCAAACCTACTTTCACTTCCTTGTTGGGTATGTCAAGGGTATAATAGTTGTAGTCCTTGTTGTAATCCTTGATGGTGATGTAGCCGCTCTGGTAGAGCAATGGCATGATGGTATTCATATTCTCCGTTGGTGCATCAAATTCACTCTCGTCAGCTTCAATGCGACCGATGTCAGTAGGAAGCGTATCTAACTTTTTCATCGTATTGATGAGATAGGTTGGCGTTCCAGAGGCAAACCAATAGGTACCCAGTTCTCGTTTTGCAAAGCAATTGAGCAGACTGTATGGATTGAACACATCTGGCGAAGCCTTTGAAAAATGATAACCATCATAATATTCCTTGAGCTTGGCAGTAGTCTGATCTACTGATAGGTCTTGAGCCTTGGCAAGCATCTCTATATCTTCTGACATATTCTCCAATAGCTCTTCCTTAGTGATTCCGCAGATACCTGCATACTCGTCATCCATAGAGATGTTGGTGATATTGTTCAATTCGCTGAAAATGCTGAGTTGCGAGAATTTTGTGATACCAGTGATGAAGACAAAGCGAAGCTTGCCTTCTCGCATTTTCAATGGGCTAAAGAAATTGCGCATGATATTACGCAATTCGTCAAGCTGCTCTTTCTCATGAGCCACATCAAGCAAAGGTGCATCATACTCGTCGATAAGTACAACCACTTGCTTGCCTGTCTTTTCGTAAGCAAAGTCTATAAGGTCTTTGAGGCGGAGGTTGGCATCAATCTTTTTGCTGTGATAGCCCCACTTAGTCTCTTGTTCTTCTAGTACATCTGCTAAATATCTCTCCAATTGTTCCTTCTCCATGTGCTTACCTCCACTCATGTCGAAGTGCAGCACAGGATACTCAGTCCATTCTTTCTCCAGATTCTCCATGGCAAGTCCTTTGAAGAGTTCCTTTTTACCCTCGAAGTAACTTTGCATGGTTGATACCAGGAGTGACTTTCCAAAACGGCGTGGTCGTCCCAAGAAGAAATGTTTACCGCCACTATGTGACATTCGGTAAATGTATTCCGTCTTGTCAATATAGAGAAGATCTCTGTGGATAATCTCCTCAAATGTCTGTATTCCTATTGGATATAATTTCAGTGCCATAGCTTTCTGTTCTGATTGTGAGGGCAAAGATAAGCAAAATAATCGAAAGTTGCAAAAAACTATGTCATTATTTGGTGTTTAAGTCTATTCTCCTAATAGATTCCATATGATAGATATATAAACGATATGATATATCCTTCTTTGTAATTATTTCCTTCCGAATTTTACCTGCTTGTTTTAAGTTAATGTAGCACTCAAAGACAGGATTTCTGCATAAAAAAGATTCTCATTTCACAACTTTACGTATCAAAAAATATGAGTAAAGCTTTATTCTGGTCTCATGTCGTACGACTATAAACTCCTATGTTGTACGACTATAGCGCTCATTCCTCATCTATACTATTAAGTATTCACCCAACCTTTAGTTCATAAAGGAGTGGATGACTCGAAAATGGTAGCTAAGGATATGTTGTACAACCTGTAAGAAACGAATAAAAATAAGTTGGGCTGCCAGAATATCCTGGCAGCCCTATTACGTTAGTATGTTATGAAAAATTTGAGAGAAATGAAACTTCACAGTTTCGAATTGTTTTACTAAACATGATTCTTTTTATATAGAGAAAGCATAGAAATTACTACTTTAATATGGTGGGAGAGGCTTGATCAACAGTCATTTTGTCGATGCTGGTGTGCTGCATGGAATCTACTTTTGCAGAATCTCCACTCAATGCAACAGAAGCGCCTCTTGTCGCCTTGATAACTCCCACGTTTTCAACATTCTGAGAATCTTCCTGGAATGGAACCTGAGCAGCATTGCCCAAAGTGAGGAAGATGGCTACGACAGCGGCAGCCTTGAATAATGGCTTCAGGCGCTCTGTCAGCGATACAACCTTTGCCTTGTTAGGCTCCTTGGTGTATTCATCTTCGATCATAGCCATCATCTTCTGGTCGAACTCCTCTCCCAAAGCCTCGTTCTTGGTCTCGCTCAACTCATAGGCAAAGAGAGACTTATACGGCTCCAGCTCGGCAGGAAGTTCATCCTGGCTGAAGAATGTGCGGAGGATGTTCTCTTCTTCCAAAGAGGTCTCGCACTTCCAGTAGCGTTCCAAAAGTTGGTTGATGTACTTATAATCCATATCTGTCGAATTGTTGAAATCTTTGTTTTACTGTCTGACGAGCTCTGAAGATATTTACTTTTACTTGTTCCTCGGTTATTTCCAGGATTTCTGCTATTTCCCTGTATGCCTTTCCTTCGATATCTCTCAGTTGCAGGCAGGAGCGCTGTTTCTCTGGCAGCTCGTCTATCATTTTTCTCACGATGTCCAGCTTGTCTTTCTGAATCATTCGCTCGGATGGGGTAGAAGCGGTGTCTGGCTGCTCTATCTTCTCGTTTTCTATCGAATCATTCTGATTTTCTTTCTTCTTGATGCGATCGAGCGAGAGATTGCGGGCGATGGTGAGGCTGAATGCCTCGATGGATTCCAAATCCTGCCATCTTTCGCGGGCGTTCCAGACTTTAATCATTGTATCCTGCACGACATCTTCTGCTTCCTCTCTGTTGAGAGTAATGCGCAGAGCCAGTCTGAAGAGCTTATTCTTCAGTGGCAAAACATCGTTTCGGAAACTGATTTCTTTCATCCCTCTATTATCAATGACGACTATGTTATAAGAAAGTTACAACCAATCTTAAATTATTTCTATTTTTAACTCTTATTAAGGAATGAAGGGCAAATGAATTCTTCACTCTTCGTTCTTCACTCTTCACTTAATCACCGTTCCGTGCTTTCCGTCAATGGCAGTAGCGAGGGTGATAATCACTTCCTTTACTCCTGCATCGATGGCTGCGAGTGCATTCTCCAATTTTGGAATCATGCCACCTGCTACGGTTCCGTCTGCTTTGTATCTCTCAAAATCGGCATGGGTAATCACAGGAATCACGCTATCGTCATCGTCTGGATTGCTGAGCACGCCTTTCTTTTCAAAACTGTATATCAATGTCACATCGTAGTAAGGAGCCAGTGCCTTGGCGGTCTCGCTGGCGATGGTGTCGGCATTGGTATTGAGGATATTGCCCTTGCCGTCATGGGTCAGCGGAGCCATTACTGGGGTGATGTCTTCTTCCAGCAATGTCTGAAGCATCTTGCCGTTGGCACGTTCCACATCGCCTACAAAGCCGAAGTCGATACCGTCCTTCAATGGGCGCTTATGACTGTGGATGACATCCATATCGGCTCCTGTCAGACCTAATGCATTCACACCGTTTGCCTGGAGTTTTGCCACCAGGTTTTTGTTGACCAGTCCACCATAAACCATGGTCACCACTTCCAGCATGTCTGCATCGGTGATACGGCGACCGTTCACCATCTTGCTCTCGATGCCGAGGGCTGCAGCTACCTTGGTGGCACGGCGACCACCGCCATGCACCAATACCTTCTTGCCAGGAATGGCTGCGAAATCCTTCAGGAGCTGTGCCAACTGCTCGCTGTCTTCTACAATGGCACCGCCTACCTTTACTACTGTTACTTTTTCCATTGTTATAATGTTTAATGTGTAGTGTTTAATGTTTAATAGCAAAGCAATTGAATTCTTCACTCTTCACTCTTCGTTCTTCACTTACTGAAGATAAGTGTATCCGAAGAGACCATTGCGATAGGTGCCCAAGAATTCCTTGCCCTCATCGAGCGAAATCTTGCCTTCCTTCACACTCTTGGTCACCCACTGCTCCAACTGGCGGACGAGTTTCTTAGGATTGTATTGTACGTAGTCCAAAACCTCTTCCACGGTCTCGCCGTCGAATATCTGGTCGATGCAGTACTTGCCGTCCTTTACAGAGATATGGGCTGCATTGGTGTCGCCGAAGAGATTGTGCATATCTCCCAGGATTTCCTGATAAGCTCCTACGAGGAACACACCGAGATAGTATGGCTCGTTCTTCTTCAATGGATGAAGTGGGAGTACGTTGCCGATATGACCATCGGTCACGAAATTCGCTATCTTTCCGTCGCTGTCGCAGGTGATGTCCTGCAGGGTGGCGTTGCGGGTAGGACGCTCGTCCAGGCGCTGGATAGGCATGATAGGGAAGAGCTGGTCGATGGCCCAACTGTCTGGCAGGCTCTGGAACAGGGAGAAGTTGCAGAAATACTTGTCTGCAAGAATCTTGTCCAATCCTCTGAGCTCCTCAGGCACATGCTTCATGTGCTTGGCAAGGTTGTTGATCTCGTGGCACACGCTCCAGTACATCGCCTCAATCTCTGCACGGGTCTTCAGATCTACGATGCCGTGAGAGAAGAGTTGCAATGCCTCTTCACGTATCTGCTCTGCATCATGCCAGTCTTCCAGCATGTTGCGTGGATTCAGATTGTCCCATATCTCATACAGGTCCTTGACCAATTGATGGTCGGTTTCCTTTGCCTCAAACTCTTCTGGCATTTCCGGCAGGGAAGCGGTCTCCAATACGTCGATGACCAATACGGAGTGGTGGGCTGAAAGCGAACGGCCACTCTCGGTGATGAGGTTAGGATGCTCGATATTATTCTTGTTGGCTGCATCCACGAAGGTATAGACACAGTCGTTCACATATTCCTGGATGGAGTAGTTCACGGAACTTTCGCTGCTGGAAGAGCGGGTGCCGTCGTAATCCACGCCAAGACCACCACCACAATCTACGAAATCTACATTGTAGCCCATCTTGTGGAGGTTGATATAGAACTGTGCTGCTTCGCGGAGGGCAGTCTGGATGCGGCGGATCTTGGTAATCTGGCTTCCGATGTGGAAGTGGATGAGGCGCAGACAGTCGTGGAAGCCCATCTCCTCTATCTTGTTGAGGGCGGTAAGGAGTTCGGCACTTGTCAAACCGAACTTCGATGCATCGCCACCACTCTCAGCCCATTTGCCAGAGCCTGAAGAAGCAAGCTTGATGCGGATGCCGATGTTGGGTTTCACATTGAGCTTGCCTGCCACCTTGGCGATGATGTCCAGCTCGTTGAGTTTCTCCACCACGATGAAGATGCGCTTGCCCATCTTCTGTGCCAGCAAGGCAAGTTCGATATAACTCTCGTCCTTGTAACCGTTGCAGATGATGAGCGAGTCGCTCTGAGCCTGCACGGCAATGACGGCATGAAGTTCTGGTTTGGAACCCGCCTCCAGTCCGAGGTTGAACTTCTTACCGTGAGAGATGATTTCCTCCACGACAGGCTGCATCTGGTTTACCTTGATAGGATAGATGACAAAGTTTTCTCCCTTGTATCCATACTCTCCCTTGGCTTTCTGAAAACAGCTGGCTGTCTTCTCAATGCGGTTGTCGAGGATGTCTGGGAAACGGAGCAATACAGGAGCGTTGATGTCCCGTAAAGCCAACTCGTCCATGATGTCGCGCAGGTCTATCTGCGTATTGTCCTTGCATGGAGTTACATAGACATCACCCTTTTCGTTGATGCCAAAGTAAGAAGTGCCCCAACCGCTGATGTTGTAGAGCTCCTTCGAGTCTTCAATAGTCCATTTCTTCATTTTCTGTTCTTGTTCTTGCTATTAGTCTGTATTATAAATGCTGTTTTGATATTGACGTGATAAAGGTAAGCTACCTTTTTCTGCGGGTGCTTACCTTTACTGATCATTCTTTTTTAAATGCCCAACTGCTTGCGTAGCTGCTGGACGGTATTATTGATTTTATCGAAATCATCCATCACGCTGATGTCGAATATATGCTTTGCCTTGCTGTAGAAAGGCTCGCGCTGCTTGAGCTGTTCTCTGATGAATACCTGAACCTCCTCTGGTGTCTTGTTGAGCAGCAGAGGGCGTACTCCCTTGCCCATCTTCAGATGTTCGTAAAGTGTTTCTGCGGATGCTTTCAGATAGACGGTTTCTCCGCATTGGTTCATATAGTCTATGTTGTCGAAGAAGCAAGGTGTGCCTCCACCGCAACTGACGATAACATTCTCAAACTCAGCCACTTCGTGCAGCATGTTGTGCTCTATCTGTCGGAATCCCTCTTCTCCCATTTCGTCGAAGATTTGCTTCACGGTCTTGCGCATCCTGCTTTCTATATACCAATCCAGGTCATAAAACATGATGCCGAGTTCCTTGGCAAGGGCTTTGCCGACAGTTGTTTTGCCGGCGCCCATATATCCTATGATGATGATTGATTTCATTTCTCTCTTGTTGTTCTATCTGCGTTTTTATTTCCTGCGACGTGCCGTTTTTGGCTCCGGTGCTTCCTTGATGATGGTCATGCACTCTTCATAGGTGAGTGCTTCTACATTCTCCATCTTGTTCTTTGGGAGTCGGTAGTTCTTACCATCGTAGGCGATGTAAGGACCATATTTTCCGTTCAGAAGTTCCAGCTTCTCATCTTCGGCGAAGCTCTTGAGGTGACGTTTCTGCTCAGTCTCTCTCTTCTCCTGAATGAGTTCGATGGCTCTGTTGAGAGTGATGGTCATCGGATCTTCTCCCTTAGGAATGGAAACATACTTGCGGTTGTGCTGCACGTATGGACCGAAGCGACCTGTACCTACGCTCACCTTGGTGCCCTCAAACTCTCCGAGTTCGCGAGGAAGCTTGAAAAGTTCCAGGGCCTCTTCCAGCGTAATGGTTTCGATACTCAGGTTGGAAGGGAGCTGGGCAAAGAGTGGCTTGTCCTTGTCTTCGGCAGAACCGATCTGTGCCACAGGACCAAATCGGCCTATCTTGACGAATACCGGTTTGCCTGTCTTAGGATCTGTTCCCAATTCTCTTTCGCCAGCCTTGTGCTCGCTGCGGGCATTCATCACCTTGCTTACTTCCGGCTCGAAGTCCTTGTCGAATGTCTTCATCCACTTGTTCCATTCGGTCTTTCCTTCGGCAATGTCATCAAACTTCTGTTCCACATTGGCTGTGAAGTTGTAGTCCATGATGCCAGGGAAGTTTTCCATCAGGAAGTCGTTGACAACGATTCCGATATCTGTAGGCAGCAGTTTTCCCTTTTCGTTGCCTGCTATTTCCTTCTTCACTCTCTGTGTCACCTTGATTCCCTTCAGCGAATCGATGGTATAGGAACGCTCAACGCCCTTCTTGTCGCCCTTCTGCACGTATTCACGTTGCTGGATGGTGCTGATGGTTGGCGCATAGGTAGAAGGACGGCCGATTCCTAAGTCTTCGAGTTTCTTTACCAGACTGGCCTCGGTATATCTCAGAGGTGCTGCCGAGAATTTCTCTGTAGCGGTGATTTCGCGGCGCTGCAGTTCGTCTCCTTCCTTCATGGCAGGGAGGATGTGTGTTGCATCTTCTGTACCATCTTCATCATCAGTTGACTCGCGGTAAACCTTGATGAATCCGTCGAAGGTGATGACTTCACCATTGGCAACGAATTTCTCCTCAGCATTGTCGATATGAATGTTGATCGTTGTTTTCTCTATCTGCGCATCAGCCATCTGAGAGGCGATGGTGCGTTTCCAGATCAGTTCATAGAGTCGTTTCTCCTGACTGGTTCCGTCGATAGATGTCTCATTCATATAGGTAGGGCGGATAGCCTCGTGCGCTTCCTGTGCTCCCTTGGAATGGGTGTGGTAGGCGCGTGGCTGGCTGTATTCGCTTCCATATACCTTGATGATTTCATCCTTGCTGGCATTGGTGCAGAGGGTGGAGAGGTTGACGCTATCGGTACGCATGTAGGTGATGCGTCCGCTTTCGTACAACTTCTGGGCAATCATCATGGTCTGGCTCACGGTGAATCCCAACTTTCTGGCAGCCTCCTGCTGTAGGGTAGAGGTTGTAAAAGGAGGGGCTGGTGTGCGCTTCAGAGGTTTCTTGTTGACAGCTTCTACTGTAAACTTGGCATCCTTGCATTTTTCCAGAAAAGCCTCTACTTCCTCATGTGTTTTGAAACGCTTGTCCAGTTCAGCCTTCACTTCCGTAGCATTTCCGTTTTCGTTGATCAATGCGAAGATGGCAGAAACACGGTAGTAAGATTCGCTCTTGAACTTCTGGATTTCGCGCTCACGTTCTACGATGAGTCTGACGGCTACGCTCTGTACGCGACCAGCAGAGAGAGCAGGTTTCACCTTGCGCCAAAGTACTGGAGAAAGCTTGAAACCCACCAGTCGGTCGAGGACACGGCGAGCCTGTTGGGCATTCACTAAGTTCATGTCCAAGTGGCGTGGGTGCTGAATAGCATCCAAGATAGCCGGTTTTGTAATTTCGTGGAAGACGATACGGCTTGTCTTCTCTTCATCTAATCCGAGAACTTCGCAAAGGTGCCAGCTGATGGCTTCTCCCTCGCGGTCCTCATCGGAAGCCAACCAGATCTTCTTGGCTTTCTTCGCAGTTGCTTTCAATTCTGTAACGAGCTTTTTCTTTTCATCAGGAATCTCGTAGTCTGGTTCCATGGTTTGCTCGTTTATACTAAGTTCCTTCTTTTTCAGGTCACGAATGTGACCGTAAGAAGACATCACCTTATAGTCTTTACCTAAAAACTCTTCGATTTTCTTTGCCTTTGCAGGGCTCTCGACGATTACTAAATTTTCTTGCATAAGCTTCTACACAATTACTTTTGGTTGCAAAAGTAAATAAACTTTTTGCTTATACCTTATTATATAGTGTTTTTTTTTAGTTTTTTAAATGTTTTGCGAGAAAAAAGACAGATAGTTCAAAAAAACATGCTTAAAAACTTGTGGCATTAGGATAATTCTACTATTTTTGCAAGGTGTAAAACCTCATAAATAGAGACATGACACTAGTGAAAAAATATTTTGGTATAAAATACTGTATATCTACAAATTAACAATTTAAAATAGCACATTATGATATCATTTTATTTCTTGACCCATCGTTTTAAGAGAAGTATGTTGGAAATTACTTCTGAAACATCCTATGATGTCTTGTGGAAATATTTGCTTCCATACAAGACAAAACCTCTTCCTGCTGATGTTACATTTACGGTAGCTGCGGGGAAAAAGGAATATGACATAATTCGACTTTATGAAAGTGGAGAAGAATTTTTCTCTCAAAAAATCATAGATGTTCTATCTCAATTTGTCGATATGTCAGATAAATGCTATCCTATAAGAATAGAAGGGGTTGAGGCGCAATATTATGTTATTTATAACTTAAAGAAATATAAGTTCTTAAATTTGGAAGAGAATTTGTTTGAGGACGAACCAGGTTGTATTGGCGTACAAGATGAATCGTTACCCATTTTTAGTTTAGAAGGTACAAAATGCATAATTGTTTCCGAAGATATAAAAGATGCTTTACTAAAAAATAAAATCACAAACATTAAGCTGACAGAATGTTTTGGTTGCACCTTGGAAGAATATAAAAAAAATAAAAAATCCTTGATGAAACTTGAAGTTCATGAATATAGAGATAAATAAGGAGAATATGACGAATAGACTCTTTTCCATATTGTTATTGCTTTGCACCTTGGCACCCTTGGATATTAAACCACAGTCTGATGACCACAATTACATCGTTAAATCTTCGTTCCGTAGTATGGAACGAAGATTTATCTGTGGCTTAACGAAGATCCATTAGGAATCTGGTAAGTCCCTTTTTGATGGAATCAAAAGCAAACTTGTCTATATCTATTTCTGAGAATGGAATCCAGTAGTAGGCGGCAGCATCATCCATTGCTTCTATATGAGATAAGTCCTTGACCTTCACCTTGAAAAACATGTCGAGCGTATGAACTAAGAAGCCGGAATAAAGATAGGTGTTGGGATAGCTGAACTGATAGCTGACTTCCGTAGCTTCCAGACCCGTCTCTTCTTTTACCTCGCGTGCCATGGCCTCCTCACCCGTCTCGTCCATATCGACAAAACCGCCAGGCATGTCGAGCATGTCTTTGCCTGGGTCATTCTTACGGCGGACCACTAAGAGTTCATCCTTCTCATTGACGATGAGGGCAACTGTGGCGCTGCTGGCATTGAGGTAATAACTGAAACCGCAATCTTTGCACTTCTTGCTTTTGATGTTGTTGATCTCGAAATGCGGAGAACCGCATATCGGACAATACTGAAATTTGTCTAAAACGTGCATAATAGAATTATAAATTAGAAATTTCTCATTCCCAATTGTCTGTCCGGAATGGGAAGAGAGGCAGACCGCCTGCATTCGCCATGTTGCCGAGCTGGAAGTTGCGGAAGCAATAGCGCAAAGCCACTGGCTTCTTTACCTCAGGACTGGTTACGATGATGCACTCGTTCCAACCGTCGTTGCCGCCTTCCTGCCAGAAATGCTTGGCTGTGGCAGGATGGAACACCTTGTCCTCGCCGGCTACCTCGAAGCCCTTGATGCCTTCAAAGCGGTTGTAGGCTCCGTAGGTGTTGTCGAAGTGAACCTTCACGGTGTCGCCAACAATCTTCATCTCCTTGAAGGTCATGCTCTCGCAGAAGAGTCCCTTCATGCCATAGGTCTTGCTCAGGGCCTGCAGGGCAAGGCGCTCGCCCACAGGCTGCTTCTGGCATGGATGAATCTGCTCTACCTCGTATGGATAAACCAGGTCTTCGGTGCACACGATGCCGCTGTTAGGAATCACCTTGGCAGCGTTAAACTGCTGCTCGCGGAGTCTTGGACCTGCATCGCCATTCGCATCACCATTATGATAAGGTGCAATCTGCACGAAATAGAATGGCAGTTCGCCCTGCTTGAAGTCTCTGCGCCACTGGGCTACGAGGTCGGCAAGGCGCTGGGTGTATTGACCTGCCGGGTCGCCCACATTGGAGCAGCCCTGGTAGAAGAGAATACCCTTTACGCTGTAGTTGAGGATAGGATGGAAGGTTCCGTTGCCCCAGAGAAGAGGGTAAAGGAAGTCCCACTTGAACTTAGGATTCTTCGTCATCTTGATGGAGTCGAGGTCTTCCTTCGTGTTCTTTTTCAGATAGTCACGGTCTAACCAGCTCTCTACTCGGCTTCCGCCCTTGTTTGCCATCACCAGTCCCACAGGCACATTCAGCGCCTTGTTTACCACCTGCGCAAAGAAATAGCCGGTGGCTGAAGCATCGCCCACGGTTTCCGGGCTGATTACCTTCCATTCGCAGTTGGCATCGTCCAGCGGCTTGCTGCTCATCACGCTCGGAATCTTCACGTAGTGAACGCCTTTATACTGGTTGGCTCTCACCACCGCCTTGTTGTAGCCTTTCACAGGGCAGTTGCCGAATCCCTTGACTGGCATTTCCATGTTGCTCTGTCCGGCACAAACCCATACTTCACCCGCTAAGATATTGTTGAGAGTTGTCTGGTCTCCGTCATCAAAGGTGATGGAAAGCGGCGTATAACTGGCTTTTGGTGTCAACACCTTCACAGCCCATTTGCCGTCTTTGCCGGTTTTCACAGAATATTTCTGGGAAGACCAGGATGTGGTGACCTTCACTTCCGTACCAGGCTTGTCCCATCCCCAGAGATTGGCTTCTGAGTTCTGCTGGATAACCATGTTGTCACCGAGAATGTGTGGCAATTTAACTTTAGCCTGTGCTCCCAAAGTGATGAGAGCAAAGGCTGCTAAAGAAAAGAATTTCTTGTTCATTTTTTAGTGTATTAAGTTTATAATTTTTAATGGTTTTATCTGTCCATGTTGATGAATGTTGATAGAGTAAGTTAGTTAGAAACCTTTTCTTATAGAAGACCCTTGAAGGTCTTATAGAAGACTCTTGATAGCTGCATCGATGTCCTTGATCTGTGCATCGCGAGCCTGCAAGGTATTGTTGCGGTCTATCAGGAAGAAGGTAGGGATGCTCTGCACATTATAGCTTGCCAGGCTTTGTCCCTGAACGCCATCTTCGTCGCGCACGCAAATCCAAGGGATTCCGGCAGTAGAAGTCTTCCAGAAATGCTCGTCTGGATCTACGGATACCTGATAAATCTCCAGACCTGCAGCATGATACTTGTTGTAAAGGTCGCGGAGCATCATGATACGTTTGGTACTCTCTCTGTTGGCAAAGAGATGGAAGTCGAGCAGCACTACCTTGCCCTTGAGATCGGTAAGATTGCGTACCACACCCTTGTTGTCTGTCAGCGAGAGGTTGATGCATCCATTTACGCTCACCTTGCTGGCATCAATCTGTCGCTCTGCCATCTGGTTTTCCATGATGCGAACGTCCTTCATGCCCTGGATGGCGATGTTGTGGAGGTTCTTGCCACGCTCAGCGTTAGGATAGTAAGTATCCCAACTGGTAGCCACGGCAGCAAACACCTTGATGTCATCCTTGTTGTTGCGTGGATTGAACAACAGGGAGTTGGTTCCACCTATCTGAATGGTCTGGAAAAGAGCATAGTAGGAAGAAGCCTTCATTGGAGCCTTGAAGATATACCGGGTCTTGATGTCCTGCTTGTAGCTGTTGATCACCTGAGCTATCGCCACGTTCATGGAGTCAACTCCCATGTTTGGATTTTTGGTGATACTGTTGATGGTAGCCTGCAGGTTCATCTGCTTGAGCGACAGTTCCTTGATGGTAGAACAGTTCTCCGAACCTTCCACCTCGTATTTGTAAGCCATCGTAGGGTATGCAGCCTTTACGAGGATGGTTTCCGTAGAGTCAATAGAGAGGTTGATGGTCTGGTTGGCAATACGCAGGCGATAGAACTCAGGAGAAACAGAGTCCATGGCGTTTTCTTCGAAAGCGAAGGAACCGTCTTCGCCCAACTTCACCGAGTCTATTTTCTCAGGACCGTTCAGACCGATATTCTCCAGATAGAGCATGGAGTCCTTGGCTTCAGTAATGTTGCCGTTGATATGAAATTTCTTGTTATGACAAGAAGTGAGAGCCAGCGCAGCAACCATGATCACTGCCACTGAAAAGATTCTGGTTATTTTCATGAATTTCTGTATTTTGCAAAATTATCGACTGCAAAGGTAGCAATAAAATTGTGAATATGGTCTCTTAGATAGATAAAATATTTAAAAAAGCAGAAAATAGTTGCACATTTATTCGTTTATTAATAATTAAAAAGGTATCTTTGCAGCGTTTTAGATATTAGATGTTAGACAAAACAATAAGTTTTTAATTTTTAGATGAACGTAATTACAAAAAGTGTTCAGTTGCCTGATGGAAGAACCATCACAATTGAGACCGGAAAAGTTGCAAAACAGGCTGATGGTGCTGCGGTTCTCCGCATGGGTAACACTGTGCTCCTCGCAACTGTTTGTGCAGCAAAGGATGCAGTTCCGGGTACAGATTTCATGCCTTTGCAAGTAGATTACCGTGAGCAGTACAGTGCTGCTGGTCGTTTCCCTGGTGGTTTCACCAAGCGCGAAGGCAAAGCCAGCGATGAGGAGATCCTTACCTCTCGCCTTGTGGACCGTGCTTTGCGTCCACTTTTCCCTTCTAACTACCATGCAGAAGTTTACGTACAGGTAATGTTGCTCTCAGCCGATGGTGTTGACCAGCCAGATGCCCTTGCAGGTTTCGCTGCTTCAGCTGCCATGGCTTGTTCAGATATTCCTTTCGAGCACTACATCTCTGAGGTTCGTGTGGCTCGTATCAATGGTGAGTATGTTGTCAACCCTACATTCCAGCAGATGGAAGAGGCTGACATGGATATCATGGTTGGTGCTACCAAGGACAATATCATGATGGTAGAAGGTGAGATGAAGGAAGTTTCTGAGCAGGATCTCATTGGTGCCCTCAAGGTGGCTGCCGAGGCTATCAAGCCTATGTGCGAGCTCCAGTATGAGTTGGCTAAGGAGAAGGGTACTGACGTGAAGCGTGAGTACGACCACGAGATCAACGATGAGGAACTCCGTGAGCAGATTAAGTCTGAGCTTTACAAGCCAGCTTACGATATCAACCACCAGGCTTTGGAGAAGCATGCTCGTCAGGATGCTTTCGACAAGGTTTTGGCTGATTTCCTTGAGAAGTATGACGCAGCTCATACCGATCTCTCTGAGGAAGACTTGGAGGAGAAGCACGCTGAGGCTACCCGCTACTATGATGACGTAATGCGCGATGCTATGCGTCGTTGCATCCTCGATGAGGGCTTGCGTCTTGATGGTCGTGCTACTACAGATATCCGCCCTATCTGGTGCGAGGTGTCTCCACTCCCAATGCCTCACGGAAGCGCTATCTTCCAGCGTGGTGAGACTATGTCTCTCTCTACATGTACTCTTGGTACAAAGATGGATGAGAAGCTTATCGACGGTGTGCTCGAGAAGAGCTACCAGCGCTTCCTCCTTCACTATAACTTCCCTCCATTCTCTACAGGTGAGGCTAAGGCTCAGCGCGGCGTAGGCCGTCGTGAGATTGGTCACGGTCACTTGGCATGGCGTGGTTTGAAGGGTCAGATTCCTGCAGACTTCCCTTACACAGTTCGTTTGGTAAGCCAGATCCTGGAGTCTAACGGTTCTTCTTCTATGGCTACTGTTTGTGCCGGTACTCTCGCCTTGATGGATGCAGGTGTTCCTATGAAGAAGCCAGTTTCTGGTATCGCTATGGGTCTTATCAAGAACCCAGGTGAAGACAAGTACGCTATCCTCAGTGATATCCTCGGTGATGAGGACCACTTGGGTGATATGGACTTCAAGACCACAGGTACCCGCGATGGTTTGACCGCTACACAGATGGATATCAAGTGCGACGGTTTGAGCTTCGAGATTCTCGAGGAGGCTTTGATGCAGGCTAAGGCTGGTCGTGAGCACATCCTCAACTGCATGATGGAGACAATCTCTGAGCCACGTGCTGAGATGAAGCCACAGGTTCCACGTATTGTAGCATTCGATATTCCTAAGGAGTTCATTGGTGCTGTTATCGGTCCTGGTGGTAAGATTATCCAGCAGATGCAGGAGGATACAGGTGCTACTATCACTATCGAAGAGACTGATGGTAAGGGTCACGTACAGGTATCTGCTCCTAACAAGGATTCTATCGATGCTGCTTTGGGTAAGATCAAGGCTATCGTAGCTGTTCCAGAGGTTGGTGAGGTTTACGAGGGTACTGTTCGTTCTATCATGCCTTACGGTTGTTTCGTAGAGATTCTCCCTGGTAAGGATGGTTTGCTCCACATCTCTGAGATTGATTGGAAGCGTCTTGAGACAGTTGAAGAGGCTGGCATCAAGGAAGGTGACAAGATCAAGGTGAAGTTGATGGAGATAGATCCTAAGACTGGCAAGTACAAGCTCTCTCACCGTGTGTTGATGGAAAAGCCAGAGGGTTATGTTGAGCGTGAGCGTCGTCCACGTCCAGAGCGTGGTGAGCGTCGCCCTCGTCATGATGACCGTCATGAGGGTCGTGGTGAGCGTCCAGCTCGTCAGCCACGCCGTTATGAGCATCGTAATGATGAGCAGGCTCCTAAGGATTTCAACGATTCTTTGGATCACAACAATGATTAATCATCCGAAGAAAGTTGATTAATCATCATCAGATTCGAATATATATAATAAGGTGTATCTCAGCAATGGGATACACCTTTTATTTTTTTATATAAGTCCTGAATTTGAATTCCAGTAAGAGTAAATGATGAAGTTCTTCGATATATATATTAATTCTAATAATAATTTTTATGAAGCATTTCCGACGGTGTGCCATGGGCAAGTTTTTTTCCTATCTTAATCACTTTTTTTCAGTTCGTATAGGCATTTACCCTTCACCCTTCATCTTTTCGCCTGAAACCCCGATAAACACTGGGGTTCTGGAGATGAAGGGTAAAAATTCACCCTTCATCACCCTTCATCACCTGTCATCTGAATGCTATTTCAGCCTTCATAGAGGACTACTTTTAGTCTTCATAGAGGACTGCTCTTAGTCTTCATAGAAGACACATTCATTCTTCATAGGTGGAAGAGCTAAAGACAAATAAGGAAGGACCAAGGCTTGGGCAACCTTGCTTAATGCGGTTTCTTGACTTTATAAAATAGCAAAAGTGACTTTTCCTGATTTCAGTAGACACTTTTTTACTTTATAAACTAAAAAGGTAGACACTATCAATTTCATAAAACTGAAATAGTAGACACTCCTTATTTTTTGTTCCTATTTTTATAGACACAATAAAAAGAATAGTACTGAATTAATCCGTTTTCGTAGATAGATTGCAATCAAGTTCACTCAATTCATGAGGAATGCGTGTTAAACTTTCTTTTAAAATAGCTAAAGTTTTATCTTTCTTGTTATTGCATAGATTTTTCTTTGCAAATAAAAACATGCTCATAATCAGATACTTATGGAGTTTTGGAATTTTCTTTGCAAATAAAAACCGATTAATATATACGTTCCTTAAAACCTCTATAATTTTGTAGTGTTATATGCTCAAGGATTCTGCAATGGGTGCAACAGAGAGAATAGATTATAAATATTGGGTGCAAATTCTCCGATTTTGCAGAATTACATGTTGAAGATTCTGCAATGGGGACAGGTGAAATGGAGGTCTATGGATTATGGGTGCAAATAGGGTGCAACTTTGAAATGTATAAAAACAAAAAGCCTTGCAAGTGTTGAACCTGCAAGGCTTTTGCGCTTCAAGATGGGCTTGAACCAACGACCCCCTGATTAACAGTCAGGTGCTCTAACCAACTGAGCTATTGAAGCATTTTAGCTTATGAAAGAAGAAGAGTATAAGAGTTGCTTGATACTCTATTTGCGCTTCAAGATGGGCTTGAACCAACGACCCCCTGATTAACAGTCAGGTGCTCTAACCAACTGAGCTATTGAAGCATTTTGCATCTATAAGAACATGATGTTCCTTATTTGCGACTGCAAAAGTACTAACTTTTCGTGACTCTACCAAATTTTTTGCCGGTTTTTTTTGAGTTTTTCTTCAAAAAGTGCATTTTTTCTTGTTTATAGGCATATTTTAAGACAGAAAGTGGCAGTTTTCACAAAGAAATGAGTAATTTTGTAGGCAAATAAACATATTAATAAAAAGGTAAGCATGAATAAAATATGGATCTCAATGCTGGCTCTGCTTTTGGCATTGCCAACTTTTGCACAGAAAGATAAAGACCATGATTTCAAAGTGGCTAAAAACATGGATGTTTTCAATGCCATCTATAAAAACTTGGATATGATGTATGTCGATACACTCAATGCGGATGAGGTTATCGGCTATGGTATCAAGGCTATGCTCGGTAGTCTTGACCCTTATACTACCTATTATCCTGAGTCAGATCAGAAAGAGTTGAAACGCATGCTTACCGGTAAGTATGCCGGTGTGGGTGCCCTGATTCGATATAACAACCAGTTGCAGACTGTGGTTATCGACGAACCTTATGAGAATATGCCTGCTGCGGAGGCTGGCCTCAAGAAGGGTGATGTCATCCTTTCCATTGCAGATACTTCTATGGTTGGAAAGGAAGTGTCATACGTCAGTGACCACCTCCGTGGTGAACCTGGTACGTCCTTTATCATCAAAATCAAAAGACCGAGCACGGGCAAGGAGATGAAAATGAAGGTTACACGCCGAACCATTCAGATGCCATATCTTCCTTATTATGGTATGTTGCAGAATCAGGTAGGCTATATCAACTATAATAGTTTTACAGAAAATTCTGCAAGAGATGTACGTCGTGCTTTTATAGACTTGAGAAAACAGGGCGCTAAAAGTTTGGTTCTCGACCTGAGAGATAACGGAGGCGGTTCTGTGCAGGAAGCTATCAGTATCGTCAATATGTTCTTGCCTAAAAACAAGCTGATACTGCAGATGAAGGGAAAGTTGAAACGTTCCAACAATGAGTATAAGACTTCCGTGGAACCGATTGATACGGTGATGCCTATCGCTGTGCTCGTCAATGAAAACACGGCAAGTGCCAGTGAGATAACAAGTGGTAGTCTGCAGGACTATGATAGAGCTATTATATTAGGTACGCGCACGTATGGAAAAGGGTTGGTTCAGGCAACCATGGATTTGCCTTACAACGGACAGATGAAACTGACCACTGCCAAGTATTATATTCCAAGCGGAAGATGTGTGCAGGCTTTGAACTATAAACATTCGAGGGGTGGATATGTGGAGCATGTGCCAGATTCATTGACCAAGGTATTCTATACCGTGGGCGGTAGAGAAGTGCGTGACGGTGGCGGTATCAAACCAGATGTAGAGGTAAAGCCAGATTCACTTCCAAATATTGCCTTCTATTTAGCAGGAGCACGTGACAGTAATGAGGTGATGCTTAATTATGAGGTGGATTACATTGCCAAGCATCCAACGATTGCATCACCAGAGGAATTTGCTTTGACGGATGCAGACTATGAGGAATTCAAGGCAAGAGTGCTGAAGGCAAACTTTAAGTATGACCGTGAAACGGAAAAATACTTGAAGGATTTGGAGAAACTTGCTAAGTTTGAAGGATATTATGAGGATGCCAAACCGGAGTTTGAAGCACTGAAGAAAAAACTGAGTCATAATGTGGCAAAGGATCTGGATTATAATAAGGCTACTATCAAGCGATTGCTGGAAAACGCGATCGTGGCAGCTTACTATTATCAGGCAGGTGCCATCCGCAATTCCCTGAGATATGACAAGGTGGTAAAGGAAGCGTCCCGCCTCTTGAATTCTCCGGAAGAATATGCCAAGATTTTGCATCCTAAGAAAAAATAAAATCCATACGATACCTGCCTATATCAGAAGGAAATAAGTATGATTTTAGCTGAAATCCATGCACAATCCATTAAAAATGCGCATGTTAGGAATAAAAAGTTCCATTTTTTTTGGATAATATCGAAAATATTCGTAATTTTGCAAACGTTCAGTGGAATGAGGGGCTCGCAAAGAGTTCCTCATTTTATTTTAATAAGGTATATATGATTGACAAAAACGTCGTAAAAACATTAGTGGATGAGTGGCTCCAAGATAAGGAATATTTCTTGGTAGGCATCGAAATTAGTCAAGACAACAAGATTGTCGTGGAAATCGACCACGTCGATGGTGTGTGGATTGAGGATTGCGTGGAACTCAGTAGATATATTGAGGGTCATTTGAATCGTGATGAGGAAGACTTTGAACTGGAGGTGGGTTCTGCAGGATTGGGACAGCCATTCAAGGTGCCTCAGCAGTACATCAACTTTATTGGCAAAGAAGTCGAGGTGCTTGATGCCGATGGCAAAAAAGTAAAGGGCATCCTCAAGGCTGTCGATGGCAATGATTTTACAGTAGGTGTTGAAGAAAAGGTAAAAGTGGAAGGCAAGAAGCGTCCGGTAAAACAGGAAGTCGATTATGCTTTCCAGATGGATAAAGTAAAATATACAAAATACGTAATAAGTTTCAAATAAACTATGGCTAAGAAAGAGCAAGAATTAACTGCGAGTATGATTGATACATTTCGCGAGTTCAAAGAAACCAAGAATATCGACCGTACAACTTTGGTGAGCGTGTTGGAGGAAAGTTTCCGCAATGTGCTTGCTAAGATTTTTGGTAGTGATGAAAACTTCGATGTGATTGTTAATCCTGATAAAGGTGACTTTGAAATTTACCGCAATCGTGTCGTTGTTGCTGATGGCGAGGTGGAAGATGAAAATAAGGAAATCGCTTTGACTGAGGCTCGTAAGATCCAGGCTGACTATGAGGTTGGGGAGGATGTGAGCGAGAACGTGGATTTCAATAAGTTTGGCCGTCGTGCTATCTTGACTCTTCGTCAGACCTTGGCTTCTAAGATTTTGGAACTTGAACATGATTCTCTCTATAATAAGTATAAAGATCGTGTGGGTCAGATTATTTCCGGTGAGGTTTACCAGATCTGGAAGCGTGAAATCCTGATTGTTGACGACGAGAACAATGAGTTGATTTTGCCAAAGGCAGAGCAGATTCCTGCTGACCAGTATCGTAAGGGTGAAACCGTGCGTGCCGTAATCTTGCGCGTGGATAATGAGAATAACAATCCTAAGATTATCTTGAGCCGTACTGCACCTATCTTCTTGCAGCGCCTGTTGGAGGCTGAGGTTCCTGAAATTGCAGAGGGACTGATTGCTATCCGTCGCATAGCCCGTATGCCAGGTGAGCGTGCCAAGATTGCTGTGGAGACTTTCGACGAGCATATCGACCCTGTAGGAGCCTGCGTGGGTGTGAAGGGTAGCCGTGTACATGGTATCGTACGTGAGTTGTGTAATGAAAACTTAGACGTAATCAACTATAGCAGTAACGTGAAGTTGTTCATTCAGCGTGCTTTGGCACCTGCAAGAATTTCTTTAGTTAATATAGATGATGAAAACAAGAAGGCAGAGGTGTTCTTGCAGCCAGAAGAGGTGAGCAAGGCTATCGGTCGCAGTGGTATGAACATCAAGTTGGCTTCTATGTTGACAGAATATACCATTGATGTGTTCCGTGAGATTGACGAAAGTCAGGCTGACGAGGATATTTATCTGGATGAATTCTCTGATGAAATCGACCAGTGGGTTATCGACGCCATCAAGGGCATCGGACTTGATACAGCGAAGCAAGTGCTCAATGCACCTCGCGATATGCTCGTAGAAAAGGCCGACTTGGAGGAAGAGACTGTTGATAACGTATTGAAGGTTTTACGAGCAGAGTTTGAACAGTAATTCTCTAAAAATCGCATTACAAATAAGAGACAAAAGAAAAGGAGTATAAATAATAAATATGAGCATCAGATTAAACAAAGCACTACGTGAATTGAATATAGGACTTCAGACGGCAGTTGAATTCCTATCTAAGAGAAGTGACCTGGGAGAGGTCGAGGCAGAACCAAGCTTCAAGCTTAGCGATCAGCAATATAAGGCTCTGACCGATGCCTTCAGTCAGGACAAGAAGGTCCGTGACCAGGCGGAAAAGCTTTTCACCAAGAAAACAAAGGATAAGAAACGTGTTCCAGAGCAGAAGGAAGACCGTGAGGAGAATGCCGAGGTGTCTAATGGTAAACAACAGTTTAAACCATTGGGCAAGATAGACTTGGATAGCATCGGAAAACCTGCTGCTAAGTCTGCTGCTCCTGAGAATCGTAAGGCGTCTGGAAAGGAGTCTGCTGCCGTCAGCTCTGCGCCTGTTACTAATGCTTCTAAGGCTGAAGCAAAAGCAAGTCATGAACATCAGAAAGGTAATGCTGGCGGACAGATGTCTCACCAGCATAAGCAGAATGGTGAGAGAAATAATGGCCAACAGAAGCAAAATAATCATAAGTCAATGCAAAATCAGGCTAACAACAATCAGCCACAACAAGGCGAGAAGCCAGCTGAAACAAATGCTTCTGGAAGCGTGTTCACCCTCAAGAGTGAGAAGAAGTTCTCTGCCAATGAACCTAAGGTGTTGGGTAAGATCGATCTATCTTCCTTGAATCAGAGTACTCGTCCTAAGAAGAAGAGTAAGGAGGAACGCCGCAAGGAACGTGAGGAAAAACTTGCGCAGCAGCACAGTGAGAGAAAGAAACGCGTGCGTATCAATAAAGAACGTGTTGATATCAATGCTGAGGCTAACCAGGGTAATAATGGGGGCAACAAGAACAACCAGAATGGTGGCAATAAGAAGAAAAAGAATAAGAACAAGAATAATAACAAGGGCGGCAGTCAGAACAACCAGCGTCAGATAGAAGTTGACGACGAGGCTGTAGCACGCCAGGTAAAGGAGACTCTTGCTCGTTTGACCAGCAAGAGCCAGAACAAGAAGGGCGCTAAATACCGTAAGGAGAAGCGTGAGGCTGTTCAGGAGAAATTGCAAGATCAGGCTCGTCAGGAGCAGAAGGACAGCAAGACTCTGAAGCTTACTGAATTCGTTACCGTTAGCGAGTTGGCTACGATGATGGACATCAGCGTTACTCAGGTTATCTCTACCTTGATGGGTGTTGGTATCATGGTATCTATCAACCAGCGTCTGGATGCAGAGACCATCAACATGGTGGCTGAGGAGTTCGGTTTCAAGACCGAATACGTGAGTGCCGAGGTTCAGGAGGCAGTGAGCGAGGAAGAGGATGATGAGAACGACTTGGTTCCACGTGCTCCAATCGTAACTGTGATGGGTCACGTTGACCATGGTAAGACATCTTTGCTCGACTATATCCGCAATACCAATGTGATTGCTGGTGAGGCTGGTGGTATTACCCAGCACATCGGTGCTTACAGTGTGACATTGCAGAGTGGTCGCAAGGTTACCTTCCTGGATACTCCTGGTCATGAGGCGTTTACCGCCATGCGTGCCCGTGGTGCTCAGGCTACCGATATCGCCATCATCATCATCGCTGCCGATGACTCAGTGATGCCTACTACCAAGGAGGCTATCGCTCATGCTCAGGCTGCTGGTGTGCCAATGGTATTTGCCATCAATAAGATTGATAAACCAGGTGCTAATCCAGACCGTATCCGCGAGGACTTGGCGAACATGAACTTGCTTGTTGAGGAATGGGGCGGTAAGTATCAGTGCCAGGAAATCAGTGCCAAGAAGGGTATTGGTGTTCACGATTTGCTCGACAAGGTGCTCCTTGAGGCTGATATGCTCGACTTGAAGGCTAACCCTAACCGTCGTGCTACAGGTACCATCATCGAGTCTTCTCTCGACAAGGGTCGTGGATATGTTTCTACCGTATTGGTTGCCAACGGTACCTTGAAGGTAGGCGACATCGTACTCGCCGGTACTTCTTGGGGTCGTGTGAAGGCGATGTTCAATGAGCGTAATGCTAATATCAAGTCTGCAGCTCCTGCAGAGCCAGCTATCATCCTCGGTTTGAATGGTGCGCCTACTGCAGGTGACCAGTTCCATGTTATCGAGACAGAACAGGAGGCTCGTGAAATTGCCAACAAGCGTGAGCAGTTGCAGCGTGAACAGGGCTTGCGTACTCAGAAGCGCTTGACCTTGGGTGATATTTCTCACCGTATCGCACGTGGTGAGTTCCATGAGTTGAATGTTATCGTGAAGGGTGATACCGATGGTTCTGTTGAGGCATTGAGCGACTCATTCATCAAACTTTCTACTGAGAAGGTTCAGGTGAACGTAGTCAACAAGGCTGTGGGTCAGATTTCTGAGAACGATGTGATGTTGGCTTCTGCTTCAGATGCTGTCATCGTTGGTTTCCAGGTTCGTCCATCTGCTGATGCACGTAAGGCTGCTGACCGTGAGGGTGTCGAAATCAATACTTACTCTATCATCTACGATGCTATTGATGATATCAAGAGCGCGATGGTAGGTATGCTCGATAAGGTAAAGAAGGAAATCATTACCGGTCAGGTTGAAGTGAAGCAGACCTTCAAGATTTCTAAGGTGGGTACTATTGCCGGTGGTCTCGTTACCGAGGGTAAGGTACATGCCAAGGATAAGGCTCGTGTCATCCGTGACGGTATCGTGATCCGTACTGCTGAAATCGGTGCCTTGAAGCGTTACAAGGACGATGTCAAGGAGGTTGTTACCGGTATGGAATGCGGTTTGAGCCTTGTCAACTACAACGATATCCAGGAAGGCGACGTTATCGAGACCTTCACAGAAATCGAGGTAGAGCAGAAACTTTAATCAAGTGAAGAGTGAAGAACGAAGAGTGAAGAATTAATTTGTCTTTTCGCTCTATCCTATATATAATAAGGTAGGGATGAGTCCTTGGTGGCTTATCCCTATTTAGGGTTTAAATAACGAAAGGTTATTCTAAATAAAATGGCAGAGAAAGAACAAGAAAAGAATCAGTTTGTCAAGCAGGTGGCTGAGCAGAAATATGAATTCGGCTTTACTACTGATGTGCATACTGAAATCATAGAGAAAGGACTCAACGAGGATGTTGTGCGCCTCATCTCACAGAAGAAGGGAGAGCCAGATTGGATGCTCGAATTTCGTCTGAAAGCCTACCATTACTGGAAGACGCTCAAGGAGCCAAAGTGGGGACACGTACATGTGCCACCTGTTGACTACCAGGAGATTTCATATTATGCAGACCCTTTGGCTAAGAAGCCAAAGAACCAGGAGATTGATCCTGAGTTGGAGAAGACATTCGATAAACTCGGTATTCCTCTGGAGGAGCGCTTGGCTTTGAGCGGTACCGCTGTAGATGCCATTATGGACTCTGTATCGGTGAAGACTACCTTCAAGGAGAAACTTCGTGAGAAAGGAGTCATCTTCTGCAGTATTGGTGAGGCTGTAAAGGAACATCCTGATTTGGTAAAAGAGTATTTAGGTACCGTTGTTCCTTATCGTGATAACTTCTATGCAGCCTTGAACAGTTGTGTATTCAGTGATGGCTCATTCGTCTATATTCCTAAGGGCATCCGCTGTCCGATGGAGTTGAGCAGTTACTTCCGCATCAATGCCCGTAACACCGGTCAGTTCGAGCGTACATTGATCATCGCCGATGATGATGCCTACGTTTCTTACTTAGAGGGATGTACAGCGCCAATGCGTGATGAGAACCAGCTCCATGCAGCTATCGTAGAGATTATTGTCAAGGATAATGCTGAGGTGAAGTACTCTACCGTTCAGAACTGGTATCCTGGTGATGAACATGGTAAGGGTGGTGTATTGAACCTTGTAACCAAGCGAGGCGACTTGCGTGGTGTCAACTCTAAGTTGAGCTGGACTCAGGTAGAGACGGGTTCTGCGATTACCTGGAAGTATCCTTCCTGTATCTTGCGCGGCGATAACTCTGTAGCTGAGTTCTACAGTGTGGCTGTTACCAACAACTATCAGGAGGCTGATACAGGTACCAAGATGATTCACATGGGTAAGAACACCAAGAGTACCATCATCTCGAAGGGTATTTCGGCTGGTCATAGCCAGAACTCCTATCGTGGTCTGGTTCGTGCTACATCCAATGCCGATAATGCCCGCAACTACAGTTCCTGCGACTCTTTGTTGCTGGGTAGCGATTGCGGAGCACATACCTTCCCATACATGGATGCTCATAACGATACAGCCGTGTTCGAGCATGAGGCAACTACCTCGAAGATTTCAGAAGACCAGCTCTTCTATTGCAATCAGCGAGGCATTCCTACCGAGGAGGCTGTCGGCTTGATCGTAAACGGTTATGCCAAGGACGTGCTCAACAAGTTGCCTATGGAGTTTGCCGTTGAGGCACAGAAACTCCTGAGTGTTTCACTCGAAGGAACTGTAGGATAATCATCATTATTCTCGATGAAATCGATAAAAATAGACTAAAATTATGTTAGAGGTAAAGAATCTGCATGCTACTATTGCAGGCAAAGAAATATTGAAAGGTATCAACCTGACTATCAACGATGGTGAGATACATGCGATTATGGGACCTAACGGTTCTGGTAAGTCAACCTTGAGCGCTGTGCTCACAGGTAACCCTCTCTATACCGTAACCGAGGGCGAGGCTATCTTCAACGGCAAGAACCTTCTGGAAATGAAGCCAGAGGATCGTGCCCGTGAAGGATTGTTCCTTTCTTTCCAGTATCCGGTGGAGATTCCTGGCGTATCTATGACCAACTTCATGCGTGCGGCAATCAATGCCAAGCGTGAATATCAGGGTTTGGAACCATTGAACACCAGTGAATTCATGAAGCTGATGCGTGAGAAGCGTGCGTTGGTGGAATTGGATAGCAAGTTGGCTCGCCGTTCTGTAAACGAAGGCTTCTCGGGTGGTGAGAAGAAGCGCAACGAGATTTTCCAGATGGCTATGCTGGAGCCAAAGCTTTCTATTCTCGATGAAACCGACTCAGGTCTTGACGTGGATGCGATGCGTATCGTGGCAGACGGTGTGAACAAGATGCATACCGATCAGACTTCAGCCATCGTCATCACTCACTATGAGCGTTTGCTCGATATGATTAAGCCAAGTGTGGTTCACGTTCTCTATAAAGGTAGAATCGTGAAGACTGCAGGTCCTGAACTTGCCAAGGAGATTGAAACTCGTGGTTATGACTGGATCAAGGCTGAGGTAGATGAGAAATAATGAGGAGGATGGCTATGCTTTCAGAAAAACAATATTTAGATTTGTATCAGTCTTCTTCGAGAATGATCAAGAGGAACAGTGCAGAGGTTCTCAACGCAGTTCGTGATGCTGCATTCGAGGACTTCCGTCGCTTGGGCTTCCCTTCCCGTAAGGTAGAAAGATACAAATATACCGATATGAGCGCCATCTTCGAGCCAGACTATGGCTTGAATTTGAATCGCTTGGAAATTCCAGTAGATCCATACCAGGCTTTTCGTTGCGATGTTCCTAATCTGAGTACTTCACTCTACTTTGTGGTGAACGATGCTTTCTATAATAAAGCTCTTCCAAAAGTGGAGTTGCCAGAGGGCGTTATCGTGGATTCTTTGTGCAAGGTTGCTACAGAAAACCCCGAATTCATCGCAAAATACTATGCTAAGATTGCAAAAACTGATGAAGATGGTATCACTGCATTGAACACATTCCTGGCACAGGATGGCTTGCTCATCTATATTCCAAAGAATGTAAAATTGGATCGTACCATACAGGTTATCAATATCCTTCGTTCGGATGTTGACCTGATGGTAAATCGTCGCGTTCTCATTGTCTTGGAGCAGGGAGCTGAGGCAAAGTTCCTCTTCTGTGACCATGCTGCAGACGATAAGAACTTCCTCGCTACTCAGGTCATTGAGGCATACGTAGGTGAGAATGCCAGTCTCGATCTCTATTGTCTGGAGGAGACTCATTATAAGAACCGTCGTGTCAGCAATGTGTATATCGAGCAACAGGCCAATAGCCGTGTGAACCATAACGTGATTACACTTCATAATGGTATCACTCGCAACCGTCTCGATCTGGTGTTCAAGGGAGAAGGTGCTGAGTGTTTCTGCCATGGTTGCGTGATTGCTGATAAGAATCAGGTGGTAGATAATAATACACTTATTGATCATCAGGTGGGTCATTGCAGCAGTAACGAGCTTTATAAGTATGTGCTCGATGGAGAAGCACGTGGTGCTTTTGCCGGTAGAGTCTTGGTTCGTCATGGTGCCCAGAAGACTACTTCTCAGGAAACCAACCAGAATCTCTGTGCAACGAAGACTGCCCGTATGTTTACCCAGCCGATGCTGGAGATTTATGCCGATGATGTGAAGTGTGCGCATGGAAGTACTGTAGGTCAGCTCAACGATGCGGCATTGTTCTATATGCAGCAGCGTGGAGTGAGCCGTGAGGAGGCTAAGTTGCTTCTTCAGTTTGCATTTATCAACGAAGTCATCGACAAGATGGAGCTGGAGCCATTGCGCGACCGCCTGCATCATCTCGTTGAGAAGCGATTCCGTGGCGAACTCAATAAGTGTGAGGGTTGCAAACTCTGTAAATAAATAATAAAGCGTTCCTCTGCTTGAGGAGCGCCTTTTTTAAACGATATAAAAGGTCTTAGGATTATGTATGATATAAATAAAGTACGTCAAGATTTCCCGATTTTATCGAGAACTGTATATGATAAACCGTTGGTGTATTTGGATAATGCGGCTACAACGCAGAAGCCATTGTGTGTACTTGATGCCATGCGCGATGAGTATCTTAATGTAAATGCCAACGTGCATCGTGGTGTGCATTATCTTTCTCAGCAGGCTACCGATCTTCATGAGGCAGCTCGTGAGACCGTACGTAAGTTTATCAATGCGCCTAAGATCGAGGAAATTATCTTTACCCGTGGTACTACAGAAAGTTTAAATCTTGTGGTTTCATCGTTCTGTGATGAGTTTATGAGCGAGGGCGATGAGGTGATTATTTCTACAATGGAGCACCATTCCAATATCGTGCCTTGGCAGTTGCAGGCTGCTAAGAAGGGAATTGCTATCCGTGTTATTCCTATTAATGATAAAGGTGAGATTAACCTCGATGAATTCACTCATTTGTTCACCAATCGTACTAAAATCGTAAGTATTGCCCAAGTGAGCAACGTATTAGGTACGGTGAATCCAGTAAAGGAGATGATCAGGATTGCGCATGAGCATGATGTACCTGTGATGGTGGATGGTGCCCAAAGTACTCCTCACTTTGCTGTGGATGTGCAGGACTTGGATTGTGATTTCTTTGCTTTCAGCGGACATAAGATTTATGGACCAACAGGTATCGGTGTTCTTTATGGTAAGGAAGAATGGCTCGATAAGTTACCTCCATACCAAGGAGGAGGCGAAATGATTGAAAGTGTGAGCTTCGAGAAGACCACTTTTGAGAAGTTGCCTTTTAAGTTCGAGGCAGGTACTCCTGACTATGTAGCAACTCACGGTTTGGCAAAAGCCATTGATTATGTCTCAGCGTTAGGCATGGACAATATCGCTAAGCATGAACAGGAATTGACCCGCTACTGTATGGAACAGATGAAAACCATCGATGGAATCAGACTTTTTGGTGAGCAGGAAGGTAAAGATGCTGTTGTCAGCTTCTTGGTAGGAGATATTCATCACATGGATATGGGTACATTGCTCGACCGTTTGGGTATCGCTGTCAGAACTGGTCATCATTGTGCTCAGCCTCTGATGGATCGTTATGGTATTTTAGGAACCGTCCGTGCAAGCTTCGCTTTGTATAATACGAAGGAAGAAGTAGATGCTTTGGTAGCTGGTGTGAAACGTGTTGCTATGATGTTTTAGCAAGAGACTGATGTTTTAAATCAAGAACAACAGAATTTGAAGTTTATGCTGGAAAGTCATTATTATAAGGATAAGATTGAGGCTGGTTGCGATGAGGCAGGCAGAGGATGTTTGGCAGGCAGTGTCTATGCTGCTGCCGTCATTCTACCTCCTGGTTATCAAAATTCTGAACTCAATGACAGTAAAAAGCTTACAGATAAGAAGCGTAAGGCACTCCGTGAACAGATAGAACGCGATGCAGTTGCTTGGGCAGTTGGTGTAGTTACACCCGATGAAATCGATAAAATCAATATATTAAATGCCAGTTTTTTGGCCATGCACCGTGCTTTGGATCAGCTGAAGGTTCGTCCGGAGGCAATCATTGTAGATGGTAATCGTTTTAAACCCTATCAGGATTTACCTTATACTACTATCGTTAAAGGTGACGGAAAGTATCTGTCGATAGCTGCTGCCAGTATCCTTGCAAAGACTTACCGAGATGATTACATGGATGCTTTGGCCGAAGAATATCCACAGTATGACTGGAAAGGCAATAAGGGATATCCTACTAAAAAGCATCGTGCAGCCATTAAGGAGTATGGTGTGACTCCTTATCATCGCATGAGCTATAATCTTTTGGGTTCTGGTGAATTAAGTCTTGATTTCAAGGATTAAGCATCTTTGAAGGCTTTCTTGCATTTCAGCAGACACCAGGCAAACCAACCTAAAAAGCAAGCACGGAGACCCAAATGAATGTCTGCAGGTATGACTCCTAACGTGAAAGCAAATTGAGTCTCTAACAGGAGGCCAGTTTGCTTCATGCTGATTTCTTTTTCCAATACGGTGGAGTAATATTTGCGGAGCCATTCTACAGGTACTTTTATCTTGCCTGCTGCGTTCCTGATACTATCAATGAGAAACTTTACGTCTGCAGATGGTTCAAACTGACGGTATTCTCCATTTGCAAACTGTTTTGCCAAATTACCTGATAAGATGATATTCTTTTCCATTTTCTTATGTTTTAACGGGTTTTACATATTGTTTTCTGATTCTGCATGCAAAATTAATGGGCTTTTGTGCAATATATGTTCACTTTCTGAGTTTTTATGTTAAAAGTGTTGTTGGGTTAAGGTCTATTAACAGAAATCAGAACCTTTTCCCTTTAAAACGGATCAACAAGGATTATGCGCCACGACAAATTAGAAAAAGAAATGAACCTGATGCTTCTCCTTACCGAGAATCATCGTTATGAGGTAGATGCCATTTGTGACAGAATAGGCATCTCCCGCCGTATGCTTTATTATTATTTGGAGAGTTTCCGTGATTGGGGATTCAAGGTGGAGAAAAATGGAAAGATTTATAGTCTGGACAGAGAATCGCCTTTCTTCAAACATCTCTTTGAAACCATCAATTTCACAGAGGAGGAAGCCCTGACGATGCTCTCTATATTAAATAAGGTGGAGGATAATAATGCCATTATCCAGCGTCTGCGTCGAAAACTGGACCGTTTTTATGACTTAAACATCCTTTCTAATCCTCAATTACGTGAACAGGCTGCTCATCATGTGAGTGTGCTTTATGATGCCATCAAGCGTCATAGACTTGTGAAAATTATGAATTACTCTTCACCACACAGCAAAAGTATGAGCGACCGCGTGGTAGAGCCTTTCCTCATGATGAACAATAATAATGATGTGCGCTGCTATGAATTAAGTTCGAAGATGAATAAGACGTTTAAGGTGGCCCGAATGGGAGATGTAATTTTGCTTGATTTGGAGTGGAGTAATGAAGCAAAACATAAGCAGATGTTTACCGATCTCTTTATGTTTAGTGGAGATGAACGCTTACTGGTCAAGCTTCGTTTGGATCAGCTTGCATATAATGTTTTCGTAGAAGAATATCCAAAATCTGCCGATTTCATCGTGAAAGAGACGGAGAATTCATGGATTTTTGAAGCAGAAATGGCAAGTTATATAGGTATCTCCAGATTTGTTTTAGGCTTGTTTGGTCATATAGAGGTTATAGAAAGTCCTGCTTTCTATGACTATCTGAAAAAGGAGATTCAGATGATGTCAGAAAAAGCAGGACTGTAATCTAAAGTAATTGATATAATCTTGAGAAAATTAGAAGTCAAGGGTGATACCGTTGGCATCTATTTTCTTATATGTCTTTCCGTTGACACTTACATTCTTGGAATTCTTGGCATCAAAGGTATGAGTCTTGGCACTCACCTTGATGTTTTCCAACTTCACACCATCGGTGCGGTTGATAACGATGCCCTGCTCGGCATTGTTTACCTCCATATCCTTGATGCTGATGTTCTGCACAGGCATCTCTGGAAGACCATTGAAGTAGGCAGCACGGCGTGCGCCACGGCAGATGACGTGGTTGATGTCGATGTTGCGGAAGGCAGGGGTGGTTTCATCTACCTTCTTCATATCTACCACCTGTTGCTTCTTCTGGTCGCCGTCGTTTAATGCTTCAACTGCTGATTTTCCACCATAATAGAGATCAAAGGTGATCACATCGGTTTGGATATCAAACATAGACATATCCTGGATGTAGATGTTCTCAACGACACCGCCACGACCACGGGCACTCTTGAAACGTAAACCAACATCAGTACCGAGGAACTGGCAATCACGTACCATGATGTTCTTGACACCACCGCTCATTTCGCTACCAACCACGAAACCGCCATGTCCTTTGAATACGGTACAACCATCGACAATCACGTTTTCACATGGAATGCCACGTTTTCTTCCGTCAAGGTCTTTACCGCTCTTGATACAGATACCATCATCACCTACGTCAAAAGTAGAATTGACAATCAGTGCGTTCTTGCATGATTCCAAATCAAGACCATCACCATTCTGGGCAAAAGAAGGATTGCGTACCAACACATCCTCAATAAGGACATTCTCGCACATCAAAGGATGGATATTCCAGGCTGGAGAGTTCTGGAAGATCACGCCGTTGAGCCAAACGTTCTTGCAACTGATGAGACTTACCATCACAGGACGGAGATAGTCTTTCACTTCATTCCAGCCTTCTTCGGTTGTAATGCCGAGCGGAACGTTCATGCCAGCGCCTTTTTCATCAGCTTTGAGAGCAGCCTCAGAAGGGAACCAGTAGTTAGGATTCTTGAAAGCACCGCCACGGGAAGTAATCTCTTTCCACTGGGCAGAAGTAACCTTGGCTTTCTTCAATGGGCGCCAATATTCGCCGTTTCCATCGATGGCACCCTGACCGGTGATAGCCACGTTCTGCAAGTTTCTACCAGAGATAGGAGACTGGCAGCGGCGGGTGTCAAGACCTTCAAAAGAGGTTTCTACGAGAGGATAGAGGTTGACATCAGCAGAAAAGAGGATGACACCACCTTTTTCGATATGCAGGTTGATGTTGCTTTTCAGTGTGATAGGACCTGTAAACCATACACCTTGTGGAACGATCAGTTTACCACCGCCTTTCTGGTCCAGTGCATCAATCGCTTTCTTGAAAGCATCAGTACAAAGCGTAGAACCATCGCCGATAGCTCCGAAATCCTTGAGGTTAACCTCGTTGGCAGGGAATTGAGGGCGTGTTACCTTCTCCATCTGGAATGGAAGATTCTGGTAAAGCTCGTCATAATTGTTGGTTTCTGCTGCCTGTGACGCAAAAGTTGCCAGGCATGCAAATACGAAACTGAAAAATTTCTTCATGAATTAATCTGGGTTTAATAGAGTTATTAATAAATAGCTATTATTTCTTGTTCTGCATATAGGTTGCAGTTGATGTTGCAAAAATACGCATTTAATTTCTTATCGCCAAATAAATGGGATATTATTATATCGCAAACGTTTTCGCTCATGGGAATATAGCAATTTGCAGAATTTTCTTAGGAAAAACTTGCAAGTGTAGAAGATTTGTCGTATATTTGTGGTCGATACAACTCAATTAAACTTTTGATATATTGCTTATGAAATGTATTCGTTTACACCTATTGTTGTCAGCCCTGTTGCTGATCTCTGTATCAGTATTTGCAGGACCACGTAGTTTCCGACAAGCCAAGCAGATAGCAGAGCGCCAGGCTGCTTTGTTGGGTATTGTCATGGATGAGTCTGCTGCATCACAGGCGAAGTCTTTCGGTTTTGGTGACAAAACTCAGAAATCTCAGGCTTCTGATCAGGAAACTGCCAGTTATTATGTTTTTCCTCATGGTGAGGGAAAGGGTTTCACGATTGTGTCGGGCGATGATTGTCTGCCGGAAATCGTAGGTTATACCGATCAGGGAACTTATGATGAGGCATCTCTTCCAGAAAGTTATAAGAACTTCATGAAGGCTTATCAGGAGATGGTAGAGGCTTTGACCAAGGGCGATCAAGCTACTCTGCGCAATTTGGCAGAGGTAAAAGCTTACCGTTCTTCGGTAAGTACTACCCATTCCAAGGCAGTTTCTCCATTATTGGGTAATATTGCATGGAATCAGGGTCAGCCTTTTAATAATATGTGTCCGATTTATGATGGAAAAAATCGGGCAGTCACTGGTTGTGTGGCTACAGCTATGGCACAGGTGATGGCTTATTATAAGCATCCTAAACAATTGTTGCAGGATATTCCTGAATATACTAAGAAATGGTATGGCAGAGATGTAGCTGTTCCTGGTATCAGCAAGAGCGATGGCGTATATGATTGGGACAACATGTTACCTTTCTATAGTAGTGCCGAGGGTAGTTATACCGAAGCTCAAGCCAATGCCGTAGCCAAACTGATGTTTCATTGTGGAGCTGCCGTGAAGATGGGGTATGGTGAAATGTCGGGTGCAAATCTTACGCCAGCACCTTTGGCTAAGTATTTCGGATATGATGCCGATATGATGCTGGATTTATCCCGTTCTTTATATTCTCTGGCAGAATGGACTCAGATTCTTGACAATGAATTGGCTGCTGGGCGTCCTGTTTTCTATTCAGGTTCTTCTACTGATGGTGGTCATCAGTTTATCTGTGATGGTTCCGATGGACAGGGACTTTATCATATCAACTGGGGCTGGGGAGGCTATCAGAATGGTTATTTCGATGTTACGATCTTGAATCCTGAGAAGGGTGGTGTCGGCTCTGGTAATGCACAGGATGGTTACAACCGCAGTTGTAGTATGTTGGTTGGTGTGGCTCCAGACAATGGTAAGGTAGATGAGCCTGTAGCACCTTTCGTCCCTATTGTGCAGAGCTATTGGGATCAAGTGTCTGTTTTTGAACTGACTAAGGATACAAGAAATCAGGTTTCAGATAAGTTTGCTCTGAAAATACAGAATTATTTCTGTAATCAGAGTCGTCAGGATATGACAGGCTCTTTAGCTTATGGTATATTGAAGTCTGATGGTACTTATACTCCAATCTCAGAGGTTAAGGAATTCTCTTTTAAGGGTATTCAAGATAATGGCAACACTTATGGTAATACTTTCTTGTTTGAATTTGATTATGCTTTCCCAATCGGACAGACCACGATCTATGCGATTTACAGTACCGATCATGTTCATTGGAACAAATGCGCCAATTCTGAAATGCGGCCTTATGTCGTTGAGGCTACAGCTCAAAAACTGACTCAGGTTCGCTCGCAATTGAAAGCAGATATCACTCCAACCGAAGAACTATTGGGTGGATTAACCAATGGCTTTGAAATTACTATCCAAAATCAGGGTGATATCGAATATTTGGGAGCCATCAATATCTTCAGCAATACGACTGCTACTATGCCAGATCAAGCCGCGACGGATATGTATGTCACGGTTCCTGCGCATAGTTCTATTACAAGAAAAGTAGAGTTGACACCTTCGGAAGGTGATTTATATCTTTGGTTGACTGATGCAGGAGCAGAAAATGTCTTTGTTAATGGCAAAAAGTTTACGGTGGAAGCAACACCTGCAGCCCCTGTATTCACAGTTGTAAAGGCATGGACCAATGCGGCTCCAAATGAATATGAGACCGAAAAGGCGACTTATGATGGTAAGAAAGTGAAAGCTCCAAAGACGAATGATGCTTTTGCCCAATTCAATTTTGCTATCAAGAATGATGGAGGTACAGCTTTGTTGAAATATGCTTTGATAGCATATAGTACGAATGAAAGAAGCTTTGTTCCTCGTTTTGAGACGGTACGCATTCCTGGTAATGGAGCGACCACTACGATTTCTAAGTCTTTTGACCCTAACGAGTTGGGCGGCAATACTATCATCTCTGATTTGTGGTTCATGAGTTTGACAGATGGTAATTTATACGATATTAAAACAACATTGTCTGAAAACAGACTTTACATCGTGAATTCGGGATCTTATTATTCGTTTGAGCCATTTAACTTGGTTGTCTATGTAGCTGGTCTGCCTTCTGGTATTTCAACCATTTCCTTGAACAAGGGTATCTATGGTGGCAATGGCGAGATTATCATATTATCTGACCGCTCTCAGACCGTAAAGATCTTTAATCTGAGTGGACAGAAAGTAACTTCAGTTGCAGTTCAGGCAGGTGAAAGACAAGTGATTCCTGTGCCTTCAGGCATTTATATTGTAAATGGAATCAAAGTGATTGTGAAGTAATACCATCTTGAAATAGGATGAATGTCTCCAGCGTGATGGTGGAGATAAAGAGAAAAGTCCCACAGATTTCACAGATATTTTTCGATGCCAAAACTTAAATCTGTGAAATCAGTGGGATAAAAAAAGAGCCACAAATCTTTCGATTTGCAGCTCTTTGTACCCAGACCCGGGATCGAACCGGGATGGATTGCTCCACTGGTGTTTGAGACCAGCGCGTCTACCGATTCCGCCATCTGGGCGAATGCCTCTCGGCTTATTTGCGGTTGCAAAGGTACTAATAATTTTTGAACTGGCAAACTTTTTGCCGATTTTTTTTCAAAAAAATGCATTTTTATTTCGAAAACACTAAATTTTTGTTGTTTTTCACCTTATCTATATTAATTTGTGGAAAAAAACTTGGTTGGTTCACATATATTTTTTACCTTTACATCAGAATTTCAAAACTAACAATTAAGTTTCTTAATTTATGACAATAAATGATAGCAACAATTATTGCGTGATACTCGCAGGTGGTAAGGGTAGAAGACTTTGGCCATGCAGTCGAAGCAATTACCCGAAACAATTTATCGATTTCTTCGGGGTGGGGCGTACCCAGTTGCAGCAGACCTACGATAGAATGGTGAAGATTGTGCCTGCCGACCATATTTTTATCAATACTAATGAGGAATATGTGGAACTGGTCAGGGAACAGTTGCCTCAGATTCCTGCTGAACGAATCATGGCAGAACCGATTCATCGTAATACGGCTCCAAGTGTAGCTTGGGCAAACCATCGTGTTTCGCAGTTGAATCCGAAAGCCTGCCTGATTACCACTCCTTCCGATCAGGCTGTTTTCAATGAGGAAGCTTTCAAGGAAAATGTACTGAAAGGACTGGCTTTTGTTGCTGAAAACGACAGATTTCTCTCGTTAGGTGTAAAACCAACCCGTCCAGAACCAGGATATGGTTATATCCAGTTGGGCGATGCAGAAGGGGATAATCTCTATAATGTTCAGTCATTTACAGAGAAACCTGAGCGTGATTTTGCCAAAATATTTGTTGATAGTGGTGAATTTTATTGGAATACAGGTATTTTCATTTCCAATGTCAAGCATTTACGCGAGAGTTTTTCTCAAATTCTGCCTGCTGTACTGAGAGGTTTTGATGAGTCTTATCTCACTTTTGACGTGGAGACAGAGAATGCCTATATGAAGCAGAATTTCCCTTCATATCCAAATATCTCCGTAGATTATGCCATCTTAGAGAAGTCAGACAATGTATCTGTATTGAAGTGTGATTTCGGTTGGGCTGACCTCGGTACCTGGCACAGTATTTATGAGGCGATGCAGAAGAGCGAGGATGATAATGTGATTATAGATAGTGATGTCATGATGGAAAATTGCCATCGTAATGTCATCAAACTGCCAAAGGGCAAACTCGCAGTTCTCAATGGTCTGGATGGTTTCATTGTAGCCGAGAAGGATAATGTACTCTTGATCTGTAAGAAAGAGGATTCCTCAGCATTGGTTCGCAAATATGTGAATGAAGTGCAAATGAAGAAGGGCGAAGAATACATTTGATATAATGAGAAATGACAAATGAGAAATTAGAAATGAACGGCTATCTTGCTGCATTTCTCATTTCTTATTTGTCATTTGTCATTTAATTAAATTTCTCATTTCTTAGTCTTTGTCATTTTTTTGAAATTCTGTGTAGATCTTATTAGAGATCTCCTTGAATTCCTCTTCAGTCAGTTTGAGATGTTCCTTGCGGAAGTTGACATCAGCCTCACTGTTCATAGGGATGAGGTGGATGTGTGCATGAGGAACTTCCAGACCCAAAACGACCTGTGCCACTTTTTTGCAAGGGAAAGCAGCCTTGATGGCCTTTGCCACTTTCTTGGCGAATACTTCAAACTCAGCGAGGTCTTCGTCTTCCATATCAAAGATATAATCCACTTCCTTGCGAGGAATGACCAATGTATGTCCCTTGCCGATAGGGCTGATGTCTAAAAAAGCGTAGAACTTATCGCTTTCTGCGCACTTGTAGCTGGGAATCTCTCCCGCTGCAATCTTAGAAAAAATACTTGCCATAATCTCTTTCAATTAAACATTTATAATAGAAACTTTATTTCTTTCTCTTCGCATCATTCTCATTTGATATTACATTTAGTGGGCTTACATGTCATAATAAAAGGAACTGCCATAAGGGCTTGGGAGCCGATATGATAGTTCCTTTATTTTTATTCAAATGAGATCTTGTCGATACGGAGCTTGATGGTGCCGCGAGGAATCTTGATTTCTACAATCTCGCCCACCTTCTTGTTGAGCAATCCCTGTGCGATAGGAGTCTTGATGGAAATTTTGCCTTCCTTCAAGTTAGCCTCGCTTTCGCTCACGATAGTATATGTCATCTTTGCCTTGTTGACCATGTTGGTCATTTCCACCTTAGACATAATCTGCACGCAATCGGTGCTCAACTGCTTGGTGTCGATGATCTTAGCCTCGGCAATGGTGAGTTTGATACGATTGATTTTATCTTCAAGATGAGCCTGTGCCTCCTTAGCGGCATCATACTCTGAGTTCTCACTTAGGTCACCCTTGTCTCGGGCTTCAGCAATTGCGGCTGATGCCTTTGGGCGCTCTACTGTAGTGAGCTGTTTTAGTTCTGCTACGAGTTTGTCGTAACCTTCTTGTGACATGTAAGCCATAATTCTTCTTATTAATTTATAGTTATTAATGTGATTTCTTAGAGGGGTAAAAAATAAAGAATCCCGGTGCCAGTTAAGCACCGGAATCCTGTATCTTTTATCTCTATTGAATTATCTTTGTTTTTCTATTCTTTTGCAAAGATAGGACTTTATTTCCATATCTCCAAACTTTTTCAATGAAATTTCTCAAAAAAGCCTCCTTTTCCTTTTATGTATTCCATTAAATCATTAAAAATCTGATTATTACGGAGAATTTCAGGATTGCCGGTCATAATCATTTGCCTTCTTGCACGAGTGATGGCTACGTTCAGTTTACGGTCGATGATATGACCGTCTTCTATAAAACTGTTTCCTGCCAGGAAGTCCAGTTGCCAGATGTTCTGGATGGTAAAACTGTAGATGATGACATCACGCTGGCTGCCCTGGTATCTTTCTACGGTGTCGATGCTGATTTTCTCCAGTTCCGGAATACCAAGTTTCTCGATTCCCTTGCGCACCATGGCTATCTGGTTGCGGTAAGGTACGATGACTCCCACTGTTTTCTGACTGTCGAACTGCTCTCCGTAATATCGGTGTATGCGACGAAGTATATCTACTACGATTTCTGCTTCGTTGGCATTAATCTTGTCGGAAATATTCGGCTCCTTGCAGAATTCTGATGGTATGAATATCATACGATGATTCTTCAGATGTTCGTCAAGCTCGTCCTCTGATGGGAGAGAATAGGCGAGTTGGGTTTCCAACTGGTGCTTGCATGGCACTGGTTCCAGTTGTTCCCGGCGATAGAACATCTTGTTTGGGAATTCAGCAATTTCCGGATGCATACGTCCTTGACGGCGCAAAATGCCGATGAAATCGGTACGATGCTCATGGTCTTCCCAGCGGATGAGGCGCTCGAAAAGGGAGTTGCGGCAGTTGGTAAGACAGATGTCCTGTAGAATACTCATATCCATCAGGCTGTTTTGCTGACTGTCGTTGATGGTAGGAATGGCAGAGTCCTGTTCACTCTGCTGTACCACCGCTGGCAGTTGTTTATAGTCTCCGATGAGTATAAACTTGTCTATAGCTGAAAGCAATCCGATGAGATTGGGTTCCAGAATCTGACTCGATTCATCGATGATGGCAAGCTTGAAATGCTTCAGATTGAAGATGAAAGGCTTGGAGGTCATCATCGAGGTTGTTCCCACGATGACGCGCGTACCTATTATATATTGTTTGATGGCTTCCAACTTCGGACATTGGGCAATGGCTTTTTCTATCAGATATGGACGGAATCGTTCATCGCAGGAATATTCGCTACCGAGTCGCAGAAATGGGATGCCGGAATCTACCAGCATCTCGCAGATTTCATCCACGGCACGATTGGTATAGCTCATCAGTAGGATGGAGGAGGCTGGCTTTTGAGCCGTCTTTCCTCCAGCGGCGATGCTTTCTGCTGTCGGCATTCCTGTTCCATCGTTCAATGCTTCTTCTACCATAAACTTCAAGGCACGACTTGTCTTTCCTGTTCCCGGAGGTCCCACGAGCAGAAAGTAATCCTGTGCCTGTTTGGCTCTCAGGATGATATCGTCAAGCACTTCGTCATAATGTCTGGTCAGCGTGAGCGAGGTGTTGCGGCGGGGAGGGCGCTGGCCTAATAGCAAGTCGCGCTTCTCTTGAGGTGCACAGATAAACTGGTGCAGATTGCGGATGCTTCCACCGGTGCTGGCATCGGTAGTACCATGCTCGATAGCGTATGGCTTGTCCATTTCGAAGATGTCAGCATTCTGTTGACCATCGTTGAGATGTACCACGATTTCATGGGAATGAATCTCCTGCAATACACCTTTATATAATATAGCTTTCCTGACGTCCGGTTCTTCTTTCAGTTTGTAGGTATAGAGATATACCATGTCGCCGATACGGAAATTGGGCAGGAAGTCCTTGCCTTGGTCGGGTACGCTCAGGGTAATGGTATCGTAACCGCTACCTTCGTCACTCTGATCCTTTCTGATGATATGAAGGTCGGTATAGATGTTGCCCGCATCCTTTTTCTCGGCAAGGGGCATCGTCCAGAGATCGCTGCTCGAAGTATTGGTTCCTTCCTGGGCACCTACTTTGGAAATCATCTGCTCGCGGAGCACAAAAGTCATCATCCTGCAGAAGTAGGCTTCTTCTAAAGGGCTGAGTGCATGAAGCGGGTCGGTGATGTCTGCCAGTTGTGGCTTCAGGTACTTATTGTAGAAGAAGTCCTGGGTGCCTGCTACATTGAGAACATCAGGGGTAAACTCATTCAGCGCATGCTCGAATCCCTTCTTGGCTATTTCAAAAGAAGCGGCAACGAGTTGGTTGCGATATTCGATGGCTTCCCTGAAAAGTTTCTGGTAATAGGCTACCACCATCAGACCGTTCTGCGGCTGGTACTTGGAGTAGAGCAGACGGATGTTGACGAGATTGTTGCCCAACTTGAAGTTGTGCTGCAATACGCCATAGTAGAGCAACAACTGTACATAGTGGGGCACCAGTTGGAAACTGTGGTAATTAGGGTCTGCCTGATGGCTTTCGATATTGAGGTTTCGTCCTGATTTCTGTTCTACGAGAAGTTTGCAGTCGGTGGTCATCAGATCGACGCGTCCCTGTATGCCAAGGGCTTCGCATACGAATGACGGCTCCAGGATGGCTTTCTTTCGGTCGTAGATGCCCTCGCCCCGAAAGGCATTCATCTGTGCCTGGGAGGCGGTGTGGGGGAAGAGAATATCCACTACCTGCTGCAGATTGTAAGCCTGCAGGTTGGCATCGGTATAGAATTTCTTGGCGTCAAACCAGGGACAGGTGCAAAATTCCAGAGCCTTTTCTCTGAAATTGCTCTTGATGGTTTCGTTCACCTGATACTTGCCATGCGAATTGATGATATCGTCGAGCGCAGCACCGGCAAAGTTACCAAGTAGGGTAGCCTGGGTGTTGGCACGGGGTTTCATCAGATTCAAGAGATACAGCAGGGGATGATGACCGAACTCGGTAAAGCAGGCTGCGATACTACTGATGTCGATGAGATAATCCGGTTCAACAATGATGAGCCGGGGCGTGATGACTGGTTGGCGTATCTGACAGTCGAGCAGGTTGAGCTGCATGCCTTCCTCCAATATTTTGCAGAGATAGGTATGGTCGATGCTGTTTGCCTCATCTTTGAGACAAACGAGATGTTCTTCCTCATCAGTATCATGGTCGATATCCACATGGATGAAGTCCGAGTCCCAGTTTTTCACGATGCAGCGGATGCGTCGGTTGCTGATGTCGAGTCCCTTCTGGTAGGGGCGGTTGGTATGTGGGATGAGAACGGTCAGTTCATGTGGAATATCAGTCTGGCATACGGCAGAGATGAAGATGGCGAGCGCACGGGCATCGTACTTCAGATCTTCCTCCGATAGAGGTTCCTGCTTGTTGCTGTGTCGGCGCATGGTCTGGATGGCAATCTTGTCGGCTATTTTGATGCCATGTACCTTGCAGAGATAATCCACCTGGGCGAAAAGGTTACCGAAAGCTTGTTTCGTATTCTTCACTCCTTCGTGGCAGCAGAGGATGAGCGTATCGTGCATCATCTTGTTGCGTGTAGCAGGTTCCAGGTCAGGAAGCATCAAGAGTTCCCTTACCCGCAGGAAAAGTTCTGTGGCAGATATGTTGTTTTGATTCATAGGCAACAAAGTTACAAAAATTATAAATACTCTTATAATAAAGGTATTTATAATTATTGATAATTAACTGTTAACTTTGGGGATCTGCTAATTATGGACACCCCTTTTGAAAGAAAAAAGCAAAAACCGTGGTAATTTTAACGAAATTGCCACGGTTAACTTTCATTATTCTTCTATTTTGTTATTGAAATAATTGGTCAAGAGTTATCAGGTGATTGATGATACTTGCATGCATATTGGAACTAAGTCCCATTGTTGTCACCAAAACTGTTTGTATTGAGCGAGTCTTGTTATGCATCTTACTATTTGCGAAAGCGTCTATCTTGTGACGTATATTCTCCTCGGCATCTTGTGTGATAGTAAAATTACCTGTTGAAAATTTCATTTCGCAGAGATAATCTGTTTGAGCACTTTTACTCTCCATGACTAAATCTATTTGAGCACCTTTCCCGTCTTCAGCTTTTCCACACCAACTGTAGTTTCTTTCCACCGAATGGATGCGTAGAGTGTCTTGTATGTTTTGCAGATGCTCTATGCTCAGAAGTTCAAACGTATCTCCAGCCCATGTGTAGAATGTGGCTGTCCCATGGATAGCGTTCCATCCTCCTTGTTTGACTTGTTTGCCATGAACAAATCTCAGATAGAATAGAGAAAAGAAATCTTTTAGCTGATATACAGTTTCGACTCTTTCCTTTCCATAACGGGGATACTCTCTCGTAATTCCTGATTCTCTCAGGTTGTCAAGTAGCTTTGTCAGGGACCCCCCCGGTTTTGATACCTGTAGCCTTGGAAAGCTCTGATTGAGTCATTCCATAGAACTTGCTGCCAATAGCTTTGACGATGTCTACGTATTTTTCTTTGCTAGAATAAAGTCCTGTATAAACATCTTTGAATTCCTGATGAATCAATTCATCAGCAAAGAATATGCTGTCAATGTTGTCTTTCATTGTTCTGTCGTTGCGGAGCTTATCCAGATAATAGGGGATTCCACCTATAGCCATATAACTCACGCACATTTCATAGCGTGAGAGATGAAAACCATTTTTCTTGTAGTACTTTTCGCATTCTGCTAAAGTGAAAGGGAATAGTTTGATGGTTTCCGTGAGTCTTCCATGCAGGCCTCCATAGTCATGTATCACATTATCAAGCATCCAACTTGTAGCCGATCCACAGACAATGAGTATAATATTTCGTTCACTGTCTGCCCATGAATTCCAAAAATATCCCAGTTCTGCTATCATTTCTGATGATTGAGGTCCTGAAAGCCATGGAAGTTCATCGATAAAAATGATTTTCCTTCTGTTTCTTTTTCCTTCCAGAACTTTTCTCAAAAGTAAGAATGCCTCTCTCCAACAAGTGGGTTTGGACTCCTTTGTTGATAATCCTGCAATCACTAACGAATCATAGAAATGCGCAAGTTGAAGTTGGCGATAAGACTCATAGTCCTTGTCTCCGTCTTTAATATAAGTGCCTACTGCTTTGAAGAGAATCTTCTTTCCAAAGCATTCGCTTACGAGATAAGATTTGCCTACTCTTCGACGGCCATAAATGGCTACAAGTTCAGACTTCTTAGACTTGTATATTCTATCGAGTATATTTATCTCTTTATTTCTTCCTATGATTTTTGCGTAACTCATTGTAAGATAGTTTTGTAATGTTGGTTGCAAAGGTACGTTTTTTTTAGGAAAACGTCAAGGAAACTACTTAGAAAATCAGCGAAAACGATTAAAAATTCTTGCTTTTCGCTGATTTTCTAGAAAGAAATTGCACTTTTCTTCTGATTTTGATGCAGGAAAATTACACTTTTCCTATAAAAAGAATGCCCTAAAACAGCACTTTTCTGATAGGTTTTGCTTTTCAGCTTTTACTTGATGTATAAAGTCTCACCATCTATGCTGACCTTGAATTTGCCATAACTGTTGAGCAATTCTATGGCACGCTCCAAAGATTCGTTTCTCTGGCAGAAGTAGCGAACTTTCATGTGTTTCAATGTCTCATTGTCGAAGATGATGTTCACATTATACCATCTGCCGATGCTTTGGTAATTTCGGCAAGAGGAGCATCGTCATAATAGATATAGCCAGCCAACCAATAGTTGTAAGTCTCCATGTTCTCTGTGCAAAGAGCAAGTGGGGCTTCTTCGTTGACCGTTACGCTATCTTTCTTTTCGTTACTCATCTTGTTCTCTCTCTCTTGATTTTCTTTCTTAAAATTCCGATAAGAATCCTATTTGGCTGCAAAGTAATAAAAATAATGAAGAAAACCTTGCGGATTCAAGAATATTTCGTAAATTTGTAGTCCTCTATATTATATATTAAGGTATAAAGACTTAGATTATGACAAAAGAAGAATTGATGCACAGAGCCATTGAGCTCTCAGAAAATAGCGTAAGAAACGGTGGCGGTCCTTTTGGAGCGGTCATTGCCAAGGATGGAATCATCATTGCTGAGGCTTCCAACAGTGTGACGATTGACAAGGATCCTACGGCTCATGCGGAGGTAAACTGCGTACGACAGGCTTGCTTCAAGTTGAAAACCTTCAATCTGGAGGGTTGCGAAATCTATACCTCCTGCGAACCTTGCCCGATGTGCTTAGGTGCCATCTATTGGGCACATCTCGATCGTATCTATTATGCCAACGACCGAAAGGATGCTGCCAAGATTGGTTTTGACGATGAGTTTATCTATGAGGAAATAGACCGCAAGATAGAAGACCGTCACAAGCCGATGATTGCGCTGATGAGAGATGAGGCGTTGGGGGCTTTCCGTATGTGGGAAGAGAATGCGGCAAAGACGGAATACTAAAGCTTTTTGAATAAAGCCAAAACTAAGCGAGGCTCTGATGTCAATTCATTTCATCAGAGCCTTGTTTGTTTTTGTTATTGTCCTCCTAATCTATCAAAAAAGGTGACAATCTCCTCGAAAGTCTTGAATTCATCGCTGCCATATTCGATCGTTGTTCCCATGAAATCCTCTGCTGGATGTGGGTCAATGAAATAGTCGCCATAGAGCAGATTCTTCTGATTGGTGAAGAGAATATGGTTGTAGGCTGGGGTTGAGAGGTATTCCTCCACCCAGGTCTGTACCTTTGCCATATACTCATGGTCGTTGGTAGGTGCTGAGGCTACGATATATACATTGTAATATTCGATGAGCATCTCATAGGCCTTGTGCATGCTGCTTGTGGCTTTCCAGTAACTGTCGTGCAAGGCATCGAAATCGATATATACGATAGGGCGTTCCTTCCCGTTTTGCTTGTCATCTATCCAGCGGATGACCGGACAGAGATAGTGGAAGGCTACCTTGTCGATGAGGCGGTGCTCGCCATGGAAGCGGATGGCATTGGGATAATGCTCATGGAAGAGGTCAAAGGTATGCACTACCGGGTCTTTGTCTCCGAAGAGACCATATACCCTTGCCTGTTCCTCTGGAGTGATATCCTGAAAGCATCGTTCGGTAATGTCACGGTATTCCTTGATGAGTCCCTTGGTCACCATCAGTTCGTTGACACCATCCTTTCGTGGATTCTGAAATTCCTGTTTACCGGTCATACTGCTCATGGTATTGCCCATTTCGAAAGCTGGGTTTACGAGGATGCGGTCGGTACCTTTCAGCATTTCTGTGTACATACCGCCCATGGAGGTACCGATAATCAGGTCGGGTTTCTCTGTTTCCTGCAACTCGATGAGCATTTCCATACCTTCTTCCGGATGTACGGGTATGTCTTCAGCCACGAAGGTAGCATTGGGCATGAGATCCTGAAGCATCTTTACAGTTCCACTCTGTCCGGAAGAGAGGAAACCGTGAACATACATGATTTTCTTGCCCGACATAAGGTCGGGGAATTGCTTGATATATGGATTTTCCATTGTCTTTGAATTTTTAATTGCCCTGCAAAAGTACATCTATTTGCAGACAAATCAAAATAAAAGGGAGAGAAATTTCACTTTTTCAGTTTTTCTTTGTACTTTTGCGCCATCTTTTTGGACTCCAAGAGGTTCTTTTCGAAAATTCTATTAGATTTTTATCGCAATATAATAACATACGACATGAAACAGTCAATAGAAAATCTCTACAAATTAGACGGCAGAGTGCCCGTAGGTAAAGCACTTCCATTTGGTCTTCAGCATGTGTTGGCGATGTTCGTCAGCAATATTGCGCCAATCATGATTCTCGCTGGTGCGATAGGTTTGGACAGCTCTATCAGCGCCGTTCTTATCCAGAACTGTATGGTTATCGCCGGCATCGGTACTTTGGTACAGCTCTATCCGGTATGGCGCATCGGTTCACGCCTCCCTATCGTGATGGGTATCTCCTTCACCTTCCTTTCTCTTGCCATCAGCATTGCTGCTGCTCATGGAATGGGTACGCTCATCGGAGCGGTCATCATCGGTGGTCTCGTGGAAGGTACACTCGGACTTTTTGCCAAGTATTGGATCAAACTGATTCCTCCTGTAGTAGCTGCTACGGTGGTTACAGCCATTGGTTTTTCACTTCTTCCTGTGGGTGCCAATTCTTTTGCCGGAGGTCCGGGTGCTGCGGATTTCGGTAGCATGAACAACTGGATTGTGGGTTCTGTCACCTTATTGGCTTGTCTTCTCTGTCAGATTTTTGCCAAGGGATTCCTTCGCTCTCTTTCCGTGCTCGTAGGTTTGATAGTGGGTTATATCCTTGCTTGTTTTATGGGTATGATAGACTATAGTGGTCTTACCAATCTTTCTATCATCGCCTTGCCTCGTATCCTGCCTTTTACTCCAGAGTTTAATATAGGTGCCATCCTTTCTGTAGTGGCTGTATATCTGGTTTCTGCTACAGAGACCATCGGTGATACGTCAGCGCTTTGCAATAGTGCCCTGAAGCGTGATCCTAATACCAAGGAGATGGGTGCGGCTGTCTGCTGTGATGGTTTTGTAAGTTCGGTTTCTGGTCTTTTCGGATGTACTCCTATTACATCTTTCAGCCAGAACGTAGGTTTGGCTGCCATGTCGGGCGTGGTCAATCGCTTCACAATCGCCATGGGTGCCATTATCATGATTATCGGTGGTGTATTCCCTGCTATCGGTTATGTTCTTACAACCATTCCGCAGGCTGTATTAGGTGGATGTACTATCATGATGTTCGGTAGCATCCTCTTTGCAGGTTTCGGCATGATGGCACGTACGGGTTTCTCCCAGCGCAATATGGTGATTGTGAGCCTCTCGCTCAGTGTGGGTCTCGGTTTCACTCAGGCAACGGGTATGTTTAATATCTTCCCAGAGATTGTACGTACCGTATTTGCAGACAACTGTGTGGCTGTAGTGTTCCTGCTTGCAGTTATTCTGAATCTTGTATTGCCTAAGAATTTGGAAAAATAAAAAAGACAGGTCATCATTTTCTTATCCGGCGGAATAGAGCAGGAATGGGAATGATGGCTGTAAATCATCAATCATATCAATTTCAAATCAGAATAATGGATTTACTGAAAGAAAGAATTATGCAGGAAGGCAGATGCTTTCCTGGAGGAATCCTGAAGGTGGATAGCTTTGTGAACCATCAGATGGATCCTATCTTGATGATGGACTTGGCGAAGGAGTTTGTCAGACTCTTCAAGGACATCAAGTACAACAAGATTGTCACAATCGAGGCTTCGGGTATTGCTCCTGCCATTATGGTGGGTTACCTGACCCATCTTCCTGTAGTCTTCGTAAAGAAAAAGAAGCCAAAGACGATGGAAGGTATGATTACCTCGGTGGTTCACTCTTTCACCAAAGACTGTGACTATACGGTATGTGTAAGTGACAGTTATCTGACTCCTGATGATCATGTCATCTTCATCGACGACTTCCTTGCCAATGGTAATGCTTCCAAGGGCGTGATGGATCTCTGTGAGAAGGCTGGTGCCAAGATTGAGGCTATGGGTTTCATCATCGAGAAGGCATTCCAGCATGGTGGTGACTTCCTGCGCAAGGAAGGTATGCGTTATGAAGCACTCGCTACCGTAGAGAGCCTGGATGATTGCAAGATTGTCTTGAAGTAATCATCTTTCAATTAGATATACATAAAAATGCAGTAGTACTTCGTTGGCAGATGAAGCCTACTGCATTTGCTTATGAAGCCTATTGCATTTGCTTATGAAGTTAACTTCGATGTGCTTTGAAGTTAACTTCGTTATTTGATGATTTCGGCAGCGTAGGTTCCCATCGCTTTATAACCTGTTGGATTCGGGTGGAGCCAGTCGTTGCTCACATATTCTTTTTTCATGCGTCTGTCATCCTTCGGGTCTTGAAGAAGTTTGGCAAAGTCGAGGATTCCATCCACCTCTTTGTTCTTGGCTTGGTTGCGAATCCATTCGTTCACGGTTTGACGTGCTGCTTCATGGAAGGGAGAGTAATATCCTGCTCCCTTGAAAGGGGTGATAGTGCCCAAATAGACTTTCAATCGGCGTGCCTTTGCCTTCTTGATCATTGCCTGATAGCTCTCGATGAGTTGACGTGCTACGGTTTCGCTATATCCGCTTTTGGCGGCACCTATATCATTTATTCCTTCAAAGATAATGACTTTTTTCACTCCTGCCTGTGCCAATATATCTTTGTCGAATCTTTCCTTTGCCAAAACACCGAATCCTCCTGGCACCACCACACGGTTGTTGCCAATGCCGAGGTTGAGTACGCCTTGGTTGGTAATTTTATATTTCAGTTGGAGCATCTCCGACATGACGTCTGGCCAACGGTTCTGGGCATTGTCGGTAGAGCATTTTCCGTCGGTAATGGAATTGCCTATGATGGCGATGCTGCTGAGGTCAGTCCTCATCGTATATACGTCGATGCCGCTGATGTTGTACCAGTGGTTCTCTCGGAAAGCCTTCTCGAAGTTGGAGTGGGCATTGGTTACACCTTTCATGATATAAGAGGTGGTGCGGGAACCCATGTGGACGGTAGGGACTGTTGGGGCGGAAGTATAGTTGATGGTGATGGCAAGTCGCTGGAGAGGCTTGAGGTCATAGGGCAGGGCGTCGCTTGTGATGCTTTTGCCAGCCGGAATCGTAACCTTGTATTGATTGCCGAATTTGAGATATTTCGCACTCTTGGGGGCGATGGCGAAAGAGTCTTTGGCATGGGCAATATAGATAGAACGGATGACAACCGGTTCGGTGCTATAGATATTGCTCAGTTTCAGACGAATCATATCGCCTCCGATGCTCACCTTGACCACCTGTCTCACGGAGCGGTTGGACATATTGTTATTATAGGGCATGAAGCTCTTCACGACGGTTTGTGGGGCAGTAGCCCATGTGCCTATCCATCCCTGTGCCGTAGCATTGATTGTTATAGCGCAGAGGAAAATAAAAAATGCAATAATTCTTTTCATTCTTCTCTTATAATATGTGATATATAAAAAGGGTCGATGCATTTTTCAGCACCGACCAACCTATAGTCTTCTTATAATGATTTTATTTCTTTTTCAGACAACCCTGTAAATTGCATGATTTGCTCAATAGGCATTCCGCCTTTCATCATCTTTAAGGCTATTGAATTCTTTTCTTCGGTTTTGCCTTCGGCTCTTCCTTCAGCTCTTCCTTCGGCTCTTCCTTCTTCCATACCTTCCAATCTTGCATTGCCAAGAACATCGTTTTGAATCATGATGGCATTCACGTGCTCATCGTATGCATGGCGCTCTGCATTTGTCATGGAATAATATTTCAGTTTTTCGCGAGCTTCCTGTAGTCCTGGAGCTTGAGTTTTAGGGTTGATAATGCCATTCTTCAGATATTCTACCCATTCCTCCAAAGGAGTTTTTGCCACTTTGTTAAATTCGTTTACACGTACAAGTATATAAGTAGGGAAAATTTCTGAAGGTGATTTCCTTACTATCGTATCTTTCTCCTTGGTACTGATAACAAGATGGTCTTGGGTATGCAAACCCACGAAGTTATTCTGTCCCACATAAATATAGTCAGAACCCTTGCCAAAATCAAAGTAAAGAATGCTGATGGAAAATACTTTCTTCACTTCTTTATAGGTATTTCCTAAATTGATATGATTGAAAATAGACTGATTCCACTTAAAATAAATGCTTTCACAATAATATAGAATCCGGAATGCATGAATATCTACAATGATAATTTCTCCTTTGCTATTTTTGGCTTTGATATCTACACGATTAAATTTATCTTCAGCTGCCTGCTGGTTGCCTTCACTCTCCAAGATATCAATAATCTTGATAGGTTCATTCAGAAATACAGTCAGGAAGCCCTCAAGCACTCCAAAGTTAGCCTTTTGGCGAAGCAAGCGCTTGATTGCCCAGTCAAATCTGATGTATCTATCTCTTAGCTCTGTCATATTTGCCTCTTTATTTTAAGGATTCAACTTTCGTGCTGCAAAGAAAATGCCAGCGAGCGCAATGTAAGGTTGCTTTCAAATTGCCGAGTGCAGCTTTTCTTCTGCAAAGAAAATGCCAGCGAGCGCAATGTAAGCTTGCTTTCAGATTGCCGAGTGCAGCTTTTCTTCTGCAAAGATACGCTTTTCTTCTGAAAGATGCAAAGATTTTGGGGAAAAATGTTTGAGGGTGAGGGAGATAAAAAAGGTGTATCCTCGCTTGCCCGATGTGTGGGGCAAGAAGGATACACCTTATTATATTATAGTTCTTTTATTTCCTTTTCTGTCAAACCGATAATTAAAGCTATCTGCTCTATGCTCAATCCGTTATCCAGCATTTTGCGGGCGATATTGTTTTTCTCTTCAGCCCTACCTTCTTCCATACCTTCCAATCAACCCATTCTTCCAATGGAGATTTAGCCACCTTGTTGAATTCGCGCGGCTGGTAGGCACACCTTTTTAGTATAACCTTAATTCCGCAACACTATAATTTAATATTTTTTATAAGCACCTGAGCAACAAA
>OBKV01000183.1_pt1 | contig 64016 bp, 61 predicted proteins | sample 1517301 | NCBI WGS metagenome assembly OBKV01 (sample SAMN04571685, study PRJEB22368) | human gut metagenome | biome: human gut; material: stool | host: Homo sapiens | place: Luxembourg | collected 2012-06-29 | reverse complement strand
GCATGGAGTCAAATTTCTCCATGATTGAAAAAATTCCTCCAAAAGGTGTGAGTTTCTCAGATTTAATTTGTATTTTTGCCATGTCATATTAGAGTTTTGCTTGTTTTCTTTTTGCAACACTAAGATAAGTGAAAATTCTGACATGGCAAAATCCTGGGCAACTTTTTGTTGCTCAGGAACTTATAAATAAAGTTAAATTATAGTGTTGCGGAATTAAGGAAGAAAAAACTTTAGCAGCTAATGTATCTGTCTTTACACTTGTACTTTGAGCATTCTGTAGGTACAAAATCATTGAGGCAACTATAATTCTAAAATCTTGAGCATCTTCTTGCGCTGTCGCAGGTATTAATGCTCTATAAGATGAAACTGTATCGCCCATCTTTTGTACATAATTAGCTAGTTCCCCCTCTAAATCAAACCATTTCTCTATTTGAGACTTTTGGCTTAAGTATCTATACAACTGGCTTTTCAAGTTCTTGGGCCAAAAATCGCTTTTAGCAAAATCTGAATACCTCGTATTTCTACCTAAATCAAGATCAAAACCATTACCGATAATTAGCAAACGCTTCGGTATTTTATTCTTTTCTGTATTCTTCATAATTAATAGTTTTACCTTTTCACTTCCCCCACTATCTTCTTCACCAACATACGGAATTGCTTATAGATGCCCAACTGTACCATTAAGATTCTAATATGCTTTTCCATATAATAAGATTTCTCAATAATGATGTTATTCTTGAAACTCCTTTTACCCAAGCAACAAATTCCGAATATCATGATTCAGCTTTTGCAGTTCTTTCCTTATCTCTGACAAATCAATAATTTTATCACTTTGCCAAGACAACACTCTACCCCTTCGCACAAGATTTTTCCCCTTGATATAGCAAAAATCATACATGTCATTTTCATACTCCATATAAAATTCATTTACACCTTTCAAAGCATAATTATATGGAGCATAAAGCTCTGCTAATTGTAAATCAGAGAATCCATACAACATCATTTCCTGTATTGCATCTAAAGATCTATCAGGAAACAAAAAACGGTAACATGCAAGTATTTTAGTCCATACAGTTTGTGTAGGAATGTCATATTCCCCCTTCATCCAAGAATTTCTTATCAAATTACAAACATCCATATCAAGAAACTCCTTACATCTTCTAACTGACATCTGCATAATTGCCGATGGGACAGAAAAACTATCTTCCTTGTTGCTAGACAACTGCTGAACTACTCCCAAAACCTCATCTGATTTACATATATTCAAAAGTTTAGCTTCAACTTGCCTATGCGCCTCTTCTTTTATAGAATAGCGAAAAGGCAGTGTATTCAGAAACTTATTCATATACCCCTCATAGTTCGCCTCTTTACCATAGAAATGGTGAAAGAGATGACGAGCTATCTCGTAATCCATTACAAGGATTATCTTATCAAAACCGAACTTGTTACCATGAGGAACCTCCGAATAATAGGGATTATCTACCTGAGAGGATAAGACATTCATGATGCGGAATAGATGAGCAGGATCAATTCTGTCCAAATCCTCGATAATCAGAACAGACTTTGCTTTCGTCTGCTTCAAGGACTTCTGGATAAGACAAGTAAAAGCATCGCATTCGCTGATACTACCCATCTTTCCATAGAATCCATTGAGGTAATCATCTGCTACATGAAGAACATCTTGCTCCTTATATTTCTTATGAATCGTAGAAGCAAGTCCTTTCAAGCCTTCATATACATCTTTTATTCCTTCTACTGGTATAATAGAAGCAACAAAGTCAGCAAGCTTTAACAAAGACTCTTTGTTGCATACCGCATCGAATATCTTATCATACCCCTCTTTAAAGTCATAGATACGATTATCCTTTATGAGTTGAAACAGAATATCACGCTTGATATACTCAATGACATCCCGATTCTCCTCAACCACGTAGTTTACTGGATGGAGAGTGATGAAGTAATAATCATTAGCCTCTTTCGGATAGCTTTCCATAAACTTTTTCAGAAAGTAAGACTTACCATCACCAAACCGTGCAGAGAATATGATTCTACTCTCATTTTCAAACACCTGCTTGAAGTCCTGAATATTTTGAGAAATATCAATTGTATCCATTGGCAAAAAGGACTAATACTTCTTTGTTATTAATTTATTTTTCAAATCAGGATCAATTTTATTCAGTATATTCCTAACACCAGTTCTCAAATGTATATAGAACATAAAAATAGCTGTACTTAATTTAGAATGACCATTAGATAACATTGCCTTTTTCATCTCATCATATCTTCTTTGTCCTGCGGTTTGGGATATACCTCCCATTCGGAAAATGGCTAAATTTTCATTGATTTTTCTAAATTTGGCACCCTTTTGGGTAAATCTAAGCATCAAATCAAAATCCATTGCTACTCTGTAATCAATACCATATCCACCATAACGCTCGTAAGCAGACTTCGATATATAGGTTGATTGATGACATATGAGAAAATTAAAAGGAATCGCAGGATAATTGATAACAGGATATTCAATTGATTTGAATCCTGTTTCTTCATTCCATCTAATCGTATTACCTTTGATTACATCGAAGCCAGGTTCATAATTTCTAGCAAACTTATTCAAGGCATCATCTGCTAATAAATCTCCAGCATTCATCATAACGATGTAATCACCAGTAGCATGGGCTATACCTTTATTAAAGGCATCACTTCTACCCTTATCTGGTTCAGAGATAATAACATCAATTTTATCACGATATTTTTCAACTATATCCATTGTACCATCCTTTGATGCACCATCAATGATAAGATACTCCTTATTATCATATTGTTGATTGATTACACTCAGGATAGTTTCTTCTATCTCTTTTTCGCAATTATATGCGATTGTTACAATACTAATTTTTGGTGTATACATATTTTTAATTTTCTACAACAATATTATCCTCATTCAAAAAATTGACGATATCATTATACAACATCTCACCCAAGTATTTACTTCTTAGTTTTGGATTGAAAGAACCATTCGCCTGCATAATACGTCGTGCCAGTTTCCTAGCTGTTGCAAAATTTGAATCCTCATAGATGGCAAGCTTTTCTTCAATGGTTTTATCCTCACCTCTCTGATTTAACAAATTCTCTAAAGGAATCAAATTACCAATCTGAGCATTTTCTTCTCCCTGAGAATCAGCACATACATGCTCTATTGTAAAATCATCTATTTCTGTACGTCCAGAAAGCTTTTGCTCTATCAACTCCAAGACCAAATAAGCTCTATCATGATTTTTCGAACCTTGATAGAATTTTACATGTTTGGAAAATCCTATAACTTCAAACTTTAGCATAAAGGCTTCTTTAGGAGGTAAACGCTCTATCATACTCTTCATGAATTGATTAACTACAGATAGCGTCATATCCTTTTCTATCAGAGATGCATACTTATTGATAGGTTCATCTATCTTATTTGACTTTTCTTCTCCTATCACATTGAAGCAAACATAGAAATGGTAAATGAAATTGAGAACTCTAAAATAGTCTTCATCACTCAACTTTTTAAGCTTATTCATGTGCATTAGACTCATTATAATTGGTCTGAATTGAACGGCTTTCTTACGCTTCAAAAAATCAAAGATTCGATATTCTTCAAAACTGCAGTTTTTATCATCACCCTCACAAACTGGCTTCTCTATTATAGAATAATATCCTGCCTTAAGTTTTAAATCATCAAAAAAGTCGTTAACTTTCTCACGATTAGTACCTTTCAAAATAGTTTTGTAAACTTCCGACTTCTTCTCGCGTTCAGTATATTTATGAACACTATAATGACTGAAGAAACGCTTTACCGATGTACCAAGCATTCTATCTATATAAAGTTCCCATTCACTCTTTACCTTGTCCACCTTAGCTTGCTCTTGAGGTTGAATATAACGCATCACAAAATTCTTTACCAACTCATGATCTTCAAGTTCCTGACCACGTGCATTCAATATTTCAAAGATGGTATAAGAATCCTCATCCGTCGTTGCAACTATATCTACATAGCTAGTGCCCAATAGCATATCACGCAATAGCAAAATCTTCTCTATATCTAAGTCTTTCAACTTTTCATAGAAATATTGGCAACATTGACGAATATTCTTATCATCCTTTTTATTAACTATACAAGATTCCAACAATTCCTTAAATGGTCTTTTATCTTCACTATCACATACCTTCAAAACGATATCACCTATGCAGGTGTGAAAATCTGAATGTAAAACACAATTATCTTGATTTTTCAAATCCTTGATAATCAGTTTCGTAATAGTTCCCTTAAAGTCATCTTCCAATCCATTCTCTTTTAACACAGCAACGAGAGCACTCATAAATAGAATAATAGTAATGATTCGTTGCTGTCCATCTATGATGGTATAACGCTGAATACCAATTACCCTATTTTCTTCTCTCAGTACAATACTACCCAAAAAATGTCGTTTTCCGTATTGTTGATTATTCACAATAAACTCAAGGTCCGACCATAGGTCCTCCCAATTGTCCTTATTCCAAACATACCTTCGCTGATTTCGAGGTATCTCATATAGCTTATTGCTGAGCAAATAATCTATATCTCTTTGTTCTGCTTTAAAAGACATAATTAATCTATTAAGTTTATACTACAAGCACTACTGCAATACCATTGGTACGTCAATGTCATGAAAATCATCATCAGCAGGAACCAAGGATCTAAAATTAATTGTATATATTCTTCTATCATATACAATTGCTTTATCTACCTGTTCTTTAGTAACAGACTTTATCTTTGTCATTTGCATTTTGCTTGCCAAATCTTTATCATAACCAGATTTACACAAAGTATTATACACACAAACTACCAGATTTCTTGAAGCCCAAGAGTACGAATTACTTTTTGTTGGCATTTTGTTCGACATATATGCTATACCTTGAAGATGTGCGCCATTATCCCTAACAAGTTTCATCATCATTTGCGGCATCAAATACTCTGGTTTAAATGCGGCATTAGCAAACTTAACGCGAACCATACAAGCCATCAACAATGGATACATAGCACAAAGAGAATACTTTTCCCAAAGCGTTGAATCTTCCTTATACGGAAGACCTAAATCTAAAAATCTAAACTGTTTTTTAAATTTAAATTTTGCATATGATAAACCTTCTAACTTTGGACGATTCATCTCACACCATGATGTAAAAAAATCACCACCAAGATATAGCGCAGGATATCCAGGTATGCTATAACGTTGCGCACTCACCAAATGGCGTTTATCGAAAGGTATATGAAACAATTCACCATCACCCTTTGATAAATCAATTTTATCCTGACGGATTCTGTAAAAGCAGCCACTTCGGTCATCTACCTCTAGTTGCGGAAGCATACCTAAATAGAAAAAACGATCAGCTATAAAAAAAGACTTCAACTTTTCATAAGCTTCTTCATGATAACATTTGAAACTGGTCTGCAAAACATCAAGGACCAAATTCGCAATGTTCCCGACGTCTCTCTTAAAATCAAAATCTCTTGATGGCTTAAAATCTTGTGGAAGATCATCAAACACATGATTAAGAGAGTTTAGACTTTCCTTATCCAATTTAGCAACTTCCTCTAAATAGAGTTCTACCAAACTTTCTACATAATCAAGATAGTCAAAATCCTTGTCATCGTAGCAAAATGGATAACATAAAGGGCTACCAGGAGAAGTTATTTCTCTGTATAATTCATCTATATTCATAACATTTATTCTACATCCCCACCATCGTCTTGACTACAGGGATTCTCTTAATTAACCTTATCGCTATCACCTCGCTCATCACACATATCAAGAAGATAAAGAAAAGCACATATACGAACCATAGTTCACCACCCTTCAAAAGCATATCCTCTATATATTCAACTTGCCCCCCACTTTCCGATTAACCAACTGTGGAAGGCCGTTTTTACTCCTAGGTTTACAGCCTCATAGCAAAAATATGGTATCAGCAATCTGCTTGCTTTCTTCTTGAAATTCTCTACGAATGTCCTCGGTTTTGAGTGAGCAAACAAATAGCCAGACACCAAGAAGAATACATACAGGTAGAACGTGCCATGTATCGCCATCGCATGTTCACACCAAGGAATGTCCAACATATAAATTGGAAACTTGATAAAACTATGATGCCACAATACAAAAAGTATGGCAATACCCTTCAGTATGTCTATTTCGTCAAAATGTACTTTTGCCATTATCTTGATAATATATTCTTATACAACTCAATATACTTACCATACTGAATATCCTTATTATAATCTCTTTCCGCTTTCTTTCTGCAAGCATCAACATAATGCTCTTTACCATTGCAAAGTATTGTTCTTATAGCTGACAGAAGTCCATCCATATCATTTTGCTCAACCACAATTCCGGTCTGATTTGTAATACTTTCTACACTACCACCTGTTCTGAAAGTCACTATAGGCGTTCCGCATGCTAAAGCCTCCAAATTAGTTGTAGGGAAAGTATCTTGTAATGTTGGATTAACGAAAACTTCAGCCAAAGAATATATGGCAGCTAACTCTTGTATACTATCAGTATGCTCAATACCTAAACAATGTTTTTTAGGAAGCTTATGAAAATCATTCTTATTTAATCCAACAACTACCAATACTTCATCATCTGTTAAATAATCTGTTAATTTTATCAAGTAATCAGTACCTTTATATTTACTAAACACATTAAACAATGCCAAAATGACATGTTTTTCTTTTATTCCATACTTTTGGCGAACTGAATTATTTTTTGACGGCTTAAAAATATCTAAATCAACACCATTATTTATAACTTTAACTGGATATTCCTTCAAAAAAGATTGCTTAACTAATTCTGCGAGCCAAGTAGAGGGTGTAACTATTGTCAAATTCTCTACTCCTTGAAAACATTCTTTCTTTTCTTGGAAGTTCTTGGAACTTCGATCAAAAAACCAAGTAAAAGGATAATCATGTTTGAGCTGGCAATGATTGCACTTTGTTTTCCACTTGTAACATTTCGCATAATCAAAATGTGAACACCACCCTGTAAAAGACCAACAGTCATGTAATGTCCAAACTACAGGAATCTTCTTCTCCTTGATATAATCGAAAAGTAATTTCACATTTATGTAATGATTATGAAGATTGTGAAGATGAATAAGATCAGGCTTAACTCGATCTATCCATGCCAGCATTTTTTTTGTTTCATGAACATTATAAAAAGCATGATGAGCAAAAAGCCTTGTCTTAAGTTTACTCCATTGCAACTGAAAAATTGAACACATCTTATATGTATTTACATAATCCTCATCTGATAGGATTTTAAACTCATATCCATATACAACATAAGCATCGTTTTCTTCAGACCTCAATAAAAGATTACGTAAATCATAGACTATACGGCCTGTACTTCCACCGTTTTTATATACTGTATTAATAAATAGAATCTTCATAATTTTACAAATATTTTAAATTAAAACTCCCAGACAAATTTATAAGGGTAATATGCTTCTACTGTTCTCATCATAAGAACAACATACAACATCATAAAAACTGAAATTGCAATCAATGCTCTTCTGAGGTTTTTATGAGCTGATAAAGCAAAAATAAAATTAGGAATAAATATTGCTACAAAAAAATCAAAATAAAACGTTAATCTAAACAAAGGTAATATTTAATGGAGCGAATAACTTCTTCTTCATTTTGTAGTTCCAAGAAGAAGGATCTATTGGTGCAAATGTCTTTGGATAATCTCTTAAACTAGGACAATGATTACACCCAGTCTTCCATTTATCGCACCCTGAAAAATCGAAGTAGGCACAATGACCTGTGAATGTCCAGCAATCATGCATTGTCAATACACATGGAATATTCTTAGTTGAAATATATTCCAAGAGCATTCGAACATTCACATAATGATTATGGATGTTATGCATGTGAATAATGTCAGGCTTGATCTCATCTATCCAAGCCAGAAGCCTTCTGGTCTCACGTTTGTTGTTGAAGCCATGATGACCAATGGCCTTTGTCCAAAGCTTACTGATAAAAAGTTCTCTCTCAGATTCAATCCGACAAATGGTATCCTTTTCATTATCCTTTGGATCATAGCCAAAGCCAAATGCTACATAACTTTCTATCCCGTTAGCCTCCATTACTTTCTTTAAATCGAAAGTGATACGCCCCGTGGATCCACCATTATAATAGCGGGTATTAATTTGAAGTACTTTCATCTTTTATTTTTATAATCTTTGCAGGAACACCTCCTACCACTGCATAGTCAGGAACATCCTTAACCACTACTGCATTAGGAGCAATTGTTACATGATTACCAATCTTCACCCCCCCAAGTATCTTTGAACCAGCACCCATAAAGCAATGATGTCCTATCGTAGGACAACCATTTTCTTTAGCTCCAATCAGTACACCTGGATAGATTGTTGCATAATCTCCTATTTTGGCACCAGCATTTACAACGATACTACCATAGTGATAAATCATTAGTCCTTTACCAAAAGAGCCAGGATTTATCTGAAAACCTGTAAGAAAAGATAACTTCCTTAGTGCTCGAAAACGGAACAACAAACAAAAAGTATGGTAAACAGAGTATAAAGATATAGATTTTCGAAGAATCGAATTATTCAAATGATATTCTGAAAATCTCAGATTACGCAAATAAGAATAGATATACCACTGAGTACTCTGTGGGGACGAAACTATACGATTTTTCAAACGCTTGATCACCCCATTAGTCATCTTAGGATATAATTGTCCATATATATAAAGATATTCTTGCAATTCAGATTTTGTTGTTATCATAACAAATTATTTAAAATGATTGACCTATAAGGAACAGTATCTGCCATACCATGATTTGCGGCAATAACAATATGTAATAGAAACAAGCATATATAAATAGAGATACATATCAATTGTTGCGTTTTATCTTCCATATTCTTTAGTAAAGACGGAATAAGAATTAGCAGGGGGATCATTTGGTAAAACGAAATTCTAAATGCCACTTCAAATAAGCTTGATAAAGACAAGAACATCAAACCCAACAAAGAATAAGCTTGAATATAATATTTTAAATTGCCTTCTACATTCTTGCGGAGATATGGAAATAAGGCAAAACCTATCATAATAATGATATTTGTTTTAGCACTCGTAACACCAGAATCTAAATAAAGCTCAGCCTTAGATTCGGCAAATAATCCGCTAGTTGCAATAGCCATAAAAAGCGTAGAAGCTAAAATGTAAACTGTTCCAACACCTAAAATTACTATCAATAATCTATGCTTCATTTTTGCCATAATCATAACAAAAGGCAAAATCAATATGAAAATACTCGAATTGTGAAAGAAATATGCGGCAGCAACAGCAAACAAAAAAAACAAATATTTTTTCTCATATAAATATACCAAAGAATACATACAAATACTCATAGCTAAAGATTGTCGCATAAGCGAGAAGCCATACCAATAAAAGAACAACATATATCCAAAAACAACCATCCAAGGAATAGTAATTTTTCGGAAATGCAAACATGTTAATGCAATCATTGTCATTTTAATCAATGCTGCAATAAACATATATAGATTTATAGTACCAACTTTCCCACAAAAATAGCACAACAAATGATATCCATATTCTTTTGTGTCAAGATTAGATAAAAATGTTCCTACATTATTGTAGTGTAATGAATCATAAAAATAAATGGAGCCATATCCCAACATGTCAGAACCTAAGTTCCAATCTCTACATCCTTCTATTATACTTGGAAAAAGTATTAATAAAGGAAAGGACACATAAAAGAGATTTTTATTTCTATCATAATTGCTTATAGCAATGTGGGCTAACAAAGATGTAAAAATTCCTACAAATAAATAAAATAACATATTATTTGAATATTTTTTGTATCTTACATAGTAAATCGAAAACCTGTTCACCCAGGTGCATTTTTAACCACATAGCAAGCTTCTGCTTTTTGGGAAGCCATGTTCCAGCGTACCAATGAATACTATAAGAATTTAATGTTACTTTCACTTCTTTTGACACATTTGATACTGGGCAAAAGTACTCCTTAGGATATATCAACACACCTGCTACCTCTTGAATATCGCTTATATTTTTCAAGCCATACTTGCAAAGCAAATCTGTTGTTATCGTAACAACAGTCTCTTTGCTATATGTTCCATCAGGAAGAATGTAATGCTTATCCTTATAAATATCTAGGATTTCCCCATACAGCCCTAGGCCTGGGTTTACCCCAAGCCCTAGGCCTGGTGCGACGCCTAGCTGCGCAGGCGTCGCACCAGCCTTAGCCTCATTCTCACACCCCATAAACGGACCTTTGGCAATGATGTCATCCATATTCTTGATAACCTCAACATCGGTATCAAAATAAAGCCCACCATATTTATAGAGAATCCAGAAACGGGCATAATCACTCACAAAGGCATATTTCTTAGCTTTATATGCCTCAGCTGTATAAGGAATGATATTCACATCAAAGTTACTCTCATTCCACTCCTTTATTTCATAATCAGGGAGATACTTTCTCCATGAAGCAATGCACTTCTGTGCACTCTTTGGCAGAGGATTACCCCCAAACCAACAATAATGAATTACTTTTGGTATCATACAAACAAGAACTTAATTCTACAATACTTTTATCATTAATCTATTCTTTAGTCTATTATAAATTGCATATTTTTTATGCATACTAATGATTAAATATTTTTCAGTTTATTTAAGCATCTGTACACTAATAAAAGCAACCTAGCTGACCAAATACCAATATTTTCAGAAGCCCAAAGCAAAAAAACAGGAAATTTAAGTTCTTCTAATGAGCGACTGTCAAAATCATTCAAAAGTTTGTGATTCTCCACAGAGTTGTTTTTTTCATCTAAAATAAATGCAAAACTACGACTTTCATCTATTTTCTGCTTTGAGTAATCATATGTTCGAGCTGTATCACCAAATTGTGATTTTTCTATCTTTTGACAATATGCACCTGTTCCGTCAAAACCAAGATTTCTAACCTTCGATACTATAGGCGTAATAGCATATTTGTTTGTAACAGCTAAATATTGACGCATCGCTACATCTGTAGTTCTATAACATAATGAGTTTTTATCCGACGACACGTTACAAGCATTCAAAATATACTCAATGAAGCATGCATCAATCATTTTTTTATAAGTCTTATTTTCAAGAACATCAGTAAATGAAGACTTCAAGATTCCATTCGACAGGTCTTGACGCATTTTCTGATACTTTTCCGACCAAAAGCCCACTCCCCATGTGGAGACATTTATTTGCTGCTTTAGCACCGTTGCGCCCTCACTTACCTCCCACTCCACAGGATAGCTATAACCACATACCGCAATAACATCAGAATCATCCTTGTATTGCTCTAAACAGGTATTCATATACAGCAAGAAATTGGGGGCGAAGACATTGTCATCCTCCGAGATAATGAAACGGTCATATCTCTCGGTGATATATTCTCGCATAGTTGCGGAATTGCCGTGCAAGCCTAAGCCATAATTTCTCTCTCGCTTATGCACATGCAGTTTCTTGAACGTCATGTTCCCGGCCGTCTCTAGATAAGTCTTGATTTTCTCATAACCCTCTAGATGAGACTCCTTGGCAGGATAATCCAAAGCCACATAGACTTCTGTCTCACTGGCTCCATCACACTGAGCCAAGGATTCAATGCACTGCTTGAAATGCTCATACCTACACAAGGTAGGTATATAAATAGGTGCGTATATCATATTATTATCTGTTAAAAAAATAAAATTTTCTCTTCAATCTATCAGGAACCATGCTCATCGCATCTTCCCATTCTGTTCTTAAGAATAATTTTGCCAACACCAAATACACGATGACACCAACTAAACTACCTATGATTAGCTGGACATACATATTGGAAGACATCATCATCGAACCATGGACGATAATCCATACGGCAAACGACACACTTAATATCGGCAGCAAGTCGCCCATCTGCTTCAGATACCCTACATTGATTAATTTTCCTGTATAATAGGTATTGATAATTAATGAAATCATAGAACTAACGATGCCACCACTTACCATCCAGATAATACCGTGCGGAATGGTAACAACCATGATGCTGATACCTATGATTTTCTTGAAGACTTCCAATCTGAAGAACAGATCAGAACGTCCTTTCACGGTCAGCAAGTTCAAGTTGATAGCATGAATAGGATACCACATCAACGAGAAACAAAGTATCTGCAAAAGGATAATGCAGCCTTCCCATTTATCCGACAACAACACCCGAATAAGAGGATCGGCGACAGCCGAAAGTATCAACATCAAGGGGAATATCAAGAATGCCGACAATTTCAAAATCTTGCGATAATTCCTAGCCAGTCGCTCATCCTCATTCTGAATGCTGCTCAACACAGGAAAAGTTACACGTTGGAGCACTCCTGTAACATTACTCGATGGAAGATTGGAAAACTGCTGTGCTCTCGTATAATTACCCAAATCATTGGCACTGAAGTATTTTCCTATCACTATCGGATAAATGTTACTATAAATGGCTTCCAACAAGCCAGAAGCCAGCATCTTGCTTCCAAATCCCCACAGATAATGGAAAGATTCCCAAGACCATCTTCTTTTCGGCTTCCATTTACACAATATCCAAAGGAGTATTGTTCGGATGACATATCCACCCACTTGCTGGAATACCAATGCCCAGACTCCAAAGCCTGTATATGCCATAACCAATCCGACGAGTCCACTTACCAAGGCGCCAGCAAGCGAGACTATCGCCTGTGTCTTGAAATCAATTTTCTTTGTAAGTATAGCTTGTTGTACGGCACAAAGCGGATTGAACAGGGTAGCCAAAGCCGTAACCTTCAGGAGGTCTACCAGTATCGGAGTATTATAGAAATCGGCTATTAGCGGCGAGGTGAAGAATAATATCAAATAGCATATCACTCCTACACCTATATTAAAATAGAAAGCCGTGGAAAGGTCATCCTCCGTCAAATTGGGTTTTCGTATCAATGCTCCAGAAAAGCCACTGTCTATAAAGCATTGAGCGATAGCGAGGAACACCAACGGCATAGCGATGATACCATAGTCATCAGGCGATAGCATGCGAGCCAATATGATGCCGAAGAGGAATTGCACGCCTTGCGTGGCGAATCGCTCTATCATACTCCACGCCAACCCCTTTTGAGTTTTATTCTTTAATGATTCTTGTTGCATATTAAAAACTATTGCTGCTTACGCAGTCTATCATTCAATCTTTATGTAGTGAAAAGCACACAACTAATGCTAAACAATATCATTTTACAATATATTCTAGCATAGAGCTAAACAACAATCTAAAATCAGTTACTTCATGCGCTTCACCTAAAATATAAGCATCAGGATTGCCCCCCAAACCAGTTTTTGGATCGACAAAAACTTCTTTCAAATCAAGGCGAGAGCCTTCTCCTTTCACATAAATAGAAACCTTTAAATCTTCAGGGTTATCATCCAATAATAACATAAATGGAGCTACATATTTATAAAAATCATTTGCATCAACATAAAATAAATTAGCAGCAGCCTTTAGTATTTCGTCATCTTCAATTTTCAGACGGCGCATAATAGACAACAACTTTAAGATTGTTATATCCAATCTAACCTCACGTTTCTTCACTTTATACGTCGGAACATTCGCCACTTGAGATGATACATCAAATGCTTGAATGCATTCTCTAATAGTTTTGCTTTCCAGCATCTCTTCTGTAACCATCGCCTCTATAAGTTTTCGAGGACAGGTAATTTTTCTCTCTAAGTAGTCATAAATATAATTCTTTCGAATTTCACGAATTGAATAATTGTAAGGAGTACTTGAAAGAAACTTTCCAATATATCCATTGAAGTCTGTTTGTTCACCATAGAAGTGTTTAAAAATCTTGCGTATATTAGAAAAATCTGCAACAAAAACAACATTATCAAAACCAAACTTATTTCCTGCCAAAGTTTCATTAGGCTTACTCATAAGTTTATAACAATAATCGATATGAGCGGAAAAAATGTTGAGAATCCTAAATAAATGAGCAGGATCTAACCTGTCCAAATCCTCTACAATCAATACAACTTGTTTTCCTTTGTTCGCCCGTAAAGCTTTCTCCTTAAATTTTTGTATAGCCTGTTTTATTAATGAAGTCACCAAATCCTCTTCATAAACAGCGTTAGATTCTGCTACATCTAAAAATTTACAAAGAATATCTTCTTTTTCCGTCAACTGCTTCTTATATTCATCAAATTGAAGCTTTAGGGATTTAAACACTTCTTTTCCTTTTAACGCAGCTGTTACTATAGGGACATATTCTGCTGGCAGAGCCACAGAAGCCATATAAGGCAGCAATTCTAAAAGAAATGATTTGTATTTATTCTGGATGAAGCCCCATAAAGCCAACTCATCACTAATTTGAATACATGAATCTTCAAAAAATCCTTGAACGATGAGTTGAAACAGAACATCCCTTTTTATCAAATTGAAAATATCCTCGTTATTTGCAACTTGATAATTTACCGGATATAGAGTTATAAATACAAAACGCTCAGCGTTCCTTTTCTTAAACTCATCAAGAAAATAACTTTTTCCATCTCCAAATTTTGAAGATAGAAAAGTTCTAGGATTCGCAAGAATGTGATTTCCAAACTCTTCGAGTTGCTTATCTATAGGTATTTTAATATCTTCCATCTGTTTATTCTTCGATTAATGATTTTACCTTTGAGTAATTTTCAGTAACCAAAATCCTCTTCAAAGAAGTTTCAATCTTATTAAGCATTCCACCTTTTTCTTTAGAAGACATCTGCATAGTGTTAAAGTATACCATTACTCCTTGATAGTCCTCTTCTATATAAGCAACAGAATCCAAATTAATATAAATTGGAGAGTTATTATACGTATGTAATTCTATAAACCTGGGCATAATATATATGAAATTAAGACATATCCAACAATCAATAATTATAAACAGGATAATCTCATTAAAGTCCAATCGCCATCTACCATAACATTTTTAAACCCTAAACGAAGATACAGATTATAAGCACTCGTATTCTCTTTTCTCACACGTAGAAAGATTTCTTTCAATTTTAAGACTTTTACAGCATAATCCAGTATAAGCAAAGATGCCTTTTTTGCAACCCCCTTTCCCCAATAGTTTTTGTTACCAATAAAAATATGATAATGAGCTTTACCTTCCTGAATATCAGTTAAGTAAATGTTACCAACATAAACCTCATCCACCAAAATCGCACAACGGTAATCAGTAGGATTAGCAGTTACTTTGCGAATCCATTCTAATTCATTATCAATCGTGATTTCGTGGTTATATATATTTCCTGTAAACTTGAAAACTTCAGGATCATTTCTCCATTTTACCGATGTATATGCATCCTGTTCTTTTAACGGTCTAATTCTTACGTTCATAATTTTAAAATTTGAATTATTCTTTCCATATCTTCTTTCCCATATCTTTGATCTATAGGTAACGGAAGAATGTAATTTGCCATCCAAGTTTCTAAAGCATCTTTTCCTGCCCATTCATCAACATTTGGCCAGTATTTTGCTACAAAGACCTTGTTCTCTATCAGTTTTTTACGAAGTTCCTGACCTTGTTCCGACTCAAATGGGAATATCATAGGAACTTCACCATAATTGAGTTGTCTGCCACCTAAATGTTTACACAAAACATTATAATTATCCAAACGGCATTGAACAATACTACCATAATCAATTCCTTGCATCATTCGCCTGGTAAAGTTCGACATACGACGAATTGGTAAATCATGGAATTCCTTACTCGTTCTATGGAAATCATCATAACCTGCTTCAGGAGATAAATCAATACGCTTCACCAATGAATCCATACGAGTATAAGACTCATCTTTCTCTAATTCAAAATCAGCTATTGCATCTGTATAAAGATAACCACCATCAGGAACACCAAAGAACTTTCTGCAACTATAGAAAGTATCTATCCCATCTATCGGTCTGGAGAAAAAAGCCTGAGTATAATCAAGAATCAATTGTTTTTTATACTTGCTTACAAGTTTCCAACAATAGTCATCATGCAATCCCCAATAATTAGTATACATCAAAGCTTCATTTTCATGAAGGTTGATTTCATCTACGATTTTATAGTTTTTATCTATACGATAAAACTCGTATGGGATTCCTAATTTTACAATTGGTTCTACAGCAGAATCACAAGTAAAATAGGGAACATATACCTTTGCATATTTTCTACATCTCAAAATGTACTCCAAACAGAAACGACCGCTATTTAAAGCAATCGCTTCTGGATGAATTTCAGGAAAACGAGGAAGTTCCAGTTCAAAATAACCTCCAATTGGAATTATTGTTTCTTGCTCCATAAATTAGACTTTACGGAATCGAAGCAAGAAAACTAAATATGTTTAACCATTAATAACTTCTCGCCACGATCCTCTTGTTCTTCAAATCCTTGTTTCAAATAGAAACGATGAGCTTTGCCATTCTTCTTGTTTACCTCTAAAGCTATTGTTTCATATAACTTATCAGATTCACATGTATTGGAAGTTACATAATCTAACATCATACCTCCAATACCATGAGATTGATATTTTATATCTACACATATCAACGTAATATAGATTTGCTGATATGATGAGTTGAGATAATAAGCCATAAAACCTAAGATTTCATTCTCATTCATACAAACAATAAATTGTGCCTTATCGGAAAGTTTCCTGGCATAAGCCTTTATATCAAGAGATTCCGATAGGGGGGGGTAAACAAAGAAGATATTTTTCGAAGAGTTTCATATACAAACTCAAAAGAAAGTCTTCTCTTCTCTATCTTGATATTATCCATCGTTTATTTTTATTTTGCTAATTGTATTTTTACCAATTCAGTATGTCTTGCAGAGAAATCCTCCATCTGCTCAACTGTATCGAAGTGAAGGAAGATAATTCCTAATGCTTTTCCTGCACCATCGAATACTTCTACAGAATCACCTTCTTTTTTATAGATTACCTGACGATAAACATTCTTAGCAATACTTTCATCGATTTTAACACCCTTGAAAGTTCCTGCTTCGTAGCTATGGAGTACATAGTGCATATAGCAACCAGGCAAAGACTTTACTGGCTGCTCCAAGAACTCAGGCTTTTCTCCCATTGCTGCTTGAACATTAGCCTTCACTAAATCAATACCGTATGCATCACTCAACTGAATCGGAATCATGTTGCCACCTGCACGAGGACCTAATTCCAAGAAATGAACATTATCATTTTTATCAAGAATAATCTCGATATTTAACTCTCCAAATCTAATATCAAGCGCAGTTACAATTCGCTGTAATTCGCTGTAAATGTTTGCTTTCTGCTTTTCTGAGGCGCATAAAGGTTTTTTTTTCCCTATGGGAATTAATGGACTTTTCTGGGTATCTCTGAGGCACTCCATCTCTCCATAGAGAACAACCTTTCCATCCCAAACAAAGATGTCACCACCAACAACTGAAGGGAAACCTCTCTGTATATATTCCTCTACAAGCAAAACCTTGTTTCGAGAATATGAATCAGCCCAAGCGATTGCCTTCTCCAGGCCATCCCAGTTTTCCAACATAGTTACACCTTTACTACCAGAAGAATCTGTTGGTTTAACTACTACTGGGAAAGTAAAATTCTTCGCATTTTCCTTAATCTCATCCAATGAGGTTTCAGGATGGAAAGAATAAACCTTAGGACAAGCAAAACCATGGCTCTGCAAGAACTGACGCCAAGGATATTTCAATCCTAAAACCTCTACGCTCTTGGCTGGATTAGTAGGAAGACCTAAACGCTCTGCAACAATTGCTGCTGGAAGGGCAGCTGGATCTGAGGCATAAGCAAGAATACCATCAACCTGTTCGTCCTTCGCTATTTGATAAACAGCCTCAACATCTGTAGTACTGGCATTATAATATTTATCTGCTACATACTGTCCAGGATTATCAGACAGATAATCACACAAGACTGTATAATAGCCAAGTTCTTTAGCTGTCTTAATGGCAATAACTTGTTGGGCGGAACCGCCCAACAAGAGTATCTTCTTTTGTGTCATTGTTTCTATTTATTTTAAGATACAATCCAAAGTTCTCTGAATATCCTCATCACTCAATGCATGATGCATAGGCAAGCAGATTACGCTATCTGCCATCTTATGAGCATTAGGCAAGTTCGCCGGATCTGCACTCTCCAAACCACGATAGGTAGAGAACTCACTAATCAATGGATAGAAGTAGCGACGGCCCAACACATTCTGTGACTTCATCTTTGCATACAGTTCATCACGAGTCATACCATACTTCTGAGCATCAATGAAGATTGGGAAATAGCTATAGTTATGACGAACACCAGGCATATCGTCGAAGAAGGTAATGCCTTCAACATTGCGCAAAGCCTCACGATACTTGATAGCTACCTGATGACGAGCCTCAATTGCAGCATCTACCTGCTTCAAGTTCAGCAAGCCATAAGCACTACGCATCTCATCCATTTTGCTATTGATACCAGGACCAACAACCTCGGTTTCTCCTGCAAAGCCAAAGTTCTTCAAGTAATCAATACGCTTCTTGGTTTTCTCGTCATGCATAACCATGGCTCCACCTTCGATGGTGTTATATACCTTAGTTGCATGGAAACTCAAAGTGCTCATATCTCCTGCATTCAAGATGCTCTCGCCATTTACTTCTACACCGAAAGCATGGGCTGCATCATAGATGACCTTCAAACCATACTTATCAGCAATATCTTGAATCGCCTTGGTATCACATGGCTTACCATATACATGCACAGGCATAATAGCAGTAGTTCTAGGAGTAATGGCTGCCTCAATCTTGTTTGGATCAAGATTACCCGTTGCAGGATCAATATCAACGAAAACTGGCTTGCAACCATTCCACCAAATACTGTGGGTTGTAGCAACAAAGCTATATGGAGTAGTAATTACCTCGCCTGTAACTCGAAGAGCCTGCAGTGCTGTAAGCAATGGCAGGGTTCCATTAGTGAAAAGGCTTACATAAGGAACTTTAAGGTACTCAGCAAGAGCAGCCTCTAGCTTCTTATGGTAATCACCATTATTTGTAATCCACTTGCTGTCCCAGATTTTCTGGAGTTCAGCATGAAAATCATTCAAGTTTGGCAGTAACGGAGAGGTTACTGTGATTAATTTCTTATCCATAAGATATATGATTTTTATGTCTTCTGTCTTATATTTGGAGAACAGAAAGACAATTGTTTAAAATTCTAAGTTTTGCTTTAATGTGTCCTTGCTTTCATTAAGTATAGAAAGCAAATATCTTCCATAATCGTTCTTCAACATAGGTTGAGCGTTTTCTCTGAGTTGCTCTGCAGAAATCCACCCCTGACGATAAGCGATGCCCTCCAAGCATGCCACCTTCAAGCCCTGGCGCTTCTCCAAGACTTCGATAAAGGTAGATGCCTCTGAAAGGGAATCATGAGTACCAGTATCAAGCCAGGCAAATCCTCTAGCCATGGTCTGTACTTTCAGCTGCTTATCCTTCAGGAACTCCTGATTGACTGTTGTGATTTCCAACTCACCACGAGCGGATGGCTTGATATGCTTAGCTACATCTACCACCTTGTTAGGATAGAAGTATAAACCTACCACTGCATAGTTGCTCTTAGGATTCTCAGGCTTCTCCTCAATGCTCAGGCAATTGCCTTGCTCATCAAACTCTGCAACTCCATATCGCTCCGGATCACTTACACGATAGCCAAAAACGGTAGCCTTGTTATTCTGTTCAGCATCTACTACTGCTTGATGAAGCATCTGATTTAATCCTGCACCATAGAAGATATTATCGCCTAATACGAGACAAGCAGAATCATTACCAATGAACTTCTCTCCGATAATGAAAGCTTGGGCTAAACCATCTGGTGATGGCTGCTCTGCATACTCGAACTTCACACCTAACTGGCTTCCATCGCCTAAGAGGCGTTTGAAGCCTGGTAAATCAAATGGTGTTGAAATAATGAGTATCTCACGGATACCTGCCAACATCAATACTGATATTGGGTAATATATCATCGGTTTATCAAAGATTGGAATCAGCTGCTTGCTGATTCCTTTTGTGATAGGGTACAAACGTGTACCGCTACCACCTGCTAATACTATTCCTTTCATATAATTATTATTTATTGATCAATAACATGTTTCGAAAATCATCCTTCAATAGTCTTTACGACCCCTTCGGTTCCCCTTACAGGGGACAGAAACCTTCTTTACCATTAAAGAAGTCATCTTTTCGAATCCCTCCGTCTCCCTTTAGCCAAAGGGAGCTCCACCTTTCTCACCAAGCCTCTCTTCCCTCAGGAACGAGAGGATGTAACCGCCCTCCGGTGCTCGGAACCGCTACGCTATAAGGTTGGCGGACCATCAAAGGTCTGCGCCAGGTTTTGCGGGATGGGACCGCCTGGAGTGGAAACGGCAAGAGTGTTTGGCGACTGGCGCAGTGTGGCGAATCATAGCGTCTTTTTCTTTGATTTCTTCATTGCTCAAAAATTTAAGAAACATTTCCGTTACTCTTCTTTTGCGAACTGCCTTGAAAACAGATCACGTATCTGCACACAATATTTGTGAGCAGCCATCATATAGATAGCAACATCCTTCTTATTACTCTTATCGTGAATAATAGCTTCAATGCTATACCAGATATCATCCATCAACGTATGAAGTTCAAAGAGATTAGTCTTATCAAAAAACACCTCATACTTTTTTAAAAGATTATTAAGAACCAATAATAAGTTCAATGCATTGTCCTTTATAATATTATTATAAGTAACAACATCTAAAGACGATAGTTCAGATACTTCTTTTTCATTAAGTGGCAATATTTCCTCTTTACATTTAGAAGAATAAACTACGATATTCTTCAACAGTGTGTCGAGAAGTGGCTTAGAAGTGAGAAAAGGATTTTGGCTAACTTCCAACTCTTCCCAATCACTCAATATCTTAATATTCAACGAAAGAGTATTAACGAAAGACTGCAATTTATAGGCAACTTGTTGCTTTTGCAACTCCTTCATTTTGTCATCAGCCTCTGTTACTTTGCTCATTATATCTTCTTTAGCTACTTCCAACTGATTGTTGAAGCTAAAGCTTTGATTCACACCTAACACTACTGGCAAAATTGTACATATAGCTGCAATTACAGCAAGCCATATGGAAAGGTTCTGATCAGCACTTATTTGCTGATGTTCTAATATCTCCGAATTCTTAACAATAATAGTATCCCACTTATTGAACAACTTGTTTAATTCAGGATAAGGCTTATTTTTTGTCGAATCCATAGAACTACGTAGAGCCTTCTCCTGTTTATTCAGCTGCCTGATGGATTCATATTCATTGGTCGATTTTTTCATATTACCAACAATTATGTAACCAGCAAAAAGTAATCCGATAATTAAAGCCCCTATTAAGAGTCCACTCCGAAAAATACAAGACTGACTTTTAGTTTTCATTTTCTGTTACGTTTAAATTTTTTCAAAACAGGATAATAACAGGTTTGGCTATCTATTTTTAAAGAATGCCCCATAAACCATGGTTCTACATATCTACAATCCAACAGCCTAGCTTTTACAGCAGACATAAATGGTTCCCTATGCAAGAATAATGTGTTCATAAATTGCTCATCATGAGTGAAGAATATAAGCTGAAGACAGTTTTCATTACCCAAAAATGTTTTAGCACCTTGTGACAAGACCTCGAAGAAACGATAAAGAAGCTTCTTGTTCTTGTAGTCATTGGCATAAAATATATCATCAAAAATAAAGGGGAACAAGAATTTACCCTGTTTCATCGCTTTAAAATTGAATGCAGCCAATAAACAAAGAGAGAACAATCTAAATCTAAACGTATTAAAATATTTATTAACAGAAACTTCATTCACAGAAATCTGAATACCAAAATCAGCAATGACAGCACCAGTGGTTATCTTATCAATCTTTAAGCTCTCAGTTTCTTCAATGAAAGGTTTCAGGGTGTCTTCTATTAACTTCTTGAAGTCCGCATCCAAATATTCTTGCAGTAACTCAGAAAGTAATCTTTTCAAAGTACTGTGAACAGCATCCAGTTGCTGTATTAAGTCATCAAAATCAATTCCTGCCGGTTTTGAATCAAGTATCTGTTTCTTATCCAAAAAACTTTGCACCTTAGTAAATATATCACCTAAAGGAAGAGGACGTCCAGCACGAGCAAGGATATTATCAAGCGACTTCGAAAGACTAACAACCTCAGCGTGGATTATACTTTGAGTAATTCCCTGGTTATTATCAGCCCCCACAGAAATTTTCTTCATTTTTTTCTTAAGCGGCTCATCACTAATGTTCGTATCTGCTTTCTGTTTTTGTAGAATCTGTCCATATCGTTTTAAATTATCTCTAAATCGATTAATGGAATCAACATATGTAATATCAGAAGGCAACTTCTCGTTCAACAGCTCAACAATCTCAAGCAAATTGTCTTTATCTTGTTTAACTTCCAAAAATTGTTTCAACTCATCATTCAACTGATTGAGCTTTTTCCTTGCATTGTCATTAAGAATCAAAGAACATTCACTGATATAATTTCTTATCTCGATCTCCTGCCTCGCAAGAGGTTCTTCTGTAACCATAGATTTAATTTGTTCCAACTTTTGCTTTATATCAGAATAAAGACCTGTATCTTGCACAAAATCCATAATGTCTTTTATACCCAAAGCATAACAAAAGAAAGGAACCCAATCTATAACCTGCGTATTAACATCAATTTGAACCATACAACGCGACAGTTCATATATGCTATTCTCTGAAAAGAAAAACCTTTCTACGTTTAAGCCTGTATCTTCAAAAAAACTTCTTGCATCAGACAAGGCAAATTCCTTGGTTTGCGTCTGAAGACGAATTTCGGGATCCTTTCCCCAAGTTCGATTCACATACCAAGTTAAATCCAGGATATTGCGATAACTGGCTTCTCCTATCTTACCAGTCATTACGTATTCCATGGAGTTAAAAAGTGAACTTTTACCTGAGCCATTATCACCGAGGAGAAACAAACTGTGCATATTGCCATTCTGACAAAAAGGAAGTCCATAGTAACGTACTTTTCCCGTCAATGGACCGAACTTACGATAATTATTGAGATAAAGATATTTAAATCGATAATCTCGAATCTGAGAATGAGCAGTCTGTAGATTAGTTGCTGGTGTAAAATTTAACAACTGATTCACACGATCTTTCAATTCTGTCGTATCAGGCAAAATATTCAATACATCTAGAAGGCGTTGAAGAAATTCAGACTTTTCCTCCAAAGCGCCTTCTAAAAGTTTATATTTATATTCATTCATCGAACTTTGAAATATTTAATAGTTCAATCAATCGCTGTTTAACTTCATGAGCCGAACAATTAAGAATTCCTTGAAAAGAATTATTTATCTTCAACCAAGAAGCACAACCCGTTTTATCCATAAAGGGAGACTTGTCACTTTCTACCCAATTTATATAGTCTTCATAATATTCTTCGTCAAAATCATCTAAAGTAGTATGATTTTTGTAATACGTCCAAAGATTCAGAGGTACATCTAAAAAAGAAACCTCATAAAACATTTTCCGATCCTGAAGCTGTTCATTTATCGACTCATATATATCATTTAAATATTTATAAAGCTTCGAATTGGTATATTCCTGTTCATCCAAACCAAAACGGAAATCAGGGAAACGAAGAAATATCTCAGAGAAGAGCTTTGAAAGCTGATTCAATTGGGAAAGACTACCATTATCCTCCTCTATCATTTTTGCCAGCTCTTTCTTGCCTTCTTTTACTAGCCTTCTTAAATCTATATTTTTATCTAAATAGAAGAAATAGTTGAGCAGTTCTCTTGTATCATCAGAATCGCCAAAGATCTTCTTATCATAAGCGATAACGAATGATATTATATTATTCATTTCTTCCAAGACCTTACCGTCCAATACACATCCGCTGCTTAGTCGTTGCGCATAAGTTGATGATGAGAAGGATAAATTTCCAAAGTTATCCACCTTGACGATTTCTGAAGTAAGAGCATAATCGACAATACCAACATATTGACCATCTACATCTATTGTAATGGCATACATATTAGTTTCTCTATCGAAAACAGGAACCAGCGGAATACCAAAAATGTCCTTGTCTAATATCTCTTTTATTTCTTTTTCTGCACATCCTCTATCCCTCTGCAAGAGATAAATAATGGTAAGAATGTACTCAAAAGAAGCTCTCGAGATAAATTGAGTATTTGACAATTCAAAACATCTTGATACGATACTGAGAACAATACGAAACAGTTGGTCTTTATAGACATCTTCATTCTCACCAGAGCGGAACAGTCTTACCCATTCACTATAGACTCCTTGATGATTTCTTACGTAACCCGGTACCACCGTTCCCTTATCAATACGCTCGTCAATACAACGATGCACTAATCTACTTAACTCCAGAGTAGAGAAAGAACTACTTGAGCCCAATCGATTGATCATTGAATTATAACTTTCGCCAAAACTCAATCTCTCATAATCGTCTCGCCCCTTGTTACGAGACTCAATCTCTACCTGCCAATGCATAGCACTAAATATACTCGATATCATTAGCGAAACACTCTTCGTCTGACCATCTCTAAGATTGTCTAGTGCTATCTGATAATTATACTGTTGGACATAATCAGATGGTATGATAGAATCTCCTCCGCTAGAAATACAAAAGAAGCTTCGATTACTCTCCAGACAATCTATAGATTCCAGTATTTCCAAAACTTGCTGAGACATATCTAAGCCAAAAAGATATTGTATATCTTCCAATCTCAGATAAAATCGCTTATCTATTACTTCATCCTGCATGGCAAGCAAAAGATTTTGACGCAACTGCAAGAAATGAGCAAAAGACAGCAAGTAGTTAGAGGTCATCACCATGGATTTATACCATTGAGATCTATTATCATTGAAAGATCTTGCATTCTCACGTGCTTTCTTATAAAGTAAATTCCATACTTTCAAAAGTTCTCCTACAAACATCTGAGCATCTTCTGTAATATAGTGCTCTGGTATCGTATAAGGAGATATTGATGCAATGCAAAGACGCTTACCCTTCTTAAAGAAACGCAACTTAGAGAAATCTGGTACAGCTAGTCCATAAGCACTATTACTTGTAAGATAGTCCGTGATATAGGTAAAAGATGTATTCTTTGTATTTTTCTCACGATAGTAATTACTTACAGAATAATAGTCTATAGCATCTTCTGAAATAGAATGAGACGCTGCTTCGGTTTGAGCTAAGCGCTTCAAAATTTTCTCTATATCTTCATTCTTAATCTCTTTTTTGAAATCTATATAAAATAGCGGATATTCCACATCATACGGTTTACCCAAGTCATAAAACTTCGAGATAATCGTATCTACATAGAAAGGTATCGCCGATTGGTTAATGATACTTGTACCTTCGACCAGAGCATTAGCTATCAATTTAGAGTTCAGCGCATCAGTGGTTGTCACAACAGGCGCAGCTTCTATTGAATCAAGATTTTCTTTTATATTACTAATCAGAGCCAACACTTTTTCAAAAGTTGTGCCATGATAGATTGCTTCATCTGCAACCAAAACCTTATTGATTTTGTTCCAATCCAAAAATGGCAAAGCAAGCTCGGTAACGATAGGAATACCGTTACTATCAACACCATTTTGACAAACCCATTCGAGGAGTCTAGGTGCCTTTCGAGCTATAGCTACATGCAGAAAGTCTTCCTTCCCAAAATACCCTTCTCCCCAAATTTGCAAAGCTACATCCAGGTTATTGTAATCTTGTAGAAAACTATAATTCTGCCGGTTGTTAATTGGCATCATAAGCTAAAAGTAAAATTCTCGGTGCAAAATTAATATATTATTTGCAATTTCGATTATAAAATTGGTTAAAATTCTAAGAATATTGCAATAAAGTAAAAACCTGTTTTTATCCTTTACGCTAAATCTTTTAGAAAATAACAAACAACACCAACTGTTGGTGCTATTGCTATAATCCAATACAACAAATAGACATCAAAGATATAATATCTACATTGGAACCACAACCATTTCAATGGATGTATTTCTGTACTGCCGAGCATAGCATATTGATAGTCAAAGGATGTTTGATTGAGATTGTACTTACTCAATATTTCTTCATATTTATTGATATAATCAATTTCCTTCTTCTCCTGTTCCTCTTTGGAAAGAACACTGACATCGTGTTTTATCAAACGACACAAACGATTCAACTCATTACCACAAGCATGATAATTCTCCATCCTTTTATCATAGTTCAAGCTACTGAACAGAAGCGACAACACAAGCAAGAAGGTGGAAAGTATTATCGTAAAGGCACTAATCATATTAGCGACATCTTTTTCCGTGTTCTGCAATGCAATCAAACTTATCGCTATGATGGACGCCGAAAACATAGCTTCACACACCTTAGAGGCATCTCGGCTACGCTTCATACGACGAGATGCCGTAAAACGAGCACTCATCGTTTTATAAATCGTATTACCTAAGCTTTCTAAATTTTCCATATAATATTTTCTTTTAAAAAGAAGGGAGTCCCAATTAAAACGCAAACAAACCACGTATGTGGCATTAGATATTTAAATGCTTTACAAAAAGGTGATGTAACATCACCCCTAAGACTGAGTCTCAAAGACTCCCTTCTATGAAGTTGTTCCAACAGTCATATGGGCATCTTTCTTCAAGTGTTCCAGATGTATCCAATAACGTGTCTGTATTTCATCGTCACTATAATCAAAGTCGCTATTTATAAGTCCCTTTGAAATGAGATAAGCTTTCATATCACCAACCTCTTTTAATGCATCAAAATCTTTCAACATATTCTTGCCAGCATGCTTCTTGATATCCCAATAGACCTTTGGCAAATGCTTGATTTTATTTTCAATCTCTAAACCTTTTAGAAATTTCTTATGTACCACAGTATCCAACTGATAAAGTAGTTGTATATCTGTCATTGCCTGAAAGTATGGTAACCATCCATAAAGATGATTCAATGTCTTAAAGCCTGATAACTTTAAGTTGATAAGAGCTATATAGTAATCATCAAATGCTTGGTCTTCAATTATAAATCTTGGACGCGTAAACGGATTCTCTTTCTGACTACGATAACGGGAGATCAATCGAGAGATTCGATTAAGAAAAGTCTGAGTATTTTTCTGTCGAATAGAAATACAGAGAGTTGATTTAAAACTATACCCTATGTATTCAAAACTCTTATCGCCCACAATACCATAATGTGTCTTATCGGGAGAAAGGCGTAGGCTGACTCCCTTTATGATCAATTCACACTTAAACTCATCTACAAAACGAGCATCTATCGGGGTTGTGCTCAATATCAAAATATCATCTACATACCTTTTATATAAGGTATTGGCATCACAATGGTTCTCAATACTCTCATCAAAATTCAACATAGATATACCTGCAAGTATGTTAGAAATAGATAAGCCCTGAGGTATTCCCATCAATCTCGACTGCTGATTTGAAGATAATCTAGCACCACCCTTGGATACTGTTACTGTATTTATAGCTGTCTTTATCAATTGCAAAACACTGGCATCAACAGATAGTTCCAATTTTCTATAAAGAGTATCCAAGTCTATAGAATCATAGAACCCTTTGATATCCGTCTTAAAGAAGTAAACCTTCTCAGAAGAATGTAGTGCCATGAAATCACCAATGTCCTTAATGTATTGATTAGGCACTTGATTATTCACCGCTTCAGGAAATGCTTTTTGGAGATATTGGTTAAGAACTCCCAGGATCATTCTGTCACGCATTGATGGTACTGACAGCATTCTAGGGAGCTTATCTCTTCCTTTTAATATAAGTTGTTCCTTATAAGGTGAAAACTTATACGTTCCAGACAAACATCTACTAGCTATATCATCCAGTTTCTTTTCGTAATGGTTCCAAAAGGTAGCAGGTGTTAAGCCATCAAGCCCACCTCCTTTTTTGCGTTTTAACTTCTCGTTATAAAACTTAGTGAAATGAACTGGATTGAAGTATTCATTTATATCCTCCATACATATTCATCTTTATAAAAGATCTGAATATCAATGTATATCACCAATACAGCGTCCCTACTATAAAACAAGTAGTTACACCTATCAGTTTTTTAAGTTACATTTTGTTCCTCATTGCAGTATCGCTCTGCACTTGTCGCCACTCGAATGAGATTTTTCGAATCACCCCGTCCCTCTTTCCAAAGAGGGCTCCACTTTCTCCCCAAGCCCCTCTTCCTCAGGAAGCGGGGATGTAACCGCCCTCCGGTGCTCAGAACCGCTACGCTATAAGGTTGGCGGGGCATCAAAGCCCTGCGCCATGTTGTGCGGGATGGGACCGCCTGGCTAACGAAAAGGGTACTAGTGCATCAATCGCTGTACAATACTGGCTAACTTATCTGCATACGAAGCGGTATCTTCTACATATTCCTTATTTACAAGAATATAAAGTGATAAATCATTTCTTCTAAAATGCTCGAACTTGTCATCAGAAACCGTTGAAAGCACGAAACGACGATAAAGACGGAAACGACGGGATACCATTCCATCCTGATCTTTTTCGTCTTCTGCTCCAATAAAAAAGAAAGAAGCTTTTTCATCTCGCTTCAATACATCTAACATTATATGAAACATCGTATAGAGTATCGTTCTCGCCTCGAAAGTATTGGAACGAAGACTAAACTTTTTTTTGCTGTTGATGTTTGCCTTATCGAAGAACTTCACACAATAAGCGTGATTTTTATAACTCTCCACTCTTACGATATAGGCATGATGGGATTTGTCTGACTTAAACCGATATTGCAAGGTTTGAATCAGATACTCATCACTCTCACTTTTATCTATCAGTTGAAAGATAAAAGGATAACCATCAGACATCAATCGCTCCATTAGATTAACTTTTTATAAACAGGTATTGCTACCTTATCCATTTCTTCTTTCGAAACCTTAACAACTCCGGGAGTTGCATCGAAATAATCTACAGGATAACGATACTTGCCATTTGGCATCAAAACCTTAGTTACACGGCGAAAGAGAGAGATACCCTCTTCTGTAACTATCTTTGTTATCGTCTTATCAATGATCTTTCCCATAATTCTTTATTTTTATTTCAATTACGCCTGCAAATATAAGGGTTTTCTATGAAACAACCAAATTTTTGGAGGAAATTTTGCTTCTTGCTCTAATCTCCCCCAGATTAACGTATGAATCCCTCCGTTCAATGGTCTTTACACCCCCTTCATTTCCCCCGTTTACGGGGGACAGAAACCCTTTAGCCAAAGGGAGCTCCACCTTTCTCACCAAGCCTCTCTTCAATAGTCTTTACGCCCCCTTCGGTTCCCCCAGTTCTGGGGGACAGAAACCCTCAGGGACGAGAGGATGTAACCGCCATACGGGCTAACTGTGATTTACGTTTAAAATCTTGCTATTCCATTTCTAAAATGAATGGAATATTGAAGAGAAGAGGCCTTAGCCTTAAAACTCGCTAAGGTCTTTCTCCGTTTTATAATCTTCTATCTTACTAACCGGGAATCTGGCATTATTGACCTTTATTGCATCCATTATAAACTGGTTGCATTGATCTATGTCCCAATGTCCCTTTCTCTTTGCAATTAAAAGAATGTCCAACGTCCCGATATATTCAATGCCATTAGCTTCACAATATGGAGCTACATCACGGAAGTTGCTACTTGCAATTGCCTCTTGCTCAAAACGAGCCATCGCCATACATGCGCACTCGCCATCACCAAGAAGTTTATAGTCACGCTTCAACTTGAAGAACTCAGCCATTATTTTTCGATTCAGTTTTGGAAAACTAATTCTGCAAGCCTTACTCTTCTTCAACCACTCATCAATCTTGTTCTTACGCTCCTTGTCAGAAGGGTGGTAAGTTGCTTCCTTATAGACGTTGTCTACTATATATAATTGGTGTGGTGACAATATCTCATTTAACTCATAGATGTGGTCTGTAGCTATGAAATGGGAGATAACATCTGCATCAACCAATATTACTTTCGCCCTTGCCATCGGAAACCTCCTTTTCTAAATCTATACCCATGTCATAGAGCAAACTAAAATACTTGGCTTGAGAAATCATGCCTCTGTCATACAGTTGGCGAGCCTTCACATTGTAGTCGCCCACTAATTCTTTCGTATAAGTAGGCTTATACAATGATACAGGATAGCCATACTCTGCCGCACTTTTGATCACATCATGTAAATAGACATTATATACGATGTCGGTAATAAAGCCCATTTCCTTCAAACGATAAAGCAAGCATGAACGAGAGCAACGGAAAGTCTGCTCCAACTTGAGTATCGTTGCCAAACTGATGGTATCTCTCTTGCACTCTGATACTGGCACAAGAGCAACAACACCTTCCTTTGGTAAAAGCAAGCAACGAGCAAAATAATCAGCTGCCTGTTCTTCAATCTCCTTACCCTCCCCATCATCATTCGTATCATAGGATACCGTGAAATTATCTTGATACAGAAGGTGATAAAGCTCATGACAGGCTGTAAAACGTTGGCGGCTGTAATTGCTGCTCGTATTAATCAGCATGAAAAGTTTTTTTTCCATTGCCTGATTGACTAGCTTGATTGCCATGCCCTCAAAGCCTTGTGACAAAGGTTGAAAACTAGCAATGATGTTGTTGTTGCGTAGCATTTGATGGACACTCACTGGTTCCGTAACCTTAACACCTTGTTCTTGTCTGAACATAAATGCCAAGTTTTCCAAAAGTATCTTATCGGTCTTTTTCAAGTTCATCACTCATCATTATATAGTTCTTTACTATCTGCTGAAAGTGCGCCACTTCTTCCAAATTAGCCATTCCGTCACGACGGAAAGCGTAGGCAAAGTTTGCACGTTCCATGTTGCCCTCCATGATATCATACTCATCCATGCCGTAGAGACGAGCCAGTTTCTCCAATCCTTCCATAGAGACCTCTGTATCACCCATCTCATATTTAAGATAAGCTGGTTGGCTGATACCAAGATACTGGCTGACCTCCTCTTGTGTGTACTTAAATTTCTCTCGAAGTACTCGCAAGATTGATTTCTTTTCCGTAGTTGCCATAACTCAATTGATGTTAAATGGAATGTTATTGTTATATTACGCTAAATTTTGATGCAAAGATAAGAAATAATTTTGTAGTTTGCAAATTATTTAGTTATATTTTGCAGATATTTATCGAAACACCTGCAAAATTATAACTTAGCTAGTCCTTCAAACTCTCCTGATTTTATTCTTAAGTTAAACATCTAATGGGGGTATTGGGATGTTCCCAATACCCTTCTCAGATGTTGTTTTTTGTGGGTGATTATGTAGCGCCCACACTACAAGCTACTTTTCGTTATTAATACTTTTCTTTTTTTCTAAAAATGACTTATTGCTTTAGCTTTTTTCGAATCCCTCCGTTCAATGGTCTTTACACCCCCTTCGGTTCCCCCGTTTGCGGGGGACAGAAACCTCAGGAACGAGAGGATGTAACCGCCCTTAGTGCTGTTTCTGCCCCACCTGTCCCTCCCCAGCGGGAGGGTCCTTACCCTATACCCAAGCCCTAAATCCCTACCATAGGGATTAGGGATGTAACCGCCCTCCGGTGCTCGGAACCGCTACGCTATAAGGTTGGCGGGGCATCAAAGCCCTCGCCATGTTTTGCGGGATGGGACCGCATGGGGCTACGGGATGACTGCAGGGATCAGCGCTTACGTCCTTTCCCAAAAAGCTCAGAATGAGAACCTAAACGAACTAATTCTATTGCGTTATTGTTCTTATCAAACCAAATCAAAAGTGTATCATTCTCTATATGACATTCCATATAGTTCTTCCAGTTACCTTTCAAAGGATGAGGATTATATTCTTCCGGTATCTGATTGCCTTCTGCCAAAAGCTTAACTATCCCCATAAGCGTTTCTACAAATTCTTTATCATTCTTAAAACGCTTATAATCTTTCTTGAACTGCGAGGTCTTTCGAATTTCTTTCATAAACTCTATTCCTCCATTGATGCCATGAAACTTTCTAAGCTATCTACTCGAACTACTCCTGCATCATGACCACTCTCTGCCTCTTTCATTGCTGCCAAAGTTTCTGCGTTTGGAACATCTTCCAAAGCAGCACTCCTTGAAATAGGGGTGTCAGAAACTATTTTAACGCCTCTCATAAGAGAGAGGACATTCTTTAATTGCTCCAACAAAGATGGGCTATCTACCTGTAATGTTAACTGTGCCATAACTTCAATATTTAATTCGTAGCAAAGATAAGGGTTTTCTGTGAAACTACCAAATTTTTAGAGGAGTTTTTACTTCTTGCCCTAATCTCACGCAGATTAACGTATGAATCCCTCCGTTCAATGGTCTTTACACCCCCTTCATTTCCTCCGTTTGCGGGGCGGGATGGGACCTTTTATATCATAAAGACGGGATGAATGGTTGTGATTGCGGATTTGCTTGTTGACGTATGGATATTCCTTCTATAGTCGGAACCGATACTTTTATCAGCCCAGATAACTTGAGTGCCCGTTGGTAAGCGCGAGGCTTACGTCGGCTGTAGAAGGAGAATCAAAGCAATCCTGCGTTATCATCAATTTCTACTTTATGTCCTTAGCAGTCACCATTCTCAATGGATGTGATAGACCGTATAATTCTGTTTTTGTGTTCATAATCGAATCACTTATCTGTTTATAAGGCGGATATCATCTACCTTGTTTATTTACTTGGTTCCGACCACTCTTTTTTAAAGAATGGCTGAAATCGTGTGCAAAAATACTATTTTTTTTTGGATTAAACAACAAAATTCGCTGATTTTGTGGTTTAGAGCCTAAGATTTCTTGGTTTATTCTTCAGATAATGAGCACATCAAGGACTTTCTGCTTTTTTATCCTCTGGCATCCGCCACTTCATTATATCCCCAGACCATCACGAGGACTACGATGCCGGCGAGCATCATCAGGAGATTCTGCGTCTGCATGATTGCATCAAGCACATGGGTAAGGGCACGGGAACCGGTCAGCAGGAAATCGATCTTCATGGAGAAGAGCCAACCCTGTATCTGCTCCCATCCCTGACAAACCACAGCAGCCACTACACCGACTGCCACACAGGCTGCCGTCCACAGATGCTCCAACCGGCGACGCTTAGCCAAAGCCTGCTTCTGCTCAAGAGACAGCACGGTCTTTTTCTGCTCAAGACCCGGCAATGCCTGCATCACCCTATCAGAGAATCCATCATCCGGAATCTCCTCCATCCTGTTATCGGCAAAGAAAGCCTGAAGGAGCTGATCGTCGGTGGCGCTCAGGGGTTCAAGCTCCATACCATTTCTATTATCTATCATTTTATCGGTCATAACCATTCTGTTTTAAGTAACTTGCAAGTTTCTGTTTTCCACGAGAGAGATGCGACTTGATGGTGCCTTGCGCCATTCCCGTCACTTCTGCCATCTTATCTATAGAGAGACCATCCATCAGCTGCAGCGTGATGCATGTCCGTTCGTTCTCGCTCAATATCCGCAGGGCATTGAGCAAATCCATCTTCAGTCCGGCATTCACTCCCTGCGCATTCTGCCGGGCAACCGCCGGTGTATCAATATCCTGTGTTTCCTTATGACTGCGGGTATAATCATACCACACATTATAGGCGATACGATAAAGCCAAGTGGAGAAGCTGGCTGTACCCTTGAAACCCGACAGATGGGTATAAGCCTTCACAAAGGTATCCTGCGCCAAGTCGTCACTCAGCTGCGCATCCCCCAGCGTCTGCCGTAGGAAGAACCCACGAACAGGTGATTGATACTTCTTGACCAGCAAGTCGAACGACTTGCGGTCGTGAAGCATCACCACCTTCGTGACGAGAGAAATATCGGGTAACTTTTCCACTATATATATTAACTAATAACTGTTGTTTGATTTTTACACCGGAGTTCCATTATAACCTGTGCCCTGATCGCCATGACGGTTTCTCCACCAATCCTTGATGGCTGGAAGTGAACCTATCAGGGTCTGTCCCAATCCATAGAAGAAGACCAGGGCTCCGATACCAGCCAGGAAGTCAGCTTCCCACCAAGCGAACATAGCGCACAAGCCAGCTCCCAGGAAGGCATTTCTCAATCCTCGCTTCACCAGATATTCATCGCTCTGCTTGTCTATCGGACGGTCGCTTTCCGGAACATTGATGCCCTTCTCCATCGCCATCTCCGCCAACTTCATCCGGTCGTTGTGGCGGCGAATCAGATATCTGATAACCAGGAACACGATGATCAGCGGAGCAAAGACAAACAGCAGACCGAAAATGATACAGAAGATGACGATGACAGACAACGCACCGCCACCAAATACCGAACCGATGAAATCGAAAGGATCATCATAGTTGCCCAGACTATACTTGGAATGATAAGCACGGTTGGCATTGTCATCTACATCAGCATAGTCGGTAGTATCCGTTGCGGTGGTATCAGAATAGGCAGCAATCGCCTCCTCATCCTGAGCTGCGGATGCCTGTCCGGCAGCAGCCTGCTTATCCACCTGTTGGGTAGTTGGATGATAACGATGTTTTGGAGCTGAAGATGCCAGAGATACCTGGGTAGCTCCGATGCTCAAGATGAGCGCCAATGTGAATATCGCTTTCTTCATATCTAACAATATTTTTATAGTTTTACCTTGTTATTTATTATTTTTTCTATGTCTTAGACGCATCTCTTGGAAAATTAGTTGCAAAGAAACGAAATTTTTCTTATTTTTGCAAACAAAATCAAGAATAAAGGCTTAATATGAAGACATTACCAGAAGATTTCATCCAATATACCCAAGAGTTGATGGGCGATGAACTGTTCCAGCAACTGAAACAGGGCATCACCGAGGGAGAAGCACCTACCAGTATCCGCCTCAATCCTTTCAAATGCAAGGAGGGAGAAGATGCTGCGGGCGAACCGATTCCATGGTGCCCTTCCACCGGCCGCTATCTCTCCACCCGTCCTAACTTCACCTTCGACCCATGGCTCCATGCCGGAAAGTATTACGTACAGGAGGCTTCTTCCATGTTCGTGGATCTGGTGATCCGGCAACTCGTTCACAAACCCGTGATGATGCTCGATCTCTGTGCGGCTCCAGGTGGAAAATCTACCGCCGTACGTGCTGCCCTGCCGGAAGGCAGTCTTCTTTTCAGCAACGAACCGATGCGCACCCGATCGCAGATTCTTGCAGAAAATATCCAGAAGTTCGGTCATCCCGATATGATCGTCACCAACAGCTATCCACGCGACTACAAGAAATCGAAGCTTCAGTTTGATGTCATCCTCACTGATGTTCCCTGCTCCGGCGAAGGTATGTTCCGCAAGGATGATGGCGCCATCAGCGAATGGAGCCTGCAGAATGTGGACAACTGCTGGCATCTGCAGCGCGAAATCGTAAGCGATATCTGGAACTGCCTGAAACCAGGCGGTCTCCTCATCTACTCTACCTGCACCTTCAATGCCCACGAAGACGAAGAGAATATCGCCTGGATCTGTGAGGAGCTGGGGGCTGATGCTATCGCACTCAACGATATCGATGAAGCTTGGAATATCACGGGCAATCTCATCGGCACAGACATCCCTGTCTATCGTTTTCTCCCAGGCAAGACCCGCGGAGAAGGCATCTTCCTCGCGGTACTCAGAAAAGAGGGAGAACCGGAAATGGAGAAGGAAGATAAAAAGAAGAAGAAAGACAAGAACAAGGATAAAGGAAAGAACAGAGGAAACAAGGGAAAGTGTCTGCAGGTTCCAACAGACTGGCTGAAGTCTTCCGACTATGAAACGATAGCCGAAGACGATAACTTCTATGCCATCCCAAGCCGATGGAAAGCTATCTATGAGGATGCTGCCAGAAACCTGAAGGTGATACATGCCGGCATCAAACTGGGAACAAGCAAGGGCAAAGATATCATTCCCGACCAGAGTCTGGCACTCTCCACCGAACTCAACACAGAGGTTTTCCCACAGGTAGAACTCTCCTACGAGGATGCCATCCGCTACCTGCGCAAAGAGGCTGTGAATCTTCCTGCAGACACCCCCAAAGGCTACGTGCTCGTTACCTATCAGCAGATGCCTCTGGGCTGGGAGAAGAACATCGGCAACCGTGCCAACAATCTCTATCCACAAGAGTGGAAAATCAAGAGCAGCCACGTGCCGGAAGAGCCCTGTGTTATCAGCAAGAAATAAGTATCAAGAAACAAGATAAGAATTCATCAAGAAGAACCAGACATCAGGAATGAATATGATCAGCATCATCGCTTGCATCTCTAAAGACAATAGAGCCATCGGCTACCAGAACCGACTGCTCTATCATTTACCATCAGATATGGTCCGCTTCCGTGAACTTACCACGGGGCATACCATCGTGATGGGCAGAAAGACATTTGAATCTCTCCCTAACGGTGCTCTTCCATATCGCCGCAACATCGTTGTCTCTAAAAGTCTGAAAGAGATAGATGGGGGCGAAGTATATCCTACCCTGGAAGAAGCACTCAGGGCTGCACAAGGCGACACCTTGTCTGCCCCCAAGGAAGATGCAGGAATAGCCAGCCCGGAAGAAATCTTCATCATTGGCGGAGAAAGCATCTATCGCCAGGCGCTTCCTGCAGCCCGGAAACTCTATCTCACCATCGTAGATAAGGAGCCGGAACAGGCAGATACCTTCTTCCCTGCCATCGACAGTTCTGCCTGGGAAGTGACGGAAAAAGAAATGAGGAATGAAAACGGGTTGCCGTTCTCATTCCTCACCTATATCAGAAAATAAATTCGACCAGTACGGTTGAATAAATTCCTATTCTTCTGTTGTTTCATCTTCCTCATCAGAAACCTGCTGGATATCCTTCAGAGAAAGCTGACGGTCGATGGCTGCATTGAAGGAGATGATGGTCTCGCTTCTGGAAAGACCCAATGGCTGCAACTTATCGTGGATAATCTCCAGGAGATGGTGGTTGTTGACAGCATAAATCTTGATGAACATATCAAAACCGCCCGTAGTATAATGACACTCTACTACCTCAGGAATCTTCTTGAGTTCTTCTACCACCTGATCAAACTTCTCAGGTTCCTTGAGGAACAGTCCCATATATGCACAGGTTTCGTAACCAATCTTCTCTGGATCGATAACAAATTGAGAGCCTTTAATAATGCCAAGATTAGTGAGTTTGGCTACACGCTGATGAATGGCAGCACCGCTTACATTACAAGCACGTGCTACTTCCAGAAATGGGATTCGGGCATCCTGAGAAATCAGCTTCAGAATATGCCTATCTAATGAATCTAATACTTGTTTTGCCATAATTAATTATTATTTGCCTGCAAAGGTAGCACTTTTCTTTAGAAAAAGCAACTTTTCTATTAAAAAAAATAATAAATTAATATTATTTTTCCTTTTAGAGCAGATTATTTCCTATTTTCTACAGCAGAATAGCTTATTTTCAGTGCTTTTGCCTGGCGCAGTGCCTGCTTCACATCGGTAATCACTCCCATCCTGGTGTCCTGGTCTGCCTTGATGGAAACGGTCATCAGTTTCTGGTCTTCAGGCGACATCCGCTTCTTCTCGGCAGAGATATAATCCTGCACATCAGAAGCACTGGCAAACTTGTCATTCATCTGTATCTGGGTATCTGAGCCGTATTTGCCCTGCAGATCCTTGGTTGGCTTTCCTATATAAATATGACTTACAGCCGACTTCTTGGTCAGGCGTGTGAGATTCTTTCCTTCCGGCATACGGCATTCCACCTTTAAGGTAACCTGTCGCATGTGGGTAACGATCATAAAGAAAAAGAGTACCGAGAAAATCAGATCCGGCAAAGATGACGTATTCAATTCCGGAACCGAATGCGATTTTTTACGAAAATTCATCATTTGGCGCCTCCTTTCTCCTGGGTTGACTGAGTTTCCTGTTTCTCTTCGGCATCAGCATCTACACTCTTGTCTTCATGAGTCATCGCATTGGCATACGACTCCGTAATGCGCTGAGGACAGATCTTACGCACCTGCTCCTTCTGGTCATTGTTCAAAAGCGCAAAGTCTCTATGATATTTCTTCTGGGCTGCCTCATTGCGAAGTTGCGCATAGGCTTCCATCAACTCATTCTGCATCTGGAAATAGAGGTTGTAGTTGGCATCACGGTCGCTCTCGATGGAAATCAGATGTTTCTTACCCAGGCGATGTACCAAGCGGACGGTTTCCTGCTTCAGATCTTCCAGCTTCATCGGCTGGTTGTTCACCAGCAGCGTATCTCCAGCCGTAAGATGAATCGCCATCAGACTGTTCTTATCCACCACCGATTCCTGCTGCTCCTTCTTCTGAGGTTCAGGCGAAGGCAGCTGGCGCAACAATCCCTTATCCACATCCATGGATGTGGTTACAAGGAAGAATATCAGCAGCATAAACGAGATGTCGGCTGTTGAGGTGGTATTCAATCCCGGGGTTTCGTTACGATTCCTTCTTATCAGCATTGCTTTATGATATGATACTAACTATTTTTTTTTGATTGATAATTACAGGCTGTTACTGCTTCTTTCGGATATATCGGGTGGCACCGAAGCAAACGGCTCCAATGCCTGCCAGCAACATCAGCAGCGAGGTGATGACAAACATATCAGAAAGTTTCAGCCACAACCAGTCGGCGTAGTTCTCGCCATTGATGAGCATCGGATCGGAACCTCCCAAGAGGAAGGTAAGAACCAGAACTGCCAGCAAGGTAAGCCAGGTGATACGGAAGATACGACGCACCGGCACACCATTCACCACGGCTTCCGACTTGCTACTCCGGTAATCCTTCACCATCGAATAGACAGCCAAGCCTACTCCTCCTATCAGGAAAAGCCACATCAGGAAGATGAGCACATCGGTAAAAAGAGGGGCATTGAAGTCGGGGTTCTCATCGAAAGGCAAATCATAACCTATCAGATAGAACAGACCGAAAACCAGCACTGCTAAACCTAGCATCAGACGGAAAACCTTCTGAGATATCTGTTCGGCAGACTTGTTACTTTGAACTTTGAACTTTGAACTTTGAACTTTCAACATGGAACTTTCAACTTTGAACGTTGTTTCTTCACTCTTCACTTATTCTTGGCGATAATATCCATCAAAGTTACAGCCGATTCTTCCATCTGACTGGTGAGATGTTCTACCTTGGAAAGGATATAGTTATAGAACACCATCAGAATCAAGGCTACAATGATACCGAAGATGGTAGTAATCAGCGCCACCTTCATACCCGAAGCCACGATGGTAGGACTGATATCTCCCGCCTGCTGAATCTGGTCGAAAGCCATCACCATACCAATCACCGTACCCAGGAATCCGAGGGAAGGAGCCATGGCGATGAAGAGCTTGATCCAGGAGCATCCCTTCTCCAGGTTGGCAGCCTGCACGGTGCCATATCCACTTACCGAGCGCTCGATATCATCGAGATGCTCATCTATATGCATCAATCCCTGATAGCAGATAGAAGCTACAGGTCCACGGGTATTGCGGCAAAGTTCCTTGGCACCTTCCACATCTCCAGCCTCTACCTTCTGGTCGATATCCTGCATCAGCTTCTTGGCATTGATTTCAGAAAGGCTGAGATAGATGATGCGCTCAATACAGAAAGCCAGACCCACAATGAGAGCGATGGCAACGAGCGACATAAAGCCGGCATTACCCTCTATGAACTTCGTCTTAAGAGCTTGATGAAATCCGATATTCTCGTCTTGTGCCATGACAGGCAGAGAACATATTACTGTGAAAATGAATATTGCGAAACGCGCAATAGCTGTATTTTTCTTCATAATCATATATACCTTATTATATATATAAAAAAGCGGAAAGAGGGGGATTCGAACCCCCGATTCCCTTTAGGGGAATACACGCTTTCCAGGCGTGCCTCTTCAGCCACTCGAGCACCTTTCCTGTTTCGAAGTACAAAATTATCACTTTTTATTCGAAAATCCACATTTTCGTTTGCTTTTTACATTTCTTTAACGAAAATATAAGAGCGTAAGCCCGCTAGGCGTCCCGGCGGATTTGCAATCCGCCGTAAAAAAGGTTCGACCTATTAAAACCGGGGGATTTGTAATCCCCCCAACAAAAGGAAAAGCATACTCCTTTGCTGCGGATTGCAAATCCGCAGAGGCTAAATAGGTTAGGACATTTTTTAACGCCGGATTGCAAATCCGGCGAGACGCCTAGCGGATGTTTAACCCAGGGTGTTGCCCTGGGCTAAGAGCTTCTGCCCTTTACCTTTCCCTTCGGCCGGTAACCGTTGGTTCAGGGCGTACGGCGTCTCCAAGAGCACAAGCCCGCTAGGCGTCCCGGCGGATTTGTAATCCGCCGTAAAAAAGGTTCGACCTATTAAAACCGGGGGATTTGTAATCCCCCCAACAAAAGGAAAAGCATACTCCTTTGCTGCGGATTGCAAATCCGCAGAGGCTAAATAGGTTAGGACATTTTTTAACGCCGGATTGCAAATCCGGCGAGACGCCTAGCGGGAATAAAGAACTTGTTATCCCCTGCCTAGAGTATGGCGTCCCGGCAGATTTGCAATCTGGCGAGACACCTAGCGGACTTCCCCACTTGCGAAAGTTCTGTCCTTTACTTCTCAGGAATAATCTCGAAGATTTCGGCTGAACCATCCAGCTGAACCTTCGCTGCCTTCTTCACCAATTCTATCTTGCAGAATGACTGGTCGATGCTGGTAGTTGCCAATACCTTACCCTTGGCATTCAACTGACGGCAAACGACAGAGCTGCCAGGAGCTACCTTCTGCAAGAATGTATAGCCGGTAACACCCTTTTCTACGCCAAAGGTGAGAGTTCCCTCATTTGTGAATGAGGTGCAAGGATTCTCATCGAAACCATACATCGCTGCCTGCATATCCTTAGCCTCTACAGTAAAGCTCAAACGATCTGGGGTAGTTGGGTTCACCTCGAAGGTACGGACTGCAGCCCAGTTGCGCTTGTCAGACTTCAACTTCTTGATGCGGATATAACGAGCCTCAACAGGAGAATCGGTCTTCCAGTTGATGATATACTGCTTCTTCAACTCACCGGTAAGCGCCTTCCACTCCTTCTTGTCAAGAGAATACTCCAGTACTGTATTGTCGAAGTAATCCACATCATCCACAGAGTTACGTCCCTGAAGGATTCTTACCTCAGAAACAGAACGAACACAACCTAAGTCTGCACCAATCCAATCGCCAGTGTTCTGACCATTACCCGATGTATAATAGGTAGTAGAATCGTTGTCAAACATCGCCTTGCTCTGGGTAGTTCTCAAGGTTGCGTAAGTACCGATACCCTTATAGAAAGCAGGCACCTTGCCAGTCAACTTCTTGAAGAAGCCAGAAGCCATATCATCCATAGACTGCTCATAGAATGGCTGCAATACCATGGTTCCAGACTTATGTTTCTCGTAAGCAGCCACATCTTCCTTGCTCATACGGTTGTTGACATAGCCATCCCAGAATGCCTGGTCATTACCAGCCTTGTACTCCTTGATGAGCTGCATGGTCTTCAAGCCACGATTACCCAATTTGCCAAACTCAGTCAACCAAGGACGGAGTTCCTTCATCAACAAGGCATTCTTGCAGTTTGCCTCCATCTGAGCAGGTGCATTCTTCACCTTTTCAAATTCCTTCTGCAAAGCATTGAACTCTGCATCTGTAAAGTTGTCGATGCGGAAGCTCTTGGTTTCCCATGATTCTATACGGCGATAACCGGTTTCTGTATCGCATGAGTGCATGGCGAAGGTGCGATAAGCATCGTGTGCCTCTGGAGTCAGATCGACCAGACCACGCTCCCAGTTGTCGAGCGGATTATAGTTAGCGATATTCCATGCATAGTCAGCTACACCGTAGAGAGCCAGCTTGGAAGCCTCACCATGCTCCATTGGGTTGCTCACGAAACCACAGAGATCCTTGTTGGTCAGGTCGGTCTGCAAACCGTAGGTAGGACCCTGCATGATGATATGGCGTGCATAATCAGTTACTGGGAAGTTCCACCAGTAATAAGCAGGGCGCTTGATACGGGAGTTCACCCAGTCGAGAGTCTCGCGGGTCAAGTCACTACATACGACATCACCTGTCCAGAATACATTGATAGATGGATCGAGGGTATTACCGAAGATAGCCAGAGAACCGGTTGGTTTTGGATTCGCCCAGAGGCGGGTATAATCGGTAGGACACATCACGAGCGGTGTAACATCACCCTTAGCCTTCACAAACTCCTTAGCCAGGCGGTTCAAGAGTTCAGACTGCTTGACAGGGTTGGCACCCTCGCCGGAAATATCATCAAAGAAGATAGCGAAAGAACGTACACCGAGGTCGTACATCAAGTCGAGCTTGTGAACCAGGTTCTGATAGTCTTCCTCGTTCCACTTGATGTCCTGTCCCGGATGAATAGCCCATACGAAATCTACACGGTTGCGACGGCAAGCCTGTACGAGTTCGCTGATGTTCTTAGCCTCTTTCTCAGGATAAGGCAAGCGCCAGTTAGGGCAGCTGTGATAAGGATCATCCTTTGGACCATAGAGATAGGTGTTCATCTTGTTCTTTCCATAATAATCAATGAGGGAAAGACGCACCTGATGAGACCAAGGCTCACCATAGAAGCCCTCTACCACACCACGGTTTGGAAGATCAGGGTAGTCGTTGCAAGTGGTATAAGGCATCTGGCCCTTTGCCATCTCGCTGTTTACAATCTGACGCAAGGTCTGCAAGCCATAGAAAGCGCCACGCTCATCGTATCCCACAATCTGGATACCCTTGGCATCTGCCTTCAGGCTGTAAGCACCCGATACAGGCTTCACTCCTGCTTTAGCTGCAAGTTTCTCACCGAAATCGATGGTCAGGCGAATGCCCTTGGCGTTAGCGGTCAGGAACTTCACATCATCAGCAAACTTACCTTTCTTGTCAATCACCTTGACACCTTTCTGCAGGTCGAGTCGGTTAGCAGCATCCACATTCAGGAGATGTGGTGTAGGACTCACGATGAGTCCGTGATGATCCAGTTTCTTACCAGGAATCATGTGCACGTCTTGCTTTTCAGAACGCTGGCCGCTCAGGTCTTGTGCCTGAGTGCCCTGTGCAAAAGCAGCCATCAGGAGGGCTGCCATCAACATTTTTCTAGTCATAACGAATAGTTGGTTTAGGATTTATTTTTATTAAATTTTATATATTTACTAAAGCTTTTGCCCTTACAGGGCGCTTTGCTGATTGCCATTATAACCCAGGGTGTTGCCCTGGGCTAGGAGCTTCTGCCCTTTCAGGGCGCTTTGCTGATTGCCATTATAACCCAGGGTGTTGCCCTGGGCTAGGAGCTTCTGCCCTTACAGGGCGCTTTGCTGATTGCCATTATAACCCAGGGTGTTGCCCTGGGCTAGGAGCTTCTGCCCTTTCAGGGCGTGCTGCTTCTAGAGGTTTGAGTCTTCAGGGCGTGCTGCTTCTAGAGGTTTGAGTCTTCAGGGCGTGCTGCTTCTGTAGCATTTGCCCCCTTCAGGGCGTGCTGCTTCTGTAGCATTTGCCCCCTTCAGAGCGTGCTGCTTCTGTAGCATTTGCCCCCTTCAGGGCGTGCTGCTTCTAGAGGTTTGAGTCTTCAGGGCGTGCTGCTTCTGTAGCATTTGCCCCCTTCAGGGCGTGTGGGGCATTTCCCTAGAAGTGAAAGACGCTTTCTACATTCTTATTCGTCTGTTCAGCGAATTCCTCCTCACTCACTCTGTATGCCTTCGCCAGAGTCTTGAGCACTTCTATCACGAAAGCGCTTTCATTGCGCTTGCCACGATAAGGCACGGGAGCCATGTATGGAGAGTCGGTTTCCAGGATGATGCGATTCATAGGAACCGCAGCCGGAAGGTCTTCTCTGAGATGACTGCTCTTGAAAGTAGAAACACCGCCGATACCCAGCACGAAGTTTTCGAAAGAGAGAAGCTCTTCAGCCTCCTTCTGATTGCCGGTGAAACAGTGGAACACGCCACCAGGCAGGTCTTTCTGATACTGACGGAGCAAGTGCACCATCTCGTTCTGTGCCTTGCGGCAATGAATCATCAGGGGGAGTCGGGTTTCTACCGACCATTTCACCTGTTCCTCGAATGCCTCCAACTGCTCCTGTTCAAACTCACGGCTCCAGTAATAATCCAGTCCGATTTCGCCAATGGCTATGAAATCGGAAAATTGCATCTTCCTGAGTTCAGCCAGCTGATCCTTCCAATCTGCCTTCACCTCTTCAGGATGCAAACCGATCATCGGATAGGCATAACCCGGATATTCCCGACTCAATGCCAGGACAGCGTGCGTGGTCTTCACGTCAATGGCAGGCAAGAACACCTTGCCTACCCCTGCTTCCCTGGCACGAGCGAAGGCTTCCGCTCTATCCTCATCAAACTCTTCTGCATCGAGATGAGTATGCGTATCTATTACTTTGAACATTGAACTTTGAACATTGAACTTTGAACATTGAACTTTGAACATTGAACTTTGAACTTTAAACTTTGAACTTTAAACTTGATGATTAATACTGGCGCTTCATCATTTTCTGTGCATACTTCGCCAACTCTTCCTTGCGATCAGCAGGTACATTCACAGCATCAAGATACTTCTTGCTCTGCTCGAAGTAATAGGCAATCTTATCCTGTGCCATCTTGTCGATACCGATCTCGTTATAGAGACGGGTAACAGCAGCCACCTTCTCATTGCGGTCGAATTCCTTGGCATCCACCCATTTCTGGAGTTCAGCACGCTGGGCATCGTTGGCATGGTTGAAGGCATTGATGAGCATGAAAGTCTTCTTGTTGGAAGTGATATCACCCCCAATAGCCTTACCAAACACCTTGGAATCACCATATACATCGAGGAAATCATCCTGCAGCTGGAAAGCCAAGCCGATCTGCTCGCCAAACTTATAGAGATTGTCAGCATCCTCAGCAGAAGCATCAGCCAGAATGGCACCAATCTTCAGGGCACAAGCCAGAAGCACACTGGTCTTGAGGCGAATCATCTCGATATACTCCTCTTCCTTCACATCATTGCGGTTCTCAAACTCCATATCATACTGCTGTCCCTCTCCAATCTCAAGGGCTGTAGTAGTAAAGAGCTTCATCACCTTGGCAAGATGCTGATCGTCGCACTGTGCCATTCTCTCGTAAGCCAACACCAGCATACTGTCACCAGAGAGGATAGCAGTATTGGCATCCCACTTCCTGTGTACAGTCTCATGACCACGACGGAGGTCAGCATTATCCATCAGGTCGTCGTGCAAGAGAGTATAGTTGTGATAAGTCTCAAGAGCTATCGCATTCATCAGAATCTTCTCAGGATCATTCTTGAAGAGATTGTATCCCAAGAGCATTAAAACAGGGCGAATACGCTTTCCACCTAAAGAGAGTACGTACTTCACCGGTTCGTAAAGCGACAATGGTTTACGATTGTATGGGAGATTTGCCAGGAAATCATTCACCATTACCAATAATTCTTCTGATGTCTTCATATCTATCATATTTCTAATTTATAATATCTGATTTATAATCTGTCTTGAAATTGAGTATTCAGTTATTTTATCTTTTATAACTGGAATACCACCGGAACAGCAATCATGGTACGGCACACCTTGTTCTTGTCCATACCCGGTTTCCATTTGGGCATCATCTTCATCACGCGGAGCGCTTCAGCATCAAGGGCAGCATCCACCGAGGTACTTACCTTGGTATTGGCGATGCTTCCATCCTTGTTCACGATGAAGGTTACCACCACCGTGCCCTGTACCTTGTTGTTCTGTGCCACCTGCGGATACTTCAGGTTCTTGGTGAGCCATTGCATAAATGCCGACCAGCCTCCCGGAAACTCCGGAATCTTCTGCACCACGGTAAACTTGACAGGAGCCTCAGCCTGTGTATCTGCCGGATCCACCGCCGTCTCAGGAGCCGCCTCCTTCACGTCAGCCCCTTCTACCACGCCCGAACCATCACCGATTACCAGCTTGCTGGTAGTAGTGCTGATCTTTTCCGGTGTCTTCTTGACCATTTGCTGCTCGGTAGGTTTCACCTCCTGGGTAATAGCCTGCGAGGCAGGTGCCTTCGCCATAGCCTCCGCACTCACCATATCTTTCTGGTCGGGCGGAGTTGACATTTCCATATCTTGCGAAAGATCTTCAAAGTTCTCTGCCCAGTCATCATCTCCCTGCGGATTTCTGGAATATTGCAATCCTACAAAAAGAAGCGTAAAGGCAATAAGGAGTCCCAGCAGGAAAAAAGTTACCCGCTTGTCCTCCAACTGTGCACGATCTGATTTCTTTATTTCCACAATATCTATTATCTACTATTTGCAGACTTGTTCACCCGTTTTTGGGGTCCAAACTGCAATATTTTACATTCTCTTTCGTTATTTTCTACGAAAACATTGCAAATTTACGTCTTATTTCTCAAAAAAGCCGTATCTTTGCCAAAGAATTAGATATTTTAAATGAAAAAAGTTGTTTTTTCCATTATATTGACGCTTTTTGCGACAAAAATGGGGGCTCAAGAGAGTCAGACGGGGTATAACTTCCTCCGACTCCCCGTCAGTGCCCATGCTGCAGCCTTGGGAGGCGATAACATCACCTTGATAGAAGATGATGCGGCACTTGCTTTCCATAACCCAGCCCTGCTGGCGTCGGTGAACGACCGTACCCTCAACTTCAACTACATGAACTATATGAAGGGGGTGAATATGGCATCAGCTTCATTCAACCGCATCGCCGGAGAGAAGGCTTCGTGGGCGGTATCGGCCCAATATGTGGATTATGGCAAGATGAAGCAGACCGATGAGAACAACATCCAGATGGGTGAATTCTCGGCTAAGGATATCTGTCTGGCGGGTACTTTCTCCTACCTGCTCAGCGAACGCATCGTGGGTGGCATCACCGCCAAATTCATCACCTCGTATATCGGTGATTACAACTCCATCGCCATGGGAGTGGATCTGGGACTCAACTACTACGATTCGGAAGATGAGTGGTCGGTTTCCGCAGTAGCCAGAAACCTGGGTGGACAGCTCAAGGCTTATGATGAAGAATACGAGAAGATGCCGATAGACCTACAAGTGGGTGTCAGCAAGCACTTCATCAATACTCCCTTCCGCGTTTCAGCCACCCTGGTGAATCTGAACCATTGGGATAAGGGAATCAGAAACCATGCGGTATTAGGTGCCGACCTGCTTTTGGGCGAAAGCCTCTGGGTGGGAGCCGGCTACAACTTCCGACGCCACGATGAGATGAAAATCGTAAACGGAGAAGATGAGACCAGCAGTCATGGAGCCGGATGGTCGTTGGGTGGCGGTATCAATCTGGAGCGCTTCCATCTCAACATCGCCTACGGCAAATACCATGTCAGCAGCAATAGTCTGCTGCTGAATATCGACTACAGATTATAGAATACGGATTATAGAATACAGATTTATAGAACAGATAAACTTTTCAGATTTAAAGACATGAAGAAGATTACAATAGCAATTGACGGTTACTCTTCTTGTGGAAAGAGTACCATGGCAAAGGATCTTGCCAAGGAAATCGGATATGTGTATGTAGATACAGGTGCCATGTATCGATCAGTTACGCTCTACGCCCTGCGCCACCAGCTCTTCGATGAGGATGGCAAGGTAAAGGTAGCAGAGTTAGAGGCTGAGATGTCCAACATCCACATCTCTTTCAAGTTCAACGCCGAAACCGGTCGCCCAGACTGCTATCTCAACGGTGAGTTGGTAGAAAAGGAGATCCGCTCGCTGGAGGTTTCCAATCACGTAAGTCCAGTGGCAGCCATCCCATTCGTAAGAGAGGCATTGGTAGCCCAGCAGCAGAAGATGGGCGAAGACAAGGGCATCGTAATGGATGGCCGTGACATCGGTACCACCGTTTTCCCTAACGCAGAACTGAAGATCTTCGTTACGGCAAGCTCTCAGGTAAGAGCACAGCGCCGTTTCGATGAGCTCAAGGAGAAAGGAATGCCTGCCGACTTTGAGGCAATTCTGAAGAATGTAGAGGAGCGTGACTACATTGACACCCATCGTGAGACCTCTCCTTTGCGCAAGGCTGATGATGCCATCACACTCGACAACAGTGAGATGACAATTCCGGAACAGAAGGAATGGTTGATGAAACAGTATCAAAAAGCCACAGAAAAGTAACAAAAAGCTACTTTGTCGTAGAAAACCTGCAGAAGACTGCAAAAATATATTAAAATTTCAGTTTAATATAAAAAAACTGCCATTTTAAAGAATTGGCTTTGCAAAAAAACGTTGTTTTATTTATCTTTGCAGACATAATGACAAGGTAGTAATGATATAGATTATAAATTTTGAGTTAATTACTGTTTTTTGAAGGTGATAAGTCCTCGTGAGAAGATTTATCACCTGTTTTTATTTGATGAGATGAATCATCAGATTACCTGTTTTTCTTTATGATAAGGTATCCTTGATGATTTTCTCCTTGCATTCTTCCATCAGCCATTTAGGAGTACTGGTAGCACCACAGATGCCTACGGTATTCACCCCCTTCAGCCAATCCATATTGATTTCTTCGGCACTCTCTATCTGATAGCTGTTGGCATTCACGCTCTTGCACTCCTTGAAGAGCACCTTTCCATTGCTGCTCTTTCTGCCACTGACAAAGAGGATGACATCATGCTTGCTGGCAAAGGATGCGATGTTTGGCATTCTGTTAGCCACCTGGCGGCAGATGGTATCAAAGCTCTTGAAGGTTGCACCCTCTACGATATGCTCCTGACAATACTCGATGATGCGATGGAACTCATCCAGACTCTTGGTGGTCTGGGAATAGAGATAGATATCTCGGTTGAAATCCAACTTACCTACTTCCTTCAGATGCTCTACATCCTCAAACTTCTCTACCACGAGGGCATGACTCTCGGTCTGTCCTACCAGTCCCAGCACCTCGGCATGTCCCTTCTTTCCGAAGATGACAATCTGCGCCTCCGGATTGCTCACATACTGCTTCTTGATGCGGCGCTGCAACTGGAGAACTACCGGACAGGTGGCATCAATAATCTCAATATTGTTCTTCTCTGCCAGCGCATAAGTCTCAGGGGGTTCACCATGGGCACGAAGCAGCACCTTCACACCGTGAAGCTCCTTCATCTCCTCATGGTCGATAGTGATCAGCCCTGCCTCATGCAGGCGCTCCACCTCCATGCCATTATGCACAATATCACCCAGGCAGTAGAGTGTACTGCCCTTTTCCAACTCTTCTTCAGCTTTCTTGATAGCAGTGGTTACGCCGAAGCAGAAACCACTACCATGATCTATTTCTATCTGCATTACTTTACATTTATTCTAATTACAACTTTGGCATTCTCCGGATCATTGGTAATCATGAGAATACGAGGATGCTTGGCACGCGACTTCTTCAGATCGGTAGCCACGGCTGTCACCTTCATCTTCACGTTCTCTCCCGGTTGAATCTTGCTCTTCTTCAACTGTACCTGCAAGCCCATGGTAAACATCTGCATGCTTCGGATATCCAAAACCGACTTACCCTGGTTGCTAACCAGGATTTCTCCCTTCAGCTTCTTCTTGCCGTTGAAGCTTCCCAGATTCAGATCGGTAGTAGAGAGTTCCACCTTCGGAGCCAGTTTCTTCTGCTCGCCAGTCAACTTGTCGAAACTTGGCAGGAGAACGGCAGAAACCACGATTTCCTTCTCTGGAGCAATCTTGTCACCAGGACGCTCACCCAGATAAACAGAAGTCTGATTCAAGCCGAAATCACGCAGCTTCTTCGAATCCAGCACGAAGGTAATCTCTGCAGAACGGTGAGGAGCCACCCTGGATGGCGAAACCGTCGCCTGGAGATAGTTAGGAAGATGCATTACCACAGGTTCCATCATCTCCTCTGTAGGATTGAAGATATGGATGCGCTGTACCGGACGGTCGCCACGGTTTACGTCATCAAACTCCACCTCCTGGACATCCGACTTGAGTTCGCCAAGCAGTTCATTATATGGGCCTGCGAAATCTACCACATTACTCACTACCCTACCACGCATGGAGAGGATAAAAGGTTCCTCCGATGCATTGCTATAGAGGCATATCTGCTTGTGGAAGGTGCCCATCTGCTTCGCATCATACACCGCCTTGACCAAGAAGCTGTCGCCAGGAGCCACACTGTTCTTCGGATACACAACCTCTGTACATCCGCAACTCTTATACACCTGATGGATGATCAGCGGTTTGCTGCCCTCATTCGTCATCAGGAACTCAGCGGTCACCGGCTTGCGGAATACTACCTGTCCACAATCCACGATCTCGTTCTGAGTACTTATCTTCTGTGCCGACGCAGACACCGTCAACAGCGATGAAAGCATCAATATATTCATTCGTTTCATACTATTCTATTCGTAATTATCAATCCTTATATTAATTATTAACTGTCATCTTATATGCCTCCGTACGACCTCCAAACTCCGGACTGTAGGTACACTCTGCCGTACAGGATCCCGATTGGTAGTCGCCCTTACGATCGACATAATATTCCATTTCTACGAAATGCTTACCTTTAGATAAACGATCAAAATAGAAATTTGTTGTATTATCCTTAGGAGAAACATAACATTCCATACCCCACTGGTAACCGCTCAGCTGATTGACAGGCTCCAGACAGGCTGCCCGCTTGTCCACAATCTTCACGAAATCGTAGTCACGGTCGGCAGTGATGATGAGTGTTACCTTCACCTTCTCTCCCACCTTCGCCTGCGCCTTGCCCCTGCCCTGCGATTCAGCAGGAACGATGACACGACGCACCTTGATGCCCGATTCGGCAGAGGCTATTTCGCTAAGCGGCTGCTTGAACTCTGCATACACGGCACCCCAACTGGTATAATCGCTTTTCTTGTTGATGCTCAGGGTAGATGCCTTACCCGCCTTTTCGGTCTTGACATAACCCAGCGTAGTAGAATCCTGCGGCATTGGCAACAGCTTGCCATCCAGTTTCAGCACGGCATTCTCAGCCTTTCTGTTCCAGTTGCTCTCATTGCCCTTCATAAAGGCATAGACGGCATCCACGGTGTTCACCGGCGTATCCCAAGACTGGGTACGCTTCGACATCAGGAGCCAGCGCTGCAGTTCCTCGATGGTCTGCTTGTCGTTCGGCTTCAGCATCTGCATCGCCTCTATCACGGATACCTGGGTTGGTATCTTATAGTTTCTCCAGCTGTACAATGCCTTGCGGGTATCGTAGTAGCGGCCCATCTCCTCGCGATAAACGGCATATTCGTTCACGCTCTGCAGATATTCGCCTGCCTTTTCGCGGTAATCGGCATTCTGCTGGCAGTTCTTGGCGAGCACCACGGCAGCACGCGCCTTGCCATAAATGGTGAAATCGCCGGTCATCTTCGACATCTTTTCCAGGAGATAAGTCTTGTCAGCCTCCTGATTCTGCTTCATCTTTCTGCCATCCATCGAGAGGATGTAGAGATAATGCAGCGCCTGCTCGCTAGGACTCTCCTTGTGCTTTTTCTCCTCCTGCTTCCTCATTTCTCTTACTTCCTGTGCTGTCTGCCAGGAGAGATAATTGATGGCGGAAGTCAGCATCTTAGCGGTAGATTTCTGAACGCCGGCAACGGCATTCAGACGAACCATCATTTCGGCTACCGACGTTGTCATGTATCTGCTGCCCTTCATACCCTTCCACCAGGAGAAGGAACCGTCAGCATTCTGCAACTTCTTCAGTTTCTCCACCTGATTCTGCAAGCGAATGGTCTCCTGAGAGAGATTCTGCTGAGAATGATTTTCCTGAGAGAGATTCTGCTCTGGCTGTTTTTCCAGCGAAAGATGCTTCTGGATATGGGTGGTGATGGTATTGGCGTAGATGGCAGACATCAGCGAGATGGCATCCTCCTCATCCGGATTGCTGATAGACGGCAGCGCCTTGACCATCAGCCAACTAGGATTGTTGGTATATTCCACGGTCACCTTTGCATTCTCTGCTCCCTTCGCCTGCTTACCCTCCTTGTTCAGGAAAAGCCTGCTCAGGTCGAAACTCTGCTCGCCCTGTTGGTGCAGGGTGATAGGCAGGGTATTCACCACGAGTTCACGATTGCCCAAGACAGGCAGATAGTGCTGCTCGCCATCGCTGTAGCCATTGCCGGCTGCCACCACCTTATTAATATATACACCCTCTTTCAGACCTTGAACATCGAAGGAGACGGTAGCAGAACCCTCGGCATCGATGCGATAGCCCTGGGTCTTCTGCCAAACCACCTTCTGGGTTTCGGCATCCAGAATCTGCATGCGGGCATTGCCATTCACCTTCTTATCAGAAGTGTTGAAGAGTTTCACCACGATGGTACTCTTGTCGCCTTCACGCAGGAAGCGAGGCATGTTAGGCTGCACCATCACGGTTTTCTGAGCCACAGCCTCATCTACCAGACAGCCGTTTCTCATCTCCTTATCATGGGCCAATCCCATGAACTTCCAGGTTGTCACGCTCTCCGGCAAAGTGAAATTGATAGCCACATTGCCCTGATTGTCGCTTTCCAAGGCAGGATAGAAGAAGGCGGTCTCGTTCAGGTTTTCACGCACCTGCACTTTGTCGAGGTACTGTCCTGCATCTGAACCTGAACCGCCGGCAAACTGCGGCATCTCTTCTACTGCATCAAAAACCTTGTTGGCAGATGGAGCAGCAGCTCCGACACGGGCCATCTGATTTCCACGAGATCTCATGACTTTCGCTTCATCTCGAACCAGCTCGTCTTTCACCGAAGAATGCTTTTCTATACGAACAGCCTCAACAGTTCCGCCATAAGAACGTTCCAACTTGCTCAGTAGCACCGCTTGCATATAAGCAGAAAAGCTAAAGTATTTGCCATCAAACTTATCCACATCCAACTCCTTTTCATCATAATACTTGGTAGGATAAGTACCAGCCAATCCCATCTTATAATACTTCAGATTGCTCTTCCAATAGCAATCTGGCAACCACTGGCTGAATCCCAGTGACATTTCCCAGGTATGTTCTGCCAATTGGTCGAGCGACTTATCATAAAGCACACTCATCAGCTGTGCCTTGGCAGGCTTGCCGTCAGGAGTCGTCACATGCAAGGTCCACTTCTCCTTCTGTCCAGGAGTGAGACGGTCGCGGAAAGTCTTCCAGGTGATATTCAACTTCTTCTCCGGCAAAGGACGGGCAATGCTGATTTTTCTGGCATAGCATTCGCCGTTCTTCACGAAACTATAGTTGATCACCACACCCGAAGCATATTCCTCTCTGTAGGTGAATGGCAGGGTCACGATACTGTCACCCAATTCCCAGGCGCCTTTCTCCAGCAGTTTGTTGCCGGCGATGATGGAATAAACGATATGCGCTCCGTTTTCAGAAGACCCCACCTGCACATATACCGGCTTTCCATCATGAGGGAAGGTCTTCGCCGTCTGGTAATACCATTCGGTGGTTGGCTCCATCGGATGGGTATCCTTGATGCTGAAGAGGGTGAACTTCTGCTGCAGGGTATCAGTTCCGCAGATTGCCTCCAGCTGATGAACGCCGGATTTCCAAACATGGGCAGATGATGCTGAAGAAGCTGCATATTCCTTGATGGCAACCGGCGCATTCGCCTCAGCCACCTTCCATTCACCACCATCAATACGATATTTCAAATTGCTGGCAATCGGCATTCCACTGGCATTGCGGTAAGCAAAGGTCACCGTCTTCAGACTGTCTGCCTCGATACGCTTAGGAAGATTCACCGTGAGGATGGTTGACTTGGTGCCCAAAGGCAGACTCATCACGCCCTCGTGGCTCTCGCCGCTGATATCGGTAACGATGGCTGAGACCTCGAAGTTGAAGAAACGGGCGATGCGCATGAAATCGCTCATATCAGCCTCGTCTTTTCCTGACAAGGAAGCCTCCAGCGGAATCTCTACGTCGAAGGTTCCGTCCTCACGAGTCACGCAACTGTCAGTCTTCACCAACTGTCCGGCAGAGCCTGCGCCCCACCACCAGAGCTGATTTCTGCGGGTCACCTGATACTCCACCTTGGCACCCTGCACAGGCACACCGGCATAGGTCTTTGCCGAAGCCTTCACCACTACGGTATCGCCCCAGGTATATTTTTCGTTCACCTTCGGGAAGGTAATCTCGAAGGTTGGACGCTTGTACTCCTCTACTCTGATATATTCTGTTGCCGTACCATTCACGGAGATGGAATACTGTCCCGTCTGTCCCTCCTTCGGCAATTCGAAATCCACCGAAGCCGTACCATATTCGTCGGTCGTAGCCTTCTGCTCAGCCATCTGCTTCCAGTTGGCGTCTCTCAGGATAAACTTCAGTTCCTTGCTCTTGCCTGGCACACTGGCATCCAAGCCCTTCTTCACGATGTAGGAAACGGCAGTGGCATGCACCTTCTGTCCCGGGCGATAGATGGCACGGTCGGTAAACAACTGATATTTCACCTCATCATCCTTCTTCTCGTAATAGCGGGCACGTGAGAGGTAGATATCCTTGGCAGGCGCAAACTTATCTGCAGATGTGTAGATCAATACCTTCCCATCCACATTCTTGAAGTAAGCCTCGCCCTGGTCATCTGTCGTCATTCGGGCATGAATGACTCTCTTGAACTTGCCCGTCTTGTCGTCATAGTTTCTGTCATAGAGCACTATCTTCGCACCAGGAACAGGTTGACCGTCGGTAGCATTCACCACCACATAGCGATGCCTGTCATCAGGCAACTGCTGGATCATCACCGCCAGATTGCTGACATAGAAGAGTTCTCGCTGCGGAGCGATGCCGGTATTATCCGAAGTCACCTCCATCAGATAGGCACCCAGCGGCAGATTGCCACCGATTTCGATGGAATCCTTCACCGTTTCATAATCCGGACGACCGTAATAGTTGCGGCTGAAATCCTTCTGATGCAGCTTCGTGGTCTTCTTCAGGAGCATCTTATAGGTAGCCTCATTCTGGGCATCATATTCATTATCCGCTGTGATATTGAGACGGGAAAGCCGAATGTTCAGATTCTGGAGATTGCGCACATCCAGCTGCACCCAAGCCTTCTCCCCAGGTCGCAACACCTGCGGCATATCCTTCACCTGAAACATCGGTTCGGTGAGTCGCTTCTGCGCATTTCTCAGCACATTCATTCTCGACCATCCACCCCATCTATTCAGTGCATAGTTGATATAGTTGAGCTTATCCAGCGGTTTGGCATCGGTGGCACCTTCCATGAAGCGGAAGTGCTCCACGGCGAGTTCGCCTGCCTCCGGAATATCCTGATAGACGTGGATGAGCGAGTCGATGGTATTCAGATACTTCGACTTTCTGACCTCTCTTACGTCATCCTGGCGGTATTTCTCGATAAGCTTGTAGGCACAGAGACAGGCTGCACCCCGATTTTCCACCTTATTATAGTAAGTGTACATCAGCAGATACGCCTCCTTGCTGTCAGCCTCGAAACCGATGAGATGCAGCAAATCGTTGTTGAAGGAACTGCCATCCACACCCTTCAGCGTCAGCGGCACATACCCGGTAGAAGCATTTCTGGCAAGAAGTTCAGGCTGTTCCAGGGCTTTCTTGAAGAATTCCTCGCTCTTCTTCCCATTCACCTCCCTATACACCTTGCCGAGCACGGCATATCTCACAGCCTTCAGTACGGGGTCTTTCGCTTTCAGTGCTTCCGTTTCCATCCGCTTCACATTGGGCGTCAGCGAGTCGGGAGAAATCTCTCTCCAGAGTATCGCCTGCCTTATCTCAGCCGCCAGCAGCTGGCCGTAGTCTTTTGCCACCGTGGCCTTGGAGATGATTTTCTTCATCACCCCTATCTCGCTCTTGGGCTGATCCTTCTGAGCGATGATATCAGCTTGCTTCCACAAGTTGTCGTAGGTTTGAGCCGTTGCTTGCAGCATGGCAAACACGGTTATGAGGAGTGTCATAATGTTTCTTTTCATAAGCCAATTGTATGTTATGTTAATCGCAAATTGTTAAACATCCAACTTTTCAATGCAAAAATACAAAAAATATCTGTTTTCTAACCTATAAACTGAAACTTTTTAGTATCTTTGCACCAAATTCATGCAAAATTCTAAAAATACACATTAAAAAAACAATGGCTGAGAAAAAGTATGGTCATTTTGATGACGCCAATCGCGAGTACGTGATTACAGATCCAAAGACTCCATGGCCTTGGATCAACTATTTGGGTAACGAGGATTTCTTCTCGCTTATCTCCAACACTGCAGGTGGGTATTCTTTCTACAAGGATGCCAAGTTCCGTGGTGGCGAATACCACATCGTGGTAAAGAACCCAGAAGGAAGGGAGAAAGGCGTGAAGCAGATTACGGTGGATGGCAAAACCATCGCAGGCACCATCATTCCTTGCCTGGAAGGCAAGCACGAAGTGGTGGTAGAAATGTAACTGATTAATTCTAAATAATAATGAAGAAAATTTTATGTTTTGTGGCAGCTCTGGCTGCTACAACTCTTATCACAACAACCAGTACAAGCTGCAAGTTTGCACCCGATCAGCACGACGGCGACACGGTAGCTGCCAGCGAGTTCTATCCGAAAGATACGGCTGCCATCCATGCCAAGAAGAAGGCGAAGATGGCTGCTGTCAAGGCAGGCAAGGATAGTGTGGGCATCTACTACATAGGCAGTGGTTCCACCAAGGACATAATCCAGCTCGTCTCCTACCCTTCCCGTCGTGATACGATGATATTCGGCAAGACCCGCCACGTGAAGGTGAAGGGTAATGCTGACATCAACCACGTGGTCCGGGTAGATTACTACCTGCTCAACGGCAAGGATTCATTAGTGAAATATGTGGAGGAAGTGGAGCTCAAAACAAAGGAATAAAGCACCCCAAGCACTAAAAAAGGCTAGCATGCACAAACGCACGCTAGCCTTTTTCATATTTCATTCAACCAGGATTTCAAATCACTTAACTGAACTTTCGTAATATGCTAAAGCCTATCAACTAATCATAAAATCCCGGCTGCTTGTATTCTATGCCCAGCTCATCATCCACGGTAGCGATGACGCCCTGAATCTGGCCCATGGCAAACATGCGGCCCAGGAGGGTATAACCGGCATTATGGCCGTGGTTGCTCTCATCAAACACACCACCTGGCTCATCGGTGAAGGTCATGCCATGATCTACTCGCATAGGCAATCGGCGACCCGAATTGCACTTGCCTTCCTGCTCTGCCTTCTCGAAGATGCGGCAAAGCTCTATCAGATGGCCACGACCACCCAGGTGAGAAGCCTCGGTGAAGTTACCATCAGGGAAGATGTAGCAGGAACGAAGGTGAACGAAATGGGTGCGGTCGGCAAACTGCTTTGCCATTGCTACACAGTCGTTGTGCTCACCGGCAGAGAAGGAACCTGCACAGAATGTCAGACCGTTGTGCTTGTTAGGCACGGCATCCAGCATCCACTGGATATCCTCGGCACGGCCGATGATTCTAGGCAATCCGAATACAGGATAAGGAGGATCATCAGGATGTACGCACATGTTGATGTCATACTCATCGCAGATAGGCATGATCGCCTCCAGCCAGTATTTCATATTCTCCTGCAGCTTCTTCTTGTCTATGCCATCGTAAAGCTTCAGCAGGTCGCGGAACTTCTGTACAGGAGCCGAGTCACCCTCGCTGAAGTTACCGGATACGAAGCCCTGGGTCTTGATGATGATGTTCTCTACCAAGGCATGATCCTGCTCTGGTGTAGAAGTCTTCTTGATTTCATCAGCCTCAGCCACGAGGTCTCTGCCCCACTTGTGCACCTTAGAGAACTCAGCCCAATCTTCACGAGCGCCTTCACGCTGCAGGATATAGATATCGAAGTAGGCCAACTCGCCCCAGTTCATATAGAGGTTGTTGGCTCCGTTAGGATTGTCGTGAGACAAATCGGTACGTGCCCAGTCCAAAACCGGCATGAAGTTGTAGCAGATGCACTTGATGCCTTCCTCGCCCAGGTTTCTCAGACTCTCCTTATACACCTCAATCTGATGGTCACGGTCAGGACCGCCATACTTCAGGGTCTCCACCACTGGCAGCGACTCCACCACGCTCCATTTCATACCATAAGACTCAATGTACTCCTTCAGTTCGTGAATCTTCTCACGAGTCCAAACCTCACCCAGAGGCACATCGTGCAGTGCAGTCACGATACCCTCCACACCTATCTGTTTCAGCTGGGCAAGCGTAATCTTATCCTTCTTGCCAAACCAGCGCCATGTTCTTTCCATATATCTTTATATATAATGTATGTATTTTTAAAATGAATGATTTTGTATCTTGCAGAAACATACTTGCACAAGACCTATCTTGCAGCAACGTACTTGTGCAATGTCTGTCTTACGGCACCCTTGCCGGCGAAGAGTTCCTTCACCATGCCTTCTATCTGCTCGCCGAAGCCAGCCTCGTAGAGATCGAGTCCGAATACGTCCTTGCGAGAATAGAGATTCTTCAGGCAAGAGTAGTCCTGATCCGCCTTGCCTACCTCCAGAGGATCCACGATGGTCTGGAGTTCTGCCAGCAATGGGTCGGAAGATGGCTCAAATGGCTTCAGGTTATCATCCAATGCCTTGAGATAGCGGGCGTAACCTGCCAGCACCAGCGGAATCAATATCAGATTATTCTTGTCGAGACCACGGTCGAAATACTTCTTGATGGTCTCACCGAAACGGATAGAGAGTTTCTGACTGGTATCGGTAGCGATGCGCTGAGGAGCATCTGGCATGAAAGGATTAGGCAGACGCTTGTTGATAACGGTGCCGATAAACTCGTATGGGTTCAATACACCTGGGTCTGTAACCACCGGCATTGCCTCGATATAACCGATCTTCTGGATAAAGGCACGCAGGTCCTCATCTGCCATCTCGGCAGAAATCAGGGTATAGTCGAGCATGCAGCCATAGATAGACATCGCCGTATGTAGCGGATTCAGACAGGTAGTCACCTTCATAGTCTCCACCTCATCCACGGTCTTGCGGGTGGTATAGAGCGCACCGCCCAACTCCAATGGCGGACGGCCGTTGGTATAGGTATTCTCGCACACGAGATACTGCACTTCCTCTGCATTCACGAAAGGAGCGGTAAAGGTATGCTTCTCAGTGATGATGGTATCATTATCCTCAAAACCATCCTCAGCCAGCATCGCCTGCACCTTCTCATGAGGACGAGGCGTAATCTTGTCGATCATAGACCAAGGATAAGTCACCTTCTTGTCATCGTTGATATAATCCAGGAAATCAGCCTCCACGATGCCATCCTTCACCCAGCGCTCGGCATACGCCTTCACGCCCGCCTTCACGTGGTCACCGTTGTGAGAGCAGTTATCAGTTGACTGAAGGGTAACCGGCAGCTTGCCCGCCTTGAATCTCTCGTAGAGGAGTGCGGTAAGCTTACCCATGGCGAAGACTGCATCGAGACCACGAGCCAAATCGGCATCATTGAAGGAATACCCCTTCTCAGTAATGGTAAAGGTAACCATCTGCAGGCTAGGTGCCTGGAAAATCTGAACCAAGCGAGCCCAATCCTCACCAAACTGCTTGTCAGCCTTCAGACTCTCCGTGATAGAAGCGATGACCTTCTTCTCGATGGTGCCGTTAGACTGGAGGCTCACCAGGAGCGAGAGGTTATGGTAAGGGCGATACGCCTTGTCGATGATTTCGTAGTCGAAGCTTTCCGCCACGATGACGCCACGGTCGTACTTACCGGTGTTGAGAGCATCGTTGAGGATAGCAGCAGGGAACGCACGGAAGATGTTGCCTGCACCGAAGTGAACCCAAGTAGGCTCATCGTGAGTCTTCTTGGCAACTGCTGCAATATCATAATGAGGAAGCTGATAACCTTTAGCTTCCCATTCTGCAGCCTGAAAGTTTTCAGAAAGAATGTCGTTCAGTTTCATACTTTTATATTTTTGATGTTGTTTTATGTATCCGGCAGTAAGAATGGGGGATGTTCATTCAATATACTATTTTCCATTCCAGGCAGTTCACCTCGTCCTTCACCGAGAAGTTCAAGCCTATCTTCACCACCTTCTTGCCATACTCAAACGCTATCTAATGAAATCTATTTCAGTTTGTCTTGCCTCAAAAAGTCAGGCTGACCAGACTTCAAACAGATTAATTCACAATTATACTTTCTGCGGAAATCAACTTTCGCCCTTTCAACAACAGACCTTCCTGTGTTTGCTGGAATTTTATTTGCAACAATCCTAGCTTTCATCCATTTCGTTCTGTTTCGAGCAAACAGGGGAAAAGATAATGTTGCATCAAGCTGTTTCACAGCATGAGCCACATCAGAACCTTTCAGTTCAACAAACACACTTACTCTTTCATCCGTATCGGTTGTTGCAACAATAAGCTTGTCACACTTGTCCTTATCTGCACCTTTTATAATGTTATCATCTACTTGATAAGCCACACAATCCATCGGAGGAACAAAGTTCAGCAAATAAACTGTTGAACGCTCCTTCAGACTGATTTTCGAACATTTCTTAACTTCCTTTTCAGCCAGATAACCTGCCAAAAAATTATTATTCATTGCCATATATCATCTCATCAAGTTCAGAAGATAATTCAGATATTTCATCAGAAAGAGAATCAAGATAATCACCCATGATGAAATGGTATTCATCATCCACGATATTCTCCATTTTTCCTTCATCCGTCATGCAGTATGCCGAATACCATGAAATCGGGATTGCATATTCCAACATATCCCCCATTTTCTCATCCAGCATTTTTTCCTTAGCCATCGCAGCCTTCATCAGCACATTCAGAGAAGTCAGCACATACGGACTATGTGTGGTCATAACCACATAACTATTTGTCCCCGACTGCTCATAAGCCTTCTTGATATTTTTCACAATCTCCTTCACCATCGCAAACTGCGACTTCGGGAACAGATTTTCCTCTAGCTCCTCAATATACAGCTGGGCGAATTTATATCTATACATCTTAGTTCCCTTAATCACATCATCCGCACTGATTTCCTTATTCTCATCATCAAGCACAATCTTTGCCACCAGACTCGTTAAATCAGTAAGGCTCGACTTAGGAATCTTCCCCACCTGTCCGGTCACATAATCCACAAGTACAGCCAAAGGCAAAGCCGACTGGATACCGCTGGAAGCATAAACAGGCGCTATCGTTCTGCCCGCTTTCTCCAACACGATTCTGTCAGTATCCGTAACATTATCATAATAATATTTCATATTATCATCAAAGGGAATCCTCAGCGGATGCTTGATATCATATTCCTTCTTCGCCTCCTGGTATTCCAGGAGATAATTAAAGATCGAATCATAGTCTGAGGAGCGATACACCTTATCAATGTTCTGAATAGCCGAAACAAGATTGCGCTCCGAAGGAATAAAACTCAGTTTCGCATTATAGCGCTCAGTTTTGAAATTCGCTTTCTTTCTGATTTTCACATTCGCCTTCACGCCATTCATCTCGATGGTAAGGCAATCACCATCATAAAAGATATAAGAATCGGCAATAAAGAAAGCATCATCGAAACGATGAAACTTCTTCAGCTCTTTCAGGAAGCGGCCATAATGAGTATATTTCTTCAGCAGATTCTCGCCATCAAGCATGATTCGCTTTTCTATCCAGCGACAGAAGCACAATATTTTCATAAAGGTACTTTTTCCCGAAGACTGTTTACCCACAATAAGCATTACGGCAGACAAAGCGATGTCTCCCGTATCAACAATTGGGCCTATATTTTTAATTCTTACCTTAGGCATATCTATAATAATGAATGTTCAAATGCAAAGTTACGCAATAAAACTCAAAAATGCACTTCTTACTTTATCTTTTTATATATTTTTACACATTACACCCATATAACCTTTCCCCATGCAGCCACGCCCTCATCCACCCCCACAAACGCAAAAATCCCGGCCCAGAGATTCCATAGAATCTCCGAGCCGGGAATATCTTGTATTTATTATATAGAGGATTAAATATCCAGTTTCGTCCTCCTGGTGTGCAGGATGACATCCAGGATAAGGTGGAACACAATCCATACCACGATGTCTATGCCCAGGATATACGTGATGTTGATATCCCCTATCAGCGCCACGTTGATCAGGATAAACATCAGCGAGAGCAGACAGATGCTTACCATCACCTGTCTCACTTTCAGCCCACATCTCAGCAGCTTGTGATGGATATGGTTCTTGTCCGGCAAGAACGGGTTCTTCTTGTTTCTCAGCCGGTGGCCCACCACTCTCACCACGTCGAGCAGCGGCAACAGCATGGTGGTAAACGCCAGCACCATGTTATAGTCGCTCACGGCACGGGGATGCACATCCACCGTACTCAGGTGAATCATCAGGAAACTGATGATATATCCCTGCGACAGCGAACCCGAATCACCCATGAAGAGCTTCCTGCCCCTCATCTCGTTTCCAAACACATTATAATACCAGAACGGCATGATCACACCCAGTGCCGAGATACACAGCAGGGCATAGGAGTACAGTCCCAGCCAGACATGCAGCCCCGCCAGAGCCACCAGCGAGATGGCACAGAGTCCCGAAGCCAGACCGTCGATGCCGTCAATCAGGTTGATGGCATTGGTAACATACACCACGATGAGCACGGTAAACGGCATACCGAACCATGGTGAAACCTGATACACCCCGAAGAGTCCGTCGAGCGACTTGATCCATACGCCCGAAGCCACGAGCAGGCTCGCCGCCAATATCTGCACAATGAACTTCTTCTTATACCCCACGCCGATGAGATCATCGGCGAGTCCCACCAGGAAGAGCATCATGCTACCCACCAGCAGGGCGAGGTATTCATAGGGAGCCTCCCCATGCATAGCCCCGCTGTTCAGCCCCATCAGGTGATGTACCAGTACCAGACCACCCATGGTAATCAGCATCACGGGGAAGAAAGCAAGACCGCCCAGCCTAGGTATCGGCGCATGATGCACCTTTCTCTCGTCAGGCATGTCAAATAATCTCTTCTTATGAGATATCAGCAGAATGTTAGGCAACACGATATTGGCGATGATCATCGCCACGATAAAGGCACCCAGCAAATAAAAATGAATTGGCTGAATCATATATCTTTTATATTATTATTGAATATCATTATCACTCGGTTTCTACATTACCAATTGTGCTTTCTTTTCCATTCTCCTACAAGCAACCAAGGTAGAGTAACCACAATCCATCCACATCTCTTCAACTGTTTTTTCGGATCACAAAGAATACGATAAACAAATTCCAGATGAGCATCGAGCATCCATTTCGGCGCACGCTTTTCGGTTAGCCATACCAGTATTTTTGAATAAAGTTTTGAATTTCTAAAATTTAACAATCAAGCGACGGCTTGGAATGTCTTCGTTACCTCAGTATTCGTATCATCTTCAAAATGGCGAACATAGTCACATGGTAGGAACGTGATATACTGATTAAAATTACGCATTGTTTTAAGTTCTTGAATAATAAGCATCCTGAGCCTCTTTCGGTGGGTCAGTTTCCGAAAGAGAACTGCAGGATGCGTTGTGGGTGATTATGTAGCGCCCACACTACTAAGCTACTTCTCGTTTTATATATTATTTCGTTATGTCTAACTATATAATTGGTTCGTATCGGAAATTTAGGACATAAAGTCCCTGCCAGATAAGAATCGCTTTGAGGGGATTCTTATCTGGATATTGATTGAGTAAAAATAGTATGAATTTGATATTATAAGAGATATTTCGAATCCCTCCGTCTCCCTTTAGCCAAAGGGAGCTCCACCTTTCTCACCAAGCCTCTCTTTCCTCAGGAACGAGAGGATGTAGCTGGCGACGCTATAGCTCTGCCAGAGTTTTGGTCAGCCAGCGGAGCCTGTGCCCTAAAGGGCTGGCTGAGAGTGCTTACGC
>OBKV01000177.1_pt1 | contig 66062 bp, 50 predicted proteins | sample 1517301 | NCBI WGS metagenome assembly OBKV01 (sample SAMN04571685, study PRJEB22368) | human gut metagenome | biome: human gut; material: stool | host: Homo sapiens | place: Luxembourg | collected 2012-06-29 | reverse complement strand
TTATTCTACGGCGTTCGCGCCGCGGTGTAACTTTTATAAAATTAACGAACTATTGATATTGATATAGATCTAGAAAATTAGTATAATGAAGAGTTGAGGTTGTCCACATATTCTATGTACTTATTGTAAACAACTTCTGAGACCCCAAGGAATAGGGCATCTTCCTTTTTAATGGACAAAACATATTTGCCATTTTTCATAATGACACGTCCCAGCATGAGGTTGTCTAAATCAGACTGAATCACACTTAAAATCTTTAAGCTGTCAGCTGGACTTAAAGGAGATGATTTCGTCTTTAGAAGAGATCGGAGATGGCGTTTTGTCTCATTGTTCTCCTGTTGAGGGGCAACTTGCTCCTCAACACACGAGCTAAATAACAGCAGCGCGGATGCAAATACGATTAATTTCTTCATAGCACTATATATTTATGTTATATCAATAATTTGCGTTGCTGAAGTTTCTCAAGGAATAGGCTATATCTCGTCTTCTTTCAAAGATATGTATTATTTATGATATCCACAACACTTTTTGTGAAAAATAGTAAGTATATTATAACTAACAAACAGAATAGACAGAATTATTGCTTTCGCCATACTCAGTACGCGAAATATATCATAAGAATAATTCAACTTTCACGTCTAAGATTCGTAATATAAGCCTACGAACACACATATTTATAATGCATTAACTATAATTTAGCTTTTCGTTCATTAACCATAGGAGATTTATTTGCATTTTTAAAAAAACTAATAAATTTGCAAAAAAAATGCAAGCATTTGTAAAACCCTAAAGGATACAGTTGATGAAAACATCGAAGTTATTGCTGATGATCACAGCAGCTGTGGTGTCAGTGACCGGTTGTTCTGAGGCCGGGAAATACGAGATGCCTGAGGTTCAGTTTTCAGAGGGGGAGAAGGCACAAATTCAGAAGCTCAATGATAATTCCATAGATCTCTTCAACGCGATTAAGGATGGGGAAGAAGCCCCTGTGTTCATTTCACCGTTGAGTATGATCATGGATATGGGACAGCTTGTAAATGTGAGCATGAAAGACTACTCCGATTTGCTTGCATTTACAAACAGCACTTCTGTGGAAGAGATGAACAACTTGTTTGCGAAGGTGATGGCGAGCACGCAGTACAAGAAAAAGGGTGTCGATTTCACGATTAATAATGCTGTATTCTTCAATTCGCTGTACCAGGTACCGGCGGCAGGTAAAAAAGCCGTGGAGGAGTATTATAATTCGGAGACATTTGTAAGAGACTTTACGAAAAGTCAGGCCGTGTCATCTGAGATATCCGACTGGATTCGTAAAAAGACAAAAGACGTTTTGAAAGTTGACAATTTGACAATCGAGAAAGACTGGCAGTCATATGTCGTCAACGCATTATATTTCAAGGGGTCATGGGCTAAGAAATTCGAATCCAAAAGCACTAAGACAGAGGACTTTGCCGGCGTTACAGGCAACCGGAAAGTTCCGATGATGCATAATTATGGTAACTATAATTATTGCGAATATGGCGGATTCGATGCTATAGAACTTCCTTATGGCAATGGAGATTATGTCATGACGGTGATGATGAGCAAATCTAAAGACAAATTGTCTCCAGAGGTTATGAGCGGTATAGTTTCAGCCATGAAGAAGGAATATATTTCTTTAGGATTCCCGAAATTCGAAACCGAAACAGATATCAGCGAATTCCCGATATCATCAGTCAAGTTCGACTCTTTCCGCCATGTGGCGAAAATCAATGTGGATGAGGAAGGAACTGAAGCGGCTGCCGTGACGGTTATTGGAGACACTGCTCTCGCACCAAACGCACCAAGGGAACTCATCTTCAATCAGCCGTTCTACTACGTTATCACCCAGAAAACCACAGGTATAATACTCTTTGTCGGCTACTATTGCTAATCACCTGATCGAACGGGCACTGACCGCCGCAGGCAGCCATGCTACAATAAATTCAATGGTCCTCAAGCATCGAAACTACTTGAGGACCATTTGTTAATTCTATTAAGTGTTCAAGTTTCGCAAGTTGTCAAACCTGCTGAACACAAGCGATAATTTGAGGGTTATCACTCGTTCGGCATCGGTAGCCCTATTTGTTACGTCGCCAGTCGGCGGCAGTGCCCGGTGAGCGAATTGCGAAGCACCTGAGCGTGCAAGTCAGATCTCCAGCCGCGACCATGATCACTTCGGATAATCTGGCCATGCCATATTTGGACACCAGGCACAGGACTATCGTCACTCGTGCTATGCTGCGCCTTTTGCCTTCTTGCACATCTGGCCCGTCCAGGCACAGGGTATCGGCACTCAACACGATGTTACGATTATATGTCAGACAACCTGGCGGGTGATTTTATCACATCGAACAGACACAACGCATTAGTTATCAAATGATTGCGATAGATATAGCTCATCAGAATTCCTGCCAGGTTGTATGTTTTTTCATAGGACCTGGCGGCTATCGTTTACTGCAATGCGCTGATATTCAGCACTATCAGTCTTTTATCACCTGCCAGGTTGTCTGAAAATTCCGCAACGTCGCATCTGAACACATTAATATCGTGAAGCGTAGAAAGACCCTGTGACAAAGGTAGCGAAAGGGCGGCCATACACAGGGGTTTCCCACTAACCCGAAGTACCTGAGCGAGCCCTGATACCGTTGAATGCCTTGTCAGTCCAGCGCATCGTTTCCCACTAACCCGAAGCACCTGAACGAACGGACACTGACCGCCGCCGGCAACTATGCCACAACACACGTAATGCCGTACGTATAGTAGTTCTTCATTGGAATTACAGAAATAATTCGTATTTTTGAAGTTGCGGTTAAGAAACTTGTAAAAAACCATATAGATAATGAAGAAAATAACGGCATTGATCCTGACAGCGGCACTGGCATGTGGTGCGGCCTCAGGTCTGGCAACGGCGCAAGAAACGCCTAAGTGGGTCAGAAAGAACTGCATTTCCCCGGACGGGACTAAAATCGCATTCAGCTACAAAGGCGACATCTTCGTAGTACCTGCTACCGGTGGACGCGCGCTCCAGATTACAACCAACGAAGCATTCGACTCCTGCCCTATGTGGACAGCAGACAGCAAGAAAATCGTCTTCACGTCTTATAGGGAAAAGAGCAGAGACATCTTCATCACCTCATGCGAAGGCGGTGCCCCTAAACGTCTCACATTCCATCCCGGACACGAGACCTTGCAGGCAGTACTTCCTGACGGAAAAATTCTTTTTACCGCCAACATCCAGCAGAACGTAAACTTCGACGGATTCCCAGGAGATGCTCAGCTCTACTACACTGACACAACTGGCGCAAGACCCGTACAGGTAACTTCACTCCCTATCGGCGCCATCAGCGTAAACAAAGACGGCGCTATCCTCTATGAGGACATAAAAGGATATGAAGATCCACTCAGAAAACATCATACATCTTCAGTAACCAGAGACATCTGGAGTTATACAAGCAATGGTAACGAAGCAGGTAAAGCCATCAGCATCAACGCAAACGGAACATTCAAGAAACTTTCCGACTACAAAGGCGAAGACAGAAACCCAGTATTCGCAGCTGACGGCAACACATTCTACTACCTCAGCGAGCGCGACGGAAAAGCCATGAACATATACAAGAGTTCACTCGCCAATCCAAGTAAATCAGAACAGCTCACATTCGAGACCAAGAACCCTGTCAGATACATTTCTGTCGCTAACGACGGCACACTCGCCTATTCTTATAACGGTGAACTCTACACCATCAAGGAAGGCCAGCAGCCTAAGAAAGTAGACATCAGAGTTTACTCTGACCAGGACGAGAAAGATGTGGAAAAATTCGTCATCAGCGGCGGCGCTACAGCATTTGCCGTATCACCTGACGAAAAGGAAGTAGCCATCGTAGTAAGAGGCGATGTCTTCGTAACTTCATCTGAATTCAGCACCACCAAGAGAATCACCAATACTGCTGAGCAGGAAAGAGACGTCTGCTTCTCCGAAGACGGACGCACCATCTACTACTCATCAGAAAGAAACGGTCACTGGGGAATCTGGAGGTCTTCACTCGCAAACAAGAACGACAAGAGATTCACTTACGCCAATGACTTCAAAGAGGAGCTCTTCTCCGATGAAGGTGAAACATGCTTCCAGCCTCAGGTATCCCCTGACGGAAAATACGTGGCATACCTAAGAGACAGGACAGAATTGGTAATCAAACCCACAAAGGGCGGCAAGACCATTTCACTTCTCAAAGGCGTAAACTACTCATACTCAGATGGCGACGTAGACTTCGCATGGAGTCCTGACAGCCACTATCTTCTCTCCACATATCAGGCAAACGGAGGATGGAACAACGTGGACATCGCCCTCGTGGACATCGACACGAAAGAAGTGACCAACCTTACAAAGAGCGGTTACAACGACATGACCTTCAGATGGGCACTCGGCGGAAAAGCTATGATCTGGCAGTCTGACAAGGATGGTTTCAGAAGCCACGGCAGCTGGGGTACAGAAGACGACAGCTACATCATGTTCTTCGACGGAGAGGCCATGACCAAGTTCTTCAGAGACAAGGAAGACAAGGCCATCGCAACACTTCTTACCGAAGGTGACAAGAAAGCACAGAAAGAAGAAAAGAAGGAAGAGAAGAAGGACAGCACTGCCAACAAGAAGAGCGAGAAACTCAAGCTCGATCTGGACAATATCGCAGAAAGGACATTCAGACTCACCAAGTTCTCCGGAAGGCTTGGAGACCACTACCTCACAGAAGACGGAAGCAAACTCTTCTATCAGGTCCGCCTCGAAAACAGTTATGACCTCTGTATGATGGATATGGCTGAAGGCAACGTCAAGGTAATCAAGAGAAGATGCATAGGCCAGCTCGTTCCTTCAAAGGACGGTAAGACCATCTACTACAATGCAGGACAGGGAATCGGGACCATCAGCACCAGCGGAGCAGAAGGCAAGAGCATCAACTACGCAGGTGACTACGAGTTCAAGCCAAGAGCTGAGCGTGAATACATCTTCAACCACATGTGGAAACAGGTTAAAGAGAAATTCTATGATCCTAACCTCCACGGAGTAGACTGGGAATACTATAAAGAGAACTACTCTCAGTTCGTACCTTATATAAACAACAACTTCGACTTCCAGGAACTTCTCTCTGAAATCCTCGGCGAGCTCAACGGTTCACACACCGGCGGAAGATACAGCTACAGAAGCGGTTTGAACATGGGTACCCTCGGAGTCCTCTACGATGACACCTACACCGGAGACGGCCTCCTCATCAAGGAAGTCCTCCCTGACGGTGCACTCTCTATCGCATATCCTGAAGTAAAGGCAGGCGACATCGTAGCAGCTATCGACGGACAGGAAATCAAGGCAGGAAAAGATTGGTATGGTCTCCTCACCGGAAAAGCAGGCAAGAAAGTGGACGTAACCCTCAAGAAGGGCGGCAAGAAAGATGTTCAGATTTTCGTAGAGCCTGCATACTCTGACAACGCTCTCTTGTACAAGAGATGGGTACGTCAGCGTGAAGCGAAAGTAGATGAAATGACCGGCGGAAAAGTAGGATATGTACACGTTCAGGGCATGGATTCCCCAAGCTTCAGAAACGTATACTCCAAGGCTCTCGGAAAATACCGTACAGCAGGTGCCCTCATCGTCGACACAAGACATAACGGTGGCGGATGGCTGCATGACGACCTCGTCACCTTCCTCTCAGGCAAGGCATATGTAGAATACAGACCTAAGGGAGAGTATATCGGAACAGACCCATACAGCAAGTGGACAAAACCTTCTTGCGTACTCGTCTGCGAAGACAACTATTCCGACGCTTGCGGATTCCCTTACGCATACCAGGCCCTCGGTATCGGTAAACTCATCGGTACATCCGTTCCGGGAACCATGACAGCCGTATGGTGGGAAACTCAGATTAACTCAAGCCTCATATTCGGTATTCCTCAGGTAGGTTCATGGTGTCTGAAAGAAGGCCACTACAGTGAGAACCACGACGTCAACCCTGACATCGAGGTCCACAACGATCCTGCATCTTACCTCAGAGGCGAAGACAAACAGTTGGAAGCAGCTGTAAAGGAAATGCTCAAAGAAGCAGAACAGAAATAAATGACAATCCATTATGGCAGATAAGAAAATCGTCATAATCCCCACGTATAACGAGAAGGAGAACATCGAGAACATCATCAGAAAGGTGTTCTCCCTCGAAGCTGGGTTCGACATACTTATAATCGACGACGGCTCACCTGACGGTACAGCCAACATCGTGAAAGGACTCCAGCAAGAATTTCCTGAAAGACTTTTCATGATAGAAAGAGCTGGAAAACAGGGACTTGGAACCGCATATATAACCGGATTCAAATGGTCTGTTTCGAAAGGATATGACTACACTTTCGAAATGGATGCGGACTTCTCCCACAACCCGGACGACTTGCCGAGACTCTATCAGGCCTGCAAGGACGGCGCAGATCTGGCGATCGGCTCACGCTACTGTGACGGCATCAGCGTAATCAACTGGCCTATAGGCAGAATTATCATGTCATACTACGCATCCGTATATGTACGCACTGTGCTCGGCATGCCGGTATACGACTGCACCGCAGGATTCAAGTGCTACAGCAAAAAAGTCTTGAAAACCATCGACTTGGACAATGTGGAGATGAAAGGTTACGGATTCCAGATAGAGATGAAGTATACCACCTACAAGCTCGGTTTCAAGATCGCGGAAGTGCCTATCATTTTCGTGAACAGAAAAGCCGGCACATCCAAGATGAGCGGCAGTATCTTCGGTGAAGCATTCTGGGGAGTCCTGAAACTCAGATTCCGGAAAATTTTACCGAAAAGCAGAGATAACGCATAGTTAAATGTAATATGAAGAATGACAACAGCATTCTTCTGTCTGAAGCGTCCATTGCCACGTCCAAAGAGGTCAGGCAAGGGACGCTTTTGGTAGAAGACGGAAAAATCGCCGGCATCTGGTACAGAAATGATGACGGCACTGTAAACTACGACGGCGACGACATCGATTACAGCTCCCTCGCCGAAAAAATCCTCGAGACAAGGTCGCCCCAAGCCAAACTCATAAAGTTACCCGGCAAAGTAATCATGGCCGGCGCCATCGACGCTCATGTACATTTCCGTGAACCCGGAATGACACACAAGGCCGACATGGTATCAGAGTCGAAAGCAGCGCTGCTCGGCGGCGTCACCTCATTCATTGACATGCCCAATAATAACCCGCCGGCGACCAGCCTGGAGCGCCTCCGCGAAAAAGCCGCACTCGCCGAAGGCCGGTGCTTCGCGAACTGGGGGTTCCACATCGGAGCCGACAATTCCAACCCCGAGACGCTCGAAAAATGTCTCTCAGAGGGTCAGGCCAATGCCTTTGCGGGCATTAAGGTTTTCATGGGTTCATCCACCGGCAATATGCTCGTGGACAAGGGCAATGCCTTGGAGGATTTGTTCAGCATAACCGGATCAAGGATTCTCATACACAGTGAAGATGAGGCCATTATAAAGGCTAATCTGGAGAAGGCAAAGGAAAAATTCGGAGAGGACATCCCGATGAGAGAACATGAAAACATAAGGAGCCGGACAGCATGTATAAAAAGTACAATCAAGGCGCTGGAGATGGCCATGAAACATGGTACGAAACTTCATGTGTGTCATGTGACGACTGCCGAAGAGGTGGAGATGATCCGCACCGCCAAACAATATAATCCTGAGATAACAGCCGAAACATCAGCCAATTATCTCTGGTTCTGCAATGAAGATTATGACCGGCTTGGAAGTCTTGTAAAGTGTAATCCTGCCATAAAGACGGCTGCTGACAGGGCTGCTCTAAGGCAAGCAGTGAAGGACGGAGTCATAGATACTATCGGTTCCGACCATGCCCCACATATGATGGAGGAAAAGCAGCATCCTTATCTTTCATGTCCTTCGGGAATGCCTTCCATCCAGCAGGAGATTTCCGTGTTGCTGACTGTTGCTTCGCAGGAGGATATTCCACTGAGCAGAGTCGCATCGCTGATATCTGAGAAAACAGCCGAATTATTCGGAATCGAGGACCGTGGAGTCATAAAGACTGGAATTGCAGCCGACCTCATAATCATTGACCCGAACAAGAAATTTATCGTAGGAGAATCTGACGAGGGCGCAGCTGGGGCGGCGTACAAATGCGGGTGGACGCCTTACAAAGGTGCAGAGCTTACAGGTATGGTCGAGGAGGTCTTTCTCGCTGGCAGACACGTAGTTGCGGGCGGTAGACTTATCGACGGGACTCCTCACGGGACTGCGTTGAAATTCACGAAGTTCTGAACTGAGAATCAGTCAAAAAGCGGAATGGTCAGTTAGCCTTCCGCTTTTTTATTACGTACTGGGACATCACCACGCCGAGGCATGAAATGATGATACCGATCCACTGTTTTGCAGTAAGTATTTCCTGACCGAGAACCCAGCCTTCAAGTGCGGTAAATACAGGGATGATAGCCAGGAAAATGCTGGATTTTGCAACACCGAGGTACTTGATGGTATTTGCCCACAAAGCAAAGGCGATGCAAGAGCACAATACGGCAAGATAAAGGAGCGGCTCCCATACTTGCCATGACATGTAAAGTGAAGCGTCGTAGTTCGCAATACCTTTGGTAAGGAATATAGGAAGCAGATATACTGAACCTATGAAGAACTGGTACATCACAATAACCGCCGGGTGATAATCATTTGACAGATACTTGGTTACTGAAGCATATCCCACTTCGGCGAACACCGCCACAAGCAACAGGACGATTCCGAGGATGAATCCGCCTTCTGTAATCGATTCGGTACAAAGCGTAACCATCACGATACCGGCGAGGCATATCAGAATACCGAACATGTTCATCAGGCTGAAACGCTCCTTGAAAATCAACACGCCCACTATCACTGAAAAAATAGGAGTAGACGCTATAATCAACGCACTGATAGTCGGTGACTCAGTATATTTGATGCCATAAGTCTCAGCCACGAAGTAAATGAACGGCTCGAAGAGAGACAACAGCAAGAACTTGGGAAGATCTTTCTTGCTTATGGCGATACGGTATTTCTTTACGAGATTATAACCGAGCAGCAGAAAACTTGCTATAAAAATTCTGATGAATACGACATATTCCACGGGGAGTCCCAGCGAAAGGAGTTTATCACTCCAGAGGTAGGACATTCCCCATAAGATTACCGATATTAACGATAATATGTATACGCCGACCATTGAAGTTTTTCCGGCAGAAGAACTGTTGTTCATAGTGTGTCTTTAATTTAGGTTACAAATTTAACATAAATAACCGAAATTAAAAACGATTTGATATCTTTTTCGAAAGATTACCTTACAAGTCGCAACGATATTCGCTTACGGACCAAATCCACTCCTATTACACGTACAGTCACATGCTGATGCAGTTTCAATGTGATTTTTCCGTCGCGTCTGCCCATTTGCGACACATGGATGAGGCCGTTTTCATGGACACCGACATCCACGAAAGCCCCGAACGCAGTGATATTGGTCACAATGCCAGGCACTTCCATTCCTTCATGGAGATCTTCGATAGAATGGATGTCATCTGCGAATGAGAACTCCTGAGCTGCTTCACGAGGATCGCGTCCTGGCTTTGCAAGCTCACGTACAATATCATTGACAGTAGGCAAACCGAAATCATCGTCCACATAATTTTCAGAATGGATTTCAGCGCAGAGCTTCGCATTGCCCACAAGGTCTTTCACGGAAACTCCCAGATCTTCAGCCATTTTGGACACTATATGGTAGCTCTCGGGATGCACTGCAGAGTTGTCCAGAGGATTTTCCGCCCCCGGAATCCTGAGGAAGCCGGCGCACTGCTCGAAGACTTTCGCCCCGAGACGCGGCACACCTAGAAGATCCTGTCGCGAACGGAACCCTCCCCTATCGGAACGGGCCTTCACGATACCCTTGGCCAGGGCCGGGCCAATGCCGGAGACATAGCTCAAAAGGTACGGACTCGCTGTATTCAGGTTAACGCCGACAGTATTCACGCAACTTTCCACGGTATTGTCCAGCTTTTCCTTCAGCAGAGTCTGGTCCACATCATATTGATATTGACCTACTCCGAGAGATTTAGGGTCGATTTTCACGAGTTCGGCAAGAGGGTCCATCAGACGTCGGCCGATAGACACCGCTCCCCTTACGGTAACATCCTCATCCGGGAATTCCTCGCGGGCGACATCGGACGCGGAATATATAGAAGCTCCGTCTTCGCTGACTACGAACACTTTACAACCATCAGGAAGCGGAACTCTCTTTATAAACTCTTGTGTCTCACGGCTGGCAGTGCCATTTCCGATAGCAATCGCCTGGATGCCATATTTCTCCACCATTCCTCCTATGGCAGTTATCGCCTTGATCTTCTCATTCTTGGGAGGATGCGGATAAATAATCTCATGATGCAAGAGGTTCCCATGCTCATCCAGACACACAGTTTTGCAACCGTTTCTGAATCCAGGATCTATGGCCATGGTGCGTTTCTGTCCTACAGGTGCGGCCAAAAGAAGCTGCTTGAGGTTCTCCCCGAACACTACAATCGACTCCTGGTCAGCCTTTTGCTTGAACTCTTTCAAAATCTCAGAAGTAATGGACGGCTCGAGAAGACGTTTATAAGCGTCATCCACCGCCATACGGATCTGTTCGGCAAGAGCACCGGCCGGATATCTCTTTTCTTGGCAAAAATCATAGTACAATTTATTACCGCACTTCTCCGCATCAGCATCTATTTTCACCGACAGCCAACCTTCTTCCTGACCGCGCAAAATCGCCAGAAGTCTATGTGCAGCAATGCGTGACAGCGGTTCGGAATAGTCGAAATAGCTCTGGAATTTCTGCGCATCCTCGCTTTCGCGACCCGCCTTGGTCACCTTCGATGTCACCCTCCTGGTTCGGAAAATACCACGCAACGTCTCTCTCACCTTCGCGGACTCGCTCAGCCTTTCGGCTATGATATCTCTGGCTCCGGCCAATGCTGCCTCCACGTCAGGCACATTGTCGTTAATGAACTTGAAAGCCTCGGCCTCAAGATTTCTTACGTTTACCTCGAACATTTTGTCCGCAAGTGGTTCCAAGCCAGCTTCTTTCGCTATAGTAGCCCTGGTACGGCGCTTAGGACGGAAAGGCAAGTACAAATCCTCGAGTTCATTGGCATTGACACAAACCTCTATCGCGGACTGCAGTTCGGGCGTCAGCTTTTCCTGGGAAGCAATGGTGGCGAGGATGGAGGCTTTGCGCTTTTCCATTTCGGCGAAGACGTCGGTCCAATGCCGGATTCCGGCAACTTGCTCGTCATCGAGTCCGCCGGTGCGTTCCTTGCGGTAGCGGCTGATGAACGGGATGGTACAACCTTCTTCGAAAAGTGCGGCACAGTTCTCGACCTGCCAATCCTTGACTTGCAGATATTCGGAGATATATTTAATGTAAATTGCTTTCATTTAATATGTTATCAATCTTGTGACAATTCTTTCAACTCATCTCTGTATGCAGAGAAAATCTTGGATTTCGAAACGAATCCGATATAGGTCCTGTCTTTTTTCACTACCGGCAGGTTCCATGCGTCGGTGGATTCGAACTTGTTCATGACGCTGTCCATCTTCTCATCCTCATAGACATAGGCCGGAGAGGATTTCATGAAATTGAAGACGTGCATCTTCGTATAAAGTTCTGGCCTGAACATGTCTTTACGAACATCTTCGAGCGAGACGTAGCCCTGGAAATGGCGGTTCGAGTCGATTACAGGGAAAATGTTTCTGGAAGAGCATGAAATCACCTGGACCAACTCACCGAGCGTGGCATCTATCTGAACCGGACTGAATCCGCGTTCCACCAGATCCGTGACTTTCAGCAATGTGAGCACCGCCTGGTCGCTGTCGTGCGTCAACAAATCTCCGGACTTGGCGATACGTTTCGTATAGATAGAATACTTTTCGAATATGCGGATGGTTCCAAAAGCGATGGACGCAGTGATAATCAACGGGATGAACAGTTCGTAACCGCCTGATATCTCGGCGATAAGGAAGATCGCGGTCATCGGGGCCTGCATGACTCCCGCCATCAGTCCCGCCATCCCGACCAGCACGAAATTCTGCTCAGGCACAGTAAATTCCGTCCCCGCGAGCAGAAGGTTCGCCACGCGCGCAAGCAGGAATCCCGCCATCGCTCCGACGAAAAGGGTCGGACCGAAAGTTCCTCCGACTCCGCCTCCGGCATTCGTCAATGTCATCGAGAATACCTTCAGGATCAGGATCAATGCGAAAAATACAGGGACGAGCCATGGTCTGTGGAGCATGAACGCGAGGATAGTGTCGCCGTCATAGGATATGGACTGGCCGTTCAGAAGCGGGCCGAGGGCATCATAACCCTCTCCGTAAAGCGGCGGGAAAAGGAATATCAGAAGACCCAGTCCACCTGCACAGAACGCCCATTTCACATAAGGATTTTTAACCTTTCCGAGTTTGTCTTCAAGCCAAAGCGTGGTCCGGAGAAAATATAATGAACACAGGCCGCAGAAGAATCCTAGGAGCACGTAGAACGGCACATTGACGATTCTGAAAGGGGTCAATGTACATTCGAACGGCAGGGCATCTCCCAGGAAAATGTACGAAACCATGGTAGCGGACACTGTCGAGAACAGCAGCGGCATCATGGAAGTCATGGAGATGTTGAACAGCAGGATTTCCAACGTGAATAGGACACCTGCAAGAGGGGCCTTGAATATGCCTGCAACGGCTCCTGCGGCTCCGCAACCCAGAAGTATGGTCATGTTCCTGTAAGACATTCCCATGTAGCGGGCGAAATTAGAACCGATGGCCGCTCCTGTATATACGATAGGAGCCTCGGCACCGACTGAACCTCCGAATCCGATGGTCAGGGAACTCGTCAGAATGGACGACCACATATTATGGGGCTTGATGCGGGAATCATTTTTGGAGACCGCCACGAGCACCTTGGTCACACCATGTCCGATATTGTCCTTTATCACAAATCGTAAAAGGATGAGGGACAGCAACATACCTATACCAGGATAGACCAGGTACAGAAAATTATCCAAGCTTCCGTCAAACCACGACGTGAGTCCGTGATGTATGGCACGGACAAGGCTTTCCAATAAGACGGCTGCCAAGCCGCTGGATATGCCCACGACAAAAGAGAGGATAATAAGTTTCCTCTTTTCCGGCATATTCAGTATCGCATTTTTCAGATTCGACCGATAATTCCTGCAAAAGTCCATGTCAATGTTTTAGTATCACGCAAACTTACATAAAATAGACGGATTTCCAAAGAAAAAGCCGGCTGACAAAGATTGTCGCCGACTTCGTTTTCCTTCCGTCATCCGGAATATAAATTTATTTCAGACTAAGCGTCTGCTGAATCGTCGTCTCCTGCTGAATACTGAGAGATATTGTCATCAGGAAGGGTCTCTCCGCCTTCTTCTGAAGATGCTCCTCCTCCGTTGTCTGTATCATCATCGCCTTCATTGAGCCATCTTTCGATATCATCAGCGTCATCAGTCTTAACCTTGATTTTTACAAGATAGATAGCATCCGGTATCTCGAGTGTAACCGCATAAAAACATGTTCCATCCGGCTTATCATACTTGATAAGGTCAGGAAGATAATCGCTGAAACCCTTCGGATATTTCTCCGCAAATGCTGCTGCAAGTTCCTTGGACATATTTTCATAACTTACAACAGCTCTTTTTTTCTGCACAGTTGCCATATAATAATCGTGTAATTTTTGTTTCGCGGTGCAATTATAGGACTTTTTTCTGAATTGATATATATTAAATCACTTTTTTTTAAAGAAAAACGATTTTTGCATTTTCTTTCTTTCCGGATTGTGCTCCGTGAACACCGGTTTCATGGTCCTAGGGTCCAGTCCGGAGTAGTACATCACTGAGGAAGTTGTCATCGGAGTAGGCGTGAAATCCTGCACCTGATCCATATAAATTCCTTTCAATGCCGGATTGGCGGCCAGTTTTTCCATATCGCTCATATGACATCCCGGATGGGAGGAAATGAAATAAGGCACGATACCGGTATGAAGTCCCGCTTCACGGGTAATCTTGTCGAATTCTTTCCTCAACCTTATGAACAGTTTGAACGAAGGCTTGCCCATATACTGCAGAACATTGTCCTCAGTATGCTCCGGGGCCACCTTAAGTCGCCCGGACGTGTGGTCCAGAACGAGCTCCTTCATATATGGATATGAGGTCTTGTCCACAAAGCCATCTTCTGTCAGGAACAAGTCGTAACGGATTCCGCTGCCGATATACGAATGGCGGATTCCTTTTATGTCCCCTACTCTGTGGTAGAGTTTCAGCAGCCTTTCATGACTTCTGTTCATATTAGGACAAGGAGCAGGGAAAAGGCATGACTTTCTTCTGCAGACATCACACAATGCCGGATTTTTTCCGCGCATTCCATACATGTTCGCAGTAGGTGCTCCAAGGTCGGAAATATTGCCGGCAAAACCTGGCAAGTCCAGCAAGCCCTTGACTTCCTTCAAGATAGACTCTTCGGAACGGGACTGAATAAATTTTCCCTGATGGGCGGCGATGGTACAGAAATTACAACCTCCGAAACATCCTCTGTGGGTGTTTATGGAAAACTTGATCATATCATACGCAGGAATACGTTTCCCCTTATACCTCGGATGCGGCAGTTTCGTAAACGGCAAATCCCAGTAAGAGTCCATCTCCTGTTCCGTCGCCGGAGGACATGGCGGATTCACCTGGATATAACCGTCACCGACACATTCCACGAGGGTGTCAGGATGCATCATATTCGCCTGTGTCTCAATCAAATGGAAGTTTTCTGCGAAAGCTCTTTTATCTTTCTTGCATTCCTCGAAAGAGTGGAGAATCAGTGTCCCTTCTTTCTGCTTGGGTTTGCCTGTCATGTAAAAGGCGATCTGCGGAATCTTGTGCATATCATGCCGGCTTCTTCCCGCTTCTATGCCGCGGGTCAGTTCCAGCATGGTCTTTTCGCCCATTCCGTAGCACAGATAATCTGCCCCGCTCCACTGAAGAATGGACGGAACCAGACAATCTTTCCAATAATCGTAATGCGTAAGTCGTCTAAGGGATGCTTCCACGCCGCCGATGACTACCGGAATGTCCGGATATAACTGTTTCAGGATTTTCGAATAAACTGACACGGCATAATCCGGTCTCTGGCCGAACTTTCCGTCAGGTGTATAGGCATCGTCGTGCCTTAGTCTCTTGGATGCCGTATAGTGGTTCACCATCGAATCCATCGCACCGGCATTGACCCCAAAATACAAGCGCGGAGCGCCCAATTTCTTGAAGTCCCGAAGGTCATCGCGCCAGTTGGGCTGCGGAACAACGGCAACGCGCCAGCCCCATTTCTGGAGCCAACGCGCTATACAAGCCGTGCCGAATGAAGGATGGTCGACAAATGCGTCCCCGGTAAAAAGGATTACGTCAATGTAGTCCCAACCTAATGCTTCCACCTCTTTTTTCGAGGTAGGAAACATGTATGCTTCCTTCACGTTGCTTTTATCCATTATTATGGAGATTACATTCTCTCAGGAAGTTCGATTCCAAGAAGTCCCATAGCCTTGGACAGTACGTCTGCAAGTGTCTGGATCAGAACAAGTCTGAATGCGAGGACATCCTTGTTTTCTTCCTGAAGGATTCGGGTTTCGTGATAATACTGGTTGAACTCTTTCGCCAAGTCATAAGCATAGTTTGCGATTACCGAAGGTGAATATGTCGCTCCGGCTTCAGCTACCTTGGCAGGATACAAGTTCAGAAGTTTCACAAGACGAATCTCTTTCGCAGATGGAACCACCTCAGATTTGAGTACTGATGAATCATGCTCGATGCCCTGGTCATCAGCCTTTCTCAAGATAGACTTGATACGGGCATGAGTATACTGGATGAAAGGTCCTGTATTTCCGTTGAAATCGATAGACTCCTTCGGGTTGAAAAGCATGGTCTTCTTCGGATCCACCTTCATGATGAAGTACTTGAGGGCACCGAGTCCGATCATGTGGAAGAGTTTGTCTTTCTCATCCTCAGGCATATCTGCCAATTTGCCGGATTCTGTAGAGGTTTCCTTAGCCTCTTCATACATCTTCTCGATAAGGTCATCGGCATCTACGACTGTTCCCTCACGTGATTTCATCTTTCCTTCCGGAAGTTCCACCATACCGTAAGAGAGGTGATAGATATTGTCGGCCCATGCAAATCCGAGTTTCTTGAGGATAAGCTTAAGTACCTGGAAATGATAGTTCTGTTCGTTACCTACTACATAGACATGCTCGTCGAGGTTATACTCGGAGAAACGGCGCTCGGCTGTTCCGAGGTCCTGAGTCATATACACTGAGGTTCCGTCGCTTCTGAGAAGAAGTTTCCTGTCCAGACCGTCGGCGGTAAGGTCGCACCATACTGACCCGTCAGGATCCTTCACGAAGACGCCCATATCCAAGCCTTTCTGAACCAACTCTTTACCGAGAAGGTAAGTATCTGACTCGAAATATGTCTTGTCGAATGAGATTCCGAGGGCTTTGTAAGACTCGTCGAAGCCTTTCATTACCCAACCGTTCATCTTCTTCCAGAGGTCGCGGACTGCCTTGTCGCCCTGCTCCCATTTCACAAGCATTTCATGAGCCTCTTTCAAGCATGGAGCTTCTTTCTCAGCTTCTTCCTTGCTCATGCCGCCTGCCACGAGGGCATCGACTTCTTTCTTGTAGATATTGTTGAATTCCACATAGCAGTCTCCGACGAGATGGTCGCCTTTTATGCCTGTAGATTCAGGTGTCTTGCCGTCGAAACTCTTCTCCCATGCGAGCATGGATTTGCAGATGTGTACACCCCTGTCGTTCACGAGAGTTACCTTCATGACGTTGTTTCCGCAGGCTTTTAGAAGTCTGGAAACAGAATCACCGAGAAGGTTGTTTCTGATGTGTCCGAGGTGAAGAGGTTTATTCGTATTCGGGGAAGAGAACTCCACCATGATGTTCTTGCCGGTCTGCGGAAGTGTTCCGAAATCGCCGCTTCCTGCGATTTCAGCAAACAATTCATTCCAATAAAGCGGCGAGAACAGGATGTTCAGGAATCCCTTCACACTGTTATATCCTGCTATTTCAGAGACATTGGCCTTCAACCACTCTCCTATCGCATTTCCGGTATTCTCCGGGGAGGAGTGGGAGATGCGCAAAAGCGGGAATGTAACGAGGGTATAATCTCCCTCAAATTCTTTTCTGGTAACCTGGATCTGGAGTGTAGATGGCTCCACATCAGCCCCGTATATATTTTTAATAGCCTCAGCGGCTTTAGTCTGTATAAATAATTCCGGTGTCATTTCTTCGTTTGCAACTATTAGCCAAGATAACCTTTAAGAAGTTTACTTCTGGATGGGCTCTTAAGTCTCCTGATAGCCTTTTCCTTAATCTGACGCACACGCTCTCTTGTGAGTCCGAATCTTTCGCCGATTTCTTCCAATGTCATTTCCTGACATCCGATGCCGAAGAAAGATTTGATGATTTCTCTCTCTCGGGTGGTCAATGTCGCAAGAGCTCTCTCGATTTCAGTATTGAGAGACTCGTTCACAAGGCCTCTGTCCGCACATGGTGAATCATCATTCGGAAGAACATCCAAAAGACTGTTATCCTCGCCTTCTACAAATGGAGCATCTACAGACACGTGTCTTCCAGATACGCGGAGTGTGTCGGATATCTTGTCCTTAGGGACATCGATCATCTCTGACAATTCCTCGCTGGACGGCTGTCTTTCGTTCTCCTGTTCGAACTTGGACAGCGCCTTGTTTATCTTGTTGAGCGAACCTACCTGGTTCAGCGGAAGTCTCACGATTCTGGACTGCTCTGCAAGAGCCTGGAGAATGGACTGGCGAATCCACCATACCGCATAAGATATGAATTTGAATCCTCTTGTCTCATCGAACTTCTCGGCTGCTTTAATCAGGCCCAAGTTTCCTTCATTGATAAGGTCAGGCAAACTGAGTCCCTGATTCTGATACTGTTTCGCAACAGAAACCACGAATCGCAAATTCGCACGAGTAAGTTTCTCCAATGCTCTCTGATCACCCTTTCTGATTCTCTGGGCAAGTTCCACCTCTTCTTCCGGTGAAACAAGCTCCTCTCTACCGATTTCCTGGAGATACTTGTCCAGGGATGCGCTCTCACGATTGGTGATCGACTTTGTAATTTTTAGTTGTCTCATCTAATATAAATCCTCTTGTTATTCGTCTTTTCCGAAGGCGAAGTAAGAAGTACGGCCGTTTGCGGTAACACCCTCGACGTATACTACTCTCTTAGCCTTTTTGGCGACATTGATTACATCTTCAGGACTGCTTACTGGCTGGTCATTCACATAACGGATTATAAATCCTTCACTTGCACCGGCATCCATAATCTTTCCGGCTCCGACAGAAACTATCTCGACACCGGATTTGAGTCCGTACTGTGCCAATGTCTCTTTGTCGGCAGCTTTAAGTTTAGCACCATAGAATGCCACTGAACCGTCAACATCCTTGGAACCGGTTTCGAGAGAGGTCCCCTGGAAAGTTACTTCCATAACCTTCTTGTCACCATCACGCATAACCGTGATCTTAGCCTTGTCACCAGGATGATATGAATTGACCTTTTCCTGAACAGAAGACGGAGTAGTGATTTCGGTAGAATCCACGGCGATGATGACATCACCCTTCTTCAAACCGGCCTTATCAGCAGAACCGCCTTTCTGAACGTCCTCTATATATACGCCATTTGGAGAAAAAAGTTTCAATTCTTTCGCTCTTTTGTCATCAATCGGTGTCATGGAGATGCCGAGCAATGCTCTTTTCACGCTACCGAAATCGATAAGGTCTTCAGCAATACGTCTTACAATATTTGAAGGGACAGCGAATGAATAACCTGTAAAAGAGCCTGTCTGTGAAATAATTGCAGTATTTACACCGACGAGTTCACCCTTCTGGTTCACAAGCGCTCCGCCACTGTTTCCAGGATTGACGGCAGCATCAGTCTGGATAAAGGATTCGATCTTGAACTGGCTCTCACCCGGACCATGCTGCATCTGACGGCCCTTGGCACTCACGATACCGGCAGTAATGGTAGAACGCAGATCGTACGGACTACCGATGGCGATAACCCACTGTCCCAGTCTGAGCTTGTCAGAATCTCCGAAAGGAACCACCGGAAGGCCGGTAGCATCGATCTTCAGGATAGCTACGTCCGTCGCAGGATCCGTTCCGACCACCGTAGCCGGATAAGTTTTGTTATTGTTCAATGTCACTTCGACCTTGGAAGCCCCGTCCACAACGTGATTGTTGGTCACGATATATCCGTCTGAACGGATGATTACACCGGAACCGCTTCCCTGCTGTTCACGGGACTGTGGAGCCATATCCTCTCCGAAGAAAAATCTATAGAAAGGATCGGCGTAACTGTTCATCTTGGTCTTTATGGTAACTTTCACATATACGACAGCATCTACGGCAGATTCAGCAGCATAAGTAAAGTCAGGATATTCTGTTTCTGACAGATTGACAGTTCTATATGCTGAGCCGTCCGCAGCCAGAACAGCACCTTCTTCGGAAATCAACTTCGGAGTACATGCTTTTACCACGCTGAAAGCTGTCAGGCCAGCCACAAATGCTGACACCAACAGAGTCAATACTGATTTTTTCATATCTTATAGTTTTTAATATTTCTAATAAAATTTGTCTGCGGTCGTCCTGACACTTCAGGAGACCGGATTTAAAAAATCAAATTATATGCCAAAATCCGGGAAAATTATATACCTTTGTATAGACTATAAATTCGTATATAAACATGAAACTTGTCATATCCAGTTCTGAACTGCTGAAAGGCATTCTGACAGTATCCAAAGCCATCCCGGCGAAAAGTACCGAGGCTATTCTCGAAGATTACCTCTTCGTCCTTGAGGGCGACAAGCTTGAAGTTACAGCATCCGACAAGGAAATAACTATGAAGACTGTCATAACGGTGGACTGTACCGAGGAGGAGGGAAGATTCGCAGTTCCGGCCAGACAGTTGAACGACCTGCTTAAAGAGCTGCCTGACCAGCCGATTACCATCAGCACCATAAGCGAAAACCAGTTCAAGTGCGCATGGGCAAGCGGTGAATCGACATTGCCATATTTTAATCCTGACGATTATCCTGAGAGCCAGACTACGGGAGACGACGCCAACGTAGTAGAATTCCCCGGACAGAGTCTCGCTGACGGCATCGGAAGGACTTTATATGCTTCATCTGATGAGGAGAACAGACCTGTCATGAACAGTATCTTCTTCGACATCACACCTAATTCCACGACATTGGTAGCATCTGACTTGCAGAAACTTACCTGCTATACAGCCGATGACGTGAAGGCTGAAGTACCATGTTCATTCATATTGAACAAGAGACATGCTGCCGTCTTGAAGTCCGTAATCGGAAAAGATGTGGAGAACGTGACCATAAAGTTCGACAGCAAGGTAGCCATCTTCAGTTTCGACAACACGACTATCATCTGTTGTCTCGTGGTAGGAAAGTATCCTGACTACAGGACCATCATTCCGCAGAACAACTCCAACATATTAAGAATAAACAGATTACAGCTTCTCAACACTGTAAGGAGAATTTCGGTCTGCTCACCTAAGGGTTCGAACCATATAAAATTCGACCTTTCAGCAGGCACGCTTGAGATTTCCGCACAGGACCTCGGCTTCGAGATCGCTGCGCATGAGAAGATTTCCTGCCAATATGACGGAAGCGACCTCTCTATAGGCTTCAAGTCCACACATATCATCGAGATGCTTTCGAACCTTTCATGCGAGGAAATTCTGATGAAGTTTGCGGACAAGAGAAGATCTGCACTTTTGCTTCCTTCTGAGGAAGATGCACAGAGCGAGAAAGTATTCGGCATCGTAATGCCTATAATGGTGAAGTAACATGGATTTGAATCTTGAAAAGCCTCTCCTGTTTTTCGATATCGAAAGTACAGGACTGAATATCGCGTCTGATGCTATCGTGGAACTGAGTTTCGTGAAAGTATTCCCTGACCATCACCATGAAGTGAAGACTTGGAGGGTTTGCCCTTGGGACTATACTGCCGGAAAGCAGAAGAGTATAGATCCGGGAGCCAGCCAGGTAAACGGCATAAAAGACGAGGACGTAGCAGGAGAGAAAAAATTCATCGAGATTGCCCCAGAAGTAGTTTCTTGGCTGAAAGACAGCGACTTGGCAGGATATAATTCCACCAAGTTCGACCTCCCTATGCTCGCCGAGGAAATAGAGCGCGTGCATGCCTACTGCAATAACAGACTCCACGACCCTAAGGCAAGCGCAGAGAAAAAAGCGAAAGCCCAGGCCACCTTAGATGCGACCAACATTGACCTGCACGCAAAGCAGATGATCGACGTCCAGACCATCTACCATTATATGGAGCCGAGAAATCTCAAAGCCGCATATAGATTCTACTGCGGCGGGGAAGATTTCGAGAATGCCCATTCAGCCGAAGCAGATACATTGGCCACCTACGAAGTGCTCAAGGGTGAGCTGGACAGGTACCAGACACCTGACAAATATCATGAAAGTGCGCTTAAGAATGATGTAAACTTCTTGTCAAGCGTCGGCGGACGTCCTCACACTGTAGACTATGCCGGCAGACTGATTTTCGGAAAGAACAATGAGCCTACCATCAGCTTCGGCAAGCATAGAGGCAAGACAGCGCGTGAGGTCTACGAGACTGAACCGGCTTATTTCGCATGGATTCAGAACGGAGAATTCACATTGGACACAAAACGCCAGTTCGCACGCCTGAAGGAGCAGTTCGAAAACGAGAAAAAAGCTCCGTTGGAAGGTGAGGCTTTGAGCAATGCCCTCGACATGCTGAAGGGCAAGTTCGGACAATAGTAAATGAACATTATCGTCAAGACAGCATCCGGCAAATATATCGTAAGGCCGGACACGACGTGGGAGAAAGACAACGAAGATTTCTTCCCGCCGGATTACATAAGTAAAATCAGCTTTACGCCTGTACTTTTCGCCAGGATTTCCAAGCCTGGGAAGAGCATAGGCGTTCGGTTTGCTTCAAGATATTACAATTCAGTCAGTTACGGCGTTCTACTCTATCCCGAGGACCTTATCGGAGAAGACCCCGAAGATTTCGCATGTGCCTCCTGCATTGACCATACCTCCTTCCTGAGCGAGCCTTTCTCGGAGAGGGAGTGCCTGCCGGGCGGGTTTCGGGTCAATGCCGGTGTGACGGAGGTTTTCCGGACGGATGGTGAGGGCGCGGCTGCGATAGAGAATGCCATAAGTGAAGCGTCTTCAAGGATTTACATGAGGACTGGAGACCTTGTGGCGATAGAATTGGCACCACGCAAAGCGCTTTGCGTCAGAGAGGATGGCAACGTGGAAGTGACTGGATTTTTCGGGGACAAGCAGGTTCTTGGATTCAATATCATTGTAGAATAATGACTTACGACGTGATTATCATCGGTGGCGGTGCTGCCGGACTTATGGCTGCCTATGGAGCGGCCACGGCTCTTTCTTCGCGAAAAGACCACAGGAAGGTTTCTGTGGCGGTCTTGGAAAAGATGCCACGACCGGGAAGAAAGATTATGATTACGGGAAAGGGGCGCTGCAACTTTACCAATATGAAGGACTGGAGTGCCTTCTCCACACATATCCGCTCAAATTCCAACGTTGTCAGACCGGCATTCTATAATCTTACTCCTGTACGACTTGCAGATTTTTTCCGCGCAAATGGAATGGAGTCGGTCACGGAAAGAGGTGACAGGGTTTTTCCGGAGTCGCACAAGTCTATGGATGTTGTAGATACTCTTGCGAAGGCCTGTCTAAAAGAAGGTGTGCGGATAGAAACCGGATTCGAAGTCAGCGAAATAGGCACTGAAGAGGATAACGGAAGCAAGATTTTCACTGTCCGTGGCCGCAACGGTGGCTTTTTTATGGGCTCCAGGCTTATTTTGGCCACAGGAGGTCTCTCCTACCCTACTACAGGTTCCACAGGAGACGGATACCGTTTCGCCGAAGTTTTCGGACACAGCATCAAGCCGTGTTTTCCATCATTGACAGCACTTGTCCCGAAAGGATACAAACTGACTGACGGGCTGGCTCCGGACGGATTGAAAGGTCATATCGACAGAAGTCTTCCTCTCTCCGAACTCGGGGAGTCTCTCTGCGGCATACAGCTTAAGAACGTAGGTGTCAAGCTGTTATGCAACGGCAACATCTCTCAGGAGATGGAGGGTGATGTGGATTTCACGGATGGCGGCATCGAGGGACCGGCAGGTTTCACCATCAGCCGCAACGCCGTCAAGACGATTCTCAACGGCGGCAAGGTTCAGGTCGTACTGGATTTGAAGGCCGGTGTGGATACTGAAGAGTTCGCGTCCAGAGTCGAGAAGTTGTGGAACGAGGTCCGCAAGGATCCGCGCAGCGCGGGCAAACCGATCCGACAGACCGTCAAGGTTCTCCTCGGAAAGTTGATGCCTTGGGAGCTGGTTCCCGCGTTCATAAAGTGCAACCCCGACATGGTTTCCGGCAAGAAGGGCCGCGAGGTGTTTAAGGTCAATGCTGCTGTCCGCGGTGTCCGTTCATGGGTGTTCGACATCGAAGGTTACGTAGGTTTTGAGCGCTGTGTGATCACTGCCGGTGGGGTATCTTGTGATGAGATTATACCTAAGACATTAGCTTCCAAGAAGTGTTCGGGACTATATATTTGTGGTGAAGTTTTGGATATAGATGCGGATACCGGAGGGTATAATCTGCACCTTGCTTTCAGTACCGGTTTTCTGGCAGGACAGTCTGCGGCACTATCTTTATAGAATATTTTTCTGTTTGCATAAACGAGAAAGGGGGTAAGCAGTAAATTTTTCTTATTTTTATTTAATGCTTGCAGAATAATAATCTATTTACGACCTTTGCATTCGGAGAAAGACAACAATCTTTTTTCAGACTAAAAGCAAACAAGTAGATACCCGCTACTTAACAAAACATAAGCTTAAACAAAAACTTCATCACTCTAACCTGGGCTTTAAGCACAAAGAAAACAGAATAAGGTCACGTCGATACAAGGCGTGACTTTTTTCATTTTCAAGCGGTGCCTAAAGGCTCGTCCAACGAAAACGTTTACGAGGCGGACATATAGTTCGTCGAGGACTGAGACGGGTCGCATGACAGTTCAGCCCTCCAGAAGGAGGTAACGCCGCTCGCGGACCACGTGGATATGCAAGGCGTGGTCGCCGGCATCACCGATACGTTAGCACCAAATCATAAAAATGTCCGGTAGAACCGCCTATTACCGGACAAAATGCTCATTTTAAGCAGTTTATCCGGCAGGAAACGTTTTAACCCGGACGGATTTTCCTAACGTGTATTTCAAGAGGCGGGCGTAGGTCCCGGTGGAGACCCGTGGTCACCCATGACCTCGTAAATGGGAGGTGCCGGCGACAGCCGGAGGGATGAGCGACAGCGAAGGTCGCCGCCGGGACCTCCGCTCGCCGGCGATAATAATCATGTTACCTCGACAATCCGCACTTCCCCAGTGACGAATATTTTTTGTCAGTCCAAAAAGAGGCAGTAACTTTGCAGACGAAAAAGATGACGATATGTATTATAGAGAATTATCCGACAGCGAATACAAAGATCTGGAATCCAGAATCCTATATGAAGACAACCACCTGCTTATCGTAAACAAGAAGGTAGGCGAAATAGTACAGGGAGACAAAACCGGTGACGAACCCATAGGCGAGAAATACAAAGCCTTCATCGCCATGCGCGACAACAAGCCAGGCCAAGTCTTCATGGGCATACCACACAGACTCGACAGACCGGTATCCGGAATAACCATACTTGCCAAGACATCCAAAGCACTCGAAAGAATGACAGCCATGTTCAGAGACGGAAACGTCCACAAAACATACTGGGCACTCGTCTGCAACAAGCCTGAACCTGAAGAAGCAGACCTCGAAAACTGGATGACCAGAAACGAAAAGATAAACAAAAGCTTCATCTGCAAATCCCCGGACAAAGCCAAAGAAGCCAAGTTGGCAAAACTGCATTATAAACTTCTGAAAGCCACCGACAGATACTTCCTGCTGGAAGTCAACCTGTTCACAGGAAGACACCACCAGATACGCTGCCAGCTCGCCAACATAGGATGCCCTATAAAAGGCGACCTCAAATATGGTGCACCAAGATCCAACAAAGACGGCGGAATATCATTGATGGCAAGACACATCAGCTTTATTCATCCCGTAAGCAAGATTCCAGTGGACCTTACGGCTCCTGCTCCCCTGAATTGGAAGGGTCTTTAATACTATCAAGATACTCCTTGCACCATCCGCCGGGAGTCATTCCATACACCACCTTGAAGGCGGCGATGTAAGTCACCTGAGTATGGAAACCCGACAGATCTGCCAAGTCCTTCACCTTCAGAGAGACATCAGCCTTGAACAACTCTTTGGAGTACTCCACACGATACCTGTTCATCAACTGACTGAAACTCATACCGGTAAAGGCATTGATCAGTTTAGACACATAAACCCTATTGGAAAACATCTCTCGCGCCAAATCCTCTATACGGTAATCAGCATCCAGAAAAGACTGGTTCGACTTCAGCAATTCGCACATCTTGTCATACATAACCTTAGTATCAGATCTGTGCGCTTCAGGAACATAGGCGCAGATTTCCACATTCTTCTCCCCGGAAGGCACACCTGATGAATTATACGTAATAATCGGTCCTCCGGTAATACTCCTTATAAATAAAATGAAAAAAAGTAGTAAAGAAAGTGCAAAGACAAGAATCCTGGCCCAAACCATGCCGGCAGAAACTGATGACATGACAGAGGTTATAATCATAAGAAAGGCCAGATAGGCATAATCTATCGTGCAAAGCATCATCTCCCAGCCAGACGTCTTCATCGTCAAGTATTTTATATCCCTCATCATCCTGAAAGACCTTACAGTAGCCAATACGGCCAGAGGAACTGTCGTCAAAAGCGGATACAACAGATTTCCGCACGACATGTCCCCATCGACATAATACGAAGCACAATCCCAAAAGGAAACGACAAGGGACAATGACAAGGTCACGAACGCCGTCCACACGGATAATTTACTGTCATTATACGTCCTGGGAATCATAAGAATAACAGAACTGGAAATAAGGATTCCATACGTCATCAAAGGTAATGTAAGCATCCTTCCAAAGATCAGACACATAAACGGAATAACCGCATAATTGGCAACAGCCACCTTCCTTATCACAGAACCCGGTGCGGAATAAAAAGCAGACTTAGTCATACTGGTAGTCAAGAGTGTATTGTTTCAAATATTTTTCAATACAAAATAACATAAAAAACGCTTACGAAAGAATATCCGCAAGCGCACTTTTGAAAATTTATAGCAGATTTTTACGTTTCTTAAATTTAAGAAATCGTCAAGCCTGCTCTTTTGAGCCACTCTCCGGCTTAGAACGACCAGTTTTTATATTATCAAATCCATTTCCGTAAACACCTGTCACTGAGGATACTGACAAGAAAGCATCATTATCGATAAGCTTCACATACTTGAGTAGAAAATTTAAATCTGACTTCCTGGTGATGACCATCAGAATGTGGCTCTCATTTTTCGTGTACCACCCCTGTGCAGGGAGCACAGTGACACCTCTATGGAGTTCTTCAGTGATTCCGTCTGCAATCTGCTCATACTTTTTGGACATGATGAACAATTGAACCGACTGTTTGGAACCAGCCAAATACAAGTCTATGACATAACCATTGATAGTAACAAGGAGCAAACCGTAAACCACGGTAGTAACCTTCTCCGCAAATGGAACAAGCTCACCGCTTGGCTTATAAGAAGGTACCAAAAGTGAAGACAAGATGATGACCACATCCATGGCCAGAATCATCCTTCCCGGGGAAATATTCCTGTACTTGCTCACAATCAGCGCGATTATATCCGTACCCCCCGTACTTCCTCCCTGGGAAATGGAGATACCGATACCGAGTCCGATCATAATACCTCCCATTATGGTAGACATAAGCTTACCATTCTGGATAGCAAGAGTATTGATGACTGTCTCAGGAATGAGTCCCTGCAAAACATTAAGGCCCACCGACGCCAACACTATGGCATATATCGTCTTTCCTCCGAAATTAGTCCCCAAAATAAAGAAAGCTGTAAGGAGCAACACAGCGTTGATCACAAAGAAAGAATATCCGATCTTGATGCCCACGGCATACTGGATAATGGAACTGATACCCGTTACGCCATTTCCGATAAGATTGTTCGGCGTAAGGAAAATAACCCAGCCCAATACGTAAATAGTAATACCTAAAGTCAGAATCGAATACTCCTTAAAGGTACGCCACATATTCTTCTGTAACAGATTCATCTCGTTATGCTTGTTTTTCTGTTAATGACTGATTTTTGCCTTTTTTACGGACAACTCCCGTCTTGAGCTCGTCAAAGCCCTCTCCATAAACACTGCTTGCAGGAGCGACACTGACAAAGGCCTTGGTATCCACCTCCTTAATCACCTTGGAGAGCTGCGAAATCTGAGATTTACGGACAATAACCAGAAGGACATCTTTTTCCTTACCTGTGTAGCAACCTATGGATTTCAGAGCCGTCACTCCCCTGTTCAGGTTCTTCATAATATGATCCGCAAGTTCATTGCTCTTATCGGAGAAAACGAGGACCTGCACAGTAGACTTGCTGCCCATCAGGACAAAATCAAGCATAGTCGAGAATGTAATCATGGTAATATAACCATAGATCATATCCTGGAATGATTTTCCAGGGACAAGCAAGATAGACGCGATGATGAACAAGTCAGTATAAAGATACACCTTTCCAGGAGACAATGGCCAATACTTGTTTATAATAAGGGCGATAACATCCGTTCCTCCCGTACTTCCGCCATGCGAGAAAATAATTCCCACTCCGACCGCCTCGATCAGACCGCCGACCACCGGAATAAGAAGTTTATTGTCAATGAACAAGAAATTTCCCTGTGTCGCTTCCAAAAAGTGATAGTCCGGCAGCACTTTGAGCAACAGAGAAGACAGCAGAATCGAGTACACAGTCTTAAGTCCAAAGGCATTGCCAAGAACCATAACTCCCATTATCAGGAGTATGACATTCATCACGAAGAAAGAATTCGCTACAGGAATAGCTCCATTTGTAGCGAATTGAAGGATAGTACAAGCACCCGTCAAACCACCGGCAGAAATGCCGTTAGGAATGAGGAAACTGCACCACGCCATGCAGTAAAGCAGTGTTCCGAATGAAATCAGGAAATAATCCCAAATGACATTCAATACTTTATTAGTTTTAGTCATATAAGTTATTTAGCAACAATGTTTACAATTTTACCAGGCACAACGATCACTTTCATGATAGACATACCTGAAAGATACTTTTCAGTAGAAGGCAGTGCACGTACATGAGCCTCGACAGCCTGCTTGTCCATATCCTTCGGCAAATCTACGGTAAATCTCGTCTTGCCGTTGAAAGAGACCGCATAAGTGCAGTTGTTTTCTACTGTATACTCTTCATGATACTCAGGGAAAGTGGCAAATGCCACGCTCTTGTCATGTCCCAATGCCTCCCAAAGTTCCTCACAAATATGCGGAGCGAATGATGAAAGCAAAATCACCATAGGTTCCAGAATCTCACGCTTGTGGCACTTCCTGTCTGAAAGATCATTGACAGCAATCATGAATGCGCTTATACAGGTATTGTATGAGAAATTCACGATATCGCTTTCGACTTTTCCGATCAGTTTGTGAAGAGTCTTCAATTCCTCTGGAGACGCCTTTTCATCATTGACGATAAAATTATCTCCATCGAAGTATAGACGCCAGAACTTGCGCAAGAACCTGTTAACACCATCGATTCCCTTGGTATCCCATGGCTTAGACTGCTCTACAGGGCCGAGGAACATCTCGTAAAGCCTCAGAGTATCAGCGCCATATGAATTGCAGATATCATCAGGATTCACGACGTTATACATGGACTTGCTCATCTTCTCCACTGCCCATCCGCAGATATATTCACCGTTTTCGAGTATAAACTCAGCGTCAGCGAATTCAGGTCTCCACTTCTTGAAGGCCTCGAGGTCCAGCCTGTCGTTACGGACAATATTGATATCTACGTGAATTTCAGTAGTTTCATACTGATCCTTAAGTCCGCATGACACGAATTTGTTGGTTCCCACGATTCGGTATACGAAGTTGGAACGTCCCTGGATCATTCCCTGATTCACCAGCTTTCTGAAAGGCTCGTCCTCGCAGACATAACCCATGTCATAGAGGAACTTGTCCCAGAAACGCGAGTAGATAAGGTGACCTGTAGCATGCTCAGTACCACCGACATAGAGATCCACATCACGCCAATATTTGTCAGCCTCCACACCTACGAGATCCTCATCATTGTGCGGATCCATATAGCGGAGATAATATGCGCTTGAACCTGCAAATCCAGGCATGGTGCTGGTTTCGAGCGGGCAACCTTTATATGTCCAGTTCTTCGCACGTGCCAATGGCGGTTCACCTGTTTCAGTAGGCTTGAACTGGTCGATCTCAGGAAGCCTCAACGGAAGTTCCTCGTAAGGAAGAGGTGTGGCGATACCATCCTTATAATAAATCGGGAACGGTTCTCCCCAATATCTCTGACGTGAGAAAATAGCGTCACGGAGTCTGTAGTTCACTTTTCTGTGACCAAGACCCTTGGACTCAACGTATTCCATCGCTGCCGGGATAGCCTCCTTAACATCCATACCGTCGAGGAAACCGGAATTGCACATCTTGCCTTCCTTGGCATCGAAACTGTGCTCTGAAACATCGCAACCCTCTATGATAGGAATGATAGGAAGGTCGAATTTCTTCGCAAACGCATAGTCTCGGCTGTCATGCGCAGGAACAGCCATGATGGCTCCAGTACCATAACCGGCAAGAACATATTCTGAAATCCACACAGGAACTTTTTTTCCAGTAAGAGGATTAATAGCGTAAGAGCCTGAGAAGACACCTGTTACAGTCTTGGTCTCAGAAATTCTCTCACGCTCTGTCTTCTTCTTCACATAAGCGAGATATTCTTCGACAGCAGCTTTCTGGTCCTCCGAAGTAAGGTCAGCCACAAGGTCGCTTTCCGGAGCAAGCACCATGAATGTGACACCGAAAATAGTATCCACTCTGGTAGTGAAAATAGTTACATTCTTCTCTTTACTTCCGTTTATTGTCTTGAATACCACCTCAGTACCCTGGGATCTGCCGATCCAGTTACGCTGCATCTCCTTAAGAGAATCCGTCCAGTCAAGTTTCTCCAAACCATCCAGAAGTCTTCCTGCATAAGCGGAAACCCTCAACTGCCACTGAAGCATCTTCTTCTGCTCTACAGGATAGCCGCCTCGAACTGAAAGTCCCTCCTTCACTTCATCATTGGCCAAAACAGTACCGAGTCCGGGACACCAGTTCACAGCGGTCTCGCCCTGATATGCAATTCGGTAGTTCATAAGGACTTCCGCCTTCTTCTTCGCGCTCCAAGACTTCCACTCGCCTGCGGTGAAGGTCAATTCTGCCGTACAAGCAGCATGAACGTCTCTTGTTCCAGACTCCTCGAACTGAGCCTCCAGTTCAGCGATAGGTCGGGCCTTGTCCAGTTCAGTGTTATAATAGCTCTTGAACATCTTTATGAAAGCCCACTGTGTCCATTTGTAGAATGACGGATCACATGTACGGACCTCCCTGTCCCAGTCATAAGAGAAACCGATCCTGTCGAGCTGCTCACGGTAACGGCTGATGTTCTTTTCAGTGGTCACTTCAGGATGCTGACCGGTCTGGATAGCATACTGCTCAGCAGGGAGTCCGAATGCGTCATATCCCATAGGATGAAGCACATTGAATCCCTTAAGTCGCTTATATCTGGAGTAAATGTCACTGGCTATGTATCCGAGAGGGTGTCCCACGTGAAGTCCTGCACCTGAAGGATACGGGAACATATCCAAGACATAATATTTCGGTTTTGACGGATCTTCTACCGCACGGAAAGTCTTTTCTGCAGCCCATTTGGCCTGCCACTTCTGTTCAATTTTTCTGAAATCGTAATCCATAGTAACTTGTGATTTCTTCTTTAATAACATCTATTTCTTAATTCCAAACTTACTCTTCTTGGACAATTTGAAGTCCACTGCCACCGACATGACGGTGTTTACGGCAGCGCCTTTAAGCATGCCCGGTTTCCAACGTGGAGACGCACTGACCACTCTTACAGCCTCTTCATCCAAAAGCGGGTCAGCACTCCTGGCGACACGCACATCCTTCACGTCACCCTTCTTGTCGATAGTAAACTCTATGGTAACCCTACCTTGAATTCCATTTGCGACAGCCGCCTTAGGATATTTAAGATACTGATATACCCAACGATACAAGAAATCCTTAGGATCAGCGCTACCCATAAATGACGGTCTGCGGTCACACTCGTAGTAGGCGTACAATTTGTCATTGCCCTTGGCAAGAACCTGATCCTGCCTGAAAAGCGGAGCATTCTCCACATTGGCGATGAACCTGGTGAAATTGTAGACATATTCCAACTCCCTCTCCATCGGCTCATACTCTATAATATCCTCAGTATCCCTCACCGTGTTATGCTCAGGATATTTTCCGGTCGTGAACATAACAGAAGGAATCTCGCCGGAATAAAAAGCCATATTGTCAGAAGGATACGGTTCCTCAGAAGTAAGTTTCGGCACAATCGGCTGAAGCTCAGCTCCTACCTGGGAAAGAATCATATTCATGTCAGCATTCGAAGCCGTATATGCGTAGAACCCGCCACTCTGCGTACCGAGCATATCCAAGTCGATCATAGCGTCGATTTTTCCCGCATCAGGGAACGACCGGTTAAGAAAGTACCATGCACCGGCAAATGACTGACATGAAGCACCGAAAGCCACGAAGACCACAGAACGCCTGAACAAAATGGCATTCAGACTTATCATCCTGGCCAGCTCCGTCATCACAGCAAGTCCTGAAGCATTCCCGTTCGCCCCATAATAAATCTGCGAAGACGGCTTTCCGTCCACGTCCAAAGTATTGACACCCAAATTATCCAGCCTCGCACCGACTACTATATATCTGTCATTTTTAGTCTTATCGTACCCCTGAACCACGCCGACAACATTCCTGGATGTCAACGTATCTCCGCCCTGCATGGATATGCCGAACAAATCCCCGTCCTTTCCACTGAGAAGTTCCACGCCGTAAGACTCCAGACAAGTCCGGATATAATCGGCCGCCGCCTTCTCGCCTTCGGAACCCGCCTTCCGGCCCTCAAGATCCGCTGATGAAAGATATGTTATGTGTGATTTCAATGCCTTCGTAACGTCACTGTCATTCAGATCCGAGTAACCTGTGACATACTGCGCGTTCGCTTGGAACGACACAAGCAGCACTGAAAAGCAAGTCAGCAAAAAATATTTCAAGTTCTTCATAATTTCCTTCTACTTATTCTCATTCACAAGAATCCAGATATCCTCAGGACAGAACTTTTCCGCCTTCAGTTTCTTCAAATCCGCATATTCCTCTACCAAATTATCCGTAGGGCAAACTCCCACACACGTATATCCGTTCCTGAAATAAATAAGTTCAGCCTCATATCCCGCACCGGTAACCTGTTTCTTCATAAACTCGGCGTTTCCCTTGTCCATGAACGCCCCCACGATGATATAATACTTGTTCTTCAGGCTGCCCGCGGAAATTCCGCCCATCCTCGCAGGCTCCCGCATCGCCGTCCCATTCTTTCCATTCAACGAATCCAGGACCGCCAGGGAATCCGCCATCTGCTTTTCGATTCGGGTCAATGAATCCATACGTGCCTGATGCTTAGCAGCTTCCGCCAGTTCGATAACTTTGCGTTTGGCTTCGATTTCAGCAGAAGTAGGTCTTCCGGCCAGTCGACGGAACGTGTCGCAGCCGGTAAAAAAGACTGCAACAAAAACAAATAATGCCAGAATAACCTTTTTCATATCCTATGTTTTTCCTAAATTCGTACAAATTTACATAAAAATATTACTTTTGCACCTTATAAAATTACTTTAGAGCATTAAAGTTATGCAGATAGTTCAAGAACTCATAAAAAACATCAAAAACATCGCGGATATACGCGAATTCATTGATACGGAAAAAGCTGCAGAAAACATAAGAAGCAACATTTTCTTCAGAGGACCGAACGTTTGGATTCTCGTCTGCGCCATCATTCTCGCATCTGTGGGACTGAACGTAAACTCCACCGCAGTAATTATCGGTGCCATGCTCGTTTCACCTCTGATGGGTCCAATTATCGGAGTAGGACTCGGTCTGGGTATCGATGACACAGAGTTGATCAAATCAGCATTGAAAAACCTCCTTATAATGGTGCTGATAAGCCTCACGGCAGCGACAATATACTTCGTGATCACTCCGCTCAAGCTTGCGAACCCGACTGAATTGTTGGCCCGCACGAATCCGACCATCTACGACGTCATGATAGCATTGTTCGGCGGACTGGCCGGTATCTTGGAAATCAGCCGCAAGGAGAAAGGCACGGTGCTCTCAGGAGTGGCCATCGCTACAGCGTTGATGCCTCCTCTCTGTACCGCAGGATACGGTCTCGCCATCGGAAGCCTCAGTTATTTCGCCGGAGCACTCTATCTGTTCTCCATAAACTGCGTATTCATCATCCTGGCTACATTCGCGATGGTGAAGTACTTGCACTTCTCGGAGTTCCAGTTCCAGGACAGCGGAAAAGCACATAAGACCAAGACCATCATGACGGCCATCATACTCCTCGTAATAGTTCCAAGCATCTGGTCTGCATTCGTGATGATACGTGAAAACCGCTTCGAAATGGAAGTCGAGGAATTCATCAGAGAGAACAAGAATCTGGAAAACGGATATATATATGACCACGTCATTTCACCTCGGAAAGGCGGTTCCGTGGAAATCTTCATAGCAGGTGAGCCACTGACAGCCACAGAGAAGACCAGACTGATGGAATCAGCTGGACGTCACGGCATTAAAGAAAGCCAGATGAAGTTTACCGAAAAGGCCATGTATGAGGCTTCGGACAATGTTTCAGAGAAACTTGTGAAAGGTATTTACGAACGTACAGATTCGGAAATCACCAGAAGGGAATCCCGCATAAGAGAACTTGAGAAAGAACTCTCAATATACAAGCAGGAAGAAATTCCTTATGCACGGATTACCAAAGAGATTCATAATCAATACCCTGACATCACAAACCTTTACATAGGACGCGGTGCAAGCGTAGACAGCGACAGTCTGAAAGTAAACAACGGAATCATGATTGTGGCAGGCTCTGACAAACCTATAAAGGAAAGCATCAGGGAAAAACTTGAGAACTGGCTGCAGATCAGGTTGAATGACTCTACAGTAACGGTCATAACCAGGACAAACAAATATTGAAAAAAATACTTTTTTCTGCTGTCGTCTTAATGATGACATCAGTCGCGTATGCGCAGTTCCCGTCCATGCCTGAAGAGGTACCGCCGGCAAGACATATTTTCGGGCGAGATACGGTATCAATGTTCATAATCGGGGATGTGATGATGCATGCCCGACAGTTGGAATACCCCATGGATTCCTTTCTGGAAGGCATAAGCGAAAGGATGAAATCCGCGGATATAACTGTAGCCAACATGGAATTCACATTGGCAGGAAAACCATATTCAGGCTATCCGGCGTTTTCCGCTCCCGACGAATACGCCCATTACGTAAATGATTGTGGCACAGACATTTTCCTCACTGCAAACAATCATATTCTAGATAAAGGTATCCGTGGACTGGAACGGACTGACAGCGTTTACCGGGCTATGGAAAAGGATGGTCTGATACAGTTCACCGGCACAAGCCGCGACTCGGCAGACAATGCCATCCGATATCCGCTTGTTATCAATACCAAGGGATTCCGCATAGCGTTGGTGAATTTCACTTATGGCACGAATTTAAGATGGCAGGGAGGATGGCCTAAGGTGAACATCATCGACAGGCAAGACATTTCGGCAGCATTGACAAAAGCGAAAAACAGGGGCGCGGACTTCGTCATCGCATTGCCGCACTGGGGCGTGGAATACGAACTCAGGCACAGCCGCAGTCAGGAGGACCTGGCGAGTTGGCTGGTCGAAAACGGGGCAGACGCGGTCATCGGTGCGCATCCTCATGTAGTTCAGGATTCTACGGTCATCGGCGGGGCACCGGTTTTCTACTCGCTCGGAAATGCAGTATCGAACATGAGTGCGCCGAACACGCAGATAGAACTCGCTGTAAAACTGACGTTTACGCGCGACTGGAACGGAGATGTAGCTATGCTGGAGCCGGAAGTTACCTATCTGTGGTGCTCGCTTCCGGGACGTCTGGGGGAAAGTTATACGACCATAGCAGTAAGAGATTATATCGGGAAAAGGCACTTGTGGAAGGAACCTTCCGATTATGATAAAATGATAGCCACGTACCTTCATGTGAAGCGAGTGACTGGGATAAAAGATGAAATAAAAGGCGAAAGCCAAGGAAGTAAATAATGAAAAAAACAATTACTTTGGAAGCGATCGACCCCATCGAGATTTACGGGGCCGGGAACAAAATCTTAAACGAATTCTGCAGTTATTTCCCGGGAATGAAGGTCATTGCCCGCGGAAACCAGATATTTCTGGACGGATCTGAGAGTCAGATAGAGCAATTCGGAAACAAGCTCGACGAACTTATCGAAAGGCGTAAGCACAAGATGAATCTCACGACTTTCGATGTAGAGGATATATTCGACGGGGAGACTTCTCCTGACAGTTTCACGCTGAACGGCGACGCGACTATCGTACACGGCACTGACGGAAAGCCGATCAGGGCGAGAAACAAGACGCAGCAGGAAATGGTCAAGGCATATTTCAGCAGCGATTTGATTTTCGCTACAGGACCTGCCGGAACCGGAAAGACATATATCGCTATCGCATTGGCTGTCAGAGCGTTGAAAAACAGGGAAATAAAGAGAATCATACTTACCAGACCGGCAGTGGAAGCCGGCGAACGTCTCGGTTTCCTTCCGGGTGACCTGAAGGATAAATTGGACCCGTATCTCCAGCCGCTTTACGATGCGCTGGGCGACATGATTCCTGTAAGAAAGCTACAGGAGTTCATGGCGGACGGAACTATCCAGATCGCGCCTCTCGCATATATGAGAGGACGCACGCTTGACAGGGCCTGTGTTATTCTGGACGAGGCCCAGAACACGAATCTAGGCCAGTTGAAAATGTTCTTGACCCGTATGGGAGCCAATGCCAAGTTCATCGTTACCGGTGACGCGAGTCAGGTCGACTTGCCGAACAAGAAAGATTCCGGACTTATCCGCGGCATCAATCTGATTAAAGACTTGAAGGGTGTGAGCGTAATTTCGTTCACAAACGAGGATATCGTAAGACATCCGCTCGTAACGAAAATCGTGAAGGCTTTCGACAAGGCAGAGCCTGAATCAGAAGAATAACAGATAACATGATACAGAAAACCCCTGCGCGAGAATTTCGTACAGGGGTTTTTATTATATATGCCTAAGAATTATTTTCCTTCGGTAACAAATTTTGCATACTTGTCGTAAGCTGCCTGATTGTCAGCGCTTTCCTCACGGAAACGATAGTAAGCATTCTTAAGATACTCAGCTACGCCGGCCTTTACAGAAGCGTCTTTTGTAATCTCAAATGCCTTCTCGAACGGAGCGATACATGATTTGAGGCTTCCCTCGTACTCTTTTACAAGAGCCATGTACTTGGTATCGTCGAGTTCTTCCTGAGCTTTGTTCGCGATTGCGATAGCCTGGTTGTAGTACAAAAGACCTTCACCTACATAACCGAACTCATACTCAGGGTTAATCTTTGCGCACTGCTCGTAAGCTTTCACAGCCTCGTCTACCTGACCGAGCTGAGAACGTACATTACCCTCTACATAGAAGAGTGAAGGGTTGTTAGGCTCGTTAGCCTTAGCCTTGTCGAGAAGCTCGAACAATCTGTCAGTTCCCTCTGATCCTTTAAGATAGTAGTTGATGAGACCGATGAGAATGCTCTGGCTCTCAGGGAATTTAACAAATCCTTCCTCAAGATATTTCTTGGTGTTTACAGTGTCTACTTCAGCAAGTTTAGCGAACACCTCACCACCGTCATAGTAATATCCGAGATTGTAGCATTTCTCGAAGAAAGTCTTTGCTCTCTCAGGCTCTTTGGCAGCCCATGCAGTGAAACCCGCATTATAGATAGCGCTTGTATCGATCTTGGAAAGAGGCTTCAAAGCCTCAACGTCTACAGCTTTCTCGAAGAGTTTGCTGGCAGCAGAAAGATCACCGAAAGTATACTTGTTGTAAGCCTCGTTGATGTACTTCTCTCCGATCTTGCTGAAAGCGGCAGCGATGTCCTTATCCTTAGCATGTTTCTCGTCGAGAGAATATGCCTTCTGATAAGCCTCGGTAGCTTTCTCGAGAGCGTCAGTGTAAACAGGCTGAGTCACCTCGATGATGGCAACCTGACCATTTGCGTTGAAATAAAGGTTCTTGTCAGCATAAACTTCCTTAGTCATCTGCTCACCGTTTACAACTACAGACTCTGTAGAAGTAGGTTTTACTGAGCCGAGGATAAGAGCAAGTTCCTGTCTGCTTGCACCCTGCCATACGTTTCCTGCAGGAGCCTCGTAAGCTTTAACATACTCATCTCCAAGTTTAAACCACGTAGCCGGTTTGAGTGCTTTCTTTTCGTTGTTGGCCGCAGCCTGGGCAGATTCAACAGCCTTTTTGGCATCCGCCGCTGATTTTACTTGTGCATTAGCCACCTGCAGTGAGGCGAAGACTGCCAATGCGAGAAGAATTCTTTTCATAAACTTATCTGTTAGAAAATTATTAATTCAAATTTGTTGGTTCTGCAGACTCCTGAGTATCAGATGATTCATTAGTTTCTGTGATTTCCTCTTCATCATTCTTTGCCACTACAGAAACGGAAGCGATAGAGTCGTTGTCACGGATGTTGATCAACTTCACACCCTGGGTATTTCTACCTGCCTGCTTGATATCGGAAACTGCCATTCGGATAATCAGACCGCTCTGAGTGATTATCAGGAGGTCATTCTCCTCGGTGACATTCTTCAAGGCCACGAGTTTTCCGGTCTTGTCCGTGATATTCATAGTGCGGACACCCTTGCTTCCTCGATTTGTCTTGCGGTACTCATCGAAGTCAGTTCTCTTGCCGAGACCTTTCTCTCCGACTACAAGCAAAGTATGATCTGCAGCATCTTCTGCCTCAGGCTCATAGCAAACCATTCCTATAGCATAGTCATCTTCATCAAGATTAATGCCACGGACACCGGTCGCTGTTCTTCCGAGAGGTCTTGCATCTGATTCATCGAATCTTACGCAACGGCCGTTACGGCTGGCGATGAGCACCTCTGACTTGCCGTCAGTGAGGATAGCCTCGAGAAGTTCGTCGCCCTCACGGACATTGACCGCATTCACACCCTTCACGCGAGGCCTTGAGTAAGCCTCGAGGGAGGTCTTCTTGATGATACCTTCCTTCGTCGCGAGAATGATGAAATGACTGTTGATATAATCGGTATCTGTCAATGTCGGTACATTTATGATAGCCTTTATCTTGTCATCCGGAATGCTGAGCACGTTCTGGATAGCGCGGCCCTTGGATGAGCGTGAGCCCTCAGGAATTTCATAAACTTTCAGCCAGAAGCATCTTCCGCTTTCCGTGAAGAACAGCATGGTACTGTGCATGTTAGCCACATACAAATGCTCGATGAAATCTTCATCACGGGTAGCACTGCCCTTCATTCCGACGCCGCCTCTGTTCTGTGTCTTGTATTCAGCAAGAGGAGTTCTCTTTATATATCCGAAATGAGAGATGGTAATCACCTCATCATCATCCGCATAGAAGTCCTCAGGGTTAAACTCGTCAGCTGTAGGCACGATCTCGGATCTGCGAGGATCGCCATATTTAGCCTTGAGTTCCATAGTCTCTTTCTTGATGATTTCCATCTGCATGGACTCGTTGGCCAGCACGTCATTACACCAAGCGATGAACTTGGCCAACTGGTCATATTCAGCCTGAAGTTTTTCTCTTTCCAATCCTGTGAGCTGACGGAGTTTCATCTCCACGATGGCGGTAGCCTGTGCATCAGAGAAATCGAATGTGGACATGAGGGTACTCTTGGCCTCATCCACAGTCTTGGAAGCCCTGATGATTCTGATAATCTCGTCGATAACATCGATAGCCTTTATCAGACCTTCCAATATATGAGCCCTCTTCTGTGCCTTTTCGAGATCGAACTTGGTCCTGCGGACTACGACCTCATGTCTGAAGTCTACGAATACCTTTATTATCTCTTTGAGGCTCAATGTTCTAGGACGGCCCTTCACCAGCGCCACATTGTTGATGGCGAAGCTGGACTGGAGCGGAGTATACTTGAACAAGGTGTTCAGCACGACGTTCGAATTGGCGCCCTGCTTAACTCGGAAAATGACTCTGACACCCTCTCTGGATGTTTCATCATTCATATAGGTAATGCCCTCGATCTTCTTGTCGTCCACCATCTGGCCGATCTTCTCGAGCATCTCCTTCTTGTTCACCATATAAGGAATCTCGGTAACGACGATGGTCTCACGTCCGTTATCCTCGACTTCAATCTCTGTCTTGGCACGTACGACTACCCTTCCGCGACCGGTCTCATAGGCATCTTTAATGCCCTGGATGCCCTGAATGATACCACCTGTAGGGAAATCAGGTCCCTTGATGTAGTGCATCAGCCCGTCTGTGTCGATTTCAGGATTGTCAATGTATGCGCAAATGGCATCGCAACATTCTCCGAGGTTATGCGGAGCCATGTTGGTAGCCATACCGACAGCGATACCCGCAGATCCGTTCAACAAAAGAAGCGGAGCCTTGGTAGGCAACACTGTAGGCTCCGGAATCGTGTCATCGAAGTTAAGCTGGAAATCTACGGTATCCTTTTCCATGTCCCCGAGGACATCGTTAGCCAATTTCTCCAGTTTGGCCTCGGTGTATCGCATGGCAGCGACAGGGTCACCGTCCATGGAACCGAAGTTACCCTGACCGAATATGAGCGGATATCTCTGGTTCCAGTTCTGTGCCAAACGAGCCATCGCGTCATAAACGCTGAAGTCTCCATGCGGGTGGAACTTGCCAAGCACCTCACCGACAATTCTGGCAGACTTCTTAGTCGATCCTGTATAATCCAAGCCAAGGCCTTCCATTCCGAAAAGCACACGTCTCTGCACCGGTTTCAAACCGTCTCTCGCATCAGGAAGCGCACGAGACACAATGACTGACATAGAGTAGTCAATGTATGCGGAACGCATTTCTTCGTCGATGTTCACCTCCTCGATGATTCCCTTCGAAACAACCTCCTCTCCCTGCGGCTCTGAACCGTTCTTATTCTCCTCCATTTTATCCATTTTATTAGTTTTCGTCAATTAATGTGCAAATGTCGACAGACATCGCACAATACACCTATAAACATACAAAAATACATCTTTTTTGTCATAGAGCCAAAAAAAGGTCTTATTTTTGTGTACGAAATAAGACGAAAAAGTTAAGACATGGAGATAAAAGTCACAGAAGAACTTAACAGGATAATAAATTATGCCCGCGAAGAGGCTATGAGGACCGGAAGCTACGGCATCGGTCCTGATCATCTGTTTCTCGGAATCATAAGGCATGACGAAAACCCGGCATGCAACGCATTGCGCGGACTCGGGGCCGACACGGATTCCATGAAAAGGTTCATAGACAGCAGAATCTTCACCAACGAGCACATACCATATGCAGAACTGGAAAACATCACCTTCTCCAGGGCCTCGCAAAACGTGCTCAGCCTCACGATAATGGAAGCCTCCAGACTAAAATGCCAGACAGCGGGGGCGCAGCATCTCCTCCTTGCACTGAGCAGAGCTACAGGAAGTTACGGCGTATCATACCTAAGAAATATCGGCGTGGATTATGGCCGCATCTTGACTTGGCTGGAGAAGAACGGCCTCCTTACCAACAAGATCGAAACCGGAGATGACGGCGACGACTTGGGCGATACGGAAACCACAGAAACAAAAAAACATGAAGATCTAAGTGAATTCGGCATTGACCTGACCAAAGCAGCTGCCGAAGGCAAACTGGATCCGGTGGTCGGAAGGGACGAGGAGATTTCGCGCGTCATCGAGATCCTCGGGCGGCGAAAGAAGAACAACCCGATGCTGATCGGCGAGCCGGGCGTGGGCAAATCCGCTATCGTTGAAGGCATTGCGCTGAAAATCGCAGCCGGAACCATCTCACCGGCATTGGCCAAGAAAAGAATCATCACGCTGGACATCGCGTCGGTCGTGGCCGGGACCAAATACCGCGGCGACTTCGAAAAGCGCGTGAAAACCATATTGAAAGCGGCGGCGGAAGATCCTGATCTGATACTGTTCATCGATGAATTCCATACGATTGTGGGCGCGGGCGGCGGACAAGGCAGCCTCGATGCGGCCAACATGCTCAAACCGGCGTTGGCACGAGGAGAACTGCAGTGCATCGGCGCCACGACTATGGATGAATTTCGCAAAATCGTGGAAAAAGACGGCGCCCTGGACAGACGTTTCCAGAAAATAATCGTGGAACCGACCGACCTGAACGAGTCAGTAATCATCCTCGAAAATCTCCGGAAAAACTACGAAGATTACCATAAAGTCGAGTACACGGACGAAGCCATCGAAGCTTGTGTCCGCCTGACTGACAGATACATACCGGACCAGTTCCTGCCGGACAAGGCCATCGATGCCATGGATGAAGCCGGGTCAATGGTCAGGCTGAGGGCTGCCGCCGGAAAGAGGAAGGTCAATGCCGTGGTGACGGAGGAAGACATCGCGACGGTGGTATCGAAGATGACCGGAATCCCGGTGAACAAAATCGCCGAATCCGAGGTCAACAGGCTGATGAAAATGCGCGAAAGGCTCAAGGGAAGGATTATCGGTCAGGACAATGCCATCGATACCGTGGTCAGCGCCATTCACCGAAACAGGGCCGGACTCAAGGATCCGGGACGTCCTATAGGATCGTTCCTATTTTTCGGACCGACAGGCGTGGGCAAGACGGAACTGGCCAAGTGTATAGCCGAGTATCTCTTTGGTTCTGAGGAGAATATGGTAAGATTGGACATGAGCGAATATATGGAGAAATTCACAGTGTCCAGACTTATCGGTGCTCCTCCGGGATATGTCGGATATGAAGAAGGCGGGCAGCTTAGCGAACGCGTCAGGAGAAAACCTTATTGCGTCGTTCTCCTGGACGAAATCGAAAAAGCTCATCCGGACATCTTCAACCTCATGCTGCAGGTCTTGGATGACGGCAGACTCACTGACAGTGAAGGCCGTACGGTCAGTTTCAAGAACACCATCGTTATCATGACCTCCAACGTCGGAAGCCGCGACATTCAGGAATACGGAAAAGGAGTCGGATTTAACACCGCCGGACACAATGTAGAAATAAACCGCCAGATGGTTCTGGAAAAGGCCGTAAAGAAGGTCTTCCCTCCGGAGTTCATAAACCGTGTAGATGAAAAAGTCTTCTTCAGGGAACTGGAAAAAGATGACATAATGAAGATTGTGGACATCGAGCTCAAAGTCTTGAAAAAGAGGGCTGAAGAGGCAGGATATAAACTCAGCGTCACCCCTGCGGCGAAGAAATTCGTGGCAGATGCCGGCTTCGACCCGAGTTACGGTGCCAGACCACTGAAACGCGCAATCATGAAATATATCGAGGACCCTGTTTCAGAGTTTATAATTTCGGACAGGTTACTCAAGAAACAGAATGTCTTGCCGACCGTAATCCATGTAGGACTCGGTCCGGACAAAAATGACACAACAGTTTACTAACTCAAGTTTCGCAAGTTGTCAAACTTGCTGAACGCAAGCGCTTATTTGAGGGTTATCACTAGTTCGAAGGCTTTAAGCCCCACGCACTTTTGAGTGCACGTTACCCTCACCCTAAATCCCTCCCCTCGGGGAAGGGACTTGCTTTCGCCCTCGCGGGCTCCATAAGCGGTGTTTCGCACTTGCGAAACTTGAGTTACTAATCACAATGAACATGACAAAACTTGCAATATTCGACCTCGACGGTACACTCTTGGATACCGTCGGTGATCTCGGCCAGGCGACCAATTTCGCTTTAGGTCAATGCGGATTTCCGTCAAGACCTACAAATGATTATTACACCCTCTGTGGACGTGGAATTTACAATCTGTTCCGCGGAGCAGTTCCTGCAGGTCAGGACACCGAGGAGAACATAAAGAAAATGGCTGGACATTTTCTGGCTTATTACGATAAGCATATGTGTGACAAGACGTTGCCCTATCCAGGTATTCCTGAGATGCTTAAGAAAATAACAGCAGCAGGAGTCACACCGGCATTGGCCTCAAACAAATATCAGGCTGGTGCGGAGAAGCTGATCAGCCATTATTTCGGAGATATCCACTTCCTGAAGATTCTCGGACAGAGAGAGGGGCAGCCGATAAAACCGGATCCGGCCATCGTTCATCAGATTATGGCTGAAATGCCTGGTATCCAATTAGATGAGGTAATCTATATCGGCGATTCTGACGTAGATATGCAGACCGGAGCCAATGCCAAGGTGAAGACTGTGGGCGTGACTTGGGGTTTCCGTTCACGTGAAGAGCTCGAGGCCGGTCATCCATGGCGCATCGCCACGACTGCCGAAGAGCTGGCATCCTTTATTTTGGAATAAATTTCGTATATTCGCGGAAGTAGTGTTTACTTTTCGTTTAACATTTAAAACGTTTATAATATGAGAATACCAGAATCAGAACTTATAATCAACGATGACGGTTCAGCTTTCCACATTCATCTGAAACCAGAGGAAATCGCCGACAAAATTATATTGGTAGGTGATCCCGGACGTGTAGACATGGTCGGTGAATTCTTGGAAGACAAGGAGTTCCGTCATGAGTCCAGAGAGTTCGTCTCCATCACAGGAAAATATCACGGAGAAAGAATTACAGTATTGTCCACAGGAATCGGCACTGACAATATCGACATCGTGCTGACAGAGCTCGACGCACTCGCAAATGTCGATTTCAAGACACGTGAAGTAAAACCTGAGCACAGGACATTGACCATCTTGAGAATCGGAACCAGCGGCGCCATTCAGCCGGACATTCCTATCGGATCATTTATCTTCTCCGAAATATCAGTCGGCTGCGACGGCCTTATGAACTGGTACGCGAACAGAGACAAGATCAATATCCCTGAAATGGAGGATGCCTTCAAGGTTCACACACATTGGAACGCATACCTCGGCTCACCTTATTTCGTAAAGGCGGGAGAGAAACTTATCGAAGCGTTCAAGGAAGAGACAGTACGCGGTGTAACCATTTCCGCACAAGGATTTTACGGTCCACAGGGACGCGTAGTGAGACTTCCGCTCGCCATGCCTGACATGTTGGACGCATTCGAGTCATTCAGATTCGGCGAATACCGCATCACCAACTTCGAGATGGAGAGTTCAGCTGTAACAGGACTTGCTGCACAGCTCGGACACCAGGCAGGCACCATCTGCTGCGCCATCGCGAACAGATACCTTAAATCCAGCAACCCTGACTACAAGCCACAGGTGCGCAAACTCGTAGAATTCGCGCTCGGAAAAATGGCTGCTATAAAATAAGGAACGTGTTACTTATACAAGTCACTCAAAGTTCTTAAAGTATTATCGACCGGCACGGCAGGGTCATCCATCATGATGTCCACTGTTCTGCCGGTTTTCTTTATCACAGACTCCTCGAGGAACCTGAGCTGCTCAGGGAAAGTGTAATACATCAAGTCCGCAATGTCGTGAGTATGATCCTTGTAACGGACTATCTCATAAGGATATCCGAACTTGTCCAGACGCTTCGCTATCTTCGAAGAACCGAAAAGACCGAGTCTGAAAACCTTAATCTGCTTATAAGTCACTACCCTGTCATCCGTACCGTGAAGCAACAGCTGAGGCGCAGGCGCATCCGCATATTTCACACGTCCGTGACTCGAGAAAATAGCGCCTGAAAAAGAAATCACACCAGAATATTTGAATCCCGCAGGAAGCACAGAAGCCAGTTTCGTGCGATTGCAAAGTTCGTACTCCGACTGAAGCGCGATGATCGCACCAGCCGAAGACCCGGCCAGGACAAGATTGTTCGGGTCAATGCCGAAGTCACTTGCATGCTCCACGATGTAGCAGGTCGCCGAGAACATATCCTCTACACCCACATTGATGGCATGACGGACTGCACCGATAGTCTTTATGCCGCCCATTTTTGCGCCCTTGAGTCCAAGTCTATAATCGATGGAGAAAACAGCGAATCCATTATCATTCAGAAGCTTGATCCACTGCTGATAATGCTCCTTGTCACGATGCCCGGACACGAATCCTCCTCCGAAAGCAAAAACGATGGCAGGTTTTACCTTACCGTTCACTTCAGTCACACTCCCCTCTGTCGGCTTGTAAAAGTCCAACATGAGATTAGCGGTATCTCTTTTTACAAATTCATAAGTTCCTGTCGGCTTGGCCAGTTCGGCATTTGGAGCCACCCATTTGTTCTTGGCCGAAGTCAATATCGGAAGAAACGAAAGGGCAAAAACGATGATTACTATTCCTAACTTTTTCATATTTTACTAATTATCAAATTATTATTTATCTATAAGTCGTCTTATGGCTTTCACGTTCGTAAAGAAATGACTGGCAATGACACGCAGAACAGTGTATGCAGGTATAGCCACCAACATTCCGAGCACACCGGCCAAGTTACCGGCAATAAGCAGCACTATGAATATCTCCAAAGGGCTGGCTTTAATACTGGTAGAGTAAATCAACGGCTGGAATACGAAGTTGTCCACAAGCTGGGTCACGATGAAGACCAGAATCAACAACAGTATGAAGCCGAAGAATCCTGTTCCGACTCCGGCCACGGAAAATTTCAGCACGACTGCGAGCAATGTTCCGATTATAGTACCGAAAAGCGGTCCCACATAAGGGATTATGTTCAGAATACCAGTGATAAACGCGATACCTATGGCAGCATTGAACCCAATCCTGGCTACCAGCCATAATCCGAGAAAATTCAGGGTGGCGACCCCGAGGACTTCTATCATCAGACCCACGAAGTAGCGTGAGAGCAGATGCTCGATATCCCCGATGGCATCCATTACGCGACATTCTATTTTGTCAGGCACTAAAGCGCCGATAATTCTTCTGAAAAGCATAGGGTCCTTTATAAAGAAAAATGAAATGAATACCACTGAAAATATTCCAACTCCGATGGAAACGAAGAATGATGCCACATATTCCACCAGAGAGGTGATCGAAGTGAGATCAAATGCATTGCGTATGAATTTGCCGACGGCACTCTCTATTCGGAAATCAGATCCAAACTGAGGAAAATGATCTATCAGCCAAGTATTTATGCTATCCACAAATACTGTAAATGAAGCGACAGGAAGAGCATAGTCTGAAGCAGAAAGATTATCGGAAATATTCTGGACTATTCCCGCCACTATAGGTATGACTTGGACGAAAACCACTAAGAATAATGTAAGGAGGAGAACGAGTGTGATTACTGCCGACAGCCAGACAGGAAGCACCTTGCCTTTTATCTCGACTTTAGAAAGACCGTGCATCACAGGCTTCGCGACAAGTGACACGACAGCAGCGACAACGATATACACGAGCACACTCTTGAAGTACCACCCGATTACAAAAATCAGTGCGAAAGCAAATCCGTACAGGATATAGCGGGCCAGCTTGTCCACGCTTCTCTCTCTTTCCATATTTTCAGCAATTTTCCTTTAAATAACCTGTCAAAGTTAGTTTTTTAAAGTCGTTTTTCCTATATTCGCACCTCAAAACAAAATAGAAACATTATGTGGCAAAGAATACAGACCCTTTATCTTGCAATATCGACCATACTTATAGCAGTCATGCTGTTCAGCGTAAAAGCGGTTTCCTACGGAGCTGACGGCGTCCAGGTAGAAGAATATAAGTATCTGACTTACATACCGTTCGCGATATTGCTCATCATCATTCTCATCTTGAACATTCTCGCTCTGACCACTTATAAAATCAGAGTTTTCCAGTATAGGACAGCCGTTCTTTCGGCTCTTGTGACTTTAGGCCTTCAGATCTGGATAGCCATCGAGTTCTTCGTGAATCTTCACGCAGCAACCGACGCTCACAGAATCATTTACAAGGTGAATGCAGTATTCCCTCTCGTATCCATAATTCTGGACTTGCTTGCAGCCCGAGGAATCCTCGCTGACCAGCTTCTCGTGGAAAGCACATACCGTCTCCGCACGGACAAGAAAAACCGCAAGCACAGAAAATAAGGTTTATTTTTCCTCAGGCATTTTCAACTGATCGAGCACATTACCGGCGTATGTCTTAGTTATGGCAATCGGCGGGATGGCATCATTATCCAAATCCAGTTCATACCCGTTCATCTCCTTGCGGATAACCTTAACCTTGTCCATATTCACGATATACTTCCTGTGACAACGCACAAGACTGCTGCCCTTGAAACTCTCCTCAACAGTCTTCAGTCTGCACCTTAGAATATATTTCTGCAACACCCCCTTACTGTCCACATACCACACCTTTATATAATTGTCATCCGACTCTATATAGTATAGGTTGGACAGGCTCAATGCGAGTTTCAGCACACCGCTGCTGTCGAAAAGCGTGATTTTCTGCTCCTTACCGGTATTCACCGGCTCATCGGAAACCACATTCGAGAAGTTCATCAGCCGGATCGTATTGTTTTTGTCAATGATGGCGAAATACATTCCTGCTATGATATCCGGAATTATCAACGAGACAAAGCAATATACAGATGCATTCAGGAATATGTCCACAGGCGAATTGTCATCCAGGTGAATAATTCCAAGACTGTCACACTTTATGGAGAACAACGTATAAAGAAGACATATCACGAAAACCTCGGCTATATTCCACAACACGTACGTCAGATAATTCATAGGTATGTTACGGGTGGCATACATTAATCTCTTGCTGAGGATAATGATGAACAACCCTATCACATAAAAAGCCGCCGTAAAAAGAAACGCCTCCGAAGCTCCGAGTTCAAACCAGACATTATGAGAGAATGGTATGCTGACGAGCATAAATACCAATGAGAAAAAAGCCGTGAAAGTAACAGTCGCTATCAACTGATACTTCTGCCTGAAATAATCCGGTAATCTGTATTTTTCTTTCATAATAATATGCCTTTCAAAAACTGAACCAGTACTATATTCCTACAAATATAACGAAATTTCGCACCAATTTCGCCACAAATCCGCCAAACTCACCAAAAAAACAGGTAAAATCGACAACTTTCACCACATATTTTTTTCAATAGGAATAAAAGGGAATATCTTTGCTCACATAAAATAACAAGAAGTAAAATCAGACGAAAAACAAAAGGAAACTATAATGAGAATTATTGGAACGGGAAGTGCTCTTCCAAAGAAAATCGTCACCAACGACATGCTGTCTGAATTCCTGGACACAGGAGATGAGTGGATCGTACCGCGCACCGGTATCAGAAAACGCCATGTCATCAGTGACGAAAACATCGAAGACCTCGGAGCCGAGGCCGCAATGAACGCCATCAAAATGTCCGGACTGGACATTTCCGAAATAGACTATTTCATCTGTTCGAACGTAATCAACGAATACATAACTCCGGGACTCAGCTGTATAATCTCAGAAAAAATAGGACTGAGCTGCCCTTGCATCGACATAAACTGCGCTTGTCCGGGATTCATCTACGCGATGGATATCGCGGAAAGTCATTTTCAGGCCGGTAGGGTGAAGAACGTGTTGATCGTTTGCGCGGAGGAGCCGACCCGCATGACGGACTGGCATGACCGCTCGACTTGCGTGCTCTTCGGAGATGGTGCAGCGGCAGCAGTATTCACGGCCGGTAACAACATGAAGGGCATCCGCCTGCACTCACAGCCGTCAACAGACAAGATCTGGCAGAAACGCAAGTTGGAACCGACCCCGTATATCACCAAGGAAGAAGTCGACGTCCCGCTGCAGATGAAAGGAAAGGAAGTTTTCAAGTTCGCTGTCAATGCTTCTACTACAGAGGTGGAGGCTCTTCTGAATGAACTTGGAATAACTAAGGACCAAGTATCATATTATATGGTACATCAGGCCAACAAGCGAATTATCGACGCCATCAAGAATTATCTGAATGAACCGGATGAAAAGTTCCCGACAAACATCGTTGACCACGGAAATTCATCTTCGGCTTCATGTGCAATACTTTTGGACGAATGCAACCGTAAAGGAATGTTCCAAAAGGGAGATATTCTGGTCTTCAGCGCCTTCGGGGCAGGGCTATTGTCCGGAGTCGCTGTATTAGAATGGTAAAAAGTATTATATTTGCATGTTTAAACGAAGTAATATAATTTTTGGTTAATATGATAAAAAGTCCAATTTGTGACATTCTTGGGATCAAGTATCCTCTATTCCAGGGAGGAATGGCTTGGATCGCCGATGCCAAACTCGCAGCCGCTGTTTCAAACGCAGGCGGCCTCGGTCTCATTTCGTCCATCAACTATGGGACTGAAGCAGTTAGAGAAGAAATCAGAAAATGCCGTCAGTTGACTGACAAACCTTTTGGTGTCAATATAATGCTTGCGGCTCCAAATGCCGCTGAAGTGGCCGACATGGTCATCGAAGAAGGTGTCAAAATCCTCACTACAGGTGCAGGCTCCCCTGCCGCGTACATGGAAAAATGGAAAGCCGCCGGAATCAAGGTCATCCCTGTAGTCGCATCTGTCGCTTATGCATTGAAAATGCAGGAACTTGGGGCGACAGCAGTAGTAGCCGAAGGCGCTGAATCAGGCGGACACGTGGGCGACAACCATACGATGGCTCTCGTGCCTCAGGTTATCGACGCGCTGGACATTCCAGTCATGGCTGCGGGCGGTATCTTCGACGGAAGAGGTGCAGCAGCAGCTTTCATGCTCGGTGCTGTCGGCGTCCAGGTAGGAACCAGATTCCTAATCGCTGACGAGTGTCTCATCCATGAGAACTATAAGGAGAAATTGCTCAAGGCTTCTGACGTAAGTACCATAGTTACAGGCAAATCCATGGGTGATGCCGTACGTTGCCTGAAGACTCCGTTCTCCAAGAAATTCTTCAAGATGGAGTATGATCCTGCAGTTCCGAAGGAGGAAGTACTCGATTTCGGTAAGGGTGCCATGCGCAAAGCCGTATTCGAGGGAGACAACATGGGAAGTTACCTCGCAGGTGAAGTTGCCGGCATGATTCACAAGAAAGAAACAGCCGCTGAAATAGTGGAAGACATAATGGGCGGAGCTGAGAAGCTGTTGAAGAACGCCCCATCATTAATCGTATAAGAAAATAAATAATGACAAAAAGAGTAGTTATAACAGGAATGGGTATCATCTCCCCTATCGGAAATGATGTACCGACATTTTGGAAGAATCTGGTGGACGGAGTCTGCGGTATCGATTATATCCACGACTTCCCTACTGATGGTCTCCCTGTAAAAATTGCCGGAAAAATCAAGGATTTCCATCCTGAAGAACACGGAATGGACAAGGCTTTCGGAAGAAAACAGGACCGTTTCACACAGTATGGTGTCGCAGCCGCTTATGAGGCTATGAACCAGGCCGGACTAGTATCTGAAGGAGAAGGACAGAACATCGACCCATTCAGACTCGGTGTATATGTAGGTTCAGGTATCGGCGGATTCGAAATCCAGTTCCGCGAGACTGTAAAAATGATCGAGGATCCTACAGGACAGTGGATTTCTCCACTCTTCATCCCTACTATGATTTCGAACATCGCTGCAGGACATATCGCTATCAAGCATCAAGCTAAAGGACCTTGCATCGATGTCGTAACAGCTTGTGCCACATCCACAAACAATATCGGTGAAGCTTTCCGTGCCATCCGTCACGGCTATGCTGACGCCATTATCGCCGGAGGTTGCGAGGGCGCGACCATTCCTCTCGGAATCGCAGGTTTCGCCAATGCCAAAGCACTTTCACGCGCTGAGGATCCTAAATACGCATCACTTCCATTCAATGCAAACCGTGGAGGTTTCGTAATGGGCGACGGTGCCGGAATGCTCGTTCTCGAGGAATTGGAGCATGCAAAGGCACGTGGAGCGAAGATCTATGCTGAGATGGTAGGATACGGCAACACTTGCGATGCTTATCATTCGACAGCTCCAAGGCCTGACGGAACCACCCAGGCAAAATGTATCGAGCTCGCTCTCGAGGAGGCCGGATTCGACAAAGAGAAAGATAATATGTATATCAATGCCCATGGAACAGGAACCAAACTGAACGATGTTGCTGAGACCAATGCATATAAACTTGCTCTTGGAGACTACGCTTACAAGGCACACATCAGTTCCATCAAGTGTATGACCGGACACATGCTGGGTGCAGCAGGTGCTGCTGAGGCTATCGCAACTATCCTCGCTCTCACCAACGGCATAGTTCCTCCGACAATCAACCTCGACACTCCAGATCCTGAGTGCGATCTTGACTACACACCTAATACCGCTGTCAAGACTGAACTTACACTCGGTATCTCAGATTCACTCGGATTCGGTGGACATGATGCTTGCATAGCATTCAGAAAATACGAAGACTAATAAACCCTGTACTAAAACCTGAACATTATGTTGACTAAAGAAGATATCAAGCAGTTCCTGCCACATAGGGAGCCTATGCTTCTGGTAGAAGAGGCTGAAATCGTAGATGGTGTCGCTCATTGCAAATATACCATCAAGGAAGATGAGTTCTTCACAAGAGGTCATTTCCCTGGAAACCCTATTGTACCTGGTGTTATCCAGTGCGAAATCATGGCTCAAAGCTGTGCAGTTCTCGTCAAGGATGATATCCCCGGACATCTTACACTGTACGCCGGACTGGATAAAGTCCGCTTCAAGAATGTAGTGAAGCCAGGCGATGTTTGCGAGATTACCGCCAAACTCAACGAGAAGCGCGGTTCGCTCTATTTCTGCAGCGCCAAGCTCGAGGTAGACGGCAAACTCTGCTGCAAAGGTGAGCTTACTTTTGCTCTCATTCCTAAGGAATAACAAGACAGTCACAATAAAAAGGACGGGACGACAAGTTTTTGTCGTCCCGTCCTTTTTATTATATGTAGACCATCAAAGCCTAGCGGACATTGACCTGAGCCTTAATCTTGGCGGTGAATTCGGCCGGCAGCTTCTCAATTGCGCCGAACTCGCGGGCAAGCGCATCTACGTCGATGGCTTCCAAATACTTGCCGGCATCCTTCGGATCCTCGTTGATGAAACTTGAGCACTGCGCAAGCGCCAAGAACGAATCCGGAAGCATCATGTAGGCGTCGACATACTTTCCGAACACCAGCTTAGCCTCAGGTGTGAGGGCCATCATCCTGCGCATCAAGCCTTTCTTGCCACTGAGAAGTTCTCTGTGACTTGCAGCATAGTCGCTGAATACACACTCTACAACCATCTCCACATCTGCACTCGTCTCAGGAGTATAAACAGTTACTGACAGATCAGCACCATCGTAACCCCACTCAGTATCAGAACCTGAAACCTCAGCATTGTGAGCCGCAAAACGTGAATAAGGAATCTCAGCACCATTGACAAAAACCTTCTCAGGAGCGAATACACTGGCGAACACAAACTGTAATTTGCGGTTAGGTGACATGCCGCAGTAAGAGCCCTCGCGCGGCGACACGACCACTTTCACATGGGATGCGTCAGCGGTCTTGCGGACAGTAGTTCTGGCGTAATCGCTTGAGTAAGCCTGTGTTGCGCCGTCATCCTCATAAACGGAAGTGCTGCTTTCGCCATCTCCAGGAGCGATGAACAACTTGATGACATCACTCTTCTCCTGCAATGAGCGGATATCAGATGCCGCCATCGGAATCACAGCGCCAGCCTTCACATAATAAGGATTCTCATTTATCGTGTAAGAAAGTGTATCTACCCGGCCGCCACGTATCATCGAACCGGTCGCAACATCGTACCAGTCATTGCCTTCCGGGAACCACATCACCCTCTTCGCGAGTCCTGTCAATGAATCTGCAGGTTCGCACACTACGGTCGCGAGAATGTCGTCACCGAACATGAACTCCTGCTTGAAGTCATACGCCTCATTTTTCTCCGCATAATCATAATACATAGGACGGCACATGGAAATACCTGTATCGTATGTCTGACGTGCCGCATTATATATATAAGGAGAAAGGTCATATCTGAGTCTTACAGCATCCCTCATGGCATCGAAATGATCAGGGAATGACCAGAATCTCTTCTCCATGGTCTGGTCCTTGGTCGAATGAGTCTTGAAAATCGGAGTGAACACACCTGACTGGAGCCATCTTGTATACAACTCTGGATCAGTCTCATGCACACCCTTAGGCTGCTGATGACCACCTATGTCATGTCCCCAATAACCATAACCCACGTTAGACGCAGTAGATGTGAAATAAGGAAGATAACCGAGTACCTGCCAGGTAGCATAGCAGTCACCTGAGAAACCGATCTGGTAACGGTGACTTCCGATTCCTCCCCATCTGTGGTAAATCATCGGACGTCTCGCATAGATGCCCTCTCCGGCAGACTGACGCTTCATATCGCTGAAGAAAGTGTAATTCAGCCAGAAAGTGTTGCTCAATCCCTGGGTATATTTGCTTTCTTTCCACTGCTGCCAGTCGAGCCACCAGAAATCCACGCCCTGCTTTTCGAAAGGACGGATGACAGAGTTGAAATAGGCGTTTGCCCAATTCTCATCGTCTATTCTGAAAGGAACAGGAGCCTTGGAACCATCAGGATTAATGTAATTCTTAGGTCCGTCATACGAAGAAGTCCTAGAAAGATAATCTTTTACGAATCTGTCGTATGGCTCTTCATAAGGCTGGATGCCTGAAGCTGGATGAAGATTCAGAGAGGTCTTCAGTTCGATATTATGAATATCCTGAAGGAAATTCGCAGGATTAGGGAACAGTTTCTTCTGCCAAGTATAACCAGTCCAACCGATTCTCTGACCGAATTCATCCTTAGGTGCATTGTGGCGTCTGAGTGACCATGTCTCATGCCAGTCCATGTCGATGACCATCACGTCGATAGGCAAGCTAAGAGAGCGGATCTCCTTTCCGAGACCGGTGAACTCGAAATCAGAATACTGCCAGAAACGGCACCACCAATATCCGAAAGCATATTTCGGAGGCAGAGGAATCCTTCCGCCAATCTTCGTAAAATCAGAAACGGCAGCCTTGTAGTCATGACCATAAGCGAACATGTACAAATCCTGCCTGTCGCCGGCTTCGCGGTTAGCCACCCAATACTTCCAGTCGCTGTTCACAGGTACGAACACCTGTCTCGTACTTTCGTCGATAATCGCCCAGCCGTCACGGGATGCGACGCCCTTGTCATAAGGTTCCTTCGTCTTAAAACCGTCGCAACCGTCCAGAGTACGGACTGTTCCGAGCAGGTTTCCGCTATCGTCCATGCCAGGATGCCAAGTTACCTTCTTGATACCTTTCTTCGCTGAAAGGTCTGCCATAGAGAAGGTTACGCTCAAATTATTTTCGTCGAACCTGCCGTTGCCGGTATAGGTCAGGGTCAATGTCTTTGTCTCGATGATGAGTTTCTTTCCCGCGTGACGGACCTTGTACTGCGGCACTTCCATTTTTCTGTTTACAATACCCAAGGTAGCTCTATCCTCGAATTTGCCGTCCTCAGCCCATTCCATACGGATAAGTCTGTCACCCAACACGGTGAATCTGGCATTGGCAGAAACAACTATGGCCTTGGGGTCGGCTTTCGGATCATCGGTGGAGTGCGGACTCTGGCGCAACTCCTCGGTTCCGAGCAGGCTTCTGAGCATCAGTGGCTCATTGGTGGTGATGCAGTCTACGCCGAGACCTATCATGGCCTTCATATCGGATTCGTGATTTACGGTCCAGACATTCACGCTCATGCCCAAATCGTGAGCTTCCTTTACCCATTCAGGGTGTTTATAGAATGCTTTATAAGGGTAATCAATGCCGTTGATTCCGAGTTTGTGCAGTTCTGCAGGTGCGATATCTCCGCGCAGATACTGGTTTGTGAACTCAGGTGCCAACTTTGCTACCCTTTTGCAGACATTCATACTGAAAGATATGAACATGACGCGTGAAGGGTCATAGAGTCCATGTGCCTTCAGTTTATCGAAGGTCATGTCCACCATTTTGTTCTCGCGTTCTTCATTCTGTTGGGACTTGAATTCGAGAACAAGCATGGTCTCCGGATAGAGCTCACCCTGAGACAAATACGCATCGAGAGTCGGCATGGTCTCGCCGTTGTTCAGTTTGTACTTGAGCAGGGAGTCGAATGTATTGGTCCAAATCAACTGCCCCTGTATATAGTCGTCGTGATGGACGACAATCTGATCGTCAGCTGTGATGTGGATGTCAAATTCGCTTCCCCAGAAATTATTCTCCTGGGCTGTTTTGAGAGATGCGATGGAATTTTCAGCATGTTTCGTTTCATCGCATTTCCAAAAACCTCTGTGAGCCGCAATTCTAATACTTCCAGTGGTTTGCGCCAATACCGGAAGCGACATCATCGCCGAAAGGATGACGGAAGAAATGGCCAAAAGTGTTTTCTTCATGTAAATAATTATTAGTTAAATCGTTATACTGTCTTACAAAGATACGGATTTGCGAGGAAATTAGCATAAAAAAAATTAACTTTGTCACCGGCTTTGAGGTGGTTTCGAAACGTGACTCGCTGAATTAGAAAGAGTTATATATCGAAACTTTTTTCCTTTCGAAATAAAACTTTCGGGAGCTCAAATCCGAAATGAACTTAAAACACAATACAAGAATGGTTAAAGTTAATATCGGAGGTTGTTCCTCCTTCGTTAAAGACGCCGAGTACAAAGAGTATGTAGAAAAAGCTCTTGCGTCATTCGACGTATTGGAAGCAGAAAACGGTGCCGGAAATGATTTCCTCGGTTGGAAACATCTCCCTTCCCAGACACCAGAATCTCTCGTCAAGGCATGCGAAGATGTTCGCGATGACTGGAAATCCAGAAACGTGGATCTCGTAATCGTAATCGGTATCGGCGGTTCTTATCTTGGGGCAAAATGCGCTATCGAGGCATTGTCTCACAGCTTTGCAAGAGAACTTCATAAGAAGGACGCGCCTGAGGTCGTTTTCGCAGGAAACAATCTTTCAGAGGAATATATCAGCGAACTTATCGACCTTATGAAAGTTAGAAATGCAGCATGCGTAGTCATCTCTAAATCAGGTACTACCACCGAGCCTGCAGTCGCTTTCAGAATCGTAAAACAGCATCTTGAGGAAACATATGGCCGCGAAGAGGCTGCTGCCCGCATCGTTGCCGTTACCGACGCACACAAAGGCGCTCTCAAGACCCTCTCTACCCAGGAAGGCTACAGGACATTCGTGGTTCCTGACAACGTAGGTGGCCGTTTCTCAGTTCTCACTCCGGTTGGTCTCCTTCCTATCGTGCTCGCAGGATTCGACATCCGCGCACTTCTCGAAGGCGCCAAAGAGGAGGAAAAAGCTCTCGCAGAGAGGTCTGAGGCCAATGCTGCCGTAGCTTATGCCGCTATGCGTAACCTTCTCCATTCAGTTTACGGAAAGAGCGTAGAGGTTCTTGTTTCATTCACTCCTAAATTCCAGTATCTCGGTGAGTGGTGGAAACAGCTCTACGGAGAGTCAGAGGGTAAGGACCTGAAGGGCATCTTCCCTGCATCTGTAGTCTATACTACTGACCTTCACTCACTTGGCCAGTTCGTCCAGGATGGTTCACGTATCATGTTCGAGACTGTCGTAACAGTAGAGAAGAGCAACCGCAGCGTAGTTATCGGAAGCGACGAGCAGAACCTCGACCAGCTCAACTACCTCGCAGGAGAGCATGTAGAGCATTGCAACGCCATGGCTCAGCTTGGAACCAAGTTGGCTCACATCGACGGCGGTGTCCCTCAGTTGGAAGTATCAGTCGAGAGAATCAATGAGAAGACTCTCGGTTCTATCTTCTACTTCTTCGAGTTCGCTTGCGGAGTCAGCGCTTATATGCTCGGCGTGAATCCGTTCAACCAGCCAGGTGTAGAGGCATACAAGAAGAACATGTTCGCCCTTCTGGAAAAACCCGGATTCGAGGAACAGACCAAAGCTATCAAAGCTCGTCTCGGCAAATAATTCCGAGAATGTCTGAAGATACTTTCAGAAATACCATAACACTGACGGATGCGGCCAGAATGACCGGTCCGTCAGTTTTTAATATTATGATAAAGCCTTGTGGTTCAGTATGCAATCTGGACTGCAGGTATTGTTATTATCTCGACAAGGCATCTTTATACGGAGGACATGAACCCAAGATGTCTGACGAGTTGCTGGAAAAAGTCGTTTATCCGAGGACGGCCAAGTCCAAACCGGACTATTCGGCACGTCCGGCCATGACTGCGCCTGAATCTGACGGCGACGGTATCGCCACATGGTCAGTGGACAGCATCGCCTACGGAAAATTCCTGTGCGAGATTTTCGACATTTGGGTAAAATACGACGTAGGAAAATATTTCGTCGGCATGTTCGATTCTACATTGGCAGGATGGTGCGGCGTAACTCCGGGATCTTGCACTTTTGCTGAGACATGCGGAAACAATCTCGCGGTCGAGCATAACGGAGATATCTATGTATGTGACCATTACGTTTATCCGCGCTATCGTCTCGGAAATGTCCGCGACACCTCTTTACGCGACTTGGCAGCATCATCCCAGGCCCTGCAATTCGGCATTGACAAAAGAAATACTCTTCCGCGGGAGTGCCGCAGGTGCGAGTTTTTGAACATTTGTCACGGCGGTTGTCCTCAGCACAGGCTCTCGCGGGCTTCGAACGGAGAAGCAGGGAAAAATTCGTTGTGCGAAGGCCTGAAGATGTTCTGGCGGCACAGCGCTCCCGCAATGCAAAAGATGCGTGAGCTGCTCGCCCAAAACCGCGCCCCAGCAGAAATTACCGGGCTGTAGCCTTCCTGAACTTCGTAGCCTCACCGCGGCGCTCGCCAACTCTCAAAGACTTGACTGTCAATGCTTTCGTTACAGGTTTTGTCAATGCTGAAGGGGTCAGTGACTTGGTGCCGGAGCGCTGCATCGTTATCGGGAATTCCGGAACGTCATCGTTGTAGGTATATAATCCGTCTTCATCATGCGGCACGTCGAAGTACTGCATCGATGTGAACTGTGTGCCGTATATGCTGCCGTTATGGCTGAAGTCCAGACCGCAAGCCTGGATGGAAGCACTGTTCTGACTTACTGTAAAGGCCTCAGCTATAGCCACATAATCGGTTATAGTGTATTCTTCAGGTATCATGTCCGTGAATCCTGCTGAACCGTCGTAGTGGAAGTTTCCGAAGAAGCTGAAGTCGAAGGTGTTATTGTTCTCGGTGTATGTTTCCAGATACAGGCCTTTGAAGACCATTGTGCCTCTGAATCTGTCGTATACGGCTTCGATGCTATAGTCGCTCATGTCATTTCTCAGACCTGTTCCGGTTTCCCATCCACGGATGGTATAGAGGTAGTTGGCGTCTGAACTGCTGATGTTTACGTTATACACGATGTCAGTATTGCCGTCCTTCTTGCTCTTGCCGGAAAATTTCCAGTTTCCGAGCCACTTGTTGAAATCCTCGGTCGGAGTTTCTTCTTTAATAGTGAAGTCGAGAACTGCATAGTCGCCGGTGAGGTTTCCTCCTGAGGTAACACCGAAAGCGATGGCTCTCCATTTTCCGGAGCGCATTCTGTCGAAAAGAAATGTCTGGTCGCCGGCTGATGTTTCGGCATCGAAAGAGCTGTTATAGTCACTTACGTTCTGTTTTACGATTTCCAGTTCGTCCTGGAGGTAGGCCAGAAGGTCTTTTCCGTATTGGTTCTCGAACTGATCCTTGGTTATGATGTCGAGATAATAATGTTCATTGTCCTGACTTTTCAGGCTTATAGCTTCGACATCGCTCTTGCTGCCATTCTCTTCTTCATACTCCTGACGACCGTCGTAAGTGATTGTCCAGTCGGGATTTGACCGCAATACTATGGTACCTGTCCCCGGATTGTCCCCGCCTCCCGGTATGCCGTTATCTCTATGAGGGCCGTCGTCCGTTCCGCAGGCTGCCGCGCAAACCATAATGCACACTGCAGCCAATATTTGTGTCAATGTTCTTTTCATATTCTTCTCGATAATCTCGTTTGCAAATATACGCTGACTGATGTATTTTACAAAATTCGGACCTTGCGACGAGTACTAAAAAGACGCCCGCTCCATGCACCACTGATATGCAAGGCGTGGTCGCCGGCATCACCGATACGTTAGCACCAAATCATAAAAATGTCCGGTAGAACCGCCTATTACCGGACAAAATGCTCATTTTAAGCAGTTTATCCGGCAGGAAACGTTTTAACCCGGACGGATTTTCCTAACGTGTATTTCAAGAGGCGGGCGTAGGTCCCGGTGGAGACCCGTGGTCACCCATGACCTCGTAAATGGGAGGTGCCGGCGACAGCCGGAGGGATGAGCGACAGCGAAGGTCTCCGCCGGGACCTCTGCCCGACTGCGTTAAAGGAAATGTCTATTCGTGAGTGGCGAAACGCTGCTCAGCGAGTTTTTCGAACTTCGTGCCCGGACGGCCATAATTCGCATAGGGGAAAATCGAAATTCCTCCGCGCGGAGTGAAAAGGCCAGTCACCTCTATATACTTCGGATCCATCAACTTGATTAGATCCTTCATAATTTTGTTTACGCAATCCTCGTGAAAATCACCATGATTACGGAAACTGAACAGATAGAGTTTCAAACTCTTGCTTTCAACCATCTTGACATCAGGAATATAGCTTATGCGGATTTCCGCAAAGTCCGGCTGTCCTGTGATAGGACAAAGACTGGTAAACTCCGGGCAATTGAATCTTACCCAATAGTCGTTTTCCTGATGTTTGTTTATGAAAGTCTCCAGGACTTCCGGGGCATAATCCATCTTATAGTCTGTCTTATGGCCGAGCGACTGGAGACCTTCCTGCTCTCTTTCTTTATTCATTGTCATTAAATTTTATAAGGCAGCATTGACCCGAACCATCCTTTTCCGGATCGGCGGCGGGAAATTCTAGATATCGGCTACCTTGAATGGGTTGTATGAGATATTCTCATCGAAGGTATCGATGCCTTCATGGCGCTTGAGGGCTTTCACGACTTGGATGGTCACAGGGAGAATTACGATTTCGTAGCAGACCTTGAAGGAGACCTGTGCGACCAACATGGTAGAGAGCGACTTGATGTCAGCGCCCCAGAATACAATCGGCATAAAGATCAATGAATCAAGGAGTTCTCCTGCAACGGACGATACGATGGCACGGCCTGAAAAGCCTTTGCCTTTGGTAGCGATTTTCATACGGCTCATCACAAATGCGTTCATCGTAGAGCCTGCCAGGAAGGCAAGCAGTGATGCAAAAGCTACGCGCGGAGCCATGCTGAAAACATAGTTGAAATGCTCTCCCCCATCCCAGAATGATGCTGCAGGGAGCCAAGAGACGATTTGTCCCATGATGGCCACGAAGAAGTTCATCGCAAAGGCTGTCCAGATTACAAGTCTGGCTTTGCGATATCCCCAAACTTCTGCAAAGCAGTCATTAAGAATATACGAAATAGGGAAAATGACAACTGCGCCCGGGAGTGTGACACTGCCCAGTGCGAAAACCTTTGTTGCAAAAAGGTTGGATGCTATAAGGCAGACGATAAACAGTACTGCCATCAGCATGAAAACAACTGATACTTTTTTATTCATGTTCTTGTTTTTTAAGTGGTTTCCTAGAATACACTATATATTTATTGGGACTCTGTCCCAAACCCTGTCGCTCCGCGCGGCCTTTGCGTCCTCCACGTATTTGCTCTCGCAAATACCCGGACTCGGCCGGTCGTCTGATGACGACTTCGTGCTCTCGCTCTCAAACTGAACCTCGAACCAATGTCAGCATCACGCGAGGAACTGCGCTTGGTGTGAGCTTCCAGTTTACGCTCAAAGCGCAGCCGACCTTTAATACCGGCCGCGCCTTATATGTGAAATTATTCTTCTTCGCCGGCGGCCTTGAGACGCTCTGCGTTCTCGGCTATCTGGAGCTGGTCTATACACTCCTGGATATCGCCATCCATGAATGCAGGAAGATTATACATCGACCAGTTGATACGATGATCGGTCACACGGGACTGCGGATAGTTATATGTACGAATCTTCGCTGAACGGTCACCGGTAGATACCATGGTCTTGCGCTTAGCTGCAATACCATCGAGATACTTCTGATGCTCCATATTGTAAAGACGTGTACGAAGCTCCTCCAATGCCCTGTCAAAGTTCTTGAGCTGTGAACGCTCCTCCTGGCACTGAACTACGATACCTGACGGAATATGGGTAAGACGAACGGCTGAATAAGTCGTGTTCACACCCTGTCCACCAGGACCTGAAGAGCAGAAAGTATCCTTACGGATATCGTTCATATCCAAGTCGATATCGAACTCGTCAGCCTCAGGGAACACTGCTACTGAAGCCGCAGAGGTCTGGATACGTCCCTGAGTCTCAGTCTGAGGCACACGCTGAACACGATGCACTCCTGACTCATACTTCATAGTTCCGTAAACACCATCTGCACAAGACAATTTGAAAACAATCTGCTTGAAACCGCCTGATGTACCAGGTGCCTGGTCAGTAATCTCCAGTTTCCAGCCCTTGCGCTCAGCAAACTTGGAATACATTCTGAAAAGGTCTCCCGCGAAAATGGCAGCCTCATCACCACCGGTACCGCCACGGATCTCGACCATGGCATTCTTGCTGTCGTCAGGGTCTGACGGAATAAGCAGAAGTTTTATATTCTGCTCCATATCAGGGAGTTTCGGTTCGATCTCAGCAATCTCCTCACGAGCCATTTCCTTAAGATCCTCATCTTTTTCATTGGCCATAATATCCTTGGCGGAAGCGAGCTCCTCCACCATTTTCTTATATTCGAGACCGGCCTTGATGATAGGCTCCAACTCCTTGTAGTCCTTGTTCAGCTGCACATACTTCTTCATGTCCGACATCACAGCCGGATCAGAAAGCTGGTTCTGCAGCGATGCGAATTTATCCTGAAGACTCAGGACCTTTTCGAGCAATGAATTCTTTTCTGCCATATTTAATTTTATCTTTTTCTATATCGACTTCACATAACAACGGCGGCGCATGTACAACTCGTGTTCATACTTGCCCCAGACATTTACAGCACTGTTGGTCTCGATCTGAGGATTCGAAATCGCATACTTCGTCTTGGATTTCTTATACTTGTCCGCCATGGAGCAATGATAAATCGCACTCACGCCCTTGTTCTGCCACTGAGGGACCGCGCCGTTGAGCATCAGGTCCACATTCTCGTAATTATGCATTGCCCTCAACAAATGGTACCACCCGAAAGGGAACAAGTGGCCTTTGGCCTTCTGGAGCGCGGGAGAGATGGTCGGGAATGCAATTCCGAACGCCACCAGCTCATTATTTTCGTCCAGGACAATGCTGCTGACCTTATCCGATATGAATGGCATCGAGACTTTCGCCTCATGCATAATTTCCTTTTCAGTAAAAGGTATGAAGTTATACACTGCAGCTGCAAAACTTTCGTTGTAAACCTTGAAGAAATACTTGACCATTTCCTTGTTTTTCTTCAACTTGTTAATGCAACCGTCATGCAGGTTATAACGCTCTTTAAGCATTCCGGCGATGCGTGATACCTTTTCCTGCACCCCCTGTGAAGCATCCATCTTGTACTGCAGCCAGTCACATTCCTTCTCATATCCGAGTGCCGTAACCAAGTCATTATAATACGGGAAGTTATAAAGACAGTTGAACGGCGGAATGTTTTCAAATCCTTCGACAAGCATACCCTGCTTACCTAACGTATTGTAATACAGCGGTCCATGAACCTCTGTCATCCCATTTTCTTTCGCCCAGGCCTCTGCCTTGCCGATAAGAAGTTTGGCTACGTCAATGTCGTTGATCGTGTCGAACCATCCGAAACGAGCACGTTTCTTGCCATATAGTTGGTTATACCGAGGGTTAATCATGGCGCATATACGTCCCACCACTTTATTCCCGTCGAGCACCATCCACAGTTTATGTTTACAATAGTCCAATGCCGGATCTTTCGTCAGACTGAACATTTGGTCAGAATGAAGTGCCGGCACGTATTGCTTGCAATCCTTGTATAACTCGTCAGGGAATTTAATGAATCTCTTCAGGTCTTTCTTTCCCTCGACTTCAATTATATTATAATTCGACATACATCAGGTTTTAGTACAATGCACATCATCACAAATTAATGTGCAGCCTGCAAAGTTAGCAATTATTTTTAAAATATTTGCAGTATCTTAGCGTCTGATAAAACATTATTCAGATGAAAGCATTGACAAAAATACTCGCAATAGCGGGTGCAACACTTCTTACTATGGTATCTTGTAACAATATTTCAGAGTCTCAGAAGGCTGATATAGTCTTGGAGAACATTTTTGCTCGCAAGTCTGTGCGCAAATTTACTTCGGAACCTGTCTCCGACAAACAAGTAGAGACATTGCTGAGAGCAGCTATGGCGGCACCAAGTGCCAAGAATGGACAGCCATGGAGATTCGTAGTGGTAAACGACAAGGATAAATTAGCTTCGATGGATAAACAGCTTCCTTATGCAAGGTTGGACACTGCTCCTATGGCGATTGTGGTCTGCGGCGATCTTTCCGGCTACAAAAAATTCTGGACAGATGACTGTTCCGCAGCGACGGAGAATTTGCTTTTGGCCGCAGAAGCCATGGGGCTCGGTGCTGTCTGGACAGCCGCCTCTGACGAGGAGCGTTCCGGAATAGTAAGAGAAGCCTTGGGACTTCCTGAGAACATTCATCCTCTCTGCGTAGTTCCTGTAGGTCATCCTGACGGCGATTTCCAGCCAAAAGACAAATGGGATCCTTCGAAGATTCACTATAATCAGTGGTAGGGAAATCATCGCAGACAGTCACATGGATGCGCTGGGAGGTCGGACTCATCCGCTCAGGTGCTGCGCAATTCGCGGCCTGAGTTCCGCCTCCCGGGCGCCACACGACATGGAAGTTATCAGATCGAGCATTTCTTCTCTGGTGTCGATTGTTTTCCTGGCAAAGATGCGCAATTCCGCTTCCTGGGCGCTTGCGTAACAGGGATTAAACCATTTACTAGTCTAAGATATCCGTGGAGCAAAGAGCCCGTGGAACGGGTGCCGATCGAAAGGTATGGCCGTCCGCGGCCTTGTGAGAAGGGGCCCAGCTCTGCTGGGAAGGATGAGCGACAGCGAAACTTTCGACGGCACACGTTCCACGGGCGGCGCTACTGGTGAAAACACCTGAGCGAACGGGCACTGACCGCCGCCGGCTTCCATGACAATTTATCGCCGAATCAGAAAAACGTCCGGGGAAAACCGGCCTATCGCCGGACAAATTACTCAAAATGATTATTTGGTACCACATAAAACGTTTTTGCGGTACCAAATGCGTATTAAATGATAGCAGCGGAATGGATGTACCACCCGTATCACTTTGAAATGTACCACATGCCGCAGTTGAACCAGTGCCAGTTGAAGGCGGCGTCAGGAGGGTTGCTTTGAGTTAACCAAAGTACCTTTGTGGAGAAGAAAAATAAATCCACAAAGATATGGCTAACAGAAAAGTAACAATGACTCACTTAAGAGCAATCATCAGGGAGTTCAAGTTAGGAACACCCATGAGAGAGATTGAAAGTAAGCTCAAAATCAGTCGCACATCATTGCGCCCCTACAGGGAGCGTGCAGAGTCCTCCGGCAAATCCATGGACGAACTTCTCAAAATGGAGGACGCCGATCTGCATGCAATCCTCAGCAAGGAGGATGTACATCGCAATCGTGACACCAATCGCTATAAGTTCCTACAGGCAAACATAGAGGACTATGCACAGGCCATGACGCGCAAATACATGACCTATGAGGTTCTATATGAGGACACTTATTGCAAAGCGACGGACAATCCGTATGGTTACACGCAGTTCAAATCCATACTTCAGGAGTACGAGAAGAAGAACGACCTGAAACTTCACAACGTGTATACTCCTGCCCGTGAGATGCAGTTTGACTTCGCTGGAGATCCGCTGTGGGTGGTTAACACAGAGACCGGTGAGTGCCAGAAAGCAATCGTTCTGGTGTGCGTTCTCCCATACTCCATGATGAGTTTTGCGATTGCAATGCTGTCTACGAAGATGGAGTTCTTCTTTCCGGCACTATCAAGAGCCCTGGAGTACTTTGGAGGCGTTCCGGAGGTATCTAAGACCGACAATATGTTGCAATGGGTCAAACGCTATGACCGTTATGAACCAGCTCTGAATGAAGCCGCTGAAAAATGGGCGATGCACTATGGGACCGATATCGAGGGATGCCGCTCACGCAAACCACGAGACAAGGGCCCTGCAGAGGGCCTTGTCGCCAAGGTGTATCAGGTCTATTACTCACGCATATATAACGAAACCTGGACATCCTTAGAAGAACTGAACAATAGAATCTTCGAGCTTAATGACCTATATAATAGCCGAATCAAAAGTGGGCTGACATACAGCCGCTATGATAAGTTCGTTAAGGACGCACAGCCCATAATGTCAAATTACAGCTCAGTATCCGGACAAAGAATCTCCTTGTTGAAGAGTATCCACTCGCAGAGAAAGACATTACCAGGAAGAATAAGGCTCACCTGCAAAGTTCCGTGTTTAAGTTATCCAAAGATCTTATAGATTCTATACATGAAGAAGGTATAGTCGCTTAC
>OBKV01000176.1_pt1 | contig 66372 bp, 102 predicted proteins | sample 1517301 | NCBI WGS metagenome assembly OBKV01 (sample SAMN04571685, study PRJEB22368) | human gut metagenome | biome: human gut; material: stool | host: Homo sapiens | place: Luxembourg | collected 2012-06-29 | reverse complement strand
ATTATATTATAAAATTTAAAAAATGTAACGGGTTTTTAATAAATTTTTTAAATTTTATTTAACATTTGTTTCTATCAATATTCTAGGTTCATCATTTTCAGGATCATTAGCTTCTTCAATAAGATTACTTTGTATATCATTAAATCTTTTAAGTAAATCTTTATCTTCCTGTCTTTCCTTTTTATTTAACCTTTCTGAAATATCCTTATCCATCCAAAAAACAGAAATATCTGTATTATCATAATCAAATTTTTGTAAGGTATTTATATTATCTATAAATGTATCAATATCTATATTTGGTTTTCTTCTAACAATTATATGTATTCTAGGATAACAATTTTCTCCATAATCTAAAATATAATAATATGCATCTTTTAATTTCTTAATTAATTTTTTACTTTTATATATTTGTATTTTTAATTTTAAAGTATCCTTAATATTAGTTATGAATCTATTCCATTTATCTCTATAATAAATCTTAAAACAAGTTATTCCACTTAATTCCCTATATACAAACTTATTTTCATTATAGATATTAACATAAGCTTTATACTTATGTTTTTTCATATAATTTAACACAACTTCTAATTCATCTATATCCCATTCAGTTATTAATTTATTATCCTCTTTATATGTTATTCTTCTTAGCCCAGTTACCATTCCGGAACGTGAAGGCTTAAATTTATCTATTTCTTTTTCATATTGAGTAAAAAATATTAATTCTGATTTACTACTAATATGTAAATTATCTGACCATAAAGATAAATTATTTTCTATTTCATACTGTATTGTATCATATCTACATATATTCCAAATACCAAATAAATATCCAGGTAATTCTTTTATATGAAAATGACATATAGTATCTGGTTCTTTACTTTCAACTATAAAATAACAATTTCCGAATTGTTTATCAACTATATGATATCCTAGTTCCTTTTCTATCTGTTTAAATAAGCTTTCAATAAGTTTTCTATTTCTACTTTTACTCATTTACATTAACTCCTTAACTAATTCTATGTTTTTTGTTTTTAATGTTTTTTGTACATCTATTATTCTTTGATTACTTGATCCTCTAAATTTTAAACTTAAATCATGTTTATCTTTTTGATAATCTCCATCTACTAATATATCTATATAATGTAATAATTCGTTTACTACAGAACTATTTCTATTAACCAATTCTTCATACTTTTTTAATCTTGATTATAAAAATGAATAAAAACTACTACTGCAATTAAAAGTATTAAAATAGTACCCATAATAAAAGGAAACCACATAGTTAGTAATAACATAATTGATATACATAAAAAATATAATATTGTTTTTAACAAAGCTTTAAAAATCTTTTTAAATTTATCATTTATAATAGGATTTCTTTTTCTTCCTATAATATTAATTTGTCTTAATAAATTATTATATTCAGATTCCCCTTTACTAGCTACTATTCTAAATTTACTAGGTTCATTTAAATCCATATAATATTCTTTTTCATTGTTATATAGTAATAATCTATATTCACAATCTTCTCTTTCATTCTTTCTATTTTTAGCAACAACCCAATAATCTCCAAAGAAAGTATTTAATACAATGTCTCCTACTTTATATTCTCTACCATCCATATCTTTATAACCAGTGTAAATTTCTTTCATATTTAAATTCCTTTCTAAAGTAATATAATTACATTATATACTTATTAAATCTTGTTATTTTTTATTTTAAAGCTAATTAGCTATAGATTATCTATGACATTAGATACTTTTTTATTAAAACGATTCAAAGCTTTCTTAGCTTTTTTATAATTATAATTACAAACAATACAATTGAAAAATACAAAAAGTAATATTGTCAAAGATATTGGCCATAAATATATAGAAGTTTTAAATATAAGTCCTATTATAAATATTATTAATTCTATAAAACAAAGTGTAAAATTAATAATACATAATTGTTTTATATGATATTTAAATAAAATATCAGATGTATCATTATTTATTTTAAATTTCAAAGTATCTTTATCCATTCATTTTCCACCTCACAATCTCAAATAATTTATACATATTCTCTATATAATATAAACAAGTTGATCTTATATTATTTTTTAATAATAAAGGACTATATCTAGGAATATCTACAGTTATACAACTATAAACACCATATATAAAATGTTTATTAAAAAATTCTATAAAATTTTGTACAGGTTCTTTGTCTAAATTAAATTGACTTTGACCTATATACCATATCAACCCTAATCCCTTTAAATCATTTAAAACTGAAATCAATTGAGCTTGATATTCAATATCTTCTATTTTTTCTTTTAAATAACTTGCATCATAAGTATTTCTAGGTGTATTTTGATATATCCCTATTTCTATGCCTGAATATCTTATATTTATTTGAAAGCATTGATATTTTAAAAATCCTCTATCTGGATCATCACTTTGTAAATCCTTATCCATTTCTTTTACTATTTTTGGATTTTGACCATATCTTAATCCTAACCAATCAACTTTCCAATTATTTCTAGGATTGCAATACCATAAAGATGTAATATTAGTTTCTTTATAATGTTTGTAAATTTCTAATTTATGATCTCTTATAGTAGGATAAATTAAATCATGTAATTTTAATAATTTATTTTTAACTATATTTCTTTGTTGATTAATTTTAATATCTGTACTTGTTACTAATTCAGGATCAAAAACTTCATAATCATCATTTGTAAAGAAAAATTCATTTTTTTCTATCATACCTTTATTTCCTTTCTATATTATTTATGAAAATTGCTTAACACCTTCATATATTACACTTACTAAACCATCAAATAGTATCAGCTCTTTTCATTTTTATTATCCTCTTTTAAATTTGCAATATATTTTCCTTGTTTTTGCAATCTTAATTTTGTTTGATAACTTCTTTTATAATTATTAGTATTACCTTTTTTAAATCTAGTATTTTTACCTACTTTTCTTAATTGATCGTCCATTTTATAGTATAAAGCATAATTATGCATCTTCTCATTATATTCTTTAGATGTCATATTAATATTTTTATCTAATCCATATTTTTGACAATATTCTTCTCTTGTCATATTATGTGAATACCATATATGCTGTTGTAGTTTAGCATAAGCTCTTCCACATATATGACAAATAGGCATTCCAAATTGTCTAGATCGAATATCTAATACTCTATTTAATTGACCATAATTAGATTTAGGCCAAATAGCATATTTATATAATATGAAATAATGATAACAAGAAACACAATATCCTTTACTTAAAGGTCTTTCTTGTTTTTTACCACAAAATTTACAAATTCTTTCACTTTTCATTTAAAGTAACCACCTCAAATCTAGGTGTACTTGTAATTTTTGAAGGATAAACAATTTCTATCTTTCCATTTTCATATTGTATTTTATAATATAATTGTTGTTCTATATCAATAATTTTGCATTTATATGATTTATTTTGTTTATAAGGATTATAATATACATTATCTCCTATATTAAATGTTCTTGTTATCATCTTTAACCCTCCATTTTTAAATTTTCTAAATTATATTATAAAATTTAAAAAATGTAACGGGTTTTAAGTAAAAAAATAAAAAAGATTTATAAATTAATCTTTTTTATTCATACTATTCCATATTATATTATATAATTCTTGATGTCTATAAATAGTTCTCCATTCTAATTTTATTATATTAAATTTCAGTTTATATTCTTTCTCTAAACGTTTAATATATTGTTTAGCTTTATCATGATCTATATTAAATTTTTCTACTTGTACCATATTATTTTCTGTATAAAAAATTCTCATCTCAACTTTATTAGAATTATTTTTAGGAGTAATCCATACTTCTACTATATCATCATGCATCCAAATCACCTACTTTTAATAATTTATATAAATATTTAACTTTTTTTAATTCATCTTCATTTAAATCAGATTTTATATTTAAATTAATTATATTATTTCTTAATAATTCACTTAATTGAGATGCAGCTAAATATATATCTATATTAGAATAACCTAATTGGCCTTCTTGTTCATTTTCTAAACAAGTTACACATTCTACACTATCTAAATGTGCAATTTTATCTAAAGCATCTGCTAAATTATTTATTAAATTTCCCATATTTTAATTACCTTTCTTCTAATAATTCAGGATTATCAAATTTATTTCCAACAACTTTTACATAATCTTTTATTACCCATAAATAAGTATCGTAATGTGTTTTAGGTGCTATTTCGTTTCTACTTGTCATAAAACATCCATCATTAAACCCTACTAATTGATACTTAGAACAAAGGTAATTATCTGAACCAAATAATATTCTACCTTCTTCTGTCATTTCTAATATATCATTTTCAAATATTTTATTATTTTCAATATCATTTATTCCTGTGTACTGTGATTCAGTTCCTTCTTGTATTGCACCATACTTTCCTATTGGAGTTTCATCAGGAGTTATTATATATCCTCCATCTATTCTTTTACATAGATTTCCATAAGCCCATTCTTGCGATGCTTTTAATTTTCCTTTAAATTCTATAATCTTCATTTACTAATCCTCCAATTTTGTATTATCAATTATTAATTGTTTTGTATTATCTATTGCTTGGTTTAATACTTCTTGTGGAATAGTTATTGGATATATTTTATCAGCACTTCCACCTCTTGCAAGTCCTGCTACTGTACAATCAATTACCATTTCTAATACATCTAATAAATTTACATCTTCTGGAACACTATCATTTAAATGATGTCTTTCTGTCATATGTAATTGCCACCAAGGTAATTCTTTGAAATCTTTATCTTTTTTACCACTTGTAAAATCTTCATAAAACTGGTCTATTCCTTCTACTTTTGTATGATCATGTTGTTTTATCTGCTCTCTGAATTTATCTGCTAAAAAATTACCTACATTATTTACATCATCTATATGTGAATATGTTTGTTGTAATAATTCTTTTTTAGTTACTTCTCCTTCTGCTGTTCGAGTATCAGCATTTTTACTTCTCTTTATTATAATTTTATCATCTTTCATTATAATATATCCTCCTCTTTATTTTAAAATTATAACATTTATATTTAATAAATGCTAGATGCTTTTAGATTAATTTTCATTTAATCTTTCTTAACAGGTTTATAAATAATATTAAATGTTAGTAATAATCCAGTTATATTAGGTTTTATATAAAAATCTAAATCTTCTGATTTGAAAACATCTAAAAATAGTCTTCCTATAGCAGTATTCATAATTTCTATATCTGCATACCATCCATTAATTGTAATTCTTATATTTTTAATCATATGAGAAACAGCATCTGGTAATAAATTCATATTTTCATTATCATCTTCCTCAGATAAAATAGTTCCTATACATATTTCATCTAAAGTAGTATTAACAGATTTAATACTATTTAATCCATCTAATATAAGTTGATTTTTAATGCTATAAATAATATCTTTATCATCTTTAACTATATTATTCTCATTGTATTTAGGTAATTTTGATTCCTTCATTTAATGCTCCTTCTTTTTATTTTTATAATCTTTATTTAATTTATCTAAAAAGTTAATTAATTCTGTTAAACATTTACTATCCCATATAATATTATCTTCAGCATAAAAACAATATTTTCTCCAACGATTATACCATTTTATTCTTCCATATAATATATCTGTATCACTATCTGGGTATATATAATATATATCTGTCTTTTTATTTTGTTGTTCACATTTTATTATAATAAAATAAGTTCCTTGATAAACAATTCCTAACATTACATTACTCCTAATCCGTTAAATTTGTTATATGATTACCGTCATCCTCTAAGTCCAATCTTCTATAATGTTTACAATTATCACAACATTCTAACTGTCCCATATTAATACATTTAATATTATGTGGACAATACATTTGTATAGTTCTAGCTTTATGATTAAATAATTTACCTAATAACCAAATTTCACATATATGATAATGATTTAAATGTTGTCCTATGTATTTAATATTAATTCCACTTAATCCTTTTACAAATTCATTCTCCATTTATTACTCCTTACTTTCTTTATATATCCAAAATGTATGTGTATGTTGTTTATTTTTACTTGTAACAACTGTATACCCATCTATAAAAGTTGTTACAAAACTATATTGTTTACCATTTTTAGTTTCACTTACTAAACCTTCTTGTACAACTTTTATAATATAATGTAATACATCCCAATCACTTAAATTTGTTAAATTATGAATAATTAACTTACTTTGTTCTTTTCTATCCACTAAACATCTTCCTTTATAAAATAATTACTATAATCTTCATAATTAGTAAAAGTAATATGTTCTTGATTTGTTACATCTATACAATCATAATTGTTACAAAATTCATAACTATTAGCTGAACATATAATATAAACTTCTAAATCACTTCTTTTTCTTTCTGTTTTTATTATAAATCCTAACACATCTTTTCTTATTTTATATATTATATCTAAAGATAATCCAGAATCCAAACCATCTAATAATATAAATATTCCTTTTTTATTATCCTTTATTGCTTTTGTAACAGCTCTTCCAATTTCTTCTATTTTATAGTAAAGAAAATCCCACATATCTTGTCCTTCTGAATTTTCAAATGTTTGTGCTATCCTTTCCATTTGATCTGAATATGTCCATCTTTCTTTGGCAAATTTTTCCTCATATACATTATCATATAAATAAGAACTATATAAATTTCTTATATTATCATTTTTATCTATCTGATCCCACTTTTTAATCAAATCATCTTGTGTAGAAAACAAAGAACGAATTTGTGATAATGCTGTTGTTTTACCACTTCCATTTGGACCTATCAACATTGTTACTCCTGGATTAAATGTATATAAAACTGATTTTGTACTTTCTCTTCTTTTACTTAATCTAGGATTAGACCATAACCATATATCCATTTTTAATCCTCCATATAATCTTCGTAATCTGGGTCATCTTCATTATTTTTATATTGTTGTAAACAATCACATAATCTATTTATAGTTCTTATCAGACCATCTTTTTCTAAATAATTATTTAACCATTCCATTCTTTGTTCTTCAGTTAAATCTTCCAAAAGTATGTTTTTTGTTCCTACTCTTATATAAATTCCACTTTCCATAAATTTTCCTCCATATCTCTTACTTGTAATGTATTTTTAAAATATATAATTATATCACACTTATTAGGGAAGCTATCTATTATTGCTTTTTTCAATTTTGCAACTTTTATATCATTACCCCACTCATTATTATATACAAGAAATATAAAACTATTATTAACAGGTATATTATGAAAGGTATGCCACATACTTGCTGGTCTAAACCACTCGGGTGTGTTACCCCAAGTTCTTTGTGGTCTTACAACTTCTATATTATCTACAATAAACATATATTTAATAAAATCATTTTTTACTAAATAACTAAATAATTTTTGTTTTTGCTCTTTTGTTAATAAACAATATTGAGTATTATACCAGGCATAAGGTACACTATCATCTTTATTATATGTTTTTGTAAAAAATGCTTTTATATTGCTTGTTATATCCCTCATTATTACTCCTCACTAATATTATTAATTTCTTATTGTAATTCTCTTAGTTGTTTTTGTAATTTTTTCTTTTTATTTTCTTTACCTAATTTTTTGACTAATTGTTTAAATGCAATTATATCACACTCATCAAAATCATCAAATAACTTTAATACTCTTTCAAGTCTCTCACTCTCTATCTTTTTTATTCTTTCCTTTTCTTTTTCCTTTTCCAAATATTCTACATTTTCACAAATTGAACATATTCCATATTCTGCATATGATAGGGGTCTACCGCATTTTCTACAATGTGTTACACCAGACATTGCCATACCCATAATAAATCACTTCCTTAATTTATTTTTATCCCAATATGCACTTCTGAATCCTCTTGCCATATCTATTAAATAAATACCATTATAATCACCATATTCCTCAAAATCAGAACATAACATAAAATCTATACTCCAAATACCTTTCATACTCTCATCAAATTCAAGATAATTTATATTTTCATAAATGTAATCTGTTATATAAGTTAAATGCTCTATAGTGCTATCTTGTTGATGAAACCATTTAAATATAATCTTATCTGTTATATTATGTAAATTTTCATAACAATAATCATAATCCCAATAATCTGTAACATATTCAATTTTCTTCTTATCTATATTATAAAATACTCTTAACTCAGTTCTTAAAGGCATTCCGTTATATATTGTAGGAGTTACTTGTCTGTTATAAGGTATTAATTCTCTAACAACTAATTCTGTATATCCTCCAGTATCATACATAGAAGAAACATAATTTAATTTCCATAAATTTTCAGCTAAATGATCTTTATCTGTTATACAGGTACTAAAATCAAATTTATTTGAAAAACAACCATTTTTAATACTATAAAGTTTTGAATTATTCATTTTATCTAATGTTGGTTTTAATATAAGATTTATCTTATTCCAATTTACATTACTTATATTATCTGTTTCTCTCATAATTTCTGTTTCTTGCCAAGTAAATATTTGATTATTTATAATTTTAGCTGTTTTAAATTTACCAAAATCTTTTATATGAAAATACCAATTTGAAAAATTTTCAGGATAATTTCTATCTTCTTTATAACTATTTTTAGATAATTCTTCAAAATATTCAGGAGTATATTTATCTTGCATATTTTTAATCAATCTCATCATATTTATATCTAAATTGTTTTCCATTTCCATTCTCCTCTTATTTCTGATTCTTTATAATAATACTCCTTATTACATTTAGGACATTTATATATTAACAAAGGCGGATTACTTAATAATTGTTGATTAGTATTTTTTAATGGTTCTTTACAATCATCACATATAGGTATTTTATTTACAAAATATTGTGGAAATAAATATTCTTCTTTTATCATTAATAATTATTATTCCTTTCTATATTTTTATTCTCCCGATATATAGTATTAATCATTGTACTTATTTCTCCTTTATTCTGAAATAAATTTCCTACAATATATTCATTAATAGCTTTTGGTATAATATCAGGTAAAGTATCTAATACTTTTTGAGTAATTTCATCCATTTCTTTTTTAACATTTTCTTGTTCTAATAACTTACTTGTAACACTTTTTGATATTTGTTCTTGAAGACCTTGTATTAATTCTTTACCAAAAGCAGTTAATTCTGTATTAGACCAATAAGAATCTTTTTCATATAAATCCTGAAATTGTTTATTAAGATAACCTTGTATTAATTGTACTTGTTGTTCTTCATTTAAATTTAACAATAAATTATTTAAACCTTTATCTAATTCTTTTAATTGTTCAGCACTAACTTCTAATTCAATTTTCATAAATTTCCTCCATATACTATAATATTATTTATCTTCAGGTTCTCCTGCAATAGCATTATTTAAAGTCGTCCACATTGCAACATAATTATCACTATATGCTTCTAAATTTTCTTGTAACTCTATAACTTGTTCTTGTGTACTATTCAAATCATTTTGTAATGTTTTTATTTTATTATTTGATATACATACATAAACAGTAAATAATAAAGCAAGAATAATATATAAAATTAACATAAAATAAAAATATCTTTTATTATTCAATGTTATCACCTCAATTAATTTAATTTTCTTTTAACAATATCACTCATTGTTTTTCCATCAGCTTGATTACCTAATTCAGATTTTGCAGTTCTCATTACAAGTCCCATATCTTTTTTAGTAGCATTTAATCTAGTTATAATTTCATCTATTCTCTTTTCTAATTCAATTTCATCTAATAGTGGTGGTAAATATTTTGAAATATAACCAATTTCTCTTTTTGTTTGTTCTACTAAATCATCTCTATTACCTTTTTCAAATTGACTTAAATCATTATAACGTTTTTTTCTTTCACTAATTAATAAATTTTCAACTTCAGGATCTGTAAGTGATTTTAATTCATCTTTTTCTTTTTGTAATATTGTAGCTCTTAATAATTGAATTGTATTTTTCTTAACAACATTATTTTCCTTCATAGCTGATTTTAAATCTTTTAACAAATCATCTTTTATCATCTTTTATCAACCTCCTTATATAATAAATAACATGTTATACTTGAGTTTCAATATAATTATCAAAAAAGGTTTCTGCTTTTTTCCAAATATCTTCATCTTGTAAATAAGTTTTCAAAGTACCTTTATATTTATTAGTATTTGAATTATAAAAAGATATTATAGCTTGTTTAATAAAAACAGATTTATTTCTTATAATTAAATCTTTAGTAACTTTATGTTCAACATCATTATTTTTTAAATCTTTAATTAATCTATCATAACTATTTTTATATAAAGCTTCTAACTCTTCAGTTGTATATTCAGGAACAAATTCAGGAAATTGTAATAAAAATAAATTATTTTTATCTTTATTAATTTCAATATTTATAGGATTTAACTTCAAAGATTTACATACTTTCTTTATTTCAGATATACCATCATCTATATTTGTATCTTCTGCTACATAACATTCTAATGAAATACCATCATATTTTTGAAACTTTATAATTTTTTTACATTTATTTTTTAATTCTTTTTGAATTAAATCCAGCATTCTTAATTTTGCATTTTTCATTCTATAAATCCTCCTTATATAATATAACATTTTTAAACATAAAAACAGATAGTTATTTGGTTATAAATAACTATCTGTTTAAATTTTATTTTTATTTTAAATAATCAGGAATATCTGATTGATTTGCTTTATTATTTTTATTATTTAATGCAGCTTTTACTGCTGTAATCTCATCTTTAGATAAACTATCTTCTGATGATTCTTTTACAACTTCAGTAGTTGTAGATTGTTCTGTATTTTGAGATTGTACTGGTGTTGATTGAGATTCTACAACAGGACTTTCTTTTTCAGTAGTTGCTACTTCATTTATTTTATCTTTACCTGTTAATTTTAAATACAAGTTATAAAGACCTGTATATTCTCCTCTTATTTGCTCTCTTCTAACTACTAATTCATTTATAGTTTTTTGAGCATTTTCAATAGCTACTTCATTATTGTTAAACTCTTGAGTACACTTACTCATTTCATTTTCTAATTCTTTAATTACTTTTTCATCAGCCATTATTAACCTACCTCCATTATTTTACAATTTTATTATTATTTTACAAATTTTATAACACTTTCATTAATCTTTGTTGTAATTCACTTATAATTGCTTTTATTTCAGCTCTTGGTATAAAATTTAAACTTTTCATATTCATTAAATTATCTCTTGATGATTCTACATGAACCAAATAAACTAATTTAACAATACTTTTATTTATTTTTAAATCTTCCGCTATAGAATCTAATACTTTTAAAATTTTTTCATTTAAAATTTTTAAATCTTCTTTTTCTTCTACTATATCGGATACATTAGCATCTTCATCAACTAAAATATCAGCTAAACTTAAATCCTCTGTTACTACATTATCCTCTAAGTTAAATAAAGGTTTTGGTTGTTTCTTTTGCGTTTTATCATAATCCATAAAATCTCTATGTATAACAGCATAAGATAAAGTAGAAATTCTATATTTTTCAGGATCATATATCAAACAAGCTTTCCACAATCCTGTCTTAGCAATTTGTAAAGCTTCATCATAATCCCAATATTTTGTTCTATAATAATTTGAAGCTACTTTATGAGCTATATTTATATTATCATTAAACAATTTTTCTATCTTTTTTACTTCTTCAGGACTTTTATTTTTAGCAGATATCTTCTGATAATATTTTTTATTATCACCCATAAGCAAAAGTAACCTCCTTTAAATAATATTCTATATATATTATAACATGTTTAAATTGATTAATAGCTTGTTAATACATCTAAAATATTATTTTTCATTAAAAAATTATGTAATTGCTGTGTTTTATTTTTGCCATATTCTGATTTAAATATATTTAATTTTAATCCTTTACAAATATCAAAAATAGTGATGCGCTGTTTTTTTACAGGTTTAATATCTTCTTTATTTTCAATAGGTTCTAATTTTTTAAAATCAATTTTATCGTTATTTAAAACACGATCTTCCAATAATAGTATACTATCCTTTATTTCATTATCATCACAATTATTTATTAAATTTAAATAATCAGGTTCAAATTCTGAAATATTACAAATTAAATATCCTGTTATAATTATTAAAGATTGTAATTTTCTATCTTTTATTGAATGCACTCTATCTAATAATTCCAACATTTTTAAATTATCTTCATTTCTAGAATCTGAAATATTAAATCTAGCTCTTGCATTATCATTATTTTTTTCATCATAAATATTTATTTCGTCTAAAGAACCATAAAAATATTTTCCTCTTCTTGCTCTTACATCAATAATAGTTTTTATAGCATTAACTAATAAAGCTTTTGTATTAGCATGATTTATTAATAAATTAGATTTTTTTAAAACAATTTCATATAAATAATCATATAAAGCTATTTTTTCTCCAAATTCAATTTGAAGTGAAGGACTCCAAAAAGTATGTACTGTTTTCCAAATCATATTATCTAAAGATTCTTCAGAAAGCCATTCAGGTAATATACCCATATTTGGATTATCATATCTTATTTTTAATTCATCTAGTGTTAATAAATCTTCATATTCACTTAATATCCTGTTTACTTCTTCCTCCTTCATATTATATTTTTCTGCGTACATTTTTGTCTTTTGCTTTTTAGATGTATATTTGCGCATATCACTACCTCCTTTGTATTTATAAATTAGGCTATTCTTTTGTAACAACCTGACCATATATTATATTAAAAAATATAAAAAATCAAGGGTTTAATTTAAAATACAAAAAATTAAGCAAATGCACTTATATCAACAGGTTGAATGACGTTACATAATTTTAAAAAATACAGCAAAGCCTTGATAACAGTGAGTTTAAAAAATTTTGAATTTTTTTTAAATTTTTTTCAAAATTTTTTATAAAAAGCTATATAGATTTTATTTGAAATAATAAGGTAAAAATATATGTTTACATTATTAGATAACTACACAAAGAAAATAATCAAATAGTTTTTCTTTTGCTAATTTACCTGTTTTTATCATTTCATCTAATTTAGCTACTTCATAAGCAGTTTGCAATAGAGAATCAGCATCATAAGGTATTATATAATCTCGAATAGTTTTAATTCTACCCCAATTATACTTATATTCATATGCAATATTACCACCTTGATATTTACCATATTTAACTACTAAATAAGCAATAATATAATCTTGAAATATGCTTTCTAAAGCTATCCAAAATTGTTCTTGAAATTTCTCTTGTACAATATGATACCAAAATGATAAAGCTCTAAAATTACCTTTTAAAATATCATCCATTAAAGCATAACTATGAAATTCAGGATATTCAAATAATAATTGATTTTGAGTAAATAATTCATTATAGGCAGCCTGTTCACTAATATTTTTCTCTTGAGCAAAAGATCTTATTTTATCAGCTTCTAATAAAATTTTATTATAATTATTATGACAATTTTTAGCTAATTCTTCTTTACTAGCAATATCTAATTTTAATTCACTTTCTACAAATTGTTGAGCTATATTATCATTGACTTCAGGAAAATAAGTAACTTTTTCATCAAAATTTTTATATAAACTAGTATTAGTTATATCATCTTCATAATCTAAAATTACACAATCATTTTTATCTATTTTTGTAATAAATTCTTCAATTTTATCTTTTTTTAACCTAGCAAAGTCTAAATCTCCAGGTACTACATATAATGTAGTAGTTTTAAATAGGTTTCCACCACCAAATGAATTACCTAAATTTAGGGCGTTATTTACAATTGTCTTTTTAGAATATTTTTTTGATAAATAATCAATATAATGTTTTCTTAAACCAAAATCTTCTCCGTAGAAAACATAAAATTTATTTATTTTATTTGCTAAAATATCCTCTTTTAAATCTTTTAAATTTTTCATTTCATATTTTCCTTTTTATTAAAATTATATATTTCATAGAATATTTTATATAAAAGCATTTTCCTCTTTAAAGTGTATTCTCTTTCTAAAGATTGTTTGCCTTTAATTATTATTTTTAATATTGTGTTATAAGAATAAAATTTCTGATTTTCAATTTTATACTTTATAACATTTATTAAAAATTCTAAAAACAAAGCGACAGCATCTATTTCCTCATATCTATTTTCAAATCTAGCCATTATTTCTAAAATATCTTCAATTTTCAAATATGTAATTTTATTTACTATTTCAAATGTAAAATTAACTAGACCATTTAAATTTGGATAATCTTTAAAATAATTAATTTTAGCAGGACTATTAATTCCAGCTAATATTAATTTATTTTTTAAATCATCTTCAGGAAAATAAGGTTGCATATAATCAAATAATTCATCTTGGGAATAAGGATTCATTATTATTAATCTAGCTCTACTTTGCAATGTTTTTATTTGAGGTCCTCCAGTAATAACTATATAATTACCTGGAATTGGTTCTTCTGTTACTTTTAACAAAGCATTTTTTGCTTGTAATGAAGCTTCTTGAAAATCTTTAAAATGATATAAAATATTAGTATTAGGCTTCATATTATTTATTAAATCCCTAACAGAATTAACAGAATTATTCATTTTAACGTAATGTAATTTAAATTTTTCACATAAATATAAAGTTAGATAAGATTTACCTGTATGTCTATCACCTTGAATAATTAAAAAATTAGGTAAATTCTTCCATTTATTTATTAATTCTAAATTTTCATGTTGACCTATTATATACATTCTTCTACAATCCAACTTTCTACTAATATTTTTAAATCTTCAGATGAATAATTATTTCTAATGTGCAATAAATTTAAAAATTGATTTCTTAAATTATCTAAGCATTGATTATTTTTTAAAAACTCTATAGTATTATCTGAGATAGTTACAATATTACTATCTTCAGTAATTAAATATTTAATACAATTTTGTAAAAATTCCATATATAATTTAACAAATAAAGAAGTATCAATACCAGTTAAATATAAATCATTAAACATTATTAAAGCTTTTTTAGAATCTTTAAATAAAATTAATCCACATAATTTTAATAAAGTTTCTTCATCTACACCACCACTAGTAACTTTTTGAACATTTTCAATTGTTAATACAGGACTAAAATCTATACATTTTTCTAAAGTAGTTATAGCATCTCTCATTCCACCTTTAGCTAATCTGGCAATATATTGTATAGCAGATTCTTCATAATCAATATATACAGCCCCCTGTGCTTCTGCTATTTGTCTAGCATTATATTCTTCTTCAGATACATTAGAATCATTGAAATAATCTATATTTTCTTTTTCAATTATATACTTTAAACGCTTGACAATACCTTGAGTACTTATTCTTTTAAAATTAAATCTTTGAACACGAGACATTATAGTACCTATAATCTTTTGAGGATCAGTAGTACAAAAAATAAAAATAACATATTCAGGAGGTTCCTCTAATATTTTCAACATAGAGTTCCATCCAGCTGTAGTTATCATATGACATTCATCTAAAATAAATATTTTATATTTACCTTGTAAAGGTCTTGTTCTGCATTCTTCTTGAATATTACGCATAGCATCAACACCATTATTACTAGCACAGTCTATTTCTATAGGCCTACCTTGACCATTATTAATTAGATTTGCTATAATTCTAGCTGAAGTTGTGTTATGTGTAACAATTAAATCATTTGTCATATATGTTGAATCTAAACTATCAACAGCAATACATTGACATTCTTCCTCTCCTACATACTCTATATTTATAATTCTTCTTAAAGGAGCATTTTGTTTATTTTTTATTCTTTTTTTATGTTTAATAGAAGTACAAAATTCAAAATCATTATCAAATTTTATATAATGATTAAAATGATTATGACATTGTATATAATAACCATTATGTTTATATCCAGAAGGCTTTTCAACAATTGTATCAGTGCCTCCTAAAGATCTAACTAAAAAAGCAAAATCTTCTGATAACTTAGGACTAGATGTAGTAAATATAAAATTGTTATGAGAATCAATATAACCATCAGTATCAAATAATCCTTGTAATAGTTTAATTCTATTTTCAAAAGTGGTAAAAAGATATTCTTGTGGTATATGTTTTTCTATTGATCTACATCTAATATCTAAATTATTTATATAATTAATAAATCCTTTAGTTTCTGTCGAACATACTATACTATAATCTTTAATTTCTGATTTATTATCACATAAATGCAAATCATAACCTAGATTATTTAAAATAATTTTTATTTTATTAAAAATATCTTTCTCATAAAGTGAAACTTTAATGTTACTACTAGATCCTAAATCTCCATCACCTAATAATACACCTAATAAATAAGGATCTATAGGTACTGAATTATTCCAGCAATTTATTTTTGGAATAGGTATTCTAAATTTCCATCCACTAGTATTATTTTTCTTTTTAAGACCTCTTTTCATGATTTCTTTAAGAGTTAAATCATCCCATTTAACAGTTGCTTGTTTATTACTATACCAACCAACTCTCCAAATATGATCTAATGAACATAATGTACTAGTTCTATCAGAAAAGGTGACTTTATATACAGGTTGTATTCCTTGTGGATATATACCTATTACTTTACATTCTTTTCCTAATCCATCAATCAAGCTGTCTCCGAATTGAATATCCTTCATTTTTTTATAACCAGTCAAAGTCATAATATCACTATTTAGAGGTAAACACTTTCCAGTACCAGCTCCACCACAAAACAAATAAGCATGCTTTAAATTATTATTTTTTATTTGATTTTCTAATATTGTTTTAATACTATCTTGCTCGCTTACATCTTCAAATGTTTTTGGTCTATATTTATTTGCTAAAGATAATTTCTTATTCACTTTAATAACTCCTTTATTTATCTTTTTATTTCATTTTCAAATTTCAATTCATTAAGATTAAATTTTCTTTCTTTACTATTTTTAGGTAAATTTATTACCATTAAATATTGAGGTAATATTGATTCGAACCATTTATTATTAAAAGCATAAAATATTTCACCTTCAACTTTTATTGTTTTTAAAAAACCATTATAAGCACTTTTTCTACTAGCCATTTTATTAGTCAAATAATCAATTCTAGTACCTGATAACCAATATAATTCATCACAACATTTTACTAAATCATGTCGCAATGTACTTGTAGGATCTTTTGATAAAGGATCTATATAATCTTCAAACCATTTCATAAGTAATTTTGTAACACCATAATCATTATCAAATAAAGTACTATTATAACAAACTTCTTCTAAATCAGTAAAAAATAATTTTACTTTTTCATAATCAGGTTTTATGCCATTACCTAAAACTTGTTTAAATCTAGGACGTAATCTATTATACCATATCTGTATAACAGTTCTACTATTATATAAAACAGGTGCTATAAGAGTTTTAATTTTATAATTTTTTAAACTATCTTGAATTATATTTTTTAAATGTAAAGGTAATTTAATATACTTCTTTCCACCATCAGCAACAGGAATACTTATAATATAAATTCCTGAACTAACAGTTACACTACTCTTTTTTAATTTAATTATTTTTTCTGAATTATTTTCAGCTTCTATAACCGTAGCAGTTCTATCAGGCATAAAATCTACCTCCTTTATAAATTAATTAATATCTTTAAGTAAATCTATAAAGTATTTAAATGTATTTTCATCAATAATATAATATCTATTTTTATTATCTCCAAAATCAAAACATAAAGTATTATATTCTTTATTACAAGCAAATTGCTCTTCTTTTAATTTATCTAACCATTCTTTTTTTATAGAAAAAGATTTTTTAGGTTGCATGCAAGTTTTAGCTTCTATAAGCCATTCTTGACCTATATATAAATCACCTTTCTGAAAAGCAGTAGCTCCTGAATTTGGAGTTCTATTAGCATTTAAAGATTTTGCAATTGCTTTTTCTTGATTAGTACTAGCATCTCTTGTAGATTTATACATCAAAACACCTCTTATTTCTTTTTAAAATCGATTTTAACAATATTTTTTGATTCATCTATATTATTTGTCGTCTTATTCCAAACAATTGTTAAATAAGGCATTATTTGCGTCATATAAGCTCTAAATTTAGTTTCATCTAAATCAATAGTATCTTCATCTGTAATTTCTATATTGACTATTTCCATTCTACCAACATAAGCTATTCCATATTTTTTAACTTCAGGTAAATTTTGAATATGTTGAGCTAAAACACCAGCTAAAATATCATCAATAGCTATTAAATGATCATCATTTTCTAAATTTATTTTTATCATTTCAGCATTAAATACTTCTTCTGGTTTACTTGCTCTATATAATTTATATTTAACTAACATAATTTACTCCTTATTCATCTTTACTTGTATTAACTATTTTATTAGCATCAGCTAATATATCATTATCTATAACTTCTTCTACTTTCTTACCTGCCATTGCATTATCTATTAAAGTTATCCATTCTTGATGTTGCTCTAATTGCTCTTTTAATTTAACTTTTCCTTGTATTTTATCTTGATTTAATATTTCACCAGTTGTAAGATCTATAACATCAAAATAAGCTCCTCTTTGATTAATTACTCCAGTTTGTATACCAACATCTATATAATCATTCATAAAATCAGGTCCTGTTAAATAATTAATTGTATAATAACCAACCCTTCTTGTAGGTTCAAATATTTTTGTTTTCTTTACTACAACATGAACTATATTACCAGCAGGATTTTCTGCATTATTAGTTAATTCTTTTCCACTTGCATCTATAAATTTACCTTTTCTAAATTCAAATCTAGCTGAACAAGCATGTTTAAATGCTTTTCCACCAGGAGTTATTGTACCTCCAAACATACTGTTTAAATCTTCTCTCACTTGATTTATCATTATTAAAGTACATTTATATTTAAGTAAAGGCCCTTTAATTAAATTAACAAATCTAGTTAATGTAGAAGCTATTCCACCATAAGCTTTTTTCTCTAAAGATTCATCATATACTTGCTCTGATACTAAAGTAGCTACAGAATCTAAAACAGCCAAGCCTACCTCACCAGTTTCTATAACTTGTCTTAAAACATCTAAAACTTTTTCAGCTGATTCACCTTGAGGTTGCCAAATCATTACTTTTTCTACATCTACTCCAAATTTTCTAGCCCACACAGCATCAAACGTTCCTTCTTCATCTAAAAAGAAAATTTTCTTTTCTAAAAAATCTGTATTTCCTTTAGCTTGCTCTTCTTCATATTCTTTATGGAATTTTATTTGAGCGTTTTTTATTAAATCAAAAGCAGATGTTGTTTTACCACTACCTTCAGGTCCTGCGAATTCATATATTCTTCCTGTAGCTAATCCTCCAAAAGTCATATAATTTAATCTAGGACTAGTAAATCTAATTTTATCATATTCATCTTGCTTTACACCATAACCAATTGTATTTTCTCCAAATTTTTTACCAATCTCTTTTGCTAACACATCTAATCGAGACATTCAATTTACCTCCAAATATTAATTTTCTTCTAAAAGTTCTACAGTATTTATATTTTTATACATACTAAAGAATGGTATTCTAGCTCCTGTTACTTCTACCTTATATTTTTCACCTATATTCAATTCATTATATAAATCAGTGCTATTAAACTTACCTTTAAAAAACAAATCTTCAATTTTATAGGTTTCTCCTTCTTCTGTAGCTACTAAATATAAATCTGATTCTCCATTTCTTTTTACATATTTATCTTTTACAGTTATTTCTATTGTTTCTCCATTTTGATATTCTATTGTTACACAATAAATTGTAAAACCTATAATTACCAAAACAAACAATAAAATCAATATATTAGTAACTATATGACCATTAATATTTTTTATCATCTTTTTTTACCTCAACTTTATTATAATTAAAATCTATTCCTGTATTTATCAATATCATATTTTTGTTGTCTAGATGCTTGTACTTTTTTTACAGCATTTAAAGTTTCTATTGCTAATTCAAATTTTTGTTTTATAATTTTATAACTACGCTCATAAATTATTTTTTCTAGTTGTTGAGCTCTTGTTTGTAGATCTGCAACTGCATTTTTATCACTAATAGTTCCTCTAGCTGCTCTATATGCTTCTGATTGTGCTTCTTTATATATTTGATTTGCCATATCACTTTGCATACCTACAATTTCTTGTTCTTCCATAGAATCATATAAAACAATAGGAAGTTGAAGAAGAATATCATCTATTTCTAAATCAGTTAATTCATTACTATCATCTTTTAATAACTTTCTTATATTATGAATAATTATTGTAACATCTTCTGTTTTATTTTTTACAATATTTCTGATGATATCTTCTATTTCTACAGTAGATTGAGCTCTTTCTGTAGCACCTAAATCATATTTTGATCTATTTAAGTTACTATCTTCCATTATATTCAACTCCTATTTTTTATCATCTAGCCAACTTTGATAAAGTTTAAACCAATCTTCTAATAACATTGTAGCTTTCCAAGGTTTTCTATTTTTTCTATGAAATACTACAGGAATTCTTTTTTCCTTTTTTGTTTTTAAATCTCTTATACTTTGTTCCATAGCCTTATCAATATTCAACTGTTCTACTCTTTTTACTTCAATATGTATTCCAGGCAAGCCTTCGCAATCGGCTAAAGATTGCTCTAGCTTACCATTTGTTTGTGCTGTTCTATGAACATTTGTAAAACCATATTTTTGACACTCATGAGCAAATTCCAATTCACCATGCGCACCTTTTTTCTTACTATTAATAGTTTTCTTTTTCTTTTTAGAATCCATAAATTACCTCTTATTAACTTATAATACTTAAACCTATTTTTCTTTCTCCAGCTAAAATACCTACTACATCTTTATTATTTTCATCTACCAAGAAACATAAAGTTTCTTCTGTACAATCTTTTAAAGTAGTAATAAATGATTTAGCTTCTAATTTAAAAGGTGCAATATTCTTATCAGAATTTTGTACAGGTAATTTAGAAGCAGCATAACCACCATCAACTTGTACTACAATATATCCAAGTTCTGTAGATATTAATAATGTAGCATCATTCATAGGTATAAATAAAGCAGCTTTTTCTAAATCATTTAATAATTTAGTTCTACTAAATGTTATTTGAGTATCATATTTAATATTTTTTAAATTATTAAGACCTTCTAATGGATAATCTCTAAAATCTTCAAAATCCTTACAATATCCTAATAATGTAACTTCATCACTTTCAATTTTTATATATTGATTATATGGAACACCATCAATCATTTCTTTACCAAATCCAATTTTTGCATTATTACCAAAATTAACTTGAGTAATTATATTAATCAAACTTGGAGCTATATAAAATTGATAATTTTTTAATTCTTGAAGATTATTTTCAATTTCAAATATATATTTATCTGTAGCACAAATATTTTCATTACAATATACTCCTGATAATTGAGTATCTACTGCTTGATTTCCTGAATAAATAACAGCATGAGCTATTGCTTTTTTGAATGCAGCTAAATCAAAATCAAAAGTCTGAATATCATTAAACTTCTCATTTATAGGAAAATGTAATTCTTCTCCAGTACTAATATCATATCTTTCTGCAAATTTATAAATACCATTATCTGCAAATACATTTATAATATGAGCATCTTTATCTAATGATAATTCAATATATTCTCCCATAACTTTTGATATAAAAGCTGTAAATAAAGTATTACTAATTCCAATAGATATATCCTCTGTAAATCTAACAGATGTATCTTTTTGAATTAAAATATCAGCTCCATTACCACAAATAATTTCAAATCCTTCTTCACTAAATTTTAATTGTAATACTTGTGATAAAGGTTGATTTGTATTATTTATACTTATTTTTGAAGCATTAGTTAAAAATTGTTGAATTTTTTCTGTTTTTATTTTCAATGAATTCATTACTATAGGTTCTTTATTTTCTTCTTTATTTTCTATTTTAACTTCTGTTTGAGTAGTAGATTCAGTAACAACTGTATTTTGAGTATTTACAGGATTAACAGTTGTTACTGTATTTATTAAATCAGCTTTAGCTTCATTTATAACTTGTTGCATTGGATTAGGTTGAACAACTGGATTAACTACTGTTGTAGATACACTATCAGCATAAGTTAATCCTTGACTATCAATATTATTAACTTGAACATTTACCGCTTGCGCTGTATTATCTTGATTTTGAATATTATTCAAATTATTTGTATTTTGAATATTATTTAAATTTAAAGTATTATAATTATTCTCCATAATCTTTTACCTCTTTCTATTTATTAATCTCTTTTATATAAATTTTGTATTTTTGTTTCAATTTCTTTTCTAGCTTCTATATTTGATTTTAATTTATCACTCATAAAAGTAACATCTGTAACCCCATCAGCTTTTGCTCCTCTTGCAGATACACAACCATGATTCATAATTAACTGTACATATACTTGATCTGAACCTGTTGCTAATTCTATACATTCAGCTATATCAGAAGCTAGTTTTTCTTGTAATTGTAATCTTTTAGAACACATATGCACTATTCTAGGTATTTTAGATAATCCAATTACTTTATATCCTTCATTTTCAATCATAGTTGGTACATAAGCTACATATGCAGTACCATTATACATAAGAGCTAAATGATGTTCACAATGTGAAAATACATCATTAACTTGCATAACTACAATACTATCACTAGGAACAATAAAACTTTTGTTATACATATCAGCAATTTCTTGATTTGTATATTTTTCTCCTTCTAATAATTCTTGCCAATATCCAGCTACTCTTCTAGGAGTTTCAACTAAGCCTGGTCTATTTACATCTTGTCCCATTGCTTCTAATAACATCTTTGTAGCTTCTTGTACCTTCTCATAATTAAAATTATCTTGCATTTATAATCCTCCTTTCTTACACACCTCTTTGATCTACAGGCCATATAAATTTATGTAATTGTAATTGAACTCTTACAGGAGTATATTCATTGTATAAATCATTATCTTGTAAAAATTCTACAATTTCTTTAGGTTCTATTTCTCCAAATACAGGACTTAAATAAACTATATTATGATATAAACATCTTTTATCATAATCTATTTTAAATATAAGATTTTTTATAATATCTGCAGCTTTTTCTAAATCTTGTCTATTACCGACAACAAATTTATAAACAACATTTTTAAATGAATATTTATCTACATCAAAATTATCAATTAACATTTTATTTTCCATACCTGAACTTAGGCATTTATAATCAACTGTAAACCAAACATTTTCATACTCATCTTTAGGAGTACCATTAAAATTAAAATATTTTTTTATAGATACAGAGCCATTAGTTTCTACATTAACATTAAAACCTTTCTCAGATAAAGCTCTTAATAAATAATCTACATCTAAATGAATTAAAGGCTCTCCTCCTGTTAAAGTTATATTTTTAGTTTTATATTTTTCACACTCTTGTATAATTTCAGTAATACTCAATTCTTTATAAGATTTATCTTCATTTTCTTGTTCATAAGAATATTTAGTATCACAATAATCACAGCGTAAATTACAACCATATAATCTTATAAATGTGGTTAATTCACCAGCCCTTTTTCCTTCTCCATCAATACTATTAAATATTTCAACAACTTTCATTTTAAACTCTCCTAATAATTTTTTAGCATAATCTCTAGGATTAACTTTATATGGAAGTCTTCTAACTCCTGTTAATTCCTGTTTCCAATCTTTTAAAGCAGATAACATTTTATCTCCTTGCTCTACAGTCTTTATTGTTTTTAAATGAACTTCTGCTTCAGGAACATTTAATCTTTTACTAAATTCCTGTAATAATTCAACTTTAGTTAAACCTAAATATTTCATTAAAAAAATTCTATACTTGCCAATCAATACATATAATTGATTTAAATGTTGCTTTTCATTCATCATATTCTTTAATCCTCATCTTCTTCATAAGTTGCTATATTTCCTTCTGATTCTTGTACTGTAACTTTATAACAAGTTACTATTTGTTCACATATCCATTTTGCTATATTTTCTGCAGTTGGATTTATTTCTTTTAATTCAGGAACATTATTAATATACTGATGATCTAATTTATCATGAATCATTTTTTTAATATTAGTAAAATCTTCCACCATACCATTTTCATTCAAATTTTTAGATTTACAATATACAGTTACTATCCAATTATGTCCATGTAAATTTTGACATTTACTTTCATAATTTAAAGTTAAATTATGTGCTCCTGCAATTTCCATTCTTTTTGATACATAATACATATTACATTCCTCCTAGTTTAATATTAATTTTGTAGAATACTCTTCTTTAATTGAAGATAATTCCATTTCAACTATTTTTATATCTTTAGAATATTTATAAACATCATATAAATTATAGGATACTCGATCTTTTAAATATTGAATTAAATTTTCAGCTACTACTTCACCATCTAATTCTATAAATGGAATTGAATATCTTTCCAAAGTTTTAGCAATTTCTTGACAAATAATATTATTTTTATTAAATATAAATTGTCTATCAGGTACTGAATCTTTCAATATTCTTGTCAATTCTTCTTGTGGAATTATCATACCTAAAGGTTCTGTTTGAGGTCCTTCTACTATAACTTTTAATTTATATGTTCTACTATACAAACCATCATATTCAGTATTAAATTTTGGTAATATATGAGCTGTTTCAAATGCTACACTACAACTTGTTTGTAATCTCATTTGACTTTTCTCCTTTCTTTTATAAAATAAATCATGTCCAAATAATTGTATGTATTTTGGTCTTAATATTTTTATTGCTTGTTTACATTGATCTCGATTAAACATTGAAACATGAGTTATCTCTGATGGTAAATTCATTTGAGCAGCTAACCATTTATACATTGTATTTCTAGCCCCTCTTCTATTTGAACTATACAACCAAATTGCATCCAAATATAAATGCACGGTATGTCTATAATGTTTTACATTTTTATAACCAATTTGTTACACCTCCTAAATCATAATACTCTTTATTATTTATAACATGTTTTAGAGGGTGTAACAAATAAATTTATTAGATTAATAAATAGTTTTATCTGCTTTTTCTTTAAATGAATTAAATGCTTTTATAGTTTCATCTCTATCCATAGGAATAGTTTTTAATATTTCACTTGTTGAATTTTCGTCATCCATGTTTTGTATAAATTTATATATCATATCATCTCTAAACCCTATATCAGCTGCATCTTCTTTTGTATTACCATAATACACTGTTTTTATATTAGCCCATATAATTGCTGATAAACACATAGGACATGGATAACAACTTGTATATAACTCACAACCAGTTAAATCATGAGTATTTAAATTTTGACAAGCGTTTCTTATTGCCATTACTTCAGCATGAGCTGTAGGATCATTATTAGCTAAAACATGATTATTTCCAACACCTACAACTAAATCTCCTTTCACTACAACTGCTCCAAAAGGTCCTCCTGCATTTGTTAATAAATTTTGTTTACTTAATTCATCTGCCATTTGCATATATTTATTCATTGTAATGTCCTCCTTTTATTATATTTAAAGCTTCTTTAAATTGATCTATTATATCTTTATCATCTACCTTGTAAAATAAATTATTTATTATTTTTTCTATAGTAGTTAAAGCTTTTTGTATATCTTCATCAGATCTTGTTTCTTCCCATGGAAAATTAATCCAATTATCAGTTTTTTCAAACATCCAATAATCAGGTTCTACTAAATCATTTCGTTTATAATACATAGAAACAATAGTATATCCTTTATCTTTCCATGCTTCTGCTGTTTTCCCTGTATCTACAATATCATCTACAATTAAACATCCTTTTTGAGGTGCTCCTAAAAAAGGTAATCCGTATTTATGTGAAATCATAACTGCAAATAATAAACCACCTCTTGCAGGACCATAAACACCTGTAAATTCATGCTCTTTAATAAAATCCTGTAAAGAATTTATAAAATGATCTACATCCATCCAAGTGACAAATTCTTTTTTTATTGTCATATCTCTTTCATCTCGTTCATTAACATCAAACATTTTTAATTCCTTTCTATTTAATGAGAGTAACTTCACTAAAATCTAAATTATAATTTTTGAATTTTTTAACATCATTTGCTAGTTTACTATCATAACAACCAATTCCTACACCAAAACTAGAATCATATATCTTTATTCTATCTATCTTGTAAATATTATCAGTTATTTGTTTTAAACCTATAACACCTCTAGTAGCACCAAAAGCTCTGATTACCAATCTTTTAAGATGTTTAGTAGAGAATATTTGCATATCATTATAAATATAAGTTTGATATGGATAATTCGTTATAGGTTGTAAAACAATATATTTATCTATAAATTTTGTCAAATCGCAAACCAAATCAGTTTTACTTAAATTTTTATATTTATAAGTAACCTTCATTGTATTTTCCATATTAGCTCTCCTTAATTTTCAATTTTAAATGTTTAACAAATTTTGCAGTTAAAGGTGATACAATAGCTTCTACAAGTGTTTCAATACATGTAGTAAATAAAACTAGTTGACCTATCATTGCCCAAGAATTTTCCACTGTTCCTGGAATATTCAATGGAGCAAAAGCTATTAAATAAAATAAAGCATTATCTATAAGTTGTCCAAATAATGTAGATACTACTGCTCTAACCATAAATCTCTTTGAATCATTTTGATCTTTACTTTTAATTTTCATTAAATACATAATTTGAGTGTTTATAAAATTACCTAATAGAAAAGCTGTAATAGATCCTATAACAATTCTCCATCCAGTACCTAATACTGTTGCATAAGAACTTTGAATAAAATCACTAGTTCCTGGAATTATAATAGCTATCCAACATATCAAATTAAATAAAAGATTAAATATAGCACCACATGTAAATGTTTGTATTGCTCTTTTTTTGCCCCAAATTTCAGTTACAACATCCATACATGCAAATACTAACCATGAGATTAAAGTGCCTCCAGTTGTTATAGCTATCATAGAATTGCCAAAAGTCTTTACAGCTAAAATATTTTGCATTATTGCTCCTGCTATATATCCAGCAGTTATTATTACTAACCAGTTTGATATTTTTATATTTTTTAATTTATTTAACATATTTAATTCCTCCTAGTATTTTTATAGTTGGTCGGATTTACATACAACTATTTATTTAATTTAATTTTTTTACATTATTATCCATATATTCAATTGGATCCTCTACTCTATTTGATTTAAAAGCATTTATTCTATCAATACAAGTACCACAAGTACCACATGCTTTTTCTCCACCTTCATAACAAGACCATGTTAATTCATAAGGAACTCCTATTTCTAAACCTGTTTTTACTACTCCAGCTTTATTCATGTTAATTAAAGGTCTATTAATATGTATTTTTCCATAAGTTCCTATACTAATAGCTTCATCCATAGCTTTTGCAAATTCAGGACTACAATCAGCATAAGCTTCACCAGCAGCATCATCTGCATGTGCTCCATAATAAACTTCTACTTCTTCACCTGGAAATAAACTATCAGCATAAGCAGTTGCTATTGAAAGTAATAATCCATTTCTAAATGGTACATAAGTTGCTACTCTTCCTTCTCCATTTTCTGCTATTTGTTCTGCATAACTTTTATGTTCAATTTCAGATCCACCTTTCATTAAAGTACAAACATCTTTTGCATATTTCATAACATTAGAAATATCTTCTTCTATATGTTTTACTCCATAATATTCTGCTATTTTCTTAGCGCATTGTAATTCTTTATCATGTTTTTGTCCATAATACAATGAAGCTGTAATAACATTTTCTTTACCATACTTCTGTACAGCAAGTCCTACACAAGTTGTTGAATCTACTCCTCCTGAATTTAATACTAATGCTTTACCCATTTTAAATTCCTCCTTATTTTTTATTTATATAAAGCCTATCCTATTTCTTAGAATAGGCTTTTTTTAACATTATAATTTTGATTATTTATACTATTTGCTAAATTATCCCAATATTCTATATTAGATATTAATAATTTAGTTTTTTCATCATTTCTAAAATTATTTTCTTCTTCTAATAATTCATCATCCTTTGATTGTTCTATTGCATCTAATTCTGCTTGTTCCATTGGATTTCTACCTCTTGGTTTAAATATCTTATTATAATCATCAGATCTATAAGAACCAAATTCAGTACACTGAAATCCATGATTAGCATTCATTCCAGGTGTAAAAGAATCACAAGATTCAAATGGATATTTCCTCCACATTTTTTCTGAACTTACTCCAAATCCATGAACTTTTACATTTGGATTACTACTAGTTTTAATTATATTAAAAGCTTCTGTCAAAAAAGCATCTCTTATTTTGGTAGTCTTACCTACTAAACCACCTAAAGCAATATAATCTAATGGTCTTCCTTGTGAATCCCTAAATTCCATGGCTTGTTTTAAATATTCAAAAGGTTCTCCAACATGGAAAGTATATAAAAGTTTTTGTGGATTATTTAATCTATTATACATATATAAAAAGTTATCCCAAGTATCTTGTGCACATTTTGCCTTTTCATCCTTAGACATTGTAGGTAAAGGTATAACATCTATTTGACCAAATAATGTTACATATTTATCCCATTTATTTATCCAATTAATATATTCATCAACATCAATATTAATATTTTTACTCCAAGCAGTAAAAGCTCCTGAATCTATCATAATAGATCCTTTAGTTATACTAAATGCATCTAATATTTTATCATCAGTTAAACTCTTGAAATACCAATAAGAATGCAAACTATTAAACTTCTTATCTCCTAAATTCTTTATATAATATTCTCTAAATTTTCCTGATAAATTACCTGAAAACACATTATAAAATTTCATTTACTTACACTCCTTAATTTAATTCACTTTCATACTTATTAAATATTTCATATGCCTCAGGAGTATCATCTAATGGAATATCTTCACCATACCAAACTTTAAAAGCTTCGACATCACATTTCATAGGTACTCCTATTTTTTCAGCTCCAGCTTGTATCATTAATTGACTCATTAATTGACCACAACGTTTCCTATTAACAAACGGACATTCAGCTATAACTTCATCATGAACTGGAAATAGCATTTTAAATCCTAAATCTTTTAATTCTTGATTTGTTCCTAATAAAATCATAGCACGCTTAGACATGTCTGCAGCACTCGTTAAACCTTTATATTTCTATAAAGCCTGACTATCTTTTCTAACAAGATTGCTAGTACACCTCTTCCAACCGTAACTCATCTTCGGTTGTACTCCTCCACAACAGAGGATAGTCGATACACTTTCTATTTCTAGCTTAGCACGGGATTGGCATATTAATTTCTTAACTTAGCTTTCCCCGTTAGCAACTTATTATATATAATATAACAAGTCACACCCTTGAGTAATGAGGTTCAATGTATAAGGGCAATGCTACTTACCCTGTATAATAGAATTTACTACTTGTCTATTTGCTTCAGCTATATATCCACTATTATTTGTTATATCTACTCCATTTTCTTTTGCTTGATCTATAATTTTTGTTCTTCTATATTGATTTGCTTTTTCTAATTTTTCAGTATAATAATCTTTAATATCTTGACTAACTTCTTCTTGAACTTGACTAGTAGCTGTAAATAATGGGTTAAAATCTACAGGTCTTTTATCATTATATTTAAATTCAAATCTTTCATCTTGAATATGTTTTAAATATCTTCTACGACCCCAAGCAGTTGTTGTATAACCCAATCTTTTTGCTTCTGCTTGTTTTTCTTCTACGAATACTTTTATTAAAGGATAAGCATTAAAGAAGTCATCAATTAATTTTTGTGCTTCATCAACACTCATTCCTAATAATTCAGCAACAGATGCTGTACCTCTTCCATATAATATACCTAATAATACACTTTTAATTTGTGTTCTTCTTTTCTTTCCTTCAGTATTTGTTTTATCTGTTTTATTACCATTTTCATCTAAATAAAATTCCAAACAATTTTCATATGTTGTATGAAAAGCTTCAGCTGCCATCGTACTGTATAAATCTTTTCCTGTAAAATATGCATTTTGCATTGATGTATCTCCACTTAACCAAGCCAAACATCTCATTAATATTCAATAGAGTTCGTTACTCTCTATTCGTTCTCTTATGAACTGCTTATAGTTTCCTATAAGATTAGACTATATCTTTAACCTATTATTTCTAGGTTAGACTTCGCTTCCAATTCACTTGAATTGTACTCTCTTTTGAGATAGTCGTTGCACTTTCTTAATAAATAATTCTATTAAGCTTAGCTCAGGATTACCATATTAATTTCTTAACTTAGGCTTCCCTGAATTCAAAGTCTGTTTATTATATTATTACTAATATAAGGCCCTTTTACTTTAAGGCTCTTGTTGGCTAAAATCAGAACTTAATAATACATTACCAGGACCTGCTCCAAATAATCTTCTTATTTCTTTAGCTTCTCCTTTACTTGGAATTTGCTGTAAATTCATTAACTTGGACTATATCATCATCTACTACTTTATCTAGTCAATAGATGTCACGCGCTTCGAAGATTTCTCTTCTACTCCTTTCGGATAGTCTCTGCACTTTCGTAATTTAGCATGTAATTGATTATGAGCTTGAATTGTCATTAATTGTAAATTATTTATATCATTATTTTTTGGATTTAGATCTATGTGATGCACTACAAATCCATCAGGTATTTCTGTTATACCTAAATATTGGCACATTACATAATGATGATAAAAAATATGTTTACATCCTTTTCGACCAGTATACCAATCAGGTTTAAGTATCATATAATAACCATGACCATCTTCTACAAGGCCTTTATAATTAGGATGATTATTTCCAATTTTTCCATACATCGGATTTCGTTTATTTAATTTTGTTATCGATAATTGTTTTTTATATCTATCATTATAAAAATCTAAACCATATTCTGAAATTAATAAAACCTTAAAATCATTAAATTGATATTGAGGAATATTAAACATCCTTCTAATTTCAACTAGAGTCATTAAAGTTTTGCGATATAAATAAAATATTTCAGCTTTTTGTTCTATTGTTAAATCTTTCACTTTCATAATTATGTACCTCCAAAGGTAGAAATTATTATTACGCTTAGCTCAGGATAACTACTTATATAGCTTCCCCTGAATTCACGTGATTTTCATATAAAATTACTTTTATATGCCCCAATTTACGTTTAGGGTCTGATGAAGAAAATCTCATTTTTACTTATAATTTCTTATAAAATTAGACTATATCTTCAACCTAAAATTTAGGTTGCAAGGCGCTTCAACTTACGTATTAATAGTAAGCTTACTCCATAATCGGATAGTCGTTACACTTTATTATTTAATGCTTATAATTACTAGGATTATATGTTTCACCATACTTAATAAGATTCATTATAGTTGCTACTGCAATTTGATATTTTTGTGCAACTTTCTTATAATTTTTTAATTTTCCATAATCTTGTTTTAAATTTTCAACGAAATCTTGTGTGTATTTTCTCTTACCATACATACCATTTCCTTTTCCAGATACCTTTTGTGATATTTTCATTCTAACATCTGGTCTTTTTGCAGGATTATTATCTCCTTTAAATTTTTTACATGATTGCTTTATTTTATTTTTATGTTGCTCTGACAATTTTCTATTAGTTAGACTTTTTTTTCATTTTTTCAATACTTTTTGGATTGATAATTTTTCCTTTCTGGTGTTCAGATACTATTTTTCTCATTTCTATATTCTCATGAATATTATCTTGAAAATTATAAACATTCTTTGATTCAATACCACCATATTTTTGTATTAATTCTGTTTCTAATAATAATCTAGCCTTTCTATCTAAATTCTCTTTTATTACAATAACATTAAATGATGCTATTCCATATTTATTAAAATCTTCTTGCAAATATTTATTTTTATGTTTACTACCTTCCAAAGCATGTTTATGTTCCCATATTCTTCTTTTAATATCTATTGTCTGACCAACATATATTTTATTATTTTTAATACATTTAATTATATAAACACAACCTAGTATATTATTATTCATTATTCTACCTCTATTAAATAATCTTAGCACGGTATTACCTTATCCTTTTTTAGGACTTAGGTTTCCTTACTCATAAACTATTTCTAGTTCTGAACCGTTAGCTATTAGTTTTTATTACTAATAACACCTGATAATAAATCAGTTCACCTTGTTTATTTTTCTATATATTACTATATAGTCAGGCAATTTTCTTTACCTGTTGCAGCTCCATATTGATTTAAAGATGTATGTATTTTACCTGTAGAAGGTTCTATTCTTTTTGGAAGTGCTACAAGAAAAGCATCTATTAATTTCTCCATTTTTCTATATTCAAGTAAAGCTAATGTTAATGGTGTATTTATTTCCTTTAATTCATTAACTCCAGTACCTTTTCCAGCTTTTGTTTTATATTTTAATATATCATAAAATAAAATACTTAATTGAGCTGGACTAGAAATTAATATAGGATCATCTAATTTTTTATTATAATGTTTTATTCTATACTCTTGTATTTCATTTTCATAAGGTTTTATTTCATCATATACTTTCTTTTTAGCTTCTTCCAATCTAATTGAATATTTTTCATATAATTCTTTTAACATTTTATTATTGATATGTACTCCAGTTCTTTGCATATCTTCTAGAATTGGTAATAAAGGCATTTCTATATTTTCAAATACATATTTTATACCTTGCATATCAGGTTCATTCATTCTTTTATATTGATATTGAAATAACTTATAGGTCATTAAAGCATCTTTTCCAGCATATATTGTAGCTATATCTAAAGGCACATAATCAAAAGTTACTCCTTTGAATAATGTATCAAATCTATTAACACCTTCATCTTCTACAGCAATATATTTATTATATAAATATTTCAAGTTATGTTCTTCATCTTGATCAAATAAATTAGCTGCTAACATTGTATCCCAATAAGGATCAGGAATAGGATATCCAAAAAATGTTCTCAATACTGCAAGATCGAATTTTGCATTATGATAAATCCATTTATAATTTTTTGTTTTAAAAATATTTCCAAATATTTCTTTTATATCATTTATTGCGATTTGATTTAATAATCTAATATTATATAAACTAGATTTATGATTAATTGGAATATATACAGCCTCTTTTCCATTACACAAAGATATTCCTACTAACTGATCAGTTAAAAAATTAAGTCCTGTTGTCTCAGTATCTATACCTATTATATCTTCACTATTATTAAAGAAATTAATTAAATCTTCTTTATTAGTAATACATTTACTAACATCTTTATAATCTTTTAATTTCTCTTCTACTAATTGTTTAGCTGTTAATACTAAGTCATCAATTGTTTGTCCTTTTTTTAATTTAATATTAGGCTGATTAACGGAAGAACTCTTATTTGATTTTGTTGATTTTTTAGGCATTTCAAATAAGGGCATTCTTATTTCCTCCTTTATTAAAACATATCTAATGTTCTTCTAGTTGCAGCAGGCGCTGATTGTTGCATATTTTGACCATTTTGATTATTTGCAGGTTGTGTATCAGGATTATAATCATAATCAGAAGGTCTAATTATATTTATTTCAAATGGATCTTTTATTTCTCCAAATTGATCTTTTGTTTTACCATCATTAATACTTACTGGAATTGGAGTATATGTAGTATCCTTCATATCTTTTCCTGTTCTTTTTAATTTATATACTTGTCCTGAAATTGGTTGATTTGCAGGTATTTCATCAAAATAAGGTTTTAATGTATTTTCTACAAAGCTACCTGATCTCTTCCAATATTGAATTTCACCAGTATCTTCATTATAAATAGGAATAACAATTCTAACTACAGGTCTATTTCCTGATGCACACCATTTACATACATCTATTGGATCTCCTTCTTGTCTAGCACAATCTATTGTTGCATAATTTTGATTTTTAGCAAATTCATGAACAACAAAAGCCTCTACGTCATTATAGTTATTATATAAGAATCTAACATTAGCTGATTCTCCATCTTTTAATGAAAAAAATGAACCTCCTCCCCTTGAATAATTTTTAATTTGATCGTTTGTAATTCTTGCCATTTTACATTCTCCTTTCTGGCCTGGGAGCCTATCCCCTAATTTATAATTTTTATAGGCTATATATTATAACATCTAAATGATGATTATAATCTAACATTATCTTTATAATAAAATAATAACCATTCTTTAAAAGTTACTGCAGCTACTTGACTAAATTCTTCTTTAGATAAATCATTAACATCCTTACCTTCAGGAATTAAAGCCACATATGTTTTTATTTTATTTTCTTGTAAAAATTTTCCTAATTTAAAAATACCATGTCTTCCTGCATCATCGGGATCTAAAGCTAATACAAAACCTTTACAATTTAAATTTGATAATTCTTTATATTGCTTTTCTGTACCTGTACCTAAAAGAGCTACACCTTGTTTACCAAATTCTCTTAATGACCATAAGTTAAAAGGCCCTTCTACTACATATACATAATTTGAAAATTGATTTAATTCATAAACACCATATAAAGGTTTTATAAAATTTGGAGGATATCTATACATTTTCTTATCTATACTTCTTCTACCAATACCTAGACATTCTCTATTTATATTTCTAATAGGAAAAGTTATTTGATTATTTTGAGCATCAAAACCAATATCGTATATATCAGCTGTTTCTTCTGAAATATTTCTAGATGCTAAATATGGATGATAGTATCTATATGTTCTTAAAACTCTTTCAGGTATAATATTTCTATTAGGTATTTTGAATAAAGGTTCCTTCTTTCTATACTCGAATTGAGATTGAACTATTAAAGTTTTTAAATTAAATAAAGATTCTACTTCATCTTCATCATATAAAGGACCTAATAAATCTTTTATAACTATATCTAAAGGTTTGCTTTCATCACAAGTAAAACAATGAAACATTCCAATTGTTGTTCTATTTGAAGGAGTTATTCTTATAGTAGCACTAGGTTTTCTTTCTTGTCCTCCTTTATGATAAGGACAAGTAACTTGTAAATTATCAGGAGTTTTCCTAATATCTTTAAAATAATAAATACCTGTTTTCATTTTTAAATAGTTCCTAATATCTATAAGCAATTTTTCATCAATCATTAAAAGGTCATACCTCCTCCTCCAAATATTTGTCTAGCTTTTGCCTTTTTAATAGAAGAAATTTCACTCCTTACTTCTCTAATAGGTTTGTATTTATTAATACCATAATCAACTTCATATTTTTGTACAAGATCACTACTGCCATATCTATTTTTAATAATTTTTAACGTTAATATTCCATTCTCATTTCTCATTGATATAACTCTTGTTGCATTTTGAGCTACAGCATCAGATTCAGCAATATTTTCTAGTTCAGGAGCATTTTGAGCATTTATACCCTGTCTATTACTTTGAACTAATAAAATTACAGGTAAATCATATTTTATACTTAATGAGTATAAATCATCACTAATATTACCATATTGAAAACGAATAGGATTACCAGGTCGATAATTTTTATCTTCAACTAAAGATAATTGATCCACAACTAACATTGTTAATTTATCTCTTATAATCATTTCTTCTATATCATCTACATTCGCTCTTCTACGTAATTCCTTTTGAGTTAATACTCTAATAAATAAATTATGGTCTTTTACAAATTGTAATGCTTGTTCTTGACTATCAGTATAATTTTGTTTAGCACAACATAATATTCTTTCTTGTAATTGTTGTGTACTCATTTCTCCAGAATAAATACCTACACGTTCTCCTTTTATAGCAGCTGACATTGCAAATTTTAATCCCATCCAAGATTTTCCTTGACCTGTTCTACCTACTACTATTACTAATTCTTCTCCGCGTTTCCAACCTACAAGTTTTTCATCTAATTCTTTAAATCCAGTACTAATAACATCAGATGGATCTATTTTAGCTACTTGTTCGATATCTTTAAATAAATCAACTGATTTATTATGATGCCCCAAAAGTTTTAAATCATTATAAATATCTCCAATTTTTTCTACATATTGAACTGGATCAGTCTCCATTAAATCACTATATTCATTCAGCAAAGATACTTCATATTGTACTTTACTTTTCATATAATCTTTTTTTAAAGCCTCACATAAAGCATTTAAATCACTTATTTCTGTATATTGTCTCATAGATTCATCATCTATTTGAAATTCATAACCAATTACAGCTAACTCTGGATATTTAGAATCTGTTACATAACTTTCAATATAATCATATAATTTATGATTAGCATATGTAAAATATTCTTTATTAATATTATTTAATATAAGAACTTCCCAATTATGATCTCTAACAATACCTAATAGTAAGGCTCTTTCAAGTGCGTTTCTATCTAACATTCTAAATTCATCCCTTTCTTAGGTACTTCAAAATTAGTTCTAGAGCAATCACATCCAAAATCTACGTCCATCATATCAAAAATATCAGCTCCTATGACTTGACTTAAATTAGATGTTCCTCCTGCAATCATATATATATTACAACAGTTATTACGTTTTCTAATTGAAAGAATATCATATATTTTATGTTTATCATAAGTACTCTCTAATTTAGAAAATTTATCCCAAATAACCATTGAAGCAGTTTCTATACTATTTAATAAAGTATTTAAACTATGAGCAGTATTTTGACTTAATTGATTAACATTCATTAATCTTTTATAATCTTCAACAAGCAAATTTGTATCAATATAAACAATATTTTCTAATATATCATTATTTAAATGTATTTGTTTAAAATATTCATTAATAATTACATATGCAATATATCCTGTATTTTTATAACCATTAAAATTTAATAATATATTATATCTATCACTTACAACAGTACTTATATTTTTCATAATATTTTCTAATTTACCTGTTATATTTACTCTATATTCATTTCTATAACCTACAGGAATATCACTAAAATCTATATAATCATTATATGATTTTTCTACTGATTTTATATATTCTTCTGGTTTATTCTTTAACTCTGGTAATAATTCTAATACTGTCATTAAATCATCAATCCTTTAAAATAATCTTGAACTTCTGTTTTATTTAGCTTCTTTCTAGGTTTATCAACTTCTTCTCCTTCTTTAAACATAGATCTATCTAAATAAATTAAATCAGCATCATCATAATATATATTTCTAGTAGCACCATAATGTATAGCTCTTTTAATTTGATATAATATCTCATTTTCATTTAATTCTATATCAGAATATTGAATATCTTGTATATGTTTCATACAAACTTTTTCTAATAAATCTTGCGTCATATCTTCTAATATTTTTTGAGTAAAACGTCCTCTATTTCTACTTTTAAAACGATAATCAACATATTTCCAAAGTCCTATTTTTATATTTTCTGTTAATAAAGAATTTGTTTTTACATAAAAATAACATTGTTTAATATCATCTTGTTTTGATACTATCTTTTTTCTTGTTATTTGATTTAATGAAAAAGCCATAATCTGATTCCTCCTATATAATTAATAACATGTTTTTGTATAAAAATAATTGCTAAAATAAGCATTTATAATAACTATATTTTAGCAATTATTTTAGTCTTTATATTAAATTTATTCTTCTTCTACAACTTCTTCTTTTATAGCTTCTACTTCTTTTTTATCATTATGTTTACTACTTAAATCAAATACTATACTACTTAAAACATCAACAGTTATTTTAGCACCTTCATAATTTAAATATTCTTTTGATAATACACTTAATACATCTAATAAAGTCAATTCATTATATCTAAACATTTTCTTTAATTCTGTTAAATTTAAAATATCATAAGCTGTTTCAGATGTTTTAAATTTAAATGTATTGAAAAATTGTTGAATTTTTTCATTACTTGCCTCATCTTCAATTGCACTAATAGAAGCTAGATCATCATCAGTTTTTAATTCTAATTTATAACCAACTTTTTTTAATAAAGATATTAATTCTCTAGCTGATATTTCAACAGGATTTTGAACAAAATGTTGATAATTATTATATAAAGAATCTGCTTGTTCATTAGCATATTCTAAAGCATCATCAAAATTAAAATTATTTATCAAAGTTGATAATTTATCTGTCTCATAATAAGTACCTATCGTTGGAATAAGAGTAAATGTTTTATAAACTAATATTCCAGTATATACCATATATGTAGATTTATTAATATTGTACTCTATAATAATTACAGGAGCATAATCTACAGCAGGTAATTCAATATCTTTATCATAACATATAAGTTTTACTATATTTTTACCTTCACTATAAAATTTTCTTGTTTTTGTTATTGTAGTTACATTTAAAATATATTTTTCTAAATTTTGTTTAAATTCATTATATCTTTCATCTGTTTGTAAATCTACAATATCTACTAATTCATTTGCAGAATTTGATAAATATACCACAGTTGATTTATCAAAAGTAAATGCTTCTTTTTCATTTGGATTTTCAGCAGCTACCTTTAATCTGTAATCTTTTAATTGTTTCCAAATCTCAGGAGCTTTTTTATATACATCTTTCATAGTACTTGCTTTTACATCTAATTCACTATGTAAAAAATTTTCAGCTCCTTTTAAAATTTCATATGTTTTTATGTCATTATCACCTGTATCAATATCCAAAAATTTTGGTGTTTTCCAATCAATAAATTTAGGTTTTACTATAACTGGTGTAATTGAATCAAACATTTTTAATTCCTTCCTTTCTTATATGTATTATAAAATTCAATAAAATCTTCTTTAGCACATTTTTTACAATAGAATTTATCATCTAATAGAAAACCTCTATCAAAATATTCTTTACATTTAGTACATGCTTTATAACCATCATAAGAAATTTGTTCTATTGTAGTATCTGCTGTATGAATATTTATTGAGTTATTATTTAACTTTTTTATATCTTGATCTAATTTTTTATTTAATTTTTCTACATTAGAAGTAATATCTTTTAATATATTAGACGAGATTGAATCAGCATTATGTACAGCCTTTTCCTCTTTTATTTCATTTTCAGAAATAGGAGCTTCTTCGATAGAATTTTTATTTAAATAAGGACAAGGATATTTATCAATACCATATTCTTTAGATAATTGTCCTTGACATTCTTCACAAAACGATTTCAAGTAACTTTTTCTAGTTCTAATTACCAATTTACAATCACTATAAACTTGTCTTGAAAATTTTGAACCTTCTTCTAAATTAGATACTATTTTTCGTTTAAATTGATTTTTTATAAGATTATTAACTGGATTAAATTTCTCTTCAACTGAATCATTTGTATCTTTTACAAATTTTATCTGAAAAGTTTGAGTTTCTTTATCATAAGATAAATCAAATATATCTCCACCTTTATATCCTAATTCTTTTATTAAAGCTCTCGGTATTGTAATTTGATTTCTGTTTGTTAAATATACCTTCATATAAACTCCTTAAACATAAAAAAATATAGAAGATGTAAAAATCTTCTATATATTATAACATGTTATTCTTACTTAATTTAAGTTAATTTTGATAAAAATTCATTTTCTGTTATTATAGGTATATTATATTTTTGAGCTTCTTTATTTTTAGTAGATCCTGAATTTGGATTATTTGTTATTAAATACTCACATTTTGATAAAGTACTTGTTAATTCATATCCAAATTGAGCTATATATTTTTCAAAGTCTTTTCGCTTCATAGACTGTAATGAACCTGTTATAGCTACATATTTTGTTTGTAAAGTAGAAACTTGTTCAAATTTTATACGAACAAAAGGACCATTTAAAATCCATTTAGCATTTTGTAATTTATTTATGTTTTGAAATATAGCTTCTGTTGTAGCCTCTTTAACTATATTAAATATATCACATCTAAGATTTCTATAATCATCAGCTGTATAAGCAGAAGTACATAAAACATAACTAAATAGTTTTTTACATATACCAGGATACTTACTTAATTCTTTACAAGTTTTATCACCTAATCTTGGAATATTTAATGCCATCAACAACTTATATAAACTAACTTCATCTTCATACAATTTTTTAAAAAATTCTTTTATTTTTAAATCAGTTATACTTAATTGTCTTGAATTTAAATCAGTTTCAACATAACCTCTTCTTAAATATAAAGACTCAATACTATTTATACCATACATATCTAAATATTGTTTCATTATTGTCCATTGTAATCCATCTGTTTCTCCCATTACTTCACACCATTGCTCTAAATCACTTAATTTAACATTAGGGCAATTTTTATTATTACAAACTAAATCTACACCATTCCATCTTAAAGCTTCATTACAAACAGGACAAGTTGTTGGTAAATCACTTTCAACTGGGGATATTACTTCTACAATTTTAGGTATTACTTCACCACTTCTCTGTATTTTTATCTCAGCTCCAATACCTATACCTAAATCTTGTATCATTTTAGCATTATTCCCAGTTGCTCTTTCTATTCTTGCTCCTGATAATTCTACAGGTTCAATTTCTACAACAGGTACATATCTTTGTAAACGACTTAAAGTCCATTTAATATCTCTAACTATTGTATTAACAGTTTCAGCTACAAATTTATAAGCAACTTCTGTATATAATATTCCATTATTATTTGTATATTGAATATTATCTAAAGTTAATACTAAGCCATCTAAATTATATCCATTTTGCTTAAATAAATTAAATATATTAACAGCTATATTACTATCCCAATCTTGAGTTATATATATACATAATTCAGGAATATGATGTTTAAAATTTTGAGATAACCATTCTAATACTTGATGTCTATTTCTTAATTTATTAAATTCATCTCCAACTACTTTATAAACAACCATATCAATATATTGTATATCCTCTTCTATTTCATCTCTATTGATTATTCCTGCAGCAAAATTTCTAGGTGCTATCATATCAGAATCATTGTATTTTTGTTTTAATAATTCCCAATTAGAATTAGAAATAATTAATTCTCCTCTAACACCTCCAGTAAAACTTTTATCTTGTATTTCATTTCCTAAAATTTTAATTAATTTATTTGTAATATCTTTACCATATTCTCCATTACCTCTAGTTATTCCTTTTATTAATTTACCATTTTTATAATAAGCAACAGCTGATAAACCATCTAATTTAGGAGAAACATAAATCATTTGATTTACTTTAAACATATCAGGAATTTCTTTATATGTTTTACATTTATCAAGACTTCCTATATGAGTATATTTATGTTTAATTTTATTACCTTGTACTTCAAATCCCCAACCAGTTGTTAATATTGGTGAATCTGGTTTTATTTTTCTTAAGGTATCTACTAAACTATCAAAAGTTTCATCAGGTATTAAACTATTACCTTGATAATAATTTTCTGCATAATATTTAATTTTTTCTTCTAACTCTTTCACTTCCATATAATAACTAACCCTTTCTTAAAATTCTATCAACAATCTCTTTATCAGTTATAACATGATTTTCTCTTAATTTATATAAATCAGTTTTATTATCTAACAAATTTTTTATATATTTATCTAAATAATAATAGTATTTATGTCTTAATTCTTTATAAGGTGAACCATGCGTAACATTTATATTATGATATTTACAAAAATCCTTACAGCGAATAATAACCTCTGGTTTAAATTCATAAGCTTTATCATATTTATTTTTATTTAATTCTACACTTGTAACAATCATTATTAATTCTTGAATATCTTTATCTTGCATAATATAACCTCCTATATTAATAGTAACATGTTAACTATATAGAAGATTATAAAAATATTTAACTTTTATTATACTTATTAAAATCTTGTACTATTTCTATCAAATCTGCTAATTCTTGTACTACACTTTCCAATCCTTCAGAATGTCCTTCATCCCAAGCTTTATTTAATAAATAATTGGATGCTTTTTCTGTAAATTCAAATCCAACCATTAATACTCCTAATAAATCTTTAAAAAACAAATCTCTTAAATCTTTACCTTCTTGAACAAAAGCATCTAATTCTTGTTTATATTTTTGTTTATTCATTTCTACTTGTTCTCTATTCCATTTAACAGATTTATTTTCATCTGTAACATAAGTATCTTTCATTTTTTCTACATCTTTTTTAGGATATTTTAATTTATGATTATAAGCTCCATTTTTAATTTTTTCTCTTACACCTGTAATACCAATACTAATCATTTTTATCTCCTCCTTTATACAATTTTCCTAATATTTCTTCAATATGATTAGCTAGATCATTTTCTTGTATACCTATTTTCACATTATCACCAAAGACTTTATAGCTTTTAGCAAATTTAATTTTAGCTTGTTTTGAAGCTTCTTGTAAATTCTGAGCTCTTATAGTATAATTAGTTTTATATAAATCAGATTTTGCAGTTAATTTATATATCTTTAAATCCATTCAAATCTCCCCTTTATACCAACCTTAATAAATTATTATAGAACTTAAATTTATCATTTAACACTGATTCTAAATAAGAAATTAATTGTTTATCAGTCCCAGTTATTAAACATGTATGCCCTCCATAATCATTTCCTATTTGCACAATACTATTAGTTACAGCATCAGTATATCTTTCAACACTACCTATTTGTCTATTTCTTAGTCCAAATTTATCATTAACTCTTTTACACAATTTATCTACTTCATTCATAATTACAAATCCTCCAAATATTTTATTAAATGATCAGCTCCTATACCATCTTGTAAATCAGCAACTATATCATCTTGACAATCTATATTATGTTTATCTAAATATTCATACAATTCTCTCCAATATATCCTTAGGACAGATTCTTTATTTTCTATATCTTTTATTAATTTAATAATATGTTTTGGTACTTTCATTTATATTTAATACCTCCTTTAATAAGTTACATATTTATGTTGTTGTAAAATATAAAATACAACTTCACCATTACCATTTAAAATATCTTTATCATATATAGCATCTACAAAATCTATTTGTAAATCATTATATATAGATTTTTCTGAATAATTAGTAATAGAAGAAATATTATCATAAATATAAGCAGCTAATCCTTGTCTTATATATTGTTTAAATATAGTATAATCATTTTTATCCATTTCATTTTGCTTATAAAAAGCTTTTTGCATTTTATTTTCCATATCTATGTGTAAAGAAACCCATTTTTGTGTATCATTTTTATATACTTTATTAATATAGTAATAATAATTATCGAATGCAAATCTTTTAAAATAACTTTCTATAAATTGTGTAAAATCATTATCATTTAATGTAACTTTAATAATCATAACTATACATCTCCTTTCTCATATGATTCACTTCTGATTAATTGAGGTCTACTATTTTTATCATCAATAATATTATATTCATTAATTCTAATCCAACCATTATTTTGATAGGTTGATACTTTAAAACCTTGATTACTTAAACCTAATATAATAGTTTCTTTATTTACATTTATACCACTAAATAATTCTAAATCAGATTCTTGAATACTTTGAATAAATTTAATTACACTTTCATCACGATCAAAATTTATATTATTAAATCTATGCTTTAAATCTTCCATTTATATTCTCCTTTATATTCTAAATATTATTTCAGTATCATTTTCTTCTATATTCACAGGAACTCCTTTTAAAATTCCTAGATAATCTCCACTAAGAGTTTCAGTTAAATAATATTTACAATCCTTCCAATAAGATTTTTCTTTACTAATAACTAATTTCTTATTATCAAATAATTGCTGTTCTAATTCATTTAATTTATCTTCTAATAAAATTTGTACAACATCATTTAATGAATTTTTTAATCCATTCATTGATGCATTATAAACATCTGCAACATTTTCTTTATTATATTTAATAATTACATTTGTATCAGTTTCTTTAATATCTAATTTTATACCATTAAATAATCCATTATAATCTTCTGGTTTTAAAGTATTACTAAACCAAGATTTTGCAGTAGGTGTCAACCAATTAGATTTATTTAATTCTAAAACACCTTTCTCATATAATTCTTGTTCTAATTCATCTAATCTACTCATAACACTCATTTTTATCTCTCCTTCATATTTTATAATTTATTTTCATTATTATATACTATCCAATAATTACCTACACATTTATAACTACAATTCCAAGTATCATATAATTTTTTATCCTTAACAACAGTTAAATGTTTTGCAATACTTATAATATATGTAAAATTCTTATGAGCTATTTCATTTATAAATTCCTCTAAGGTATATCTTTTATTATTTAACTTTTTAGGCATTTTCTCTTTTGTATAACCTAGCTGTTTTAAATAAGCTTGCCATACTTTATTATCATTTGGCATTAATGCTTTTTTACATCCTAATTTAGTTAAGTCATTATATACATCCTCCCAAGATTTATTTGTTGCAAAAGATATAGCTCTTATTACACAATCATTAGTTTTATTTTGTTTAGGATTATTATTAAATTTAACAAATTGCATAAATATATCCTCCTTCCTATATATTAATTATACTATATTTTTTAAAAAATGTAACGGGTTTTTATAAAAGTTGTCAAAAAAATAAGAAGTTATTTTTAATAACTTCTTAAAAATATACAAAATTGAACTAATTAATAAATTGATATATTTCTTTTATTACTAGAGCATCATATAATGAATTGTGTTTTTCTCCAGGTATATTAATACCATAATCCCATAAAAAATCTTCTCTACTTTTATCAAAAGCCTCTTTATTTGATATATCTAAAAATCTAGCAATATCCTGATTTATATCATAACAAGCTGGATTAATATTTTTAGGTAAATCAAAAGCAGATCCAAATAAATCAATTAATAATACAAAATCATAATGACACACATCAGATACAAATTGTATTTCTTCACCTTTAAAAAGATCTAACCATAATTTTAACTCTTCTGTTATTTCATTTTTATTACCATAAACATAAGCATTATACTCGGTTTTTCTTAATTCTTTTATTCTTTCTTCACCATATAAATTATTTATAACATTTTCTTGAATCCAATCATCACATTGTGTTTTATCGTAATCATCAAATTCAGCATAAAAAGTATCTCCATTTTCAGTTACTAATCCCATACTTATTAAAGTTGTATCTTTATGTAATCCAGTAAATTCAGTATCAAAATAAATATTCATATAAATATATTCCTTTCATTTAAAAACTTGTTAAAATTGATTTTAAGCTCAAATAAATGCATTATTTTTGCAAATCTTGTAACTTTTTAACAAAATCTTTATATTCTTTCTCAGACATAACTATATCCATATATAAATAATCTTTACCAATTAAATTATACCAAGCTCTTTTTAATCTTCTTTTTAAAACTCCAAATATTCCTAATTGTTCTTCATCAAATTTACTTGAGTGTAAAGATAAATAATATTCAGTTAAAGTATTTGGTATATCTGTATCTACATATTTAGTTACATGTAATTCAGATCCACAACCACAATTACAAGTATTTATAATCATTCTAGTTTCCATTTTATTATTTTCATCAACACTTTTTCCACTAAATATCATATATAAAACCCCTTATAATAAAAATAACTTGCTTTACTTTATTATATAGAGTGGGGATATAAACTATTCAATAAAGTAATAGCAAGTAGTTGGTAGCGCTACCCAGAATTGAACTGAGCACCCCAGGATGAAAACCTGGTGACTTCACCGACTGTCTCTAGCGCCATATATAGCATAGTTATTTGCTGTTCAAGGTACATCAAAAACACTTCTACGAAAAAATGAAACCTTCCAAATAATTGAATAATATTATATTCATTTGTTAGGTTTATGTATTATCCTAACTGCAATAAGTGAATAGGCCTTTACACTTATCACGCTATGAGTTTTTATTAAACGTAGCCATAACATATATTTCAAAGAATATATGTGGTAGAGAGACACACTACTACCCTACCAGATTACCAAACGTATACCACTTCTAATAAAATTCATTAATTGAAATATTAGAAATATGTTGCCTTAATATACATTATCTGATAACCCTAACTTGCAACAACATGTGTCTGACGTCCAATTTACAGTTTTTAAAGCCTCACATAGATCTACTGTATAAACTATGACTATTGACTTATAAGGAAATGACGTTAATTTCCCTTATTGGCTGGAATAACAGGGCTCGAACCTGTGACTTACAGATTAACAGTCTGCCGTTCTACCAACTGAACTATATTCCAATATATTAAAGCCTCTATTATTTATTTTTTAGCGAAGTCGAGAAGGCATTCGACTTTTACAATAGGATACTTTGCCCGGAATTACAGTAATAAGTATCAAATCCTGCTCCGACGTCTAGATGCTATTGTCACCTAGTTGGTGGGCCATATTAGAATCGAACTAATTGTCTTATATAAAAGGTTTGTTATTCTCAACTACTTGTACTTTGTAGTATATACATTGCCTAACTTCTATTTGCTTTTACCAATAAGCTACTGACCCAAATTAAGTGCTTGTCTTTCCAAGCTGTCATTGGTCTATTTAGAGTACTTCTTGTGTTTTCCCCAACATTCCATCAAAGTTCCCGTGTACAATCTGAGCTATTGTCATTACTCCTCCAATTTCCAATAGGGTACCTGCAGTGAGGAGCGGTACGAACTGGTTGCGGACGTAGGATTCGAACCTCGTCTTTGGGTTATGGGCCCAATGTGCTGCCTTTGCACCACCTCCGCTATATAAATGCTTCTAGTAAAAAACTATCTACTAGAAACAAACCTAATATTCGTTAAATAATAATGACTATTCAAAATTATATAACAAATTATAAAAATAATCTTACTTATATTAAAGTAAGTGGAGCTAGAGGTGAGATTCGAACTCACGAAGACATAGTCGACGCATTACAAGTGCGTTCCGTTTGACCACTTCGGTACTCCAGCATTTTATTTAATAATAATCTTTATAACAAGGTAATTCTTTTAATATTTTTATATCTCGTAATAAAATTTCATTATCACATCCTCTAACAAGCATTTCCCTTCCTGTTACAAGATAAACTTTTTTATCACTGAAAAGCATATCAAAATAATCACTTAATGTATTTTCATTAAAATTTTTAGGTAGTATTGGATAATATTTATATTCACATTCAACACATTCCCAAACGGATACTCCTGCTTGTTCTCCTAAAATTTCATCTCCTCTATATATTTTACTTCTTTCATTTTGAGGAATTTCTCCAAATCTTATATATACTTTTATAGTTGCCATATTAATTACCCATTATAAATTTATATTATATTTGGTGAAGGGCTGAGGGTATAATAGCACAATAACCTCACTTATTATACGGTCATTTATATATAGAAATACTTTGTGTCCGGACACTCCATATACTATTATATAAATCAAGCTACTACCCAACACATAATTATTTAATATATTTTATTATATTGATTTTAAATTGCAATCTAGAAGTTTTATATGGAAAAAACTTAAACACTAGATATTATAAAAACCGATTCATCTTGAATTCTAGTCGCCTTCGCTTTAACTGCAAAATCAGGTACAAAGGGCCCTTGAGCTCTCTTTTGGTTGCAGTTCCAAGGTCAGCTCTACTATCAACCTACTATTCCCACATAGTTGCGAATTGTTCTATTAAGCATCCAAACAATTAAAAATACTCTACTTAATTGATTAGATTCAACTCTCACAAAAGTGAGATGGGATAGGAGTTTAAACAAAAACCCTGATATTATATAATTAATAACTCCTACAAAAAATAATTATATAATTGTTTCTTAAAATGTACTACGAGGTACTTATTTATTATAACATCTTTAAAAAGGTAAACCATCTTTATGTGGAGCAAAAACTTTAATCTTTTTTGTTATTCCTTTATCTAAATAACTTAACTCAATTATTTTTTGATTATCTACAATACTATCTTCAGGTGCTATTTCATATTCTATATTATCTAATTTTATTATTTTTGGCTTATTAAGTTCTTTTAAACATTCTGTAATATTTTTACCTAATAATTTTTCTTTAAATCTATTTTGTAAATTAGGACTTTCTGTTGTATATGTAGATAACATATCAGCATAATGTAATATTAAACTTTGAGGACATTTACTGAATCTATGTGAAATATCATTTAAATATTGATTATCTCTAAAGGCTCCCATATGATTTCTGATCATCATACATTCTATATGATTTAATTTTAATCCTTGCATTAGTAATAATATTACTGATTTTTCACCATGGCCATAAGGCATTAAATCATTAACTGTATAATAAGGAACTTTGATCCATTGTCCTTCTTCATTTTTTGTATTTCTATAAGAAGTCTCATATGTTTGTACTTTACATACATCATGTAATAAAGCAGTTAATATAATACTATCTTCAGATAAATCAAAAAATTTAATTAAATTATCAAAATCATACATATGATAATAAACATTTAATGAATGTTTTAATAATCCACCTTTTTCACTACTATGATATTGAGTGCTTGCAGGTGCAAATTTAAAATCAGTTTCATCTAACCATTTAATAACATTTTCAATTCCTTCTCTATTTGTACTTTTCAATAAATCTTTGAATTGTTCCCATTTTTCAAAAATTTCTTTATCTTCCATATAACTATTTCCTCCAAATAAAAATCTATACATATTATATTATAGAATTTAAAAAATGTAACGGTTTTTATTAAATTTTTTAAATTTTATATACTAACCATAAATCATTATCAAAAAAACGATAAAATTCTTTATTATTTTTAGTTAAAATTAATCCTTCTGCTTTTAATTTATTATAAGAAGTTTCAGACATATAATACACTTTCTTATAAGAAAGCTCACTTGCAATCTGTATTAAATTACTAAAATCTAAATTAAATTTCATATTTTCTTTTTTAAACAATTCTATTGTTATTTTATTACCAGCTCTATCATAATAATTATTATTAGCTTGTAATAAAAAGCCATTTAGTATAAAATCATTTAATTCTGTTTTAGTACAAAAAATATGATTATCTTTATTTAATTCATTAAATAAACATTGAGTGTCATAACTATTCATTTAATTTACTCCTCTTTATTAAACCAAAACTTCTTATAAATTTTTATAATATTTGAATCTGTTTGACTGCAAAACCAAATAGCAAAATCATCATAAGACAGACTATTTATATCTACTTTAGTATTACCACAATCACATTCATTTTTTATATATATTTTATCATCTTCAAAAATACAAGTTAAAGGTTTTCCACATAAAAAACAATAATTAAAATTCCAAGATTTAATATTTCGTTCTTTTACAATATTTCTAAAGGTATCTCCTTTATATTTTTGAAATTTAATATTTTGTTGTATAATTTCATTTCTATCAAGTTGCTTTAAAATATAATTATTTTTATCAATACCTCTTTTTATATCATCTAAATGTAATGTATAAACTTCTCCAGATTTAAATACTAATTGAACTTCATATAAATTCACAATTAATTTATCTAATTTATCATAATGATGAAATTTATTACTTTTATTAGAAATTTGATAAGGTACATCTTTAAAAACTTGTATACATTGATTTTCATAATTAAAAAATAATATACAATCTTCTTGATAGCATTCTATATAATCAGGTCTTTCCTTTTTCCAATCTTTTCTAACTAAAATTTTTATAGCATCTTTCATAAAAATATTTCTATATATTTTATAAAAAATATTTCTTGGTTTTATATATATAGTATCTCCTGGTTTCATTTTATCACAATCATATTGACTAGGATTGATTATCGGCATTTATAACTTCTCCTTCTGTTTCTATATTAGGATTTATTAAATTTGATAAATCACCTTGTTCATATTTATCTATGTTACTTAATACTATTTGAATAGCTTTTCTGATTTTATCTCTCTTACCAACAGCTATATTTTCATCATCATTTACATTAATTATATTACTATTATCAATAATAAAGAAATTTTTAATTTTATCATTATTTATTAATGAAACAATAAATTGATTTGTATCCTGTAAAGCTTTTGAAATATAATCAGCTGTATACATCAAACTAGCAGTATCTGTATTAGTTAAATCAGTATCAATTCTAGTAACTAATTCATCATATAATTTATCCAGTGTTCTTGATAATTTTAATATTCTGTTTAAACTAGTCTTAGCTTGTAATAACATACCAACTTTTAATTTATTCTCAACACCTTTTAAATCACGAATATCTGCTTCTGTTATAGTAACATCTTTATTGACTAAATCATCAAAAGTTAATTCATGATTATTATTTGAGTCAGTAATAGCAGGTAGTTCTTTATTGGTAATCCAATCAAATTTTAAAGCTAAAAGATCTTCTAAATACTGCCCCTTTTGTAATTTTATTTTTTCGGCAGAGAATTTATCAAAAATATCCCAATCAGCCCAATATTTATCAAAATCATTTTTAGCTGAAATATCAGGATATACTAAAAAATATTTTATTTTTAATGCATTTAAACAATTTAAAATTGGTTCACAAAAATTCATTATTACAACTTCATAATCAATAATATTTTGTTTAATATGATTAATAAAATTTACAATCATATCACTATTACTCGGATTTATAGCAGGATTTATATACATTTCAATAATTTTATCTTTATATTTATTTGCTACAAAAGAACTACCTATACCTTTAAAACCAACAATTAACATTAATATTCACCTCTTATATTAAATTAATAAATCCTTTAGATATAGCTGTAGTTACTTTAGATAAGGATAAAGTGATTTTAGCTAAACAATGTAAAGGCATATTATCATAATCACAATTCAATATAATAAATGATAATATTTTATCAATCTTCTCATCATAATTTTTATTTAATTGTTCTATTCTCTTATTCACACAATATTTAAAATAAATATCCTTATCACTTATTCTATTAAAACTAAAATCAGATATAATATAATCTATTGTAGCATTACTTGTTCTAAAATGTTTTCTTATATTCATATTAATATACTCCTTTAAAACAATTTATCTAATTTTCTGATTTGTTTTAAAGTTATATTTCCATTAGATTTTAAATAATTATTAAAACTATTTAATTCCTGCATACAATATTCTTTTGTCAATCCTAAATCTTTTAACTTTAAAGCATTATATGATTCATTGAAATCTTTTTTATCTATATTAACTTTTTGAAACAAAGCTAATAATCTTAAAGCTTGTTTCAATTCTTTTACTGTTGGAACTTCTATTGTTGTTCCTTGATAATATTTAATAAATTGTTTAAATCCTTTATAATTATCAAATAAAAATATTAATTCTGATAAATTTTTATATTTTTCATTATCATGCATATTTGATAATAAAACTAAACTTAAGAAAAAAGTTTCTTCTTCAGATAGTATCCTATTTATTTTTCTCTCTAAATTATTCTTCTTCAAAACACACAAGCTCCTTTATTAATTTTTGTTAATCTGATACTTAACATTCATTAAATTAGGAAACCATATACTTTCACTTAAACATAAAGCTTTATAATAATTATTTTTATCTATTAAATCTAAACTTTCCTTACTTAATGATTGTTTTAATATATGTGCTTTGTATAAATCAACTGAGTATTTAACTGAAGAATTTAATATTGTATTTTGCCAATCTTTATTAGGTAATGAAAAAATATACGTTACATTATTATAGAAATTATCTTCAATAGCTATTTGTATTCCAAATCCACATAAGATATTTCTATATACAATAGGATCTGGATGCCTATCAATTTTATCTATAAATAATTTATTTTGTTCAAATATTATTGTATCTATATTATATTGTACTATTAGTAACTTTAATAATTTAATTACTTCACTTCTAATAGAATAGTTAGAACGTCCTAATTTTTCTACTTGTGCATAAGCTAAAATATTTTCTCTATCTCTAACTATTATTGGAATATTATTATATCCATGTATATCTAAAGTTATTGTGTTCTTGACTATTATCTTTTTATTCATTTTTATCTTCCTTTAAAAAATAGACTATCTAAATATTTGCAATTTTGATAGTCTATTTTATAATTTACTTAACTTTATCAGCTTTATATATATCAAATAGACTTTTTCTTTGTTTTTTAACTTCTATATTATATAAAGCCCAACAATGGTCACCATAACCTCTTTGGCGTGCTTTTTCACTTTTTAAAATTCTATTACATCTTAAACATCTTTTATATTCTTTTCCTTCCATATAAACACCCTACTTTATACTATATTGAAACTGGAATAGTTGAACCTGTTTGTAATTGTAATATATTTTGATCTTTTTCATTTTCATCTACAATTAATCCACCCATTGTAATTAAAGTAGAAGCTACTGAAGCTGCATTTATTAAACTATATCTATCAACTTTAACACTATTAACAACTCCTGAAGATAATAAATCTTGATATTCTCCAGTTAAAGCATTAAAACCTAATTTCTTTTCAAAACAATCAGCTAATACTTCTTCTTTATCATATCCAGCATTTTCAGCAATTTGTTCCGTTACAGATTTCAAAGAATTATATATTATTGATTGACCTAAAGTATATCCTTGTGATTCATCAACAAGATTCATATAAGCTAATAAGAAACCATATCCACCACCAGGAATAATTCCTTCTTCTTTAGCTGATTGAACAGAATTAATAGCATCTTCTATTCTTAATTTCTTATCTTGAATTTCAACTTCTGAATTTCCTCCAACTGAGATAACAGAAATTCCACTTAATAAATTAGCTATTCTTCTTTCATATTGTTTTGATTCATCTTCATTAGCTTGATTCATTTGATTAGATATAGTATCTACTCTATCTTGTCTGTTTGTTTTTAGGTCAATACCTGTACTTGATATATCTTTAAATTTAATAATACTATCTGTCATAGTAATAACAATTTGTTCTACTTCTCCTAAAAAGTTTGGATTAAAATCTTTTAAAGTAGTTCCTTTATCTCTACTAATTAAAGTACTATTTGTTGCAATACAAAGATCTTCGATTAGATCTTCTCTTAATTGACCAAAACCAGGTAATCTAATGACAGAAACATTTAATGGTAATCCTTTTAATTTATTTGCTATAATCATATTTAATGGTTCATTTTCTATATCATCACATAAAATTAATAATTTTTTACCACTTTTTACAATAAAATCTAAAATTGGTAATAATTCGCTAGCATCATCAATTTTATCAGCTGTTATTAAAATATTAACATCATAAAAATCTGTTTTCATATTAACTCTATCATTTAATAAAAATGAGCTAACACTACCATTTGGAATTTTCATTCCTTGAATACTCTCAAAACCATCTTCACCTGTTTTACTATCTTCAACTACAACAGATCCATATTCTCCTGCTTGTTCAAAAGCATCAGCTATTAAATTTCCAATTTGATCTGATCCACTTGATATAGAAGCAATTCTTGTTATATCTTCTTTACTAGATATAGGTGTAGCTATTTCACGTAAATAATCACTAATTTGATTACTTGTATTAATCATTTCTTTTTGAACTTGTACTACATTTTCTTTAACATCAGAATTAACATTAATATAATTCAAATATTCATGAATCATATTTTGAGCTAAAACTGTTGTAGTTGTTGTTCCATCTCCAGCTACTTTATTTGTTTTATTAGCTGCTTGAATTATTAATTGAGCTCCTGCATCTTCAGCATTATCTTTTAATTGAATAGCTTTTGCAATAGTTACTCCGTCATTAGTTATTATAGGGGCATCTAAATTATTTCTAATTAAAACATTTCTTCCTTTTGGTCCTAATGTAGTTTTTACTATATTAGCTACTGAATCTACACCTTTTAAAACACTAGATCTAGCGTCTTCTCCATATTTTATTATTCTATTCATTTTTTACTTTTCCTCCTTCACTTCACTATCATAAATTTTAAATAATTCTGTTTCTACATAATTTCTAAATTCTTTATTTGAAGGATGAACAATATCTGTATATTCATAATTTTGATCATATCCATCTTCTTTTAAAATATATTTTTTAGCTTTTTTATGTGGAAAACTAACTATTCTTTTATCTTGTAATTGTATTAATTGTAAATCATGAATAACTAAACAATTATCAAATTCAATACTAGCTACTCCTAATAGGACTTTATTTTCAGGATTATTATTTTTCTTTATTCTAATACTAGTTATTTTCATCTATAGCCTCCTGTACAATTGATAAAACATTACTTTCAGATAGAATTGTATAATTATCAATTCCATCATTGTAACTTTCTCCTTGCATTTTTGAAAATAAAATAATATCCCCTACTTTTACTTTTAAAGGTACAAGAGTACCATCAGACATTAGTCTACCATCACCTACAGCTACAACTTCACCTTGTAAAACTGTATTCTTAGATAAACTCATATTTTGAGTATATGTAATTCCTGTCTCTGTTTTAATTTCCTGTTTGTCTTTCATTTTTACTACGATTCTTTCGTATAAAGGCTTCAAGTTCATCTGCTAATTCCTCCTTTTCCTGCTCAATTGTTTTCTTTTCTTCTTTGGCTGGTTTTAAAGAACTATCACCATAAACACATACAAAAGAGCCATAATAATGTTTATCTTTATCGCGCAAAAAACCATCATCTAACTCCATCATAGTATTTACAGCAGATTCTAAATCATTCCAATATTTAATTCCTTTAGGTAATTTAGATACACAATTACGACCTGTTTCTTTATAATAACCAACCAAATCTCCTGTTTTCTTATTAAAAATTTTTAAATAATATTGCATATTAATTCACCAAACCTATAAAATGCTCTTTACTTATATATTATAACATGTTTAGATTAATTAAATCAAAATTATTTTTCATCTACTTCTATTTCGTTCATAATAGCATTTATAATATTCCATAATTTATCATCTGAATAAATTCTTACTTTATTTATTTTGAATAATTCCTCTAAATAAGTTGCAAGCTCTTTTAATATATTTTCATTGTCATTTATATTTAAAATATCACTTATATTTGTTTCTTGATTTATATTTTCAAATTGATTCACATTAAATTTATCTTTTAAGATTAGCAAAATTTTATCATAAATTAAATCTCTTTGCTTTTTATTATCTATTATAATTAAATCACTTTCATCAGGAACATTAAATGGAAATTCAACAGGAATACTACTTTCGGGACAAGTGTACCATGTATGTCCTTCATCATCTGAAAAATACTTACCTTCTACCCAAAAACATTTACCATTTTCATCTTTGAATATGAAAGGACATCTTTTATTCTGCCATCCAGGTTTTCCTTGATATTGTGAAATATCTTCCCATTCAGAATCTTCTCCAGTTAAACTAGTTAATGGTTTATAAGCTAATAATCTTTTTAATGTAGAAAGAGCGTATGAAGCAGTTGATCCAGAATAATTTTGATCTGCAAAAACTTTTATTACATTTAATATTGAATCATCCATAGCTTTTTGTAATTTTAAAGATTCTTCATCTTTGCAACTTTTTTCTAAAATATCTAATTCATTTTTAGCATATTCATATAAATTCATTATACAGGCCTCCTAAAAAAATCAATTTTATATTCCCCACATTTTTTACATTCTTCAGATGTATCTTTTGTATTACTTGCTATATAATTTTCTACTAAAGTTTCTATATTATGACTACTTATTCTATTTAAAGTAAAAGTACATTCATCAAAAGTACCTCTTATAAAAAGACCATCTTTATTTTTAGATATTATAATCCATTTCCCTAAAGAATCACTAAAATAAAGATCTATAGCATTATAATTTTCTTTTAAACATTTTAATAATTCAAATTCAGCTGGTTGTAAAAATTGCATATATAAAACCTCCTTTAATATAAAAATTCTCTTATATTTTCTAATATATGATCTAATTCATTTTCTACCCACTCTCTATCTAAATAATATTTTCCACCAGATAAAAGCTTACCTGTCTCTGAAGCTTTTTTAAAATCTTCTTCAGTTGCTTTACAATTATCTGATTTTAAATATATTTCCACATTAGGATCATAAATTTTACCATTATATATTTGACTAAATAAATCACTTAGATCATTTACAGCGCTTAATAACTTATGTCTATTTACAACAGCACTAATATCTTGAGGTGAATCTTGTGTATCATCAAATTCAATTGTTATTTTTGCCATTAGATATAACCTCCTTTCTAAGACAATCTTTACAAATTGGAATATATTCTTTATCTCCAATTAAAATATCTTTTGATTTTTCTACTAAACATTTAGTATAATCAGCTTCTTTACCGCAATAATAACAGGTACTATGACATTTTATTATAACATCAGAAATACTTAATATTTCAGGCATTACTCCAAAAGGTTTTAATTCAGTTGTTAAATTTAATCCAGATATATAAATATTATAATTTTCAATTAAAGATAAATTTAATAATGGAGTACAACTACCTTTTAAAAATTGAGCTTCATCTATAAGTATTATATTTCCACAAAAATCTTTACTATTATGTACAATATGTTCTATCTCATCAAAATAATCAACTATAAAAGAATATATTTCAAAATCATTATTTCTAGATTTAATATACATCATATCTCTTTTATCGATATTTGGTTTAAAAGTAAAAATAGTTTTCTTATTATATATATTATTATAAATATCAATTAATTTTTGTGATTTATTACTAAACATTGGACCTATAAAAGTTGTTATCATTTGATTTAGTTCCTCCTTAAATTAAAACAACAATAACCATTACATATATAAGAATCAGCATCAGGATAAGTTTTTCTTATATATTCTAAAAATCTATCATTATTATAATCTAAACCATCAATAGGTTGATCTATTGAATCACAAACCTTTTTTAATTTTTTACCACTCAATATTAATTCACCATTTAAAAATACCTGATTATCTTTAACTAAAATAGTACCTGAATTATAGAAAAATATATCATCTTCTATATAATCATATTTTGAACCATCAGGCTCTGCTTGAACATATCTCTTATTACCAGGGATTTGTAATCCAACTACACATGATTGTTCAGGAAAAATATATTCTATCTTATAAATTTGATTATGTAATTCAAACATAATAGGAGATCTTGTATATAATTCATCTTTCATTGGTAGATATCCTTCTAATCTTAAAAAATCTTCTATATATAAATCATATTTATCTTTAATTTTTTCATAAGCTAATCTAGCTTTATATTCAGAAAAAGAACTATATAATCTTATCCATCTTGCTGTTTCTTCTAAAAATACTTGAATATCCCAACAACTATTATAATGTTTTCGATTATAATCATATTTTTCTACACAAGATAATTTAAAAGTAGGCTTATTCAATATTATCACCTTCTTCTATATAAGATAATTCAGCATATTTCTCTTGAGGAAAATCAATATTATATTCTACATCATCAAATATTTCAGGCATCTCTTTTTTAAATTTTAATAATAAAGGAATCATTAATTGCTGCACTGCTGGATGTGTATGTTTAGATGTTCTTAAAGTCAATATATGTTTCCATTCTCTTATATTAGCTGTCATTGTAACACAAGCCGCAGTACTATGTGGTAAAATCATTCTCATTTCATCAGGTATACACCCTAAGTCAGACATTTTCATATATGTATCTTGTATTTCTTCCATACAATTATACCAATACATAGACTTCAATTCCTCTTCTGTCATAGCACTACCTTCATAATTAGTATGTACCCAGTTGTCTGTATAAAATACAGGTCTTATAAATTTAATTTCATTATCAAATTTATCCTTACTATAATTACAATATCTTGTACTTTCAATACTAAAACTTGCTATTCTATGTCTTGTTAAATCTTTATATACCCCTATATCACAAATCATTTGAATTGTTATTTTTTCATGTTCTAATACAGATTCATGACCTCTTGTAATACAATTTGTTAATAATTTTTTATAACTATCTTCTGTGATTTTTCCTTCAGAACGATAACAAGTTCTACAAGCTCTTTCTATTCTTTTCATTATTTGAATACCATTAAATTTTTCAACATAAATTTTTGGATTAATTATTTTCATTATTACCTCCAATATCTAATTTATTTAAATCACCTTTACAACATTTTACATTCCAAGCTTCTAATTCTTCTTGGCAATAATTATATAAATCATTTAACAAATATATATCTTTGTTTTTATAGAAAGCAAAAGCTATTTCAGCAAAAGTATTAGGCCCTATATAATTTTCAATATCAGTATCAGCATCTTCTATATTTTCATTAATAACTAATACTATATCTGTTTTAGGATCAGCTATTTTATCAAAATGAATTCTAGTAGCATTCTTTTTATTAATATTACTTTTTAGTTCTTCAGGTATTAATACTTTATACCCTAATCTACTTAAATGCTCTTGAATTTTTAATATAGTAGATTTAAATCTTCTACTACCACATAATACAATTTGTTTTTGTTTTTTAAATGGATTATTTTTTAAAAACTTTCTAGTATATTCTAATTCTTGATCATCTAAATCAAAAGCCATTTTAATCTCCCTTCTTATCTAAAATTAATTTTATAGCTTTATTTAAACAAGACTTAGTAAAACCTGTTTTAAAATTAGTCTTAATTACATTATGAGGATAAAAGTTAATTATATCATTTATATCATCATCTAAAATAATAATATCATTATAAAATTTATCACTTAAATATGACATTATTTCTTCTCCTCTAATAGCTCGTAAATTTGGAGTTTTACCACTTAATTTTAAACCATATTCAGCAAGTCTTGCATTTACAATTTCATAATCTATTTCACTTAATCTCCAAGTAGAACTTAGTATAATTTTAACACGATAATTATTATTTTCTAAAGTTTGAACCAATATCATTAAATTATTTAAACATTTAGGATCAAATGGAACATGATTCATATGCATTGCTTTATGATGTTTTTCATAACATTTAACAATATAATTTTCATCATTAAGTACTCCATCTACATCTAAAAATATATAAATTAAATTATGATAAGATTGTAATTCTCTCATATATTATCTTCTCTCCTTATTATATTTTCAAAAACAATTGTGTATTGCATTATATTTGTTTGAGGACTAATTTCATGATATATTCTTATACCTTTCATTACTTCTGCTATATATTTATCTTTTCTATCTAATAATTTTCTTTCAAATTTTAATACTTCTTGTTCTATTTCTTTATCAATTTCTTGAGATATCTCATCTTGAATATTTTTCTTAATAATTTGAGTTAAATGATCTTCCATTATAAATTCTCCTTTAATTCTTTATAAACACAAGACTTACTGTTATAATAGCGTTGACGTATTTTTATTTTATTTTCTTTATTAATATATTCACCATCTATATGATTATTAGTTTTAAAATACTTACAATTTCCGCATTTATTTTTAAAATCATTTGTTCTTATTTCCATTATCATTTTTTAAATACTTCCTTAAATCTTCAATATCTCCATTTTTAAATAAAAATAAATAATCACTTTCTAACATTGATAGTTTTTTATCTATAGAAATAAACATTCTATCAAACATTTGTATTTCCTTAGTACTAAATTTAAGCTCATTACTATTTTTCCATTTTCGTATATAACTTTTTATTCTGACTAAACCAGCATATCTTCTTTTAAAATTATCTTTTAAATCAAATTCTTTTTCAGCCATATTTTATACACCTCTATAAATAAGTTTATTTAAATATATGTAAAATTCTTAATGAATTTAAATTAATGAAAAATTAATCTTGTATAAGTATTGAGACTGTATATATTGATGACTATTTTTTATGATTTTTTAGACATTTGTGCGGTATATTTATAATAAATATAAAATTTATTCTCCAGTACTTCCAAATCCACCTTTTCTTTCATTTACAGTTTCTGAATTATAACCAGTTACATTTGCATAAACTGTAAACATACCTTGTCCTAATTTTTCTCCTTTTTCTATAGTTATTGGATTGTCTGTTATATTATAAAAGGCAAAAGCTATTTCTCCTTCGTTATCTTCATTATCATAATAATCAGCATCTACTACTCCAACACCATTAATTAATATTAAGCCTTTCTTTTTAGGATTTGAACTTCTATTAAATAATAACAATACAATATCGTCAGGAAATAATGCTTTAATACCTGTCTTTACATATTTAATTTCTTTTGGTTGAATTGTTACTTCTTCTGGATTAATAAAATCATATCCAGCTGCATTTTTACTTCCTTTTACAGGTAAAGAAAACTTATTATTTTGTTCTAAAACTCTTGATACATATTCGAATTTAATTTCCTTTTTAAGTACAGCAATTTCAAAATTATTACTTGTTGTTATTCCTTCCATTTCTTTAACCATTTTTAAATTCCTCCTTATTTTTTATTTTATCAATAAATATATTAATATTATCTTTATTTTTATCATTCATATTAGCTTTCATAAATTTTAATATTTTATCTACTTTATGTTTTTCTAAAAAATATCTAATTACTTTATATATAATAATAAATAAAATTACTAATAACTGACCTAGAACCAATAAGAATAATCCTTCTTGTTCTGTCATGATGACCACCTTTCTTTATTAATAATATTAATAAGATTTTAAGTGAGTCAAACCATTAGCATTTTTCTCGACAATTAATTCAGCATCATATCCAATAGGAATTTCTTTATGACTTATCATATATATAGTCTCTAAAGATTCTAATTCTTTTGTTATTAAATTAATAACATTATTTTCTGCTAATGCATCACAATATCCTAATATTTCATCTAATATAATTATATTACATGAAATATTACCAATCATATTTGCTAATGATTTTTGAGCTAATAATAAAGCTATATTAACTCTAGTTTTTTCTCCTCCTGATAAACTTTCATAAGTAGCATTACCTAACATTATATCTAATTTATTATCATTTTCAGTAATATATATTAAATCAGATTCATTACTAAATAATTGAGAAGAATAATCTTTTAAAATCTTATTCAAATAACTTAAACTATTTTTTAATAAAAATGTTCTAAAATCTTTGGTAACTAATTGAATACAATGTTTTATTGCATTAATATAATTATCTAATTCATTTAATTCATTATTTTTATCTTCTTTTAGTTTATTTAAATTATTTAATTGAGTATCTATATCTTGTACCATATCTTCATATTGTTTACTATTAGGTATTTCAATTTTCAATATATTATCTTTTTGTTTATTTATAGCATCTATCTGAACTTGTATATTTTGAATACTATTCAACAATTGTGTTTTTTGATTATTTGTATTTATTAGATTTGTTTGTTGTTCTGAAACTTGTTCATTTTTATCATTATACAATGAATTTAAATTCTCAAATTCTTTTTTAAGATTTTTACCTACTTCTATTTCTTTATCCAATTCTAATTGCAAATCTTTTATATAATTATTATTTTCAATATTTTTATCTTCAAATTCTTTTATTTCTTTATTTTTATCTTCAATTACTTTTTGTATATGCTCCTCATTAACGTTATCATATTTTCTACCACAAGTTGGACAAGTATCACTATTTTTTATTTCTTCAATTTCTTTATTTATCCTATCAATATCCATATTATTATAACTAATTATATTTTCAACTCTAGTTATTTCTTTTTGCAAATCATTACATTTATCTCTTTGATTTTGTACTTCCTGATCTTTATTAACTCTTTTTTCTTCATACACTTTTTGTTCATTCTTTAATTCATTTATACTTTTTGAAATCATTTCAATTTGATTATCTAATTCAGGTATTTGATTATTAATAGTATTTATCTCTACATTATATTCTTGTATTTGTTTATCTAAATCTTCAATATTACCTAATTTATTTCTTTCTTCAATTTGAATTTTAATATCATTTATTTGAGCTTGTAATTTGTCTTTTTGTTGTTGTAATGATTCTTCTTTACCATTAATTTTATTTATTTCTAATTGACAATCAACATGCTTTGATTCATACATAGTTTGTTTTTCTTTTAAAAAAGTTTTAAAATTATTAATAGCATTATCAGTATTTGTTAATATTTCTAATCTTTCTTTTCTAGCTGTTGGGGATAATGAAGGTAAATTAGTTACAGCATTTTGTGATAAGAAAATACTATCCAAGAAAATAGCTTTATTAATACCTAATATTGATATTATTAATTTATTTGTATCTGATTTATTTCTAGCTGATATATCTTCATCATTTCTATATAAAACAACAGTACCTTTACCTTTTTTAGATTGTCTAATTATTTTATATGAAACACCATCAATTGAAAATCTTAATACTACAGAACATCCTTGACCTAATATTCTATTTTCAATATCTCTATCTCCTGAACTTGTTTCTTCAAATAAAGCATATATAATAGCTTCAAATATTGAAGATTTACCACTTCCATTTGAAGAAGCTAGATCTTCATAATTATTAATTCCTTTTACAATAACAATTCCTTGATCTGATAAATTTAAGGAAATTCTATCTATACTTCTAAATCCTTCTATATCTAATTCTTCAAATTTTATATTCATATTAGTTACCTCTCTCATGTTTTTTATTTTTATCTCTTGGTTTACGAACTTTATAATAATATTCTCTTTCTTTCTCATTTATATTATTTCTATTTTCAGCTCTATATTTTCGCATATAATTTTTCATATATTCTCTTATTTTATCTCCTGTGACAGGTAATTTTCTTCTATTTCTTTGATAAGCATTAACTATTTCTTTATGTTCTCTTTGATATTTAGTTACATAATTTCTTTGTTTTTGTAAATATTCTTCAAACTTTTGAGGGTTCTCTTCTTTTAATTTTAATATATATCTTTTTGTATATTCTCTCTGTTTTGTTAATGCTTTCTGCTTCTTTTTTATAATTTCTGCATTTTTTAAATATTCTTTTATTTTAGCATACTCATCATCTTTCATTTTATTCAACCTCATTTAAAATATTATTATAAATATCTATAGGGTATTTTAATTCAACTTCATTTAAAAATTCTTTAAATGATTGTTTTACATCAATATTACTTTGTAAATTTAAATTTGTTTGAGTTTCTTCTAAAGAAACATCCTTTTTTGAAATTCTTACATTTAATCTATTTGCTATTATTAAAGAATTATCATCTAAATATTTTTTTACATCTTCTTTAATTTCAAAAGGACAAATAATATGCAAAATATATTTATATTGAGTATCTAATGAATTAATATATGTATATAATTCATTAATATCTTTTTGAATTGTAAATTTTCTAAATAAAGGACATACAGTAGATTTAAATATTTTTAAATCATTTGTAATTGTATCAAAAATATAACATTGTGGAATACTATTTTCATCATCACTAAAACTATGTGTAGTAATAGATCCTACATTTATAACATTACATAATATAGATGATTTATGAATATGCCCATTAAATACTAATTTATATTTATCTTTTAAAGTATTTGGTTCGATACCATCTGGTAATTTAAAATCACCTCTAATTGTAGCACCTTGTATATCTTGATGAGAAAATAAATAAGATGCTTCAGGAAACATAATAATATCTTTATAATTACAATATGGTAAAAATCCTAATTTAAGTTTTTCATTTACATTTAAAAGATCATTTACATCTATTGTTGTAGGTTCAGATATAACTGTAATATTATTTATATTATTTAAAATTTCAATAGCGTTAAAATTTTGATTTACCATTTCATGATTTCCAACTAATACAAAATGAGGAATATTAAATTGTTCAAAACATTTAAAAAATTTACTAGCTACATCAATATCATAACTAGTTATAGTATGTTGGTCAAAAGTATCTCCTAAATTTATTATTAAATCAGGATTTTCTTTTTTTATAATATCAGCCAAAAATTCCCCTGTTTTTAAAATCATATCTTGTCTATATGTATATAAATTATTTGAACTAGTTTGAGGTAATATAGAACTAGTTCTACTAATATGTAAATCAGAATATAAAAAGATTTTCATTAGTACCTACCTCTTTCTTTAATTAATAAAACAATAAAAATAAAGAGAATTAATAATTTATTCTCTTTATATTATAACATGTTTATAAGTGTATAATTATTTATTTTTTCAATAAATTCTTTACATTTACTCTAGCTTTTAAATTAGCTTCTATTGATTGTTCATCATCTTCTTTTAATAAACATAAATATAAATTTTTCTTAGCTCTTGTTATAGCAACATATAATAAGTTCTTTTCTTGCTGTATTTCATCTTCAGATTGTTCCTTAAACTTATAAGGAAATTTAGGATAATCATAAATATATACTGTATCAGCTTCTCCACCTTTCATCATATGTATTGTAGAAATAACAGGAGCTTCTTCATATAAATTACCTTTTAAGAAAGATTTTATATAATCTAATAAATCTTTTACAAGTATAGAACTATGATCTTTCATAAATTCTACAATAAATGAATCTATAATATCAAAATATTGAGATAATAAAGCTTCTTTATCTATAAAATATAATCCTTCGTCTCTAAATTCTTCCATGCATTCTTTTAAATAATCTAACGTATAATTAGATTTCATTATTTTTTTACTTTCTTTAGATTTTTGTTTTATGTATTCTTTTCTAACTTTACTTAATTCTCTCTTATCAGAATCTGAAAGATCTTTATCTAATAAAGGCATATGATTTAATTTTTGATATTCATATACTTTCATATCAACATTTAAATTTTTTACATACAATTTAATATAATCCTTTATACATTGAGATATTTCTTTTACTAAACTATCAACTAATTTTAAATTTTTAAATTTAACTGATACTTTCTTATCTATTACAAATTTTTTATATATTTCAATTAAATCTCTATTTCTTCTACCTATTATCATATCATTAGGTTGTAAGTCTATTTTAAATATATCATCTACAAATTCTACAACTCCTTTATCTTCTCTTTTAGGATTCCATTCAATAGAGGGTACTAGAGATTTAGATAATTTAATAACATTCTCAGGACATCTATAACATATATTTAAAGGCAATTCTTTTAGAATAAAGTTTTGTTTTAAATTTTCAATTGATTTAGTATCTGCTCCAGCAAATCCATAAATTGCTTGTTTTTCATCTCCAACAAAAATAAATCTATTATCATTAGTTTGTAATAATCTTAAAAAATTTTGTTGTAATATTGAAAGATCTTGTGATTCATCAACTAATATACAATCTAAATATTGTTTAATTGAAAAAGGAACAAACATATTATAATAACAAGGAAAATATATCATATCCAAAAAATCAATATTATAATAAGCTTTTCCATCATCATTTATTACTGGATGTTCAAAATCAAATTTTATTTTATCTATTATAGTTTCTATTACTTCAGGAAATCTTTGTAATCCATAACTATCATAATTTCTTAATTCTCTACAACTTTGTCTCATTAAAAATTTAACTTGTAATTCATCATGATAATTAATATTATATAATCTACAAAAATTAGATAATTTTATTAGTTCTGATATAACATCATTCATTAAATCTTTTAACATTTCTTCATCTAAGCCTATATCTTTATTTGCTTTCATAAAATCATTATATAAAATATCCATAAAATATTTCTTTGTAATATCTCTTACTTTACCATCATCTATATTCAATTCGTAATTTGTATTATGTTTTCTATATAAATAAGATCTTAAAAAAGATAATCCTAATGCATGAATTGTTTTAATTTGACAATTTTCATTAATAATTTTGGTACTTAATTCATCTACAATAGATTTATTAAAAGCTAAAAATAGACATTTTTTATTTTGTTTAATTAAATTATTTGCTATTAAAATTAAAGTAGAAGTCTTTCCAGATCCTGCTTTAGCATTAACCAATAAATTGGTATTGCTATTATTTACATTATCTAAAATATTTTTTTGATATGTACTTAATTCAAATGAACTCATAATTTTATATACCTCTTTTCTATAAATTTACTCCAATTATATTATAAAATTTAAAAAATGTAACGGGTTTTTAATAAATTTTTTAAATTT
>OBKV01000170.1_pt1 | contig 67869 bp, 53 predicted proteins | sample 1517301 | NCBI WGS metagenome assembly OBKV01 (sample SAMN04571685, study PRJEB22368) | human gut metagenome | biome: human gut; material: stool | host: Homo sapiens | place: Luxembourg | collected 2012-06-29 | reverse complement strand
TGATGGGACCAGTCGCTGCTTCGCTCAAATTGAAAACATTAAACGACAGTCCCTATGTAGCCTCCGGCAGAAAGTATAACATCCTGAACATCACGGACAGGGACATCACGAACCTCCACGCCACGCTGCACAGTCAGGGCAGCCAAGGCTCCTGCAGCCTGACCGATCTGAGTAACCACTGGCTGAAGTCTCGTGGTACCATTCATGATATTGGTCACAGAGATGGACTTCTCCGCCACTATAAGATCATTGACCCCTTTAGGAATCAGACAGCCTAGAGGGACATTGAACGAAGGAATCTGCCTGAACTTCATTTTAGGACCATTGTCATAATCAGGATAAGCATAGTGATGGTGGTCTATCGGATAATCCCCCACCGCGATACCTGTGCGATACAATGGTTCATCCTGTTCGAACGGCTTTTCAGCGTGATTCATAGTAAAAAGAACCTCGCCCTCGATTCTTCTGGACTCTCTATGATATGGAATGAACGGGAATCCGTCAGCGGTCGGGAACTCGTCGTCAGCGATTCCGAGATTCTTATATCCCAGTTCTGTCTGTATATAATATATGAAACATCTGGTAACATTCTTCGCTTTTTCATATACAGCCAAACGCTCTTCCGGCTTCATTTCCACCACGTTACCATAGAAATCATGACCGTTTATAGGCCAGTTAAGCATGTATTTCTTACCCCCGGGAAGGCGTCCGTAGTCCAGCATCTCCTGAGGAGACCAGAGTTTTCTTCCGTATTTCGGATCCGTGTTGCGTGGACCTTTGCAGCAATTTATAAACTGGTTAATGTCATATCCCTCAGGACGTTCGATAGTCATATCAGCATCCGGGCCATAGTCTTTAAGAATCGCCACGTAGGTCATATCCTGCACGATGTTGTAAGCCTTCTCAGGAGCTAAATCTTCACCGGTATCATAACGGGAATCCATTCCTACATGATATTTGACTCCACATGCAGCGGCCACGTCACCAAGTTCAGTTCCGTCGATAAGTACTTTGGCATTGACAATAACCTTTTTGGAATCAGAATTTCTCAGCGTTACGGACCAGCCGGCAGGCGTTTTTTCGGCACTCTCAAACGAGTATCCGTGCTTTAGCACGAGACGAGATTCGGCAGCAGCCATCTTGTGGAAAATCTCATTGCCCACGTGAGGCTCGAAGAGGATATTGCTAACCCAGCCGCTCTTAAGAGCTTCATAGCCACCATAGTATGCAGCCAAACTATCGCAGAATTCACCAAAAATTCCGGCACGCATGTTATAGTTTCCATCCACAGCACTTACACCGGCTGCTGTGAGCATACCTCCAAGCCAAGGACTTTCCTCTGCTATCATCGTAGAAACTCCGCTGCGGGCAGCCTGTATACCTGCTGCCGTGCCGCTGGCTCCTCCGCCCACTATGAGCACATCTGTAGATTCTATCGTTTCCGAATAAACATTTCCGAATCGGTCTGTAACACGGACTTCGCCAGTCTTAACGCCTTCAGTCATAGTAGCTCTGAACATATTCTGGGTAAGCGAAGCGTGTACCCAAGATCTCTTGAGCGATGTAGGATTCTTATACATTTCACAAGCATAAGGGTCCTTTCCTTCGAAACGCTTCATGTCGCAAACTTTCTTTCCGTCCTCGAAGTATTCCACTTTCCAGAGCGGGTCATAATCCCAAATATTCACGACCACTTCGCCCGGATAGTAAGGAGAATCCACATAGACTTTCATCTGATAGTCCTCCGGCGTGTCGCATCCGATAAAGCGCCACTTGACATCGGTACCCTCGAAGTTATAGAGTTTGAAACCGGCAGGGCTGCCGTCGACGCAGACAGGTCCGCACCACCAGGCGCCACCGAGGGAGGTTACATTGTGCTCCATGAGTTTATCTGAGATAATCTCGTTGTTTCCAGTATGGATATGACCGGAAAGAATCAGTGCGTCATATGGTTCCAGGATGTCATAAACAGCTTTCCTGTTGCACAATACCTTAGAGATATCATTATAGTTGAAGTTACTGCCTGTCCTGTCCCATTCGCGGAGAGTCGTAGGTATATGCATCGAGACGACCACTTTCATATCTTTTCCTACATAAGAGAGGTCGCGTTCCATCCAACTCAACTGTCTTTCAGGAAGATAGCCGATGTAGAACCAGTCTTTTCCCACGAAGAAATTATCGTCCAAGACTATATAGTGAACCTTTCCTACGTTGAACGAGTAGTATGAGGGGCCGTACATTTTTTCGTAATCTCGCATCGATCCCTCAAAAGAACGTCCATAATTAGTCATGTCGTGGTTTCCCATGACAGTCCGGAATGCCACACCGGTGCTGTCCATGATATTGTTAAATTCAGGATACAGCGCATGATTCCAGCCGACGATATCACCCAGGCACAGGCCGAAAGTGTAGACATCCGAAACCTTGTCATAGCAGTTCTTCACCGCCGACGCATTATGCCTAAGACCATTAAATTCATCAGCCTCAGCGATTTGCGGATCCGATATCACGATAACATTATGATGAGTGTCATCCTTAGGGTTCCGGTTCAATGTAAAATCATAGGATTTTTTTCCATCCTCGATATTCTGCCAATAGCAGTCCTCGCCGCCTCTTCTCGAAGAAATATAACCCGAAGGTGTAGAGATGAAAACTATCCGACTTTCATCATTCTGCTCGAAATGGTAATTACCCTTAGCATCCGTCTGCACCACCGATACACCATCGGAGACTGCGACTCCAGCTACCCCTCGTCCCTCGCAATGGACACGGCCCTTCACCGTTCTTCCATACATAGGGCACAGCATCACCAGCGACAAAACCGCCAACAATATTCTTTTCATATTATTAAAATTTTTTATTTAAAATCCCCTATAAAGGTACAAATATTTAATAATATGCCGAAATTTTTATTTAGCTTATGCGCTCTTCATTGACACCATTGTCAATCAATTCTTTTACTTCATCGATGAATGCCTCAGCCTTGGGAAAAAGTTCATCAACCATTTCCTGGTCACAATACACAAAAGCATCATAGTCACTGCTATGTCTTTTCTCAAAAAGTGTTGCAAATATTTTGCTTGCTGATATTGACAGCATACCCTTTGAAGTAAAATGCATTCCGAGCATTGTTTTTACTCCACTATGGGTTTGGGCTGCAATGTTATATTTCAAAAGCAGGGCTACAGCCATGTAATAGCAAGCATAGTACAACCTGTTAATAGATGCATTATAGAACCCACCTTGCATCATAAGCTTTGCCTCCTCAAGACTTCCATAAGCCCTTTCTATCCGATAAGCTATCAATGAATCCCTACTCTCCTGGTCAAGACTTTCTTTCATAATATCACCCCCTCATTTACAACATTCACATAAAATGGAGTCTTGAATGGCCTGTTTTCCCATGATTTTCTTGGAATTATGTAAGGATTAATGGATACACCTGTCTTGATCTCCAGTTCATACAAAGGCCATCTAACCTCATTCTCTTCATCATAAGTAGGTCTATCCTTATCAAGAAGAACCAACAGGTCAATATCACTATCCTCCCTTGCATCACCTCTTGCTTCAGACCCATAAAGGATAACTTTTGCAGTAGGGGCTACCCTGTGCAATATTATTTTTATCTGATTTACAATGTGCTCTCTTTTCATAGTCAGAACCTATTTAATTATCCAAATCAAGTGTTTCAAGATTCTTGTTTTCTTTAGCTTCCTTCATTGCAGCCAAAGTCTCCTCATTAGGCTCCCTATACACTGCATCCAAAAGAACACTCTCAACATAATTGTTAAGACTTCGGTTTTCCTTTCTTGCAGCTGCTTTAAGCCTATCAAGAAGATCAGCCCTAAGCCTGAACGCCGTTTGTTTTCTATCAAATGCTACCGTATCCATAAGACAATATATTATATCCAATACCACAAATGTATAATATTTGTATAACAATACCAAACTCTTCAGTTAATTCACTTCCAAAAAAAATAGCAAAAATTCATCCACTTCTCCTTAACCATTCAAGAAGAAGTGGACACATTGGATTTTTATGGTTATCAATAATTTAGATCACGTACACGGTCACATCCTCTGCCAGACCATTTTTTCAGTGACAGTCTCGTCTTGCTCAATCGTATAATACCTGCTATCCCCCTCAAATATTATATTACTTGTACTTGATTGGTTGGTCCCATCAGGTTTTATAGTCAATTTATTTTTTGAGAGCGTCCAATGAAATTTCATTTCAGATATGACACTCTGACTATCTTCATCAAGGCTCTTGGACACACCTTTACCATTCGCCGAATACGATATAACACCTATCGTATTATCTTTGGTATATTCAGTTAACTGGTATGCCTCTGGATCACTGCTATCTGAATATTCAGTTGAACAGATATACCAATCTCCGACAATAGCGTCAGAATCCTTGCCGCATCCAAAAATTAGCGGCATAAGCAGCATTGCAACAAATAATTTAGTTTTCATATTTCATCTTAATTAGAAAGTTTTCACTCTTGACATTCTTTAATTTTCAATAGGAATAATTTTTTCAGCATACCTTCCCCATTTTGATTTTTTATAAGCGTCAACACTTCCAGTTGGGACTTTTAATGTTTTGATACCGTCGAACTTCATTGAATAGTTAGACGTCTCTGGTGGCACAGTTGCTCCAATTAAAAACACATCTATGTTTGAAGGAAACGTGTAACTATAATAGCCACCTCGAATCTCACTTAAATTAATACATTGAGACATATCCACCACGGACAATTTAGCACAATCACTAAATGCTGAAGCTGGTATAGATTCTATACTTTTGGGTAGATATATAGTTGTTAATTCAGCGCACCCTTCCATATCAACATACTCCAATTCATTATTAAATCGCAAATCTAAAGAAGATATATGAGTTGCATTTATCAATGATATGGATGCCAAACATTTATTATAGCTCAAATCCATAGTTTTAACTTGCGGTTTAGTATCATACCTACCTATACCTAATCGTATTATTTCCAAATTTGAGAAGTATTCAATACCAGCATAAGAAACCACCTTTAATAGAGACGAATTGTCAAAGCCAGATATCTCCTTCACCGCATTTGCTTCTGCCATAGACACTTTACCATCTTTGTTTACATCAAAATTATCATAACAGTATTTCATAAAATTGATGTCATCCATTTTAGTGCACACATCATCAACAACTTCCAACTTCGGCAGAGTGTCTTCTGCTTTTTCACAACTTATCAGACCACAAACACCAATAAGCCAAGCAATAATCAATAGTTTAGTTTTCATTTCAAATATTTTTAAATAGTTAAAATTCAATTCGTTAAATCGACTAGCAACTAAAGCTGCATATTTAGATTATTATTCCACAATCGGCAATATATTTTTGAATTTACCCCAATAATTATCTGATTTATAATTATCTATAGCAGATTTTGGCACATATAAAGTGCAACTATAAAAAAACTGCTCTTTTAAGCCATTAAAAGCGTATTGCGTACATACCGGCGGTATTGTTCTGTGGCAGATTATTGTTTTCAAATTCTTTAAATTTTCGAAAACGCCGATTTCATAATATGTCCATTGGTTATATGTATTATAATAACTTGAATATGTTCCATGTGTTAATTGAAGATAACTACCATTGTCCAAAATTGTGATAGTATCCAAAGATGTCCCATAAAACACATTTCCTGCAATAGTTTGAATATTTCTCGGAAACGTAACTGACGTTAAATTAGTCCCTGTAAAAATGCTTTCCTCTTTGACTTTTGTATTATAACGAAGTTCTTTCAGCATACAGTCTTCCGGAAAAATTATTTCCGACAAATTAGGACAACCTTTAAAAGCATAATGTCCTAATGTCGTTAACGATACCGGAAATGTAATTTTTCTTAAACTATCACTCTTTGTAAAAATACCATCTTCTATTACTGGAATTTCTGATTGAGGATCAAAATATATTTCCGTTACATCTATCATATTCTGATAATTAGATCTATCATTATTTGTTATCTCAGTTGTCGTGCTACCAAAAACCAGTTTCTTAATCTTCATAACAGTTTGAGACTCATTATAAGCAAATGGCAATGTGACTTTACCCAAATTGTCTCCCATCAATATAAGTTCAAGATTCTGGTTTTCAATTTTTCCCTTTATATTGGCACATTCCAATCTCTCAAGGTTTTCACAAGAAGATATGGCAGATGCCGGTATGGTAGCACCAGGCGCTGATACTGAACACAAAATCCGACAATTAGCAAATGCCTTATCCCCAACATTATTGCAAATTTTAGGCAGTACAACTTCTTTTATTCTTGTCATTCCCTCAAAAGCATATGAAGGAATAGAAACAAGTTGAGTTTCCGATAAATCCAGATACTCAAGGTTGGTCATATAATATCGGATATATTTAATGTCAGCATCATTTACATTCCCTGAAATCTTAAGTCTTAACAATGTCCTTTCTTGTCCTGCAGAAATATTGTTCTTCAACGTACCAGGTTCAACACTCATAGAAAGTTCGGTTTCGGAAACAAATGGTATTTTTATGACAGTAGATTCCGCATCATTCAAAATAAAGCAGACATAACCATTTTCCATTGAAACTCCTTTGAAGAAACTATCTCCATCAGAGCCATTCAACCCATTGTCTCCTGTTGCCTGTCCTAGTCGTTCCCAAGACTGTTCTCTATCATACGATACGTACCAACATCCGTTTTCTATTTTAAATTTTGGAGTTATTCCATCTGTACCATCTGTGCCGTCAGAACCATTTTCACCATCAACACCATCTTTGCCGTCCACACCATCGGCACCTTCCGCTTTCACCTTATTACCATCAACAATGAGCCATTCTCCGTCCACTGTCCAATAATATATTCCATCAATATCTTTCTTGACACTAATTACCGGTGTCACTCCATTTTTACCATCTTGGCCATCCTTTCCGTCTTGGCCATCAGCACCATTAGCCCCGTTTCTCCCATTATAAATGATAATTGATTTACCGGAAACAAAATTTATAGTATAACCACCTCCATTAGGAAGGCTTGTCACACTTTTCACCGAATCATTAGTCTTTATTGCTTGAACAATCGTCTGTAACGAGGATATGTTAGTATTCATCTTGTCACAAATTGTTTCAAGCCTCTCAACTCTTTTGTCCAGGCTATCGATACTATTCCATATATTAGAGTCATCAAATTTATTGCATCCGAAAATAACAGATACAATAAGCAACAATGTTGTTAGTCTAGCTTTCATAATTCAACATTTGTCCCTCCTGCTCAACTCCAAGCCTCTAGAGGTTATTGGTGGTTATATAAAGGAAAGTGTGGAGTCGATTTCACTTGGCTTATAGAAGGTTGTGGTAGAACCCGGAAGAAGACAAATGACATCCAAAACCCCACACTTGTATAGATACGGCCTAAGAGCATACCCGTAAGGGTACACACCGCCTTGTCTAAAACAAGAAATGAGTGCTGTCCACTTTGCCCTTTCTTCCTTGAAAACTACCACATTTTCTATAAAGGACTTATGAAAACACTTTCATCAGTATGTTAGTTGACTACTCAACTTTCACAAAGATATAAAATGTTTTCAACAAATGAACAACACTCAAGAGGTATTGAATGTCAAAGTTCAGCTATTTTTTTTAATTGAACAATCACAGGCTTAAAGGAAATTACCATTGTAGTGCCACCGAGAATCGAACTATGTACAACAAAAAAGGAGAGACTCGACAAAGTCTCTCCTTAGAAGTCGGGGTACTGTGACTCGAACACAGGACCCTCTGGTCCCAAACCAGATGCGCTAGCCAACTGCGCCACACCCCGAAAACAAACCTTTGGTTTTTCCCCTCAGGTCCCGCATTAAGTAATATTCCTTAAACGGGATTGCAAAGTTACGTACTTTTTTCTTATTTCCAAACTTTTTTACAGTTTTTTATCTTATTCTTGTTAAATTTGCATAAAACCAAGCTATTCAGGTGATATTATGATGATTGAAGCCAAAGGTATCGAGAAGTCATTCGGCACATTGAAGGTGCTGAAAGGTGTCGATTTCAGCGCAGAAAAGTCGGAGGTGGTTTCCATTATGGGAGCTTCCGGTGCCGGCAAGTCTACGCTGCTGCAGATTTTAGGAACACTTTCCACCCCGGATGCCGGCTCTTTGGTCATAGACGGTATAGACGTCTTGCATCTCAACAGCAGGCAGATGAGCGAGTTCCGCAATACGAAAATCGGCTTTGTCTTCCAGTTCCATCATCTCCTCCCGGAATTCACCTCGATAGAAAACGTCATGATACCGGCATTGATAGCAGGAAAGAAAGAAAAAGACGCTAAGGTGGAAGCCAAGAAACTGCTTGAGACTCTTGGACTTGCAGAAAGAATCACTCATAAGCCTTCTGAACTTTCCGGAGGTGAACAGCAGAGAGTCGCCATAGCAAGGGCATTGATAAATCACCCTTCCGTATTATTCGCGGATGAGCCGTCAGGAAACCTGGACAGCGTCACAAAGGGCGAACTGCATAAACTCTTCTTCCAGCTGCGGGACGAATTCGGGCAGACTATCGTCATCGTAACACACGACCCGGACCTGGCCAAAATGTGCGACAGATCGCTGTTTATGCGCGACGGCATTTTCATAAACAACCCCGTATAGATGAGCATCTTCCGTTTCAAGAAGTTCGAAGTGCGCAACGAGAAATCTGCCATGAAGGTAAATACTGATGGCGTTCTCCTCGGTGCAGCATGTCCAGTCAGACCCGATATGAAAAACGTGCTCGATATCGGAACAGGAACGGGGACCATCGCACTGATGCTGGCACAGAGAATATCGGCATTGATCCAAACGACGGATAGCAGCATTGACCTGAACATCATCGGGATAGACATCGACGAGGATGCGGCGGCAGAGGCTGGGGCGAATTTTGCGGCGTCAGCTTGGGCGGGTTCACTCGAGGCGCGGCGGCAGGCATTGGCAGAACTGAGTGTAGACAGGGCTTTCGACTTAATCGTCTCTAACCCACCATATTACGATTCTTCACTCACAAATCCTGACGCGAAGAAAACCGCAGCGAGACATACCGACGAGACTGGACTTTCCTTCCGGGAAGTACTGGAGTTCGCGGGAAAACATCTCGCGCAGGAAGGAATCGTATCCATGGTATTACCGGCAGATCAAGAAGCCTCGGTCCTGAGACACGGACGAATGAACGGGCTGAAATTAGCGGAAACATTACGCATCCGGACCGTGGAGCGAAAGCCGAGTTCCAGAATTATCATTACCTTTATCCATGATAACCAAACTGTCACGCCAACAGAAAAGCAACTCACGATAATGAATAAAGGGAAATATACCGACGAGTACATTTCCCTTGTAAAAGATTTCTACCTCTTCGCTTAGTAAGCGTTAAAAAATTACTTAACTCCCTATGGCTTAGGGCAATTCTCTTTCCAACGATGAATCTGCTGGCGGCGGAATTCCTCCTCACCGACAAACAATTTGGCAACCTTCTCCACAGACAGAATCTTGTTAAACCTCGGCACATACTTCAGTTCGACAGCCCGAGAAGCGGCATTGGCCTTCAAATAATTATTCAAAAGAACGGATATTTCTGCCTCCGGTTTTCCCGCTTTCACCGCATCATTCAGCGCCTTGAACGAACGCATCGCCTTCTCGAAAGAGGATTTGCGCTCAGCAGCCATTTCATTATAAACAGGCCAGAACTTCTCGGCTTCAGATGACGTAATTCCCATAACGTCAGTAAGATACGCCACGCGCTCCGCTTTCATTTTATCTTGCCATCCTCCCTTACCGTGCGTCTGAGAAGAACTCTGTGGAGACACTAACATCATGGATGCCAGCATAAGGACCACAACGATGATTTTTCTACCTATATTACTCATATTCAGCAAGTTATTTTTCACAATATTCTATATAGTCGAGAGATAGCCCGGCGCCTATCAGATATTCGGAAATATCGCTATCGGAAATCTCCGTCTCGGTCTGAGCAGTCGTATAAAGCAGGTACGGGTCAGTCGCAGGAACCAGATCCGCGAGTCGAATCACATCCAACGTGGAAATATCTTCCAGACCGGAATCGCCTGACGTATGCCTGAGGACGGCTGTCCCGGCTGTTATTATCAATGCAAATGCCGCAGCCATAGCGAGGTATGGTTTCAAAACATCCATACGCGACGGCACGCGACTACCGGATGGAATCTCCGACAATCTGGCCTGCAGGTTCCCGAAATACTCCTCAGGAACTTTATACGGCATATTATGTTTCTTTTCTACGCTCATAAGTCACAAATAATTCGCTATCATTCAAACATTAGACACCTCCGACAAGAAAAAGTAAAATCCCTATAGTTTATTTTTTAACTCTTCTTTCACTTTCTCGTAAGCGATATGATATGAAGCTTTCAACGCACCCACCGAAGTCCCGGTAATCTGAGCGATATCCTCGTATTTCATATCCTCGAAATATCTCAACGAGAATACAACACGCTGCTTCTGAGGCAGTTTCTGCATCTCTTTCATCAATGCGCGCTGAATTCCGTCCCCGTCGAAATACGTGTCGTCATCTATCTTCCGCTCGAGTTCGCTATCCAAGCTTTTAAAGGTCAATGCTGCCCTTACTTTCTGTTTTCGCAGGAAGTTCAACGTCTCGTTAGTGGCGATTCTGTATAACCACGTAAAAAGCCGCGCTTCCTCCCGGAAGGAAGGAAGTGCAGCCCATATTTTGATAAATATTTCTTGTACCAGGTCGTCGGCATCTTCATGTGAACAGACAAAGCGGCGGACATGCCAGTAAAGCCGTTCACTGTAGGCATTTACGATTTCCGTGAACGCCTTTTCGCATTCACCGTCACGATAAAGCCTGATGATATCGTCATCTGTCATTGACCTGAAACATTAGTTACTTGCGCGCGATAGCCTTTTTGGCAGCCTCTGCGATGTGAGCGGCGTCGAGACCGTAGGCAGCGAGCAACTCAGCAGGTGTGCCGGACTGGCCGAACTTGTCCCCACCGTTTATATACTCCATCGGAGTCGGAACCTTTACAGCCAAGACGCCGGCGATGAGTTCGCCAAGACCGCCCGCCATGTTGTGCTCCTCAGCTACAACTACTGCGCCAGTTTTGAGAGCAGACGCTACCACCGCAGCCTCGTCGAGAGGTTTAATAGTGGCTATGTCAATGACTTCCGCGCATATTCCTTCTGCTTCGAGTGCTTCAGCAGCCTTAAGCGCTTCCCAAACCATGTGGCCTGTAGCGATGATGGTAACGTCCTTACCCTCATTCATCACGTAAGCTTTGCCGATTTCGAACTCCTGGTCTTCAGGAGTGAAGTTAGCGACTGCAGGACGTCCGAAACGGAGATATACAGGTCCGTTATATTTAGCGGCAGCGATAGTGGCAGCCTTTGTCTGGTTATAGTCGCATGGGTTGATGACTACCATGCCAGGGAGGGCACGCATGAGAGCAACGTCTTCCATGGTCTGGTGGGTAGCGCCGTCTTCTCCGAGGGTAATTCCGGCGTGAGAAGCTGCGATTTTCACATTAGTCTCACCATAAGCTACTTCCTGACGGATCTGGTCGTAAACACGTCCTGTAACGAACTCTGCGAATGATCCTGCGAACGGAACTTTTCCTGTGATGGCCATACCTGCAGCTACACCGATCATGTTGGCCTCTGCGATTCCGCACTGGATGAATCTTTCAGGGAACTCGTCAGCGAAGGCTTCCATCTTAAGTGAGCCTTTCAGGTCAGCAATAAGAGCAACAACCCTTGGATCTGCTTTTCCTGCCTCATAAAGACCGGCACCGAAGCCGCTACGGGTATCTTTCTTTCCTGTATCTGTATACTTTATCATAATTCTTTAGATATTAATAGTCCCCCAATGTTTCTTCGAGTTGAGCGAGAGCTGCCTGGCACTGTTCCTGTGAAGGTGCTTTTCCATGCCATTTGCATGTGCCTGCCATAAAGTCTACGCCATGTCCCATATCGGTCTTGAAGAGGATCATGGTAGGTTTGCCCTTGTTTTCACGAGCCGCAGCGAAAGCAGAAAGGATAGAGTCGAAGTCGTGTCCGTCTGCTACGATGACGTTCCAGCCGAATGCTTTCCATTTAGCCTCGAGGTCTCCCTCGCCTGCCACTTCGTCTACTGTTCCGTCGATCTGCTGATGGTTCCAGTCGGTCATGGCGATGAGGTGATCGAGTCCGTGGTGGGCTGCAAACATGGCTGCTTCCCATATCTGACCTTCCTCGCTTTCTCCGTCACCACAGAGGACATAAACATATCTGTCTTCACCGTCAAGTTTCTTACCGAGGGCCAATCCTGCTGCTGCAGAGAGTCCCTGACCAAGTGATCCTGACGTCTGTATGATTCCCGGAAGTCCTTTTTCTACTGAAGGGTGTCCCTGAAGGCGTGTACCATACTTTCTGAATGTAGCGAGTTCAGCTACAGGGAAATAGCCGCGTCTTGCGAGAAGAGAGTAGTAAACAGGTGTGATGTGTCCTGCTGAAAGGATGAACATGTCTTCACCCTTACCGTTTCTTTCCCATTTTGCAGGGTCTATTTTCATTTCATTGAAATACAATGCAGTAAGCACGTCCGCACTACTCAGTGATCCGCCCGGGTGTCCAGACTTCGCATCTGTGACCATCCTTACGATGTCACGTCTGACCTGAGATGCGATTTTTTTCAATTCTTCAACTTTTGCCATATAAATCGAGGTTAAATATTATCAAAATACAACGATATGCAAAAATAATAATAAAAAGTGAAAGTTCTGCATTGCACATCCCTTAAAGGTAATAAAAAACGTTGTAACTACAATAAAGTTTCTGGATGAAATAATATTTCCCCTGCGGGCGAGAAAGTCGTCGTCAGACGACCGGCCGGGTCCGGGTATTTGCGACAGCAAATACGGAAAGGACGATAGGCCGCGCAAAGCGACAGGGTTTGGGACAGAGTCCCAATGAAATAAAGGTCCCCACAGGGACCACCAATAATAAATAATCAACTCAAAATCAGAAACAACCCTCATGCGGGCGAGAAAGTCGTCGTCAGACGACCGGCCGGGTCCGGGTATTTGCGACAGCAAATACGGAAAGGACGATAGGCCGCGCAAAGCGACAGGGTTTGGGACAGAGTCCCAATGAAATAAAGGTCCCCACAGGGACCACCAATAATAAATAATCAACTCAAAATCAGAAACAACCCTCATGCGGGCGAGAAAGTCGTCGTCAGACGACCGGCCGGGTCCGGGTATTTGCGACAGCAAATACGGAAAGGACGAAAGGCCGCGCGAAGCGACAGGGTTTGGGACAGAGTCCCAATGAAATAATAGTCCCACAGGGACCACCAAATAGATAAAGAGCCAGCGAAAAATCGCTGGCTCTTTATCTATTTGGTGGTCCCAACAGGGCTTGAACCTGTGACCCTCTGATTATGAGTCAGATGCTACTAACCAACTGAGCTATGGGACCAAGACTGCAAAACCGGTCGCAAGAACCGGTCTTGCAAATATAGGTATTTTTCCTGAATTCCTAAAATATTAAGTTCCCAGGATGCTGATTTCTATCAGACTTTGATCTCAACTTCAACACCTGAAGGCAACTCGAGCTTCATGAGTGAATCTACAGTCTTAGCATTAGATTCCTCGATGTCCAAGAGTCTGCAGTAAGAGTTGAGTTCGAACTGCTCGCGGGACTTCTTGTTAACGAAGGTCGAGCGGTTCACAGTGAAAATCTTGGTGCTTGTAGGAAGAGGAATAGGTCCGCAAACTTTAGCACCGGTAGCAGTCACTGTTTCAGCGATCTTCTTTGCTGACTTGTCAAGCAGCATATGATCGAATGATTTGAGTTTTATTCTGATTTTCTGACTCATATCAATACTTTCTTCTTTACCGTTAATAATTATTCGTCGTCCTCAGATGACTTGTAACCACTCTTCTCGATAACTTCCTTAGCCAAGTTAGCAGGAACCTCTGAGTAATGGTCAAAGGTCATGGTGCTGGCAGCACGGCCTGAAGAAAGTGTACGGAGAACTGTTACATAACCGAACTGCTCAGAGAGCGGAACGAATGCTTTGATGATTCTTGCACCGTTTGATGTAGAATCCATAGCATTGATCTGACCTCTACGACGGTTAAGGTCACCCACGATATCACCCATGTACTCTTCCGGAGTAACAACCTCAAGGCTCATGATAGGCTCGAGGAGAACCGGATGTGCTTTAGGGCAAGCGTGACGGAATGCCATGCGGGCGCAGATCTCGAATGAGAGCTGGTCTGAATCGACTGGATGGAAGGAACCGTCGAGGAGAGTAACCTTGAGTGAAGGAACCTCATAGCCGGCGAGAACACCATTTGCCATAGCGGACTCGAATCCTTTCTGTACGCAAGGAACGAATTCCTTAGGCACGTTACCACCCTTGACAGCGTTCTCGAACTGAAGTCCGGTAACGCCCTCGTCTGCAGGGCCGATTTCGACGATGATATCTGCGAACTTACCACGACCACCAGTCTGCTTCTTGAATACCTCACGATGCTGAACTGTAGCTGTGATAGCCTCTTTGTAGTTAACCTGAGGTGCACCCTGGTTAATCTCTACACCGAACTCACGACGGAGACGGTCTACGATAATATCAAGGTGGAGCTCACCCATACCGCTGATGACGGTCTGGCCAGTCTCATGATCTGACTTGACTACGAAGGTAGGGTCCTCCTCAGCAAGTTTGCTGAGAGCGACACCGAGCTTCTCAAGGTCAGCCTGAGTCTTAGGCTCTACTGCGATACCGATAACTGGATCAGGGAATTCCATAGCCTCGAGGGTTACAGGATGATCCTCAGCGCAGATAGAGTCACCTGTACGAAGGTCCTTGAAACCTACAGCTGCGCAAATATCACCTGCCTCTACGAATTCGATAGGGTTCTGGTGATTTGAGTGCATCTGATAGAGACGTGCAACTCTCTCTTTCTTGCCGGTACGTGTGTTGAGCACGTAAGAACCAGCATCGAGATGTCCCTGATAAGCTCTGATATAAGCAAGACGACCAACAAATGGGTCAGTTGCAATCTTGAAGACAAGACCTGCAAATGGTTTGCTTGCATCAGGTTCTACCTTTACATTCTCACCTGTCTTAGGATCAGTACCCTTTACAGCACCGATGTCGATAGGTGAAGGCAGATAACGGATAACAGCGTCCAAAAGGAACTGAACACCTTTATCCTTATATGAAGAACCGCAAGTAGCAGGAACGATCTTCATAGCGATGGTACCCTTACGGATAGCAGCGATGATTTCCTCCTTTGTAACTGACTCAGGGTCTTCGAAGTATTTCTCCATAAGAGCGTCATCGCACTCGGCAGCAGCCTCGATAAGCCTGTCTCTCCAAAGCTCCACTTCACCCTTCATATCCTCAGGGATAGGAATCTCGTGATAGTTTACGAGCTTAGTGTTGTCTGCCTCGTACTCGATGGCTTTTCTGTCGATAAGGTCAACGATACCTACGAACTTATCCTCAGCACCGATAGGAAGGGAAATAGGAACTGCGGTAGCTCCGAGTTTATCCTTAATATCCTTTACGCAACCGAGGAAGTCAGCTCCGACACGGTCCATCTTGTTTACATAGGCAATCTTCGGAACACCGAATTTGTCTGCCTGACGCCATACAGTCTCTGACTGTGGCTGAACTTTACCTACAGCATCGAATGTAGCGATAGTTCCGTCGAGCACACGAAGTGAACGCTCCACCTCTACAGTGAAGTCCACGTGACCCGGGGTATCGATAAGGTTCAGCTGATAAACATTCCCGTCATAATGCCAGAAGGCTGTGGTAGCAGCTGAAGTGATGGTGATACCACGCTCCTGCTCCTGAACCATCCAGTCCATTGTAGCACCACCATCGTGAACCTCACCGATTTTGTGAGTCTTTCCTGTATAGAAAAGAATACGCTCTGATGTAGTGGTCTTACCGGCATCGATGTGAGCCATGATACCGATGTTTCTGGTAAATCTAAGATCTCTTTTTGCCATTGTCTACGGGAATTAGAAACGGAAGTGAGCAAATGCCTTGTTGGCCTCTGCCATTTTGTGCATATCTTCTTTTCTCTTGTATGCGCCACCTTCGTTGTTGTATGCAGCAACAATCTCTGCACAGAGTTTTTCTGCCATTGAGTGGCCGGAACGCTTACGTGCAAAAAGTATCAGGTTCTTCATCGAAAGTGAAATCTTTCTCTCCGGTCTCAACTCTGTTGGCACCTGGAAGTTAGCTCCACCAACCCTGCGGCTCTTAACCTCAATCTGCGGGGTTACGTTCTCGAGAGCTTTCCTCCAGATATCTAGAGGAGCCTTGTCAGAATCTTTCATCTTCTCGCCTACCATATCGATGGCATCGTAAAAAATAGAATACGCGATACTCTTCTTCCCCTGCAACATAAGATTATTCACGAAACGTGTTACGTTAGCGTCGTGAAACTTAGGATCAGGAAGTAGAATCCTCTTTCTAGGCTTCGATTTTCTCATTTTTGTGAAAAATTAAAGTGAAAATTGGTAAAAAATTACTTCTTAGATTTCTTTGGTCTCTTGGCTCCGTAGAGAGAACGGGACTGTGTCCTGCCTTCTACACCAGCGGTATCCAAAGCTCCTCTAAGGATGTGGTAACGAACACCAGGGAGGTCCTTGACACGACCACCTCTTACGAGCACGATTGAGTGCTCCTGAAGGTTGTGACCCTCGCCTGGAATGTATGCGTTGACCTCTTTAGTGTTGGTGAGACGTACACGGGCAACCTTACGCATTGCTGAGTTAGGTTTCTTAGGTGTAGTTGTATACACACGTACGCACACACCCCTCTTCTGAGGGCAAGCATCCAGCGCACGAGACTTGCTTTTCACAGCAAGAACCTCGCGTCCTTTGCGAACTAATTGTTGAATTGTTGGCATAAATGATTGTAAATCTTTAATTTATGTTACTTTCCCCAAAATTTGGGGACTACAAATTTACACATAATTTTTTAATTGACAATAAATTAATGCATTTGTCACAAAAAATGCTGACTATTCGGTTTATTTGGCTAAATTTGAAAGATATGGGAAATATTATGGATAAATAAACCAAACTAAATATTATGATGAGAGCCTCGCTTAAGACACTATTTCTTATAACTGCCACAGCGGCATTGACCTCGACCTTCAGCGCGAAGGCGCAGCAGCCGGCAGACAATCATGTGCGTACACCGAACTACGCGCTGGCGGAAAGATTTTCGCAGAAGCGTATCGGCCAGATGGTATTCAGCACTACGGTGCAGCCGCACAGATTCAGAGACGGTTACAGATTTTTCTATTCATGGAAGACATCTGACGGGATACAGTATTATCTCGCCGACCCTAAGGCAGGTAAGGTTACTCCATTGTTCGACTTGGAGAAACTCGCCATGCAGATCACGGAGATCGTAAAAGATCCGTTCGACGCTAAGCATATACCATTCAAAGAGTTGCGAATCGATCCGAAGGATGACAATTATCTTACTTTCGATATCCGCAGCACAAAGGAGAAAGTGGATACCACGAAAGATGCGAAACCTGAAAAGCTGGTTTACCACTTCAGATACAAAATCGCCGACAAGACATTGACCTACGACACGAACGACCGCGAGGACAAATACCCTGGTTGGGCGAATGTCTCGCCGGACGGATTGACAGGTATTTATATGAAGAACTCGAACCTCTTCTATATGGATACGCTGAACATGCGCAAGGCGGCGAAGGACCCGAAGGACAGCACCATCGTCGAGCATAGAATTACCTCTGACGGATTCAAGGAATTCTGCTATGGCACAGACAATTACGCCGGCAACACTGTGACAGATACCACCGAAAGAGTGTTCCCTTCAGAGCTCGTATGGTCACCTGATTCGAAGCACGTCGCCGTGATGCGTTGGGACATGAGACCGTTGAAGGATTTCTGGGTTATCAATTCACTGACGAGCCCGCGCCCGACTCTCGAGAGCTATAAGTACCAGATGCCGGGAGAGCCCGGTCCTCACGGACATATGTATATTTTCAATGCCGGTGACTGGTCATCGCATACTGTGAAGATTAACGCTTTCAAGGATCAGGAGTTCTCATTCCAGACAGCAGAACCTACTGTAAATGACGAGTTTACAGATTATTATGGAAGAACATGGCTGGGAGACAACAACGGCTTCTACGTAATCAGACAGAGCCGTGACCTCAAGAGACTGGACATCTGCCATGTAGGTGTAGACAGCGATTCTACAAGGACTGTGATTACAGACCGCATGAACACATATGTAGAGTGCAGGCAGACTCGCATCCTCGAAGGCGGAAAGAAACTTATCCACTGGTCAGAGAGAAACGGCTGGGCTAACCTATATTTGTATAGTGCAGACGGAAAGGTTATCAGAAATCTGACTGAAGGCGCATATCATGTAGATGATGTATTGGCAGTAAATGAGAAGGAAGGCTACATTCTTTTCCGTGCTTGCGGTAAGGAGAAAGGCGAGAATCCATATCAGCTTCACGTCTACAGAGTCAGCCTCCAGGGCGGCGAGCCTAAGCTTCTCGATATGCCTGACATGAACGTGGACGCTTACGCTTTGGAAGACGGCAAGTACTTCATAGCCAACTACTCACGTGTGGATTACAAACCAGCTTCCGCTCTCTTCGACGCTACAGGAAAGAAAGTATGCGATCTCGGCGAGGCTGACTTCTCACTGCTTTTCGCTGCCGGTTACAAATTCCCTGAGCGCTTCAAGGTAAAGGCTGCAGACGGTGTTACCGACTTGTATGGTGCTATCTATAAGCCATTTGACTTCGATTCCACAAAGGTCTACCCTATCTGCGACTACGTTTATCCGGGTCCTCAGGTAGAGGCCAACAACATCAGTTGGAGCAGAGGATTCACCAGAACCGACAGACTTGCACAGCTCGGATTCATCGTCATTACCGTGGGTAACAGAGGAGGTCATCCGGACAGATCCAAGTGGTATCATAACTATGGCTACGGAAACCTTCGTGACTATGGTCTCGAGGATCAGAAATACGCTATCCAGCAGCTCGGCGCACGCTATCCATGGATAGACCTCGACAGAGTCGGAATACATGGCCATTCAGGTGGAGGATTCATGTCTACCGCTGCGATACTCAAGTATCCTGACTTCTTCAAGGCTGCCGTTTCATGCGCAGGAAACCATGACAACAACATTTATAACAGATGGTGGAGCGAGCAGCATCACGGAATCCAGGAGAAGATAGCTGCAGGAGATACCACATTTGTTTACTCTATCGAGACTAATCCGCAGATAGCTTCCAACTTGAAAGGACACCTGATGCTCGTGCACGGCGACATCGACAATAACGTTCATCCTGCGAACACTATCCGCGTAGTCAATGCCCTCATTCGTGCGAACAAGCGGTTCGATATGCTCATCCTCCCCGGACAGCGTCATGGTTTCGGCGATATGAATGAGTATTTCTTCTGGCGCATGGCCGATTACTATTGCGAGTGGCTTATGGGCGCAAGCAAGCGTAATGAGGTGGATATCAAAGAAATGAACAATGATTGACAGTTTATATAAGATGAAGAAAACAATCAAAATTATTGCGGCAAGCGCACTGGCCATCGCCTTCGCTGCCGCATGCGACCACTCCGAGGTTGTGACCGATAAGGTCAATGTCGACCTGACGGAGGCGCTCCAGGACGGGCAGAAAGATTCTGTTTCTGTCAATGCCGAGGTGGAGTTCCCGGTTTCCGGTCTGCCCGACAGCGTAAAGACCAGGATAACTGAAACTATAGTGGAGACAGCCTTCGGTTCGGACTACGCAGGCATGGAAATTCATGCAGCTGCCGAGAAATGGTCTTCCGACTACGTAAAAGAGTACAGGGAGACAAATCTCGAATTCGCGAAAGAGTTCGAATCAGGTGAACCTTCAGGGGGTGTTTTCAACTGGGAGAATCAGTTGAACGGTTATTTCTCCGGACGCCACGAGGATATCGTTTCCTACACTGTATACAATTATATATATAGTGGCGGGGCTCACGGAACTACCACTGAGGTGTCAGTGAATATGAACAAGAATACCGGCAAGCTCGTGAATGAGGCAGATTTCTTCATTCCCGGCTACCGCGAGGCACTGTCCGGCATCCTTTCATCTCATCTGCGCGATGCTCTTCCGGATCAGGAGTCGTATGACGCCCTCTTCGTAAAAGACATCGAGCCGAACGGAAATTTCAAACTCTCTGAAGAAGGTATCACCTATATCTACGGTCAATACGAGATCGGTCCATACTACCTGGGAATCATTAAAGTGACCATTCCTTGGGACGAACTCGGCGACCTGGTAAGAGAACATATCTAGTCAGCCTCAAATCTGACAGACAACAATTTAGGCGTCCGCCTGCTCACGATAATCGTGACGGCGAACGCCTATTTTCACATAAAATCACTAAATTTGAGGTTCAAACAACATTGACAATGGCGAAAATCAAGGTCTGGACCGGCCTGGGCGAGAATCTTCCGACGGTCTATATTCATTCGGTGGCCGGCAACGGCGAAAACGTATGGAAACGCTGTCTGGCTCAGGACGGTGCGCCGCAGTTTAACCTCGTCTCTGTTTACGATTTCGATTTCGAAGGCGAACTGACCCCGTGGCCGGCTCCCGGAGTGAGAAAATCGCTTCCCATGTTTAAGGGCAATGCCGAAGCTCACCTGGAATATCTTATAAATCAAGTAATTCCTGAAGCAGAATCGATGTTGACCTCGCCGCCATCATATCGCATTATCGCTGGATATTCATTGGCCGGACTATTCGCATTCTGGACAGCATGGCATACCGACGTGTTCAAGCGAATCGCCTGTGGCTCAGCCTCTTTCTGGTATCCGGGCTTTACGGATTACATGAAATCTCATCCGATGCTGTCGGTGCCTGACTATGTCTACCTGTCATTGGGCGACAACGAAAGCAACACCAAGCATCCTGTGATGAGCCGCGTCGGCGACTGTACAGATGAAGTCCTTAACTACCTGTCCGACAAAGAAATACCACATTTCTTCGAAGTGAATCCGGGAAACCACTTTTCCGACCCCGACGGCCGACTCGCCAAAGCAATATTGAAAACTCTCTTATACCTTCACTGATTATTCAAACTAAATTATTCGATTTGAATAATCTGAATATGGATAGAACAAGATAAACCGGATTAGCGTAAAATGAAGTATATTAAATGGTTATGGCATAGAGCCGGAGACGCGAAAGGGTCTGTGAGTTGGAATATATTGCTGGCTTGCATCAGCATCGGACTGAACCTGTTTTTCATCTGGCTCAGCAAATCGCTCGTCGACATCGCCACCGGAGCCCGCACCGGCTCTACCCTAAAGCTGTTCGCCGCCATTCTGGTCGCCACGATGCTCGTAAGGGTTTTTGTCAATGCTGCCAGAGCCCGCCTGGAGAGTAATTCTGTCTACAAAATGCAGTTCATCATCCGGAAAGACCTCTTCGAAGGACTTATCCGTGAACAATGGAGCGGTAAAGAACGATTCCACAGCGGAGATGCAGTCAGCAGACTGTTTACAGACGTGGATGTCGTTTCCAAAGTTATCTGCCAGGATTTGCCGGCATTGATAATAACCATTATCCAACTCGCTGCAGCGTTCGTCTTCCTTTGTACGATGGATGCGAAACTCGCTATCATTCTGCTGCTTATAACCCCAGCTTTCGCGGCCTTCGGAAAGATATTCTTCAGACGCATGCGAAAACTCACCAAGGATATCCGTGAATCAGAAAGTAATGTACAGAGCCATATCCAGGAGACCCTGCAACATAAAACTGTAGTGCAGTCCATGGGACAGGAACTGAGCATGGAAGAGAAACTTGGAGGGTTGCAAGATACTGAATATGATCAGGTTCTAAAAAGAACCAAGTTTAATGTTTTCTCACGTACTGCCGTAAGTATCGCTTTCGGTTTAGGATATTCCGCTGCCATGCTGTGGGGAGTTTTCGGAATATGGCAGGGTGCCATTACATTCGGTGTAATGACAGCATTTCTGCAACTCGTAGGACAAATCCAGGGCCCGTCCATGCAGCTTACACGTCAGATTCCATCCCTGATTTATGCGGCTGCTTCCATGGACAGACTTATGGAAATAGAGAACTCCGAAAAAGAAGAATCCGGAGAGCAAATAATGCTTAAAGCGCCCGCCGGAATCAATGTGGACCATATTTCGTTCAGATATCCTGACGGAAAAGGATGGATTTTCAATGATTTCAGTTATGATTTCAAACCGGGTTCGCGAACTGCTATCGTAGGTGAAACAGGAATCGGTAAAAGTACATTGATAAGACTCATACTCTCCTTGCTGAAACCGAACGGGGGCGAAATCAGGATCTATAACGAAAGCGAATCCAGAGTTACATCGGCATTGACCCGAAACAACTTAGTCTATGTGCCTCAGGGGAATACTCTCTTCAGCGGGACGGTCCGCGAGAATCTTCTCATGGGTGATCCGGAGGCGGGCGACCGGCAGATGTGGGCGGTTCTGGATGTAGCGGAGGCGGGATTTGTGCGAAGCCTTGCGGGAGGACTGGATGCGAGGATCGGCGAAATCGGCGCGGGGCTCAGCGAGGGTCAGTCTCAACGGATTGCGATTGCGAGGGGACTGCTCAGGCCTGGCAGTATTCTGCTCCTGGACGAGTTCAGTTCGTCGCTCGATCAGGAAACCGAGAGGCGGTTGCTGAAAAATCTGTCGGAAAACTATGGAAACAAGACGATTATCTTCATCACTCACCGCGACGCCGTGCTAGACTATTGTGATGCTGTCCTGAGACTGTAGACCTACTCCGGATCTTTGTAATATGGTAATCTTCTGAGGATTGCGAGCAGGTAACGTCTGACTGGAGAGAACATGTTCCAGAGCGATAATTTAAGCGCAGAGCAGGTGGAATAAGGATTTACGTGCCTGGTGCCGTTTCGCAGAATGGTCGTTGCTTTCGCATAAATTTCGTCGAGGTGGCAATGCTCTCTTCCGCCGGCGACGCCATCTCCTTGTATCTCAGCGACATCGCCGCGAATCTGGATTATTCTGTGCAGCAAATAACGTTCATGGAAGCGGAACAGGACGATATCGCCGGTTCTTACTTTTCTGCGCGGCGCGCCTTCAGGGGTGCCGCCCTCTACGCCTTCCAGTATGACAGAGTCCCGTAAGTTCCTGATAGTAGGCATCATACTGTAACCATGCACCGGTATCGTGACCTGCTTTCCGGCTTTAAGAAACTCTATGGTCTGGGCGAAAAATATATCGTTGTTTACTGTAAGCTTATCCATTTTGTCTGTATGGGAATTCTTTTTGTCTTCCAGAAAACAAACTTACGGAAAAATTTTGTTAAATTAGAAGGTTTTAAGAAGAATAACTGAAAATGAAAATTAAAGACGGATTTGTCCTTCGCGAGATTTGTGGAGAAAAAGTGCTTTCTGAGGAAGGCTCGTTGAATGTGAATATGAGCAAATTAATAAAGCTGAATGATACGGCGGCTTTCCTTATAGAATCTGTGGGCAGTTCTGAGTTTACGGCGGAGCGTCTTGCAGACCTGCTTTGCGGCCAATATGAAGTCGCACGCGAAACGGCATTGACAGATGCGGAGAAACTTTGTGAAACACTTGTGAAAAATGGAATCGCCGAATGACGGAAAGTGAGCGCCTGTACGATGTGGCCGGGGTGACTTTCGGGGTAAAACTGGAAGCGCCGTGGTCGTTCATGCATTATACTGAGCCGGTTACAGAGCGGATAAAGATCGCTGCTGCCGGCGGGATTGTCCCCGTCATGCCTACGAGGGCAGGAGACAGTGAGCCGCCGAGGACCTATGTCCAGAAACGTGTTGAACTGCCTGAAGATTATGGTCCGCATGTCTTGGATTTCTCTCAATATGAGCCGTTTGCGACGGATGAATCTTCTAAGATAGATTTCTGTCTTACAGTTTGTAACGGTCAGCCTGATGAGTTCCGTCAGGCCCAGAAAGAGGGTCAAGTCACTAAGCTGATGAGCGAAACGGAGGTCCTTCCATACTACTACGTCTACCGCTGGAAAGAAGGCACCGTTTTCGAGTTTGAAGGCGCAGATAGAAAAATCGAAAGCACATTGTTCGTGGAAAATGGGGCAGAATCCGGCTACTTCTGGGCGGGAGAAAAAATGCGACCATACTCTGTTATCTTCCAGATTTGCTTCGCATTACGAATAATGTACACCTATAATTCGTGGAAATACAAGGCCGTTCTCATGCACTCTTCCGTAATCGCGCACAACGGCTCGGCCGTGCTGTTCCTCGGCACCAGCGGCACCGGAAAGAGCACCCACAGCCGCCTCTGGCTCGAAAATATCCCAGGCGCGGAGCTCCTGAACGACGATAATCCTGTACTTCGCATAGAGGAGGGTAAGGTCAATGCCTATGGCACGCCGTGGAGTGGCAAGACTCCTTGTTATAGAAAAGCAAACCTTCCGGTGAGAGCGTTGGTTCGTCTGCATCAGGCTCCTGCGAATGAGGTTAAACAGGTGAAGGGATTGGATGCGTTCGCCGGTGTTATCAGTTCGGCTTCCAATGTGAAGTGGGATAAAAAAGTGATGGACGGTGTCATGTCCATTATGTCTCAAATAGTTATGACAGTGAAATGTCTCAGCATGGGATGTCTGCCGGACAAGGCGGCTGCGGAGATATGTTGCGCAGAGACAGAAAAATAAAATCAGTATGAAGACCGATGATGTTTTCTTCGCTCTGCTTAGGGCAGGACTTTGGGGTAAAGCCGAAGATATTTCTCTAAGAGATGTGGACTGGGAATCTGTTTATGGTATTGCCAGAGAGCAGACGGTGGCCGGATTCGTGGCAGATGGTATTTCTGTCATGAAAAAAGCGGATCCTGCCATGGCCGTTTCTCCTGCAGTCCAAAACTCTTTTATGCAAACTGTATTGGGCAGCGAAATGCGAAACAGACAGATGAACGCTACGTTATCTCATCTTTGCAAAGTATTGTCTGAAAATGGAATATGTGCATTGGTCCTGAAAGGTCAAGGGGTAGCATTGGACTATCTCCAGCCTTCTCACAGGCAGCCGGGAGACATAGATTTTTTCCTGGACGACAAGAATTATCAGGCTGCGTCAGCGTTGCTTTCTCCTAAGGCTGCGAAAGTGGATGAGGAAAATCTGGTCAAGAAGCATCTGGGAATGCATTTCGGTGATATCGAGGTGGAACTTCACGGAACTATGAGGGTAGATTTCGGAAAGAGGGTGAATGAAGTCATGGACAATATCCAGTTTGACTTGTTCCGGAAGAAGGATTTCCGCAAATGGGATTGCGGCGGAACTGAGGTACTGCTCCCTTCCATAGATTTCGATGCGTTGTTTATCTTCATGCATTTTATACAGCATTTTTATCATGGAGGCTTGGGTCTCAGGCAGATATGCGACTGGACCATGCATCTTCACCGCTTCGCTGACAATGTGGACAGGGAACTGCTGGAGCATCGTCTCACCGAGTTGGGCATGATGAGAGAGTGGAAGGTGTTCGGCTGGTTGGCGGTGAACCGTCTGGGGTTGCCTGCCGACGAGATGCCGTTCTATGATGCTGAGTGCGGGGGCGTTGTGGAGAAAGTCTGGGAGTCCATGAAGTTATCCGGCAATTTCGGCAAGAAGCGCAATGCCGGCAGGGATGTCGACAAGGAACCGTATCTTTACCGCAAGACAAAGTCTCTGGTGGGACATATCCGCTGGATGGCCAGACATTTCGATGTGTCGTATTACAACACTTTCCGGTCTTTCTGGTCTATGCTCACCTCCGGCGTCTCTGCTGTGCTTAAGGGGAAATAGATTATAAGCGTCCCCGCGACCGCGGAGACGCTTATGAGTCAAGGTTTTCCAAGCTTCCACTTGGACTCTGGTTTCAAAGTTCCGTCCTTATTGATATTAATAGCGGGAAGCAACCACGCTTTGCCGGAAAAGTCAGAGATACATTATTTTTGCTGAAATCCAACCAACCGTCTTTTCCCTCGAAGACTATCAAGATTTCATCACCGACGAAACGTCTATTCCTCTGATTCCAACATAAATACAGCGCTGTCATACACCTTTTTCAAAGGCGGATTCACGCCTTTGTTCATCAGCATTGACCCAGACAGGACCTTTCCCGAAAACCAGCTCGAAGACTTGTCGACATTGACCTCTGCAATACGATAGTTCTTGTCGGCAGAAAGCCCGTCCAGACGGAACTGCGGAGCCGAATTGCGAGTATCATAACTGATGCAATAAGCGAAGAATACAGCGCGCTTCTTGTCAGGAGTAACGTAAAGTACCCCATAAGCACCCGCCTTGTCATAAGGAGAACCTATTCTGTACAAATCTCCGGTCATGATGATGTCACGATATTCCTTATAGCTGGCAATCGCCCTCTTGGCGAACTCTTTCTCGCTGTCTGTCATTGACTTAGGCTGAAGTTCCATACCGAGTCTTCCGGCACATGCGATATCGAAACGGAACTTTATCGGAGTTATGTTGCCGGTCTGGTGATTAGGAACCGCCGAGACGTGGGAACCCATCTGGTTTGCAGGATAAAACAGGCTTGTACCGTACTGGATGCCGGTTCTTATCAATGCCTCCGTATCGTCACTTGTCCAGAATTCATCGAAATATTTCAGCTCACCATACTCTACCCTTCCGCCGCCTGAAGCACAGGCCTGAATCATCACATCAGGATACTTTGCACGCACACGCTCCATCACATTGTACAATCCCTGTGCATACCTTACCCAGAACATCGTCTGTTCATCAGACGGAAGCCAAGACGAGCCCACATTCTCCACATGACGGTTGGCATCCCACTTTATATAGTCAATCTTGTCCGAGAGTTTCATCACATCGTCGAAAACGCCATAGACAAAGTCCTGGACCTTAGGATTTGTCATGTCCAGAAGGTACTGGTTGCGCATCGCAGTAGCAGCGTGGACATTGTCCTTGACAATCCAGTCCGGATGCTTCTCATAAAGCTCGCTTTTAGGATTGACCATCTCCGGCTCAATCCAGATGCCGAACTTGAGGCCTTTCTCGTGCGCATGGGATGCGATAAAGTCAATGCCTTCAGGCAGTTTGGCAACATTGACCTGCCAATCGCCCAGGCCGGCCTTGTCATTGTTGCGTGGATATTTGTTGGCAAACCAGCCATCATCGAGGACAAACATCTCAAGCCCCATGTCGGCCGCATCATCGATCATGTCGGTCAATGTCTTGGCATTGAAATCGAAATACGCGCCTTCCCAGCTGTTCAGAAGAGTCGGCACCATTCCATACCCACTGTGCATCCAATAATCGCGGGCCCACCTGTGGAGATTTCTGCTGGCCTGGCCCGCTCCCCTGTCACTGAAAGTCCAGATCATCTCAGGAGTAGAGAACGACTCGCCCTTGGCCAATGTATATGCTGATGCGTATGGATTGATTCCGGCAAGGATATTAAGTATGTTGAACTCGGTAAGTTCAAAGTTCAGTCTGAAGTTTCCGCTCCAGGCCAATGCTCCGGCAATCACATCTCCTGTGGTCTCGCTGAACGTGTCAGTATCAAGGCTTATCATGAACGCAGGATTTTCCGTATGTGTGGTACGGGTTCCCTTCTTGCTCTCTATGGTCTTTATCCCGTGTGTCAGCAAGGTATTGTCAACACGTGCCTCATGAGCCCAGGAACCATACAGATGTGTAAGAAGATATTTGTCTGCCCTTATCGGCAATGCTGACGAATAGTAGTTGCGCAATGTCACGGCACCTTTTTCATTGTTTCTGATTACAGAATGAGCCGTGATCACATTCTGTTTCTTATACGCAGTATAGACCAGATCGACTTCCACGCCTTCAGCCTTGTCTGCCAGATGTATGGTCGTCTCTGTTATATTGTTGTCTGTCAATGTCATGGTCTCATGAGAAAGATATCTGAGTTCGGTGTTCAGATCCCCGTTCTTATGGGTGATTGCCAATGCAGGTTCGTTGAAGCCCCTCCAGCCCTGTGTAGGATAAGTATCATAAGGAGCACCATGATTGCCATGGATTCCGCTCTTGAAATCAGAAAAAGCAGACGCATCTTCTATGACACCGCCGAAATGCAGTGTTTTCAGACGCCCGTCCTGCTCCACCCGGATAATCATGGAAACATTGTCGGTCCTGATATTGATTACAGGACCTTTTGCCTTGGCTGTACATGCCAGCAGTGCCAGCACGGCAATTGTCAAGATTTTCTTCATCGTTGTCATTAATTCGTCATATGGTTAAAAACAAAAAAAAGCCACTCGAATGAGTGGCTTCGTGGAGCGGAAAACGAGACTTGAACTCGCGACCCCAACCTTGGCAAGGTTGTGCTCTACCAACTGAGCTATTTCCGCATTTTGTAACCCCTATTGGTGTTTCGGGATTGCAAAGTTAGGTATATTTTCTGACTTTCCAAATTTTTTAGAGAAAATCTTTAAAAAATCTGCATTTTTTTATCCAAACGCACCGAAAACAGCCACCTAAACCTCTACACAAGTGCTGAACTCGCGGAGGAAACGCATGTCGTTTTCGAAATAATGACGAAGGTCGTTGACCTGCCATTTCAACATGGCGATACGCTCTACGCCCATTCCGAATGCGAATCCGGAGTATTTCTTGCTGTCGATGCCTGAAGCCTCGAGAACGTTAGGGTCTACCATTCCGCAACCGAGAATCTCGAGCCAGCCGGTTCCTTTACAGATATTGCAGCCTTTTCCATGACAGATGTTACAGCTGACATCTACCTCGGCAGACGGCTCAGTGAACGGGAAGTATGAAGGACGCATACGAATCTGTGTATCCGGACCGAACATTTCACGCGCGAAAAGAAGAATCGCCTGCTTGAGGTCAGCGAAAGTCACATTCTCATCGATATAAAGTCCCTCTACCTGATGGAAAATACAATGAGCACGTGCAGAAATAGCCTCGTTTCTGAACACACGACCAGGACAGATGACGCGAATAGGAAGTTTCATGTTCTCCATCGCACGTACTTGAACACAAGACGTATGTGTACGGAGAAGAATCGGATCCTTATGACCAGTAGATACAAAGAATGTATCCTGCATATCTCTTGCAGGGTGGTTCGGAGGGAAGTTCAATGCCTCGAAAACGTGGTAATCATCCTCGATTTCAGGACCTTCTGCCACGTCATATCCGAACTTGCGGAAAATATTCACAATCTGCTGTCTGGCAATAGATACCGGATGTCTTGTTCCAAGCGCAACAGGATCTCCAGGCATGGTAGCATCGAATGAATCCGATGCAGCAGAACCGGCAGACTCTGCGGCCGCTTTCAACTCTTCTATCTTAGCTGTAGCTTCTTTCTTGAGAACGTTCAGTTTCTGACCAAACTCCTTCTTCAGCTCAGGAGCGACAGTTCTGAACTCTTCGAAAAGCTTCGTAATTTCACCTTTCTTGCCGAGAAGACGAACTCGGGCTTCTTCTATATCCTTTTCTGTCTTGCACTTAAGATCTCTGACTTCTGCAAGAATCTGTTCTATTTCCTCTTTCATACGTTTCGTCGTTTTGAACTGCAAATTTAATCAATTTCCACTTAGAATCCAGTTAAAATATTGTCAAAATCCATCATTGACAATAAACACTATTTGGATTTGGGCGGATCGGATGGCTTGACAGCGGCCATCTTGGCTTTGCGCTTCTCGCGAGCCTTGCGCTGCTTCCCTGCCCCGGCCTTCAAGTACGCGGACCACTGCGCGTCCGTAAATATCTTTCTATAAGTGTTTTCTATCTGATCCATCCATTTGTCCCAGGTCAATGTATATAGGTCGTAGTTGTCGACTCTGGCGCTCTGCAACTTCTTCACATCTTCCTGATACAACGTATAATCATGCTGCAATGTGGAATCCACATAAAATATCTGCCAATCGTCCAGCTTGAGCAACTCTCCTAATCTGTCCGCCTCTTTTGCCGCCATTTCTTCGGGTGTAGGGGTCTTCTGTTCCTGCTCTTGCGCAAAAGCATTGACACTAACAAAAATGGCCACTGTCAGCAGTAGGTATGCAATTTTTCTCATAATTACGAAAAATTTGATAGATTTGTATAATTATCGTACTATTTCATCATTGGCAAAAGTAAGCAAAATAAAGGAATAGCGCAAAACGTAAAACAAATACCGATAAATATATGAAGATAAAAACATTGACTTGCATGATCATCGCTGCTGCAGCCATTTTTCACGCATCTGATGCGAGGGGTTGTACTAACGTGATCGTCACTAAAGGAGCCAGCGCAGACGGATCCTGCATGGTTTCTTACGCAGCGGATTCGCATTCGCTCTTCGGAGAGTTGTATTTCAAGCCTGAGAAGGATTGGAAACTCGGCGACAAGTTACGCGTATATGACTGGGATTCAGGACAGTATCTCGGACAGATCGACCAGGTGGAGCATACTTACAAGACTATCGGCAACATGAATGAGCATCAGCTTATCATCGCCGAGACCACTTTTGGAGGAAGATCGGAGCTGGCTGATCCGAATGGCATTATGGATTACGGTTCTCTTATTTATATTACTCTCCAGAGAGCCAAGACAGCCAGAGAGGCTATCAAGGTCATGACAGACCTCACCAAGCGATATGGTTATTTTTCTGAGGGCGAGACGTTCTCAATCATTGACAAAAACGAGGCTTGGATTATGGAAATGGTCGGCAAGGGTAAGAAAGAGAAGGGGTCAGTATGGGTGGCCAGGAGGATTCCTGACGGATTTATATGCAGTCATGCAAACCAGTCCAGAATCACTACTTTCCCGCTCAATGATCCTGCCAACTGCCTTTATGCTCCGGATGTGATCAGCTTCGCACGCGAGAACGGCTGGTATGACGGACCGGACAGTGAATTCAGTTTCTGTGACGCCTACTGCCCTGCAGATTTCGGCGGACTCAGAGGTTGTGAGGCGAGGGCTTGGAGTGCTTTCAATATCCTTTGCAACGGATGGTTCACTTTCTATGACAATGACGGAAATCTGGTCACCAAGGATGCTTATTCATATTTGGATTTCGCGATGGGATATAATCCTGAGAACAAGATGCCTCTTTGGGTGAAGCCTTCTAAGAAAGTCACCATGAAGAATGTGGCTGATGTGATGAGAGACCATTATGAGGGTACACCTATGGATATGACACAGGACATCGGTGCCGGCGGCAATGCTCTTCCTTACAGATGGCGTCCTATGGATTTCGAGTTCAACGGAAAGACTTATACAAATGAGCGTGCTATCGCTACTCAGCAGACTGGTTTCTGGTTCGTAGGCCAGGCAAGATGTGATTATCCTGATGTCGTCGGAGGTATTCTCTGGTTCGGCACTGATGATGCAGCAACATCTTATCTTACACCTATTTACGCCAATTCAAATAAGGTCCCTGAATGTTTCAAAGAAGGAAACGGTAATTTGCTCTCATACTCCCCTACTTCGTCATTCTGGATGAATAACAGGATTTCCAATGCTTGTTATAAGATGTACAACATCATGGCGCCTTATGTCCGTGAACGTATCGACAAGTTCGAGAATGAACAGATGGAGAAGATTCGCCAGATAGACAATCATGCTCTCGACTTGTATAAGAAGGCTCTGGACGGCGCAGAAAAGAGGGGCAAGAAGGAAAGCGGAACTTATGATGCGATGTCTGATACAGGAAAGTCTTTCGCCGCAGTAAAGAAGTTCCTTACAAAGTATTCAGTAAACACTGCTCAGGATATGTTCCATGACTGGTGCAAACTCGAAGAGACTCTTCTTGTAAAGTATATAGACGGTAACGTAAAGGCTCAGAATCCTGATGGTTCTTTCAAGCACACGGAGTTCTCTACAGGCATTCCGGATGGACTTACTCAGCCAGGTTATACTGACACATGGAAAGAGGCTGTAGTTCATTTCCACGGTGATGTAATCGAGGTAAAGTAAAAGATACTCATCAATATAAACTAACGATAATCCCCGGGATCCTTACGGACTCCGGGGATTATTCTATATCAAGCCGGCGTTACACCGGCATTGACCTTAATTATCTGTACTGAGCGAACTCGATATCCTTCTCAGCGCGAGCAGCGAGCTCCTTGTTCTTGCTTGCCTTCTCGAGGTAAGTCTTAACATCAGCAGCCTTGCCCTGACGAGCAGCGATAACGGCGCGGAGGTAGTTAGCTCTTGGGCACTGGCACTTGAGAGCGGCAGCAGCCTCAGCTGGTTTACCTACGAGTACGTCAGCGAGAGCCTCGTTGAATGAGTTGGTACCCTTAAGAGCTGCAGCAGCCTTAGCGTAGTTACCGTTAAGGATGTCGACAACAGCCTGGTTCTCTTTAGCCTGAGCGGTTCCGGCAGCAGCGAATGCTTTCTGAGCAGCTGCGAGGTCACCCTTGCGGAGAGCGATAACGCCCTTAGCGTTCTCAAGTTCAGCGTCTTTTGTAGCAACTTTACCGAACTCTTTCTCAGCAGCGTCGAGTTTGTCCTCGTTCAAGAAAAGAACACCGAGGTTAAACTGAGCGCGGTCGCTGTTGAATTTCTCGACAGCTTTCTTGTAGAGAGCCTCTTTAGTCTTGCTGTCTTTTACGAGCTTAGCAGAACGGAGGAGAGCCTCTTCGTCGAGAACGTCCATGTTCTCTTCAACGAGCTTAAGGAGTTCCTCTTTTGTATAGTTCTGATACTCAACGTTGGCGATGAATCTTGCACGACGGAGTTCAGGGAGAACTTCTTTCTTAAGTGTGGTGTAAACCTCAGACATGTTCTTAATCTCGCTCTCACGAACAGCAGGATCGCTGTACATAGAAAGAACGCGGATGATAAGATCCTTATCCTCGATGTTAGACTCAGAAACGAGCTCCTGGAAGCCTTCCCAGTCCTGACCTACACTCTTAACCTCTGGATCAGAAACTTCTTTGACCTCAACGACTTTGCTCCAAGCCTTGTCTGCGCTCTTAGAACGTTTGTCAGAAAGTTTAGCGTTGAGTTCCTCACCACCGTCTGGAGAAGCGTAAGCTACGACCTCAGTTCCCTTAAGGGTCTTTCTCTCGTTGCTCTTAATCTCATCGAGAGCAGCCTGGAAGTCCTTAATAGAAGCTGACTTGAGCTCCTTGCTGCGAACGTCTGCAGAGTTAATGGTGTAAAGAATCTGGCCTTCAGCTGTCTGAGGGATAACCTCCTGATAGTTGTCAGCTTTGTAAGCTACAGAACCGAGACCCTCACCTACACCTACGAGCATGTAAGTGGTGTTGGCACCGTCAGCAACTTTCTTTACAGGAAGATCGATAGACTTCTTCTTGTATTTAACAACGCCACGGAGTTCGAGATGTGACTGCTCCATGCCTTTAACATAGTCGAAGTGAACTTTTTCAGTTACAGTCTGACCGTCTTTAGACACTACAGTGTAGTTATCCTTTACTTTCTCGCCCTGGAACATGAATGGGGTCATTTTAGCCTCACCTCCGTCGTAAACGAGAACTGGAGTAACCTCGAGAATAGCCTTTGGATGGAAGTAATCTCTTGGATAAGTTACTGATACGGTAGCATCAATTTTGCCGGCTACAACCTCGAGTGGTGATGGATCGCAGGTAACGGTTACGCTCTCTGCCATCTCTGCCATCTTCTCAGGAGAAGCACAAGCGACAGCTGCAAGTCCGAGGACTGCTACTGCCAATGATTTGATTTCCTTTTTCATGGTAGAAAAACTAAAAATTGTTATACTAAACTATAATTGCTCCAAAATTTGCACCAAGTTACAAACATTTTTGCAATTTTCAGTAATGCAAACACAAATTTCGTTGCTTAAGGCTATAATTTCAAGTGTTTTTGTATCTTTGTAAGATATGGACGCACAAGAACTACAAAGAATTAAAAATAAATACGACATCATCGGTAATGATGCCGAGCTGAATCGTGCCATCGAGATGGCAGTGGCAGTCGCTCCTACTGACCTGACTGTATTAGTGACAGGCGAGAGCGGCGTCGGCAAGGACAATATACCGAAGATTATACACCAGTTCAGCCGCAGAAAGAGCGCCAAGTATTTCGCGGTAAACTGCGGAGCTATTCCGGAGGGCACCATTGACTCAGAACTTTTCGGTCACGAGAAGGGCTCGTTCACGGGGGCCATCGAGGCGAGAAAAGGATATTTCGAAGAGGCGGACGGCGGAACTCTCTTCCTCGACGAAGTGGGTGAACTCCCGATGTCTTCACAGGCGAAACTCCTGCGTGTGCTGCAGTCCGGCGAATACATCAGGGTAGGCGCATCGAAGGTAAGCAAAACCGATGTCAGAGTCATCGCAGCCACAAATGTGGACCTGCTGTACGCTGTTTCACAGGGCAAATTCCGCGAGGACTTGTACTACCGACTGAACGCAATACAGATTTCCATGCCGTGCCTTCGCGACCGCAAGGAAGATATCTACCTGCTGTTCAGGAAGTTTACCTCAGACTTCTCCGAGAAATACAATATGAGCAAGGTGACGCTGACCCACGATGCCATCGAACTGCTGACCAACTACCGCTGGCCGGGCAACATCCGTCAGCTGAAAAATATCGCCGAGACCGTCTCTGCCCTTGAGGGGCAAAAGCTTTCGCCCGTTTCCGGCAGGTGTGAGGTCAATGCTGCCACGCTTTCGAAGTATCTTCCTCATGATAACGTCAATTCTCTTCCGGTACGTTATCATGACAATAGCGGAGAATTCACTCAGGATGAGAAACAAGAAATTTACAAGGCGTTATATAGTTTGAACGCAGAGGTAAAGAATCTGAAGAAAATTATCGCTTCCGGACAGTTCCATATGGCTGAGCCTCAGCCGGATACTGTAATTGCCCAGCCGAAGACGCTTCCTGTGTCCACTCCAGACCACGACAGTTTCGTGACGAAACCGGATATCTCTTGGGAGAAGGCCGAAGATGATGTGGATTTCCAGGAAAGCGAAACGCAGGACAAGAATAATCTGTCCATCGTGCAGGCAAGCGAGGACTTGATCAGGAAAGCTCTCGAAAAGCATAACGGAAACCGCAAGAAAGCAGCAGAAGAACTCGGAATATCCGAGCGCACTCTTTACAGGAAGCTCCCTGCAGAGTTCCGCACCCCGAAGAAAACAGAATAAAGGCATTGACAATGAAGGTAAGAAATAGAATTATAGGTATTTGCGGGATCGTTGCGGCACTGGTCGCGACAGCGCTCATCGTGCATTCTTGCGGGATTTACTCCTTTTCCGGAACATCCATCCAGCCGGACGTAAAGACCATCACAATCGATTATTTCGAGTATAAGGCATTGAAAGTGAACCCTTCACTGAGCAACGACATGACGGAGGCGCTAAAAGACAAATTCCGTAAGATGACGAGGCTCGAACAGGTGGACATGGACGGAGATCTCGAAATTACCGGAGCTATTACCGGATATGACGTGAGGGCTACGGCAGTCACTGCAGATGAGGTCGCAGCGCAGAACCGGCTTACTGTTACCGTGAAGATAAGTTTCACTAACCGCAAATATCCGGAAGATGATTTCAGCGACAAGTCCTTCTCTTCTTATGCGGATTACGATTCCACGCAGTCTCTGGATGCTGTAGAGGCTACGCTCTGCGAAGAGATTATCGAGAAAATCTGCGAAGATGTGTTCAACGCAACAGTTGCAAATTGGTAGCGCTATGAGTCCTAAAGCTATAAGCCTGAAGACATTGACCATGGACGAACTGGCAGGCGTAGTGAATTTGTATCCATGGTACGGTGCGGCCCGGAAGGAGCTCTGCCGCAGAATGGCGGGAATCGGCGCGGACTCATGGGGAATCAATCAGTTTGCGGACCAGGCTATGTATGTCGGCGACCGTGGGCTGATCGCGGACATCATGAGGTCCGGCAATGCGAAGGATTATTCCGACAAGAATCTGGAGGAGCTAGTCCGCTCCTATATAATAGAGGACAACAAGCCTGTTGCCAATGTCAATGATAACGTGGCTGAGTTGAAGCCACAGCCTGCCAGACGTATTCCGGGAGGGGATTTCTTTTCTCAGAGCGAATACGAAAATGTGCGCAGGGAGGATGATAATGTATTCTCACGTTTCCGGGCAAATACAAAACCGGCGGAAAACGGGTCCGAAGATAATTCTGAGATAGATTTCTGTACCGAAACTTTGGCAGGAATTTATGCGGAACAGGGATATTTCGACCAAGCCAAACGCATTTATTCTAAACTAATTTTGGCATTCCCGGAAAAAAGTGCTTACTTTGCATCCCTTATCAAGAAAATTGACTATTTAATAAATAATCAGACGTTATGACTACTCTTTTTACAGTACTTGTAGTTCTTATTGTGATTGCGAGCATTATCCTTACATGTGTCGTTCTTCTTCAGAACGGTAAAGGTGACAGTATGGCCAGCAACTTCGTTGCAGGAAACCAGACTTTCGGTGTAAGGCAGACAGCTAACATCCTTGAGAAATTCACATGGGGACTCGTTGCTTTCATCGTTGTTCTTTCAGTGGTTTCCTCATTTACAACAGGAACTCAGGGTACACAGGTAGATGTTACTGACCAGATCGAGAACGCAGCTTCAGAGCAGCCTGCATTCCCTTCTGCACCAGCACAGCAGGCTAATCCTGCAACAGAGGCACCAGCACAGCCAGCTGAATAATTTTCCCGAGACTGACAAAATGTCAGTATAATAGGGAATTGGAATATTGTTTGAATTATAGCCGTTTGTTCTTCGGAGCAGACGGCTATAACCCGTTAAGGTAAGCCTCAAGTCTGATGGTCAGTGCCATAAGATGCTCCGAAGACGAAAAGGAGTTTATATTATGGATAATTACAACATGCAAAACAACAACACTGGCGGAAAGCTTGAGACTTTGAACAAGTTCGCTATAAACTTGAACGAGAGGGCTGCAGCCGGAAAACTCGACCCTGTCATCGGCAGGGATGAGGAAATCCGTCGTGTGCTTCAAATATTGAGCAGACGTACCAAGAACAACCCTATTCTCGTAGGTGAGCCTGGTGTAGGTAAAACCGCTATCGCTGAAGGTCTTGCACAAAAAATCGTAGATGGTGCTGTTCCAGAAAACTTGAAGGACAAGATCGTCTACTCACTAGATATGGGTGCGCTTATCGCAGGTGCAAAATATCAGGGTGAATTCGAAGAGAGACTTAAAGGTGTAGTAAAAGATGTAGTCGACAGTCAGGGACAGATAATCCTCTTTATCGATGAAATCCATACACTGGTAGGTGCCGGAAGGGCTTCCGGAGCGATGGATGCCTCCAACATACTTAAACCGGCATTGGCAAGAGGCGAACTCAGAACCGTAGGTTCTACTACCTTGGACGAGTATCAGAAGTATTTCGAGGCAGATAAGGCCCTCGAGAGACGTTTCCAGATGGTTATGGTAGACGAGCCTACCCCGGCAGAATCCATTGCGATTTTGAGGGGTTTGAAGGAGAAATACGAGAACCATCACAAGGTCCGTATCGAAGATGACGCACTTATCGCTGCAGTAAACCTTTCTCACAGGTATATTACAAACAGGTTCTTGCCTGACAAGGCCATCGACCTTGTAGATGAGGCGGCTTCAAAGCTTCGTCTGGAGATGAATTCCGTACCTGAGCCTATAGCTGAGCTGAACAGCCAGATCCGTCAGTTGGAAATCGAGAAGGAAGCCATCAAACGTGAAGGCGTATCTCTCAAACTGGACAAGATCAAGGAGCAGCTTAAAGACCTCAATGACAAGCGCGAAGTTCTTATGAAACGCTGGGACGAGGAAAAGGGTATCCTTACCGGAATCCAGACAGCTCGTCAGGAGTTGGAGGATTTCAAGATAGAGGCGCAGGCCGCTGAAAGATCTGGTGATTATGGTAAAGTAGCAGAATTGCGTTACGGCAGGATGGCTGAAGCCAAGAAGAAAATCGATGAACTTACAGCACGTCAGGCTGCAATTAAGGATCCTATTATAACAGAATCTGTTACGCCTGAAGATATCGCTGATGTAGTGTCCAGGTGGACAGGTATACCTGTAAACAGGATGCTGGAAAGCGAAAAGGAGAAACTGCTCCGCATGGAGGAGGAACTCCACAAGAGAGTTGTAGGTCAGGAGCAGGCTATTCACGCCGTCGCTGACGCAGTCCGCAGAAGCAGAGCCGGCCTGTCCAACGAGAAGAGACCTATCGGTTCATTCTTGTTCATGGGTACGACCGGTGTAGGTAAAACCGAGCTTGCAAAGGCTCTCGCCGAGTTCTTGTTCAATGATGAGAATATGATTACCCGTATCGATATGAGCGAGTATCAGGAGCGTCACACAGTGAGCCGTCTTATCGGTGCTCCTCCGGGATACGTAGGATATGATGAAGGTGGCCAGCTTACTGAAGCAGTAAGACGTAAACCTTATTCAGTAGTGCTTCTCGATGAGATAGAGAAGGCTCATCCGGATGTATTCAACATCTTGCTTCAAGTGCTTGATGACGGACGTCTTACCGACAACAAGGGTCGTACGATAGACTTCAAGAACACCATCATCATCATGACCTCAAATGTAGGTTCAGACATCATCCAGAGTTACATGGACAGACTGCCTGATGCCGGCAGGAAGGGTGCCAGTGAGGCCGATAAGAAAGACGCTTCCGAGAAGAGAAGCGAGATGCTTTCAGAATGCAAGTCGAAGATTCTCGAACTGCTTAAACAGACCATCAGACCTGAATTCCTGAACAGAATCGATGAAATTATCATGTTCGAGCCTCTTACCAAGAGCGACATCCGTGATATTCTTCATATCCAGATGGCTCAGCTTCAGCACAAGTTGTCTGAGGATGGCGTAGAGATCAGTTTCACTGAAGCGTTCGAGGACTATATGACTGACAAGGGCTACGATCCTGCATTCGGTGCACGTCCTATAAAGAGGGTTATGCAGCGTGAGCTTGTAAACCAGCTTGCTAAGGCTATCTTGGACGGTTCCGTACACAAGGATTCAGCTGTAGAGGCTGACGTGGAGAACGGCGAAATCGTACTCCGCAACAAGCCTGCTGAGACTAAGGCAGAACGAGTTCTTTAGAGATTAGCACAAAAAACCGGGGCAACTTAAAAGTTGTCCCGGTTTTTTTTGTATATAATGAAATAAGATTATTTCTTGAGCTGAGCAGCTTTAGCAGCTTTTCTCTTTTCGTTCCACTCGTAAGCATCGAACATTACCGGAGTACCGATGAAGATAGATGCATAAGTACCGAAGCAGATACCGAGAATCAACGCTACTGAAAGACCGCGGATAGACTCACCGCCGAAGATTGCGATAGCCAACATAGTCGCGAGAGTAGACACAGATGTGTTGATAGTTCTGGTAAGGGTGCTGTTGAGCGCAAGGTTTGCGTTGGTCTTGAAGTCAGCCTTAGGATGCAGCGCTTTGTATTCACGGATACGGTCGAAGATAACCACGTTATCGTTGATTGCATAACCGATGATAGTCAAGATAGCCGCAATAAACGTCTGATCTACGTCCAAGTTGAACGGAAGGATTCCGGAGAACAAAGAGAAGAAACCGATGACGATGATAGCTGTATGAGCAAGTGATACCACACCACCGAGACCCCATGTCCAACCGTTGAATCGTACTGCGATATAAGCAAAGATTACGAACAGAGCGATAAGGACTGCGATGATAGCAGATCTCTTCATGTCGTTTGCGATGGTAGGACCCACCTTGTCAGAAGAGATGATACCGTTAGGGTTATCGAGAGTAGATGTAAACTCGTCGAGAGTCATGTCAGTATCTGCGAAGAGACCCTTCAATGCCTGATAGAGCATAGACTCTATCTCTGCATCTACCTCAGTAGACTCATTCTCTACTTTATATTTGGTAGTAATCTTCATCTGGCTCTCTCCACCGAACTGCTTAACCTCTACAGACTCGTTGAATGTATTCTCTGTAGCCTCACGAACCTGCTCCGCAGTTACAGGCTTGTCGAATCTTACAACATAGGTACGTCCACCGGTGAAGTCTACACCATAAGTAAAGCCCTTTATGCTGATAGAAAGGATAGCGATAACGATGAGGATTCCTGAGAATGTATAAGAGAACTTCTTCTTGGAAAGGAAGTCAACCTTAGTATGCTTGAGGAAGTCTTTGGTCATGTCGTTCTCGAAGCTTACGCTCTTACCCTTGGTAACTCTGTCGTCGAAAATGATTCTTGTAATGAAGATAGATGTGATGACAGATGTGATGATACCGATGATAAGGGTGGTAGCGAAGCCCTGTACAGGACCTGAACCGAAGATGAAGAGAACGATACCGGTAAGGAGTGTTGTCACCTGACCGTCGATGATAGCTGAGTATGCGTTAGAGTAACCATCAGCAATAGCCTTGGAAAGGCCCTTGCCTGCAGCAAGCTCTTCCTTGATGCGCTCGTAGATAATCACGTTCGCATCCACGGCCATACCCATAGTTAGGACGAGACCCGCGATACCTGGCAACGTGAGGACTGCTCCGAAGGAAACAAGTGTTCCGAAGAGGAGAAGTACGTTGCAGAGGAGGGCGAGATCAGCTACGAAACCGGCGCCGCTGTAGAAGAACACCATGTAAGCCAATACCAAAAGGAAGGCGATGACAAATGAGATGAGACCTGCCTTGATGGACTCTGCACCGAGAGTAGGACCTACAACCTGCTCCTGAATGATCTTGGCAGGTGCAGGAAGCTTACCTGAGTTCAATACGTTGGCAAGGTCAGTAGCCTCTTCTACATCGAAGTTGCCTGAAATCTCAGAACTACCTCCGGTAATCTCGTTATTCACATTAGGATATGAATAAACGAGGTCATCGAGAACGATAGCAATCTGCTTGCCGACGTTATCCTTTGTAAGGCGTGCCCAGATGGTAGCGCCTTCTGCATTCATAGACATGGAAACTGTAGGGTTTCCTTTGTTCACTCCCTGACCGCTATAAGATACGCGCGCGTCAGTAACTGCACCACCGTCGAGAGGAGCTTTTCCGTCTCTTGTAGCAGCCTTGATGGCAACGAGTTCGAATACGTTACCGCCAGAGACATACTGAGATGGCTTGACTGACCACATAGGTCTGAACTCTGGAGGGAAGATACCTCTTACCTCTGGAGCTTTGAGGAGTCTGTTTACAACAGCTGTATCACCGCCCTGTGCAAATCCGATGCATGCTCCCTTTCTGAAGTTAGATGGAGTAAGCACTGCGAAGAGAGGGTGAGCTTTCTTGAACTCAGCCAATGCCTTCGCATCCTGAGCAGTCTTGTTTATCTGGCTGTTAAGGAGTGAGTCGGATGCGTTGGTAGCCTCAGCAGCCTCAGCGACCTGAGCGTCAGCAGATGTTACGATGGTTGTATCCAGTGTCTGTGCGAGCGCTGCATCTGCCTCCTGAAGATATGGAGCGATTTCAGAGTTCTCGAAAGTAGTCCAGAACTCAAGTGATGCTGTTCCCTGGAGCAGTTTTCTCACACGTTCAGGCTCCTTTACACCAGGAAGTTCGACGAGAATACGACCGCTGTTTCCAATCTTCTGGATAGAAGGCTGTGTAACACCGAAACGGTCGATACGGTTACGAAGGACATTGAATGAGTTGGAAATCGCACTCTCGGCATTCTCTCTGATGACAGAAAGAACCTCATCGTCAGATGACTGAGGGTTAATGCGGTTTGCCAAGTCATAAGTTCCGAAAACCTGAGCGAGTCTCTGACCGTTGGAAACTTCCTTCCATGCCTGTGCAAACAGGGTGATGAAATCGTCAGGAGAGTTTACGCCGCGTTCTTTCGCAAGAGCAAGAGCCTGATTGAACTCAGGAGTCTTGTTTTCTCCGGCAAGAGCGCTTACGAGATCCTCCAACTGAACCTGAAGCATAACGTTCATACCGCCCTTAAGGTCAAGTCCGAGATTAATCTCTTTAGCTTTAACATCTTTGTAAGTGTATCCGAGATAAACCTTTGTGTTGGAAATCGAATCGATGTACCAGCGGTTCTTCACCTTAGCGAGAGAATCGAGATAAAAGGCTTTGTCCACCTCAGGGACGTCGGAAAATGCGGCTGACTGCTTGAAAGCCTCTACTGCATTCTGAGCATATTTTGCCGCCTTATTCTCCTGAATATCAGTCACAAGAGTGAAAGACAGCTGCCAGATGCAGGCGAGGGCGAGAAGAATCGCCACAAATTTGATTGCACCTTTACTTTGCATTTGTTTGTATTTTTTAATTATTTAGTTTTCGCATTAGAGTGCAAATTTATCTAATTTTTTCGTATTAATAAACTTTCTGCAAGTAATTTCTTAATTTTGCAGTTCAAGATTATGACAAGGACGAAATTTTATATTACTTTAACAGCCGCACTCTGCGTATCCCTCTCTGCTCCAGGCAAAGAGGCTGTGGACACATTATCTGTTCCGTCGACACAGTTCTCAATGGAGAAACTAATCCACGTTACAGATTCATTGACAAAGAATTACAGATTCAGCGAAGCTGCCGGGCTATTCGAGACAGCGAAGGCTGGAGCGGACTCTCTTTCAGCGATTTTAATCGACGAAGCGATGATTCAGGCCCAAAACGGTGACAATATGACAGGTTTCTGCAGCAATCCTGTGGCCGTAGCGCGTGAACGCTTCTCACTCAACGACTTCTTCCTGTTCTATCCGCTCAAGGACCACAGTTGGAGAAACGTTCCGAATCAGCTGGATTCCCTCGGCGGAGACCCCTTCGCTCGTGCGATTTACTTCCCCGACGGTTCCGAAGAAGTGTATTGGTCCGCAAAAGATCAGGACGGCATCAGAAATATCTACCACAGCCACCACAGGGACACCCTTTGGACAGTACCGGAACTCATTAACGAACAGATGACTACATCATCCGACGAAATCTATCCGATGCTCTCACCCGACGGAAAACAACTCTTCTTCGCATCCAAGGGTCTGTACGGCATGGGCGGCTATGACCTGTACGTATCGAACTGGGATGACAACCTGAATGACTGGGGCGTACCTGTCAACATGGGATTCCCCTACTCTTCACCATACGACGACTTCCTGTTCATCAACACCGCTGACGGCAAATATTCGATGTTCGCATCCAACAGGAATTGCTCAAGAGACAGTGTAGACGTCTATGTCCTAGAATTCGACAGCACGCCCATCAGAAAGGCTGTCCGCGACCCCCGGGAGCTGCGCAAACTCTGCGCCCTCGACCCAGTGAATGACCCCGCCCGAATCGACAGCAAGTCCGCAGTTTCCGAGAGTGTTCAGGTCAATGCCGATATGCGTCGATACTCTACTAAAATGCAGGAGGTCAGATCTTTGCGTGATGCTCTCTATAAATACAGCACATCGGCTGATGAAACAGAGAGAAGTTTTATTCCTAAACTCCGCGACTCTCTCGATGTGGCAAGCAAAGAATTGCAGAAGATAGAACTCGAGTTCTTGAAAAAAGGCGTATCCGTCGACCCTGAAAAGTTACAACAAGAAGCAGACAAGGAAGTTATAGGAACTTCAGGCGGTTATACATTCACAAAGAATTCCATGGGAAAATCTTTCAGGATAGATTTGGAACAGCCTAAGAAGTCTTTCGATTACACATTCCAGGTACTCCCTGAAGGACGATTTGCAGAAGATAACACATTGCCGGAAGGTCTTGTCTACCAGATACAGATATTCTCCATGTCATCCAAGGCTACCGTCAAGCAGATCAAGGGATTAAGCCCTGTATTCGAGCGTTTCGGGACCAACGGCAGAAGGATTTACTCTGTGGGTTTGTTCAGAAGTTACAAGGATGTGCTTTCAAACCTTAACAAGGTGAAGAGAGTCGGTTTCCGCAGCGCCATCATCGTGGCGTTCCTGAACGGGAAAACCATAACTGTAACCAAGGCGCGTTCTCTGGAAAAGAGTGTGCACGAGATGTTTCAGATCAGGATATACCCTACCGACGGAAATGCATTGACAGAAACCAACCTGATGGCCGTAAAGGCCATATCCTCAGCGGATTTGGCGCGCACGACCGAAGGCGGCATCGTCTCCTATCTTCTCGGACCTTTCGACAGCAGGAGCGAGGCCGAGACCATCATTTCAGCGTTGAAAACGGCCGGAATGGACAATATTCGCATCGAATCTGCAGGTTTGTCTGAAGTAAAAGAATAATTCCCGGAAAAATCATTATATTTGAAAAATAAGTAATGAAATTATGGGCTTGGTAATAACACTGATTTTAGTAGGAATAATCCTCATTCTCGTGGAAATTCTGCTGATTCCGGGTATCGGGATTGCAGGAATTCTAGGATTGACATCTATTTGTGGTTCTGCTTATTACGCTTTCGCGCATTTGGGCCCTTGGACAGGAGTAATCGTCACAGTCGTGAATATCGCATTGCTGGCGGTCCTGATTTTCTATGCTCTGCGAGGAAAAACATGGAAGCGTCTGGAACTGGATACCGTCATCGACAAGCATATTGAAGAGGAAGAGGTGGCTGTCGGCGACAGAGGTATAGCTGCCACACGTCTTGGCCCTATCGGTACTGCCAGAATCAACGACAAGTCTTATGAAGTCACCTCTCTTGAAGGTATGATCGATGCCGGAACAAGGGTCGAAATCGTCCACATAGAGCATAACAAGATTTATGTAAGGCCCGTAATGAAGGACGAGGCATTCTAATAACAGATAAACTATAACAAATTAACAGATATGGTATTACCCTTCATCGTCTGGGTCGGCATAGCGTTCGTCGGCCTTATCATTCTCCTCTGGTTCTTCCCTGTCACCCTATGGTTCCAGGCGATTCTCTCAGGAGTGCATATTCCTCTTATCCAGCTGGTTCTTATGCGCTGGAGAGGTGTAAATCCCAATACTATCGTCATCGCGATGATTACCGGAACCAAGGCCGGGCTCAAACTGAAATCCAACGAGCTCGAGGCTCACTATCTCGCAAAGGGAAATGTAGTGAAGGTGGTCAATGCTCTTATTTCTGCTGATAAGGCTAATATCCCTTTGGATTTCAAGACGGCTGCCGGAATCGACCTCGCAGGACGTGATGTATTCGAGGCTGTACAGATGTCTGTAAATCCTAAAGTCATTAATACTCCGCCTGTTACAGCTGTGGCAAAGAACGGTATCCAGCTTATTTGCAAGGCCAGGGTGACTGTACGTGCGAATATTAATCAGCTCGTCGGAGGTGCAGGTGAAGAGACAGTGCTTGCCCGCGTAGGTGAGGGTATCGTTTCTTCAATCGGTTCTGCTGAGAGCCATGCAGAGGTACTCGAAAAACCGGAATCCATTTCCAAGGTGGTTCTCGCCAAGGGACTTGACGCCGGTACAGCATTCGAAATTCTCTCCATCGATATCGCAGACATTGACATAGGAAAGAATATCGGTGCGGTTCTCCAGATGGACCAGGCCGACGCAGACAAGAATATCGCCCAGGCCCGCGCTGAGGAGCGTAGAGCTATGGCGGTAGCGTTGGAACAGGAAATGAAGGCGAAGGCTCAGGAAGCCCGCGCGAAGGTTATCGAGGCTGAATCTCAGGTACCTCTCGCTATGGCCGAGGCTTTCAGAAAAGGAAATCTCGGAGTGATGGACTACTACAAAATAAAGAATGTCCAGGCCGACACAGATATGCGCGAAAACATCGCAAAACAGTAAAGAAAGTTCCTAGCGGTCTTTCTACGATAAAAGCCCGACGCGATGCGCCGGGCTTCATGCTGTTAGCGGAGAGGACGAGATTCGAACTCGTGGTACGGTAAACCCGTACGTCAGTTTAGCAAACTGGTGGTTTCAGCCACTCACCCACCTCTCCGGAAATTACATTCCTTCGAGAGATTCGTTAACCGATTCTCCAAATAGGAATGCAAATATAAAACGAAATTTCGGGATTACCAAATTTTATTTGGAAAGTGTGTGCTTTTTATTCTTCAGCCATGCGTGCAGCATAGGCCTCACTTAACGCCTTGTTCCATACGATGGTAACCTTGCCGTACTTGAATCTGGCATTCAGGCCGCGGTGAGCCATGGGATATGGACCTATCTCTACATTTGTGTCCCATGCGGGTTCTTCCGCACAGGACACAAATGACAGCGCTAAAACAGATGTCGCGCCTATAGCAATCAATTTATTCACGATTAGTCAGTTACAGTCCGAGTTCTTCGATAATGCGGCTCATTCCTGCATACTTGTCGAGAGTCCAGAGGACATAACGGATATCCACACAGACACACTTGTTATAATCAGGAACAGCATAAAGATCACTCGCAAGAGACTTCTTATTTCCGTCAAACGCCAAGCCGATAACCTTGCCCTCGGCATTGAGCACCGGACTGCCCGAATTACCACCCGTAATATCATTGTCAGTCAAGAAATCAGCCGGCATTGACCCAACCGGTGCTGAGCCATAAGGTGGGGCGACAGCTTTCTTTCCGGACGGCATGGCGACAGCCCAACGTCCCCAATCCTTGGATTTCAGCTTCGACATAAACTCGTCCGAAGGCTTGAAATCACGGTTCTCAGGGTCATATTTCTCGAGAATTCCATCAGTAGAAGTCTGCCATGAACACCATACGCCATCATGCGGCTCGATAGGGCCCACAGTACCGTAAGTAATTCTCATAGTGGAGTTTGCATCAGGATACTGAGCGATTCCCTTGTCCGCGCGCATCTCGTAAAGAGCATGTGTATACTCCTTATTCATCGCCAATATCTCATTACGATTACACATGTCGTTATCCTTCTCGTTAAAATCGAGAATGCTTACATCCAAGAGAAGTTTCTTCAGTCTATCCTCCTTAAACTGCTCAGGAGCATGGAATTCCGCAGCCTTTTCAGGAGAAGCCACCATAGTTCCCGCCCAAATATAGTCAGTCATCGCCTTGAAATCCGTACCGAACTTCGCCGCAAGTTCTTTCTGATAAGGTCCGAAAAGGGTTGTGTCAATGTTGGAGAAATACTGAGAGATAGAGTATTCGAGCAAGTCCCTCTCCACTCTCGGATCAGTATCGGCAATACCCCTCATAAGATGCCTCTTCATCGTCTTGAAATTACCGCGGGCACTGTTCATCCTCATAATGGTTCTACCAATGATGGTTCCACGGAAGAAGGTTTCACGGAAATACGCCTTATTGCGCTCCACAGACTCAGTAGCATCATATAACTTCTTCAAGTCAGACATAAGAGTTCCCCACTTGGCCTTACGCTGAGGATCGGCCTCTATCCAAGCCTGCAAATCCTTTTCCTCAGACTCTTTTACAGACTTTACGTCGAATCTCTTTAGACATTCTGCCTCACCCTCCTGCATCTCACCGATATTGCTGAGACCGAAGAACGTATCAGAATATTTAAGCCAAATTGCGGGATCAGCATCCATCCAACGGCGCATGATTTCCATCTGGTTGCGCCTCAACTCATTAGCAATAGGAAGAGATACTCGCTCCTGAAAATCTGTCTCCAGAGAAGAAGCATAACGATTAGTTCTTCCAGGATATCCTATAACCATGGTATAATCGCCAGGTTTATAACCGTCCAGAGAAATCTCCAGCTTGCGCAATGGCTTGAGAGGCACGTTGTCCTTAGAATAAGCCGCCGGTTTTCCGTCAGGCGCGGTATAGACACGATACATGGCGAAATCGCATTTCTGCTGAGGCCATTCCCAGTTATCCTTATCTCCGCCGAAAGCAGCTACTGTCACAGGAGGAGCAGCCACAAGACGAAGATCAGTATACACGTCATAGAGAGCCATATAATACTTCTCGCCTGACCACATGGAGCTCAAATAAGCCTCCTTGCCGGTCTCAGCCTTATATTTCTTCTCCAAGATATTGCTGATACGGCGCATTCCGCAAGGCTGATTCTTCTTCTGCAAATCAGCACGCAAATTAGCCACCTCAACAGTAACATCCAACACCTTCTTCAAGAAGAACACCTGCTTGTCAGGTATAGGCAGCTCCTGGTCGCTGCGGACTGCCCAATATCCCTCTTCCAGATAGTTATGCTCAGGGGTGCTCAATGCAAACACATCAGAGTAGGCACAGTGATGGTTCGTTATCAGCAATCCCTGATCGGAAATAATACTGCCTGTACAATAAAAGCCGAGAGATACGATAGCATCAGATACCGTAGATCCTTGAGCATCAGCATTGTAAATCTCACCAGCCGAGAGCTTCAGTCCCCTGTCCTGCATCTTCTTCTCCAACGCCGAATTAATATCCTGAATGAGCCACATGCCCTCATCCGCCCTAGCTGCCGCCTGTCCCAGAATAATTCCGAGCAAGGTCAATGCTGCCAGACAATGTCTTTTAATTTTCATATAGTTTAAATGTCACTTAGCCCTTAACAATTGCTTCTTCGAGTGCAGAACCCTCGAACGGCACCTCCACACCTGGAGTCTTGAACTTAAGTTTAGCATCCTCCTCGCGTACATCATCCTTCTTATAGGTGATAGTCCACTTGTCCATGTTCAGAAGCTCCCAAACACGATCAGCTGTCATAGGAGCCGCATATCTGATCATAAGAGCAGGAACGAGGTTCTTATTCAGTTCGAGATAAACACCGATAATTCCGTCATTCTTGGAAAGATGGTTGCTTACGAACGGCAAATTACGAAGAACAATAGGCTTCTCATAATTGGCATCCTCTATCTCATAAACGAACTGTGGCTTGCCTGCGAACTCATCCACTCTCTGCTTGAACTGAGCATTGAACGGTGTGAACATCTTGCGGATAAACGCTTCAGTAGAAATATAACTTACGCCATCCTCGAGGTCCACGAACTTGAAGTTCACCGGAGTAGTCTTGGTTCCGCCTCCATGTACAGGCATTTCAAGCTCCTTCATATTCACGATCTTCTTAAACCAAGCCTTATCCAGATTCTCGGAAGCATCCATGTAAACACGGACGATAAGAGGACATGCAAACTCTGACTCCAAACCATATATCTTCTTGTCAGTCAGACGCATCTGAAGACCGAGATAGTTAAGGTCCAGCTTGTCGTACATATTTTCAGTACGGATAGTAACCACCTTGATGCTGTCTACAGCAGCCTTGTCCGGAGTATTCACACGGAACTTGGACGGAGTAAATACACTCTCCTGGATAATCTCAGGTGTAGTAGCTGCAGGATCATAAGTAATCACAGCTCTATGATGAGAAACGAATGTCTTCACGCCATGCACGCCACGGATCTTCTCAAGCTTAGCCTTGAACGCCATAGAACTACCGTAACACTTTACAGAGCGCAATCCTTCCATCTCCATAGTCTTCAATGCAGAAGGATCCACAAGCTGTTTAACAGTGCCGTCCTCGAGTGTCTGCTCGATTCCCCATGTCACATTAATGGTAGGAAGTTCATAACGTCCTCCGGCCCAGAAGCCGATTGCGAGCAGGATCAATGAAATTACTGCAGGAAGGGCAACATTGACAATATTGCGACTACCCTTTACACACACGCCGGTGTGGATCGCGTCGTCAGGGCAGACAGCGGTACACTCGCCGCAAAGCGTACAATCTACGGCATTGACAGCACCATTCTTCCAGCTGGCAACATCGATGCTATAAGGGCAAGCCTTGGTACAGAGGCCGCAATGGGTACACTTCGTGTCATTCTTCATGATATGAAGAACCTGGAACTTAGGCTTTCCGCAAAGAATCTCAAGCAGATAGCCTGCCACGCAGAATGCAGCCAGCAATACCCACCAAGGGACATTGAGTCCGAGCACGCCTAGCAGATAATATGCAGCGAAGAGCACAACGATCCAAACCCAGAACTTGAGGGAGTTGGAGATAGCTCCGAGCGGGCACAAGTACTTGCACCAGAACATGTTGACCAAGAATCCGAGTATCAGAACCACTGCCACCGAAATGATGGACATCCAAAGGGTGATCTCGCCCTTGAAGCCAGTCGCCACGGCATAATACGGATCCAAGTTCTTGCAGAACAGCTCACTTGCAGTGGCTGTCATGTAGAAAATCCAGAAAAGCAGCGCATACTTGAGGATTCTCAAGGCCTTGTCGGCAACGCTTCCGCTTTTTATGTCAATGCCTTTGAAACCTATCGCTTTACGGAGTTTCATAAGAAGATCCTGCACTGTTCCCAAAGGACAGAGATATCCGCAGAAGAGTTTGCTGAAAAGCACGACTGCAGCAGCCAGAATGATACCCATGACTATCTGTACCATGCTCATGCTGCAAGGCAGTGATCCACTTATGAAGAACGTAGTCAAAGCCTGAAGTCCACCCATTGGACAATACGCCTCAGGATTAGCTGGATTCTTACAAGGAATAAGCAAGAAACCGGCAATAGCGGCCAGGACACCCCACTGGAGGACATACTTCGGCCAATTCTTTTTGATTGTTGATTGTTTAGCCATTAAATTATATATTTAAAATTTATTCTTCATTAAGCACTGAAAGCAGGCGCGCTCCCTTGTTTGCCTTGCGGGCTGCCTTAATGACGTCAGAAGCCGTCACTTCTGATAGAGCCTGATTATAATCTTCATCCCAAACTCCAGATGCCACATGATCCTGAATAGACGCATTTCGCTTAACCACAGATATTTGACGATTCTTCTGGATCTTGGTATAATACTTCATCAGATAGTTCTTCGCTGCAGACATTTCCTCGTCAGTCGGTCCGTTCTCACAGAAATCAGACAGCAACTCATATACGTCATTCACAAGAGTATCACGCAGTTCCGGTCTGGTTTCGAAATCCACAGATGACTGGACAAGACCTTTCTTCTCACGGAAAATAGAAGAACTGAAGCTTACGGAATAGGTTCCTCCACGCTGCTCGCGAATCTGTGAAAGGCAACGCGCAGACATAATGTAATCCAAAATATCCACTGCACACAAGCTCCGCAAATCTGTCTTCACACTATACAGCCAGTTCACGCTGACCATGGATTTAGAGACTTTGGATGATGCCTTGAAAGTACGCACATATTCATTGACCCCCTTATAAGAAGGAACTTTAGGCTGGACCTTCGCGAGCTTATAGGCATATCCGGCAGGCATGGACGCCAAATACTTTTCGGCGAAAGCCGCGATTTCCTCTTTCGGCATCGAACTGCAGATATAGACATCCGTAGCACCGGCATCTCTGAACTGGCGGGCATGAACTTCCGCAAGCAGTTCCGGGGTCAATGCTCTTACGGCAGCTGAGTCGATCCTGCTGTACCACGGATGATTATTGTAGCAAACTTCGTTGAAGCCCTCACGGAATACCGATGAAGACGAACGAGGCTTACGCATAGATTCCACTGTCGCATCGATTGTGGTCTTCATCGTGCGGGCGTCAGAGAAATACGGGTCCGTAACAAGCAGATTCAATACACTGAAGGCACGATCCGCTTTATCAGCAGCTACAGCCGTGGTAATCACAGCATTAGAGGCTGAGAACGACACCATGTACGGGATACCTTCGAACTGAGGGCTATTCATATTCTCCACCTTGTCAGAGCCACGAATACCGAGATACTTCTCCATAAATTTCTCGGCAAATTTTTCTGCCGGAATGTTATCAGGAGCAAAAGCACGCGCACCGGTTTTTACCACATAATTCACCGAAAGCGCAGTCTTGGATTTCTCGCCGTCTGCAGGTGTCCACCATACGCGCATCCCGTTGGAGAGGGTCCAAAGCTCCGTTTGAGAACCCTTGACCGGCTGAGATTTAATTATTTTCCCCTTAGGAAGGTCAATGCTGAAGTCCACTTTCTTGAACTTTATGGCATCGAATGTCAAATCCTTCTGGGCACACTCGTGGATTCTTTCACGAATCTGCTGCTCAGAAGGTATCTCATGTCCATCCTTCGGATTATAGTAATAAGAGTATATAACCTCGCTCTCTGAGAACATCTTAGGGATATAGTCCAGAATATCCTGCAGTTTCAAGGACGACATGATTTCCATCTTGATTTTCTGGAGTTCAGACGGGTAGGTCAATGCTCCTCCATGCAGGAAGTTGTCCACACAGCCTGCGACGATTTGATTATCAGTAACAGACTCCGGAGACAGAGCATTATGCAGTTTCAAATTCTTGACTACCTTAAGTTTAGCAGACTGAAATTCATCATCAGTAAGACCGAAGCGAAGCAACCTGTTGGCGTTGTCGCAATAGAAATCGACAAGGCTCAGCGGAGACGCATCCCCACGAGGAAGGATGGTAAACAATGAAAAATAGAGATTCGTTCTGGAGGCATTGGAAACCATAACGCCTCTGGATGAAGGACAATCTGGAGACTTAACTTGTTCATCCATTCTCGCACTTACGGCGGCAGATATGATTTGCCTGATAAACTGCTCCTTATAGAACGACCTCTGGGCTCGCTGACTGACCTCAGGATAAGGCAGCTTCAAGAACACCTTGAGTGCCAAGAATTTGGCAGAGGTATCCACCATGTTTTCGAAACGCTCGTGAACGAACGGCGCCAACTTGTAAGTCTCTTTTGGAACACAATTCTCAGGGTTCTTAATGTCCGAGAACATGGATTTAATCTTGGACTCCATCTCCTTGGCATCGAAATCTCCGACTACCACAATAGCCTGAAGATTAGGGCGATACCACTTGTCGTAGAAGTCCAGTATTTCTTCTCTTTTAAAGTTATTGATAACATCGAGGGAGCCTATGACATTTCTCTTCGGAAAAGTGGAACCCTCATAAAGGACAGCCTCTTGAAGCTCGAAAATTCGGGACTGGGGACTTGTTCTGGTACGCCATTCTTCTCTGATGACACCACGTTCATCATCCAGTTCCTTCTGCTCGCATGAAATGTCTCCTGACCAGTCATGAAGGACCATCAGGACAGAATCCACGAAACTCTCCCGTTTAAGCGGAACATTATCCATGTGATAGACCGTTTCCGTCTTGCTGGTATATGCGTTGATATTGTAGCCAAAACGCACACCCTGAGCCTGAAGGAAGTCTATTATACCCTTCTTCGGATAATGTTTGGTTCCGTTAAAAGCCATATGCTCAAGGAAATGCGCCAACCCATCCTGATTTGGAGTTTCCTGAAAAGCACCTACATTATGCACTATATAGAAGTCTGCATAACCTTTCGGATTAGCGTTATGCCTGATGTAATAGGTCATCCCGTTATCCAACGTTCCTTTTATAAGAAGGCTATCCACCGGCATCGGCTGAGCGACAGCGGATGCAGACGCAAACAAGGATACGGCAATAGCTGATACCAATATCCTGAATCCTTTGATTTTCATGTACTAATAACTTTTAGAAATCAACGCCGACAGTCACGTTCAGCACGTTTCTATATCTTCCGGACAAAAACTCCGGATCTTTAAACATACTTGTATAAGAATCACTGATTTCCGCAAACAGCGTCAAACCGTGACGGATAATGCGCGAATACTTGAACGATACCTTCACAAACCCTGCAGGAGATGTCCTGTATTCATAATTCCTATCCAAGTATACAGTACCGGAATAAGCAGTTCCAGTAGCTGAAACTTTCTTTCCGTCCTCATTCTTAGTTCCGGTTCCATAATGAGCACCAGCATAAAGTCCTGTAGAGAAGACGTTATAACCCTTCTTGCAGTTCTTGACAGCATACATATTGAAATCCAATTCCGTGATATCCTGCTTTCTGTAATCAGGATAGCTCTCGGATGTCAATGATGTATAATTCATTCCGAGTTCTGCGCCATACTCCCAGTCAGGAAGCATCCCGGACAAACCCGCATATCCTTTGTAAGAAAGGTCTGCATTAATCTGTGTCTTGTCCAATGCTGTCTGAGAACCGAGATATACCACTTCCAGATTACTTCCGGGAACTGAATTTATCTTGTAATTGTTTTCCTCATTACCTAAAGATGAATAAGTTCCGTCAAGAGTTATATAATGAGCCGTCTCATTTTTCTTCACGGAAAGTACACCTTTATATGAGATTATATTACCCGACGCATCACAATAACGGATAGAACCTGAAGACTTTTTTCCGAAAAATCCGCTTCTGTGCAAGAATGATATTTCATTAAAGAACCTGGTACTTCCCGAGAATGTAAAATCAGCCTGAAGGCTTCCTCCATAAAACTGGTTAACCATAGGACGGCTTTCACTTCCTTCAGTAGCCAGGTATCCGTTGGAATTATCCAGCATGGATCTTTTTCCGAAATAAGCGCCGTAATCGACAATGTAGTAATAGGTTTTTGCAGCCTCTCCGAAAATATCCGCGTCTACCGACTCCACTGTCTTACGGAATTCTCCGTCGATGCCTAAAGTAACTTTGTCTGACAACTTGGATGCAATTCCTAATGAGGCACGGAAATCAGCCCATTTGCTGGCAAAACGAGGATCCTTCAGTTTCGAATAATTCGCTGTGTTATAAGACAATTTGCCGCCTAGAGACCAAATGTCACCAAGCCGGTAATTAATGCCTCCTGACAAGTCAAAAACCTCTTTGGATTTCCTGCCGGGATTATCGGTCGTGCTTTCTTCGAAATTAATAAAGTTATAAGACGGATCCATAAGGACAGGACCACACATCTTGGATCCGGTAAAATACGAATAGGACAGCTTTCCTGAGAAAGCCATCCTATCCGAAACTTTTACATACGATTCGGTATATGCACCTGCTTCTGCAGCATTTCCTGATTCGTGCACATCCATATAAGAGCCGTCTGATTTGGTCATCCCCACATTTACAGTAGAGATGTTCTTCACAGAAAGCGTATACAGCAATGCCGTATTAGGAGACACCAACCACGGGTTATCTGATTTCACATAGTCAAATGATTTGAACACAGACACCCCCTTTTCCTGTGCATTTGAGAATGACGGGAAAAGAATTAAAAGCGCTGCTGCCAAAGGCAGTTTCATATTACCTCTCATATTCTGAAATTTATATCTACTTCTTCAGAGAAGCGACCTTTCTCTGGTGGAAGTCGTTTGTAGAGTTGTTTGTATCTTTATAAATGATGTGAGCTCCGTTTGCGATAGATGCCTCTGCATCGATGCCTGAAGGATCGGTAGAGCCGCCCTCTTCAGCCTCGGTACCACCTGCATAATTGTAAACCAGTTTGCCCTCATTCTCAGGAAGAGCCTCAGTAGCAGCCTTATCCACATTTCTGTAAACTGTATATCCGAGTTTGTTTACAAATCTTACATAACCGGCGTCAGCAGAAGCAAGTATACGTTTTGAGTTTACATCCATCTTGGAATTGTCGAACACCTCCACGGCATCTTTCACCCAGTCAAGAGGAACTTTTGCAGACTGCATAGCATTAGCAGGCATCTCGATATTATCAGGATTATTCACGAAAGCCTCGGTTGTAGTTCCTTCCGGAGCAAATACTACGAAACCAGGAGACGTTACTGAAAGAGGCCAAGCATTTCCCATTCCATACAGATGCGTCTTGAGATAATGGTCAGTAGGAATAGAGGCATCAGGTGCAGGATATGCCTTGGGATTACTAAACACTTCAGGATCGTACATAGCATAGTCAGCATGGCTCAAATCTACTGAATTGGAAACTGTTGCACTATGATTAACCGCACCGTTCATAGCCACTACAATCTGAGAATATGCAGGAATCTTCACTGAGCCCTGGAACCACCAGCAAGCAGCCCACATAGGCATATAGTCGGTATAAGAAAGCTTACCGTCTTTCATCCATTTGCTGGCCGTATTAGAGTTCGAAGGACAAAGCATTCCGAAAGCATATTTGCTGGCATCAGCCTCCACTGGAGAGTTGTTGTACAAGATTACATACTTGTCATACTGAAAATGCTTATTTGCATCATCAGTACATCCTCCGAAATAGAGTTCCTTGATGATTACCTGGCTGGTCTTGGAAGCTACCATATCCAGTTTGAAAGCGTTCTCAGCTCCATCTGCAACAATAACGGCAGAATTTGTTCCGTTATAAATGTTAGAGTTCTGATATAATGTAGCAGATGCCTCATATGCTCCGGCCTTCATCTGGAAGACAGCAACACCATTTGCATCTGTCAATGCCGTATAAACAGTCGCATTAGCAGAACTTCTAAGGGAGACTTCTACGTTCTCCACGGCAAAGGCTTCTCCACCCTTGGTGAGAGACACCTGTACGTCATTAATCTTGTCCTCTGTCTTCTTGCAGGAAACAAGAGCAATGGCCGCTGCCATCATGAAATACACGATTTTCTTCATAACTTTAAATATTAGTGATTGTTAAAACTTCAAACGGACGGTCATTCCGTAGTAAAATGCCGGAACATAACTTGACAATGAAGAATACTGCTTCGTCTTGGTCGAATAAACCTGGCCGAGATTACGGAAGAAATTGTTAGCGTAGAACGAAATGGACGCTATATCTCCTATTTCCTTCGTTACACTGAAATTAGCCGAGAAATATGGTGATATGTAATCCTTTGCAAAGTAATGATCATATCCGGTACGATAGCACAGATTCGACAAATCCCCATATAGTTTAGGGTCATTCTTACTTGCCCAAAGGAACTTCTCCTTGAACGGAATAAGTTCATCAGGATTATCATAAGTGGAATAGTACTCAGGATATGTCACAGTCAACACCCTTCTGTCCATAAATGACGGGTCATCGGCAGGAAGCCATCCGGAAGAACTGGATGTTGCATAAGTCCTTTGTGCTCCATCAATTCCTTCACTGAGATAACGATTATATCTCATAAGAGAAGCCTCCACTTTCATAGAAACAATCATTCTCACAGAAGGGATATGAGTCGTAATGGTAAGATTCGCATTTATTCGCTTCGATTCCTCACCATTGGCAATACCATTTTTACCCACATAATGACCAATGTATTTGTAAGGGGTTCCATCAGACATGAGTTGGGTAGTCGGAGAATACTCTATCATACTGTGGTCCACATACTTATATCCATAGAAGGATCCGTCCAGACGGATTTCAGTGTTGATAGGTTTGATTCTCGCAAAGTCTATCACCCATTCGAGTCCATACCTATTACTAGGTGATCCGCAATTGTTCGCATAGTAATTGGCTGTCAGAGCCTCCCTCTTCTTTCCATTTATGACCTCTGAAGGCAACACGCCGGTTTTATCCGAAACAGTAACGACGCCAGTTTTGCCATCCATGCTATACACTCTATTCGCAGCAGGAATTCCGCAACTTGCAAGAGCCGCCTGGTCGGTATAGTTATAGGAGAACTTATCGTATACCTTATCCACTTCGAAAGCGTTCTCAGTCCTGGTGTAATATCCCACGAGAGATATCTTGTTACCGGCAAGATTAATCTCCATTCCAAGTTCAGCCTGTTTATTTCGCTGCCAGACAAGATCTTCGTTATACAACGTCTTCTTCGGCATAATATAATAGCCATAATAAGCTGTGCCTGAAGTAGATGTAGGATTAAACACCTTAATGTCAAAATATGACGGGATAGGATACAAAATGGCAAATGACGGCTGTTTTACTGCCACACCATAACCGCCACGGAACGACAAATCGCGAACGACCTCATTCCTGCGGGATTTCCCTGACAACACGATATATCTCGCACTGACTCTCGGCGACAGACTATAAGTATTGCCATATTCCGAACCATTTATGAAAGTTCCTTCTCCACGAAGTCCGGCAATGATGTTCAACCTCGTCTTTCCGATAGGAATCAACACATTGTCTTCGAGATAAACAGCCCCATTATTCATTGCCGGCTGAGCACTGTAATCATACAACCTGAAACTAGGAGCAGTAGCAAGATCTTCAGTAAACGCACCGGTTCCGAAGTTTTTGTCCGAATTCCAGTCGACACCGAGCTTCACCTTATTGTTTACCTTTCCGAAATGCGTAGCCCAATTAGCCTTCAATCCCACCTTATAAGTAAGAGGCTTGTCATCGATTCCCATGACATTATAGGAATACCCCTGTGGAACCATCACAATATCCTGATTATCAGTTCCATCATAATCCTGGGCCACAAAATATCCTTCATTCCTGCCATGAAGCGATGCCGATGAAGAAGTATTCGAATAATGCTTGCGTTCCCTGCTCTGCTTGTCGCCATAAACAATAGAAGCGTTCAGGTCAATGCCGGTAATCCATGGTTTGCTGAGCAGCCAGTTGAGAGACATATTCGCACGCAAACTGTTATCCTTGTCTTTCACCCAAGTACCCGCCAAAGCATCCGGATCCGCCTTCGAATCCCTGCCGCCAAGGTTCCCTGAAAGACCTACGGTCAATCGCAACGGCTTGTCAGTCAATCCCCCGTTATTAAAAAGATCGGAGTAGGTCAATGATATCTGCTTCCTGTCATAAGACGTATAAGGAGACATGGTATTTTTGATGGCTTTCGTATACTCCACGCTGGCATTCAACACCGCAGCCTTCTTTCCGATACCGAAACCTTTGCTCGCCGACACCTGCTTAGTGTTAGGATTCGAAGAGAATGTCACCATGTATGGTGTTTTACCCTTCTTGGTAGATATCTTCACGATACCGGAACCGACATCACCATACTCTACAGAAGGGATACCTGAGATAACCTCTATAGATTCCACATTGCTGGTAGACAAATTATTGGTAGTCACACCTTTCGTTTCAGAAAAACTGGCATTGCTGGAAAGTCTGGCACCATCCACTTCTACGGCTGTACCGAACGAAGGGTTACCGGCCTCATTTGCTGAGCCGGTTCTGATAGAAAAGCGATTTTCATTAGTCAAATCAGGTTTCCCGGTAGTACCTCCAGGAAGAAGTCCGGAGATATCCGAGACATTCAACATCTGCACGTGGTCCAAAGTAGTCCTGTCGATAGTTCTCGCAGTAGATGCACTATTCTCATTTTCCTTTGCAGTCACCACTACAGTATTAAGCGTAAGGTTATCCTCGACGATATATGCCTTATAACCGGTGATATTTCTGGATATGATAATCTCTTTTTCATCTGTCACGTAGCCGAGACAAGACACCTTGATGACATTATTGCCCGACGGGACATTCTTTATAACGAATTTTCCGTTTGCATCCGCGACCGCCCATTGCTCTGTATTACCAAGTATTACAGTAGCAAATTCTACCGGTTTGTTAGACTTCTTGTCCAATACAACACCATCAATAGTCCAATTCTGCGCAAATCCCACTACAGAAGACATAAAAAAAATGATGGCGGTTACGATTATTCTCAGATATCGCTTCATCATAATATCACTAGTTGTGTGCTTACAAATATATAAAAATTTCCCTATATTTGAACTTTTGAGAACTTATTTGCACATAATATTAACACTAGAGCGGAGGTCTTACAATATTATGACTATTAGACGTAACATAAAAAAAGCAATATCAGTAATCCTGGTAGCATGTGTCTGTCAGTTTCTTTTCGCGGCGCCGCAGGGTGACAAAGTCGCAAAGAAGGCTATAAAATCCACGCTCAGCACGATGAGTGTGCGCAGTAAAGTGGCACAGCTCATATTCGCGGACGTGTTCCCTGAGGGATCGGATGAACGCAAGGCTGCAGATGACAGCATCATCGTGAAGGAACAGCTCGGCGGAATTATCCTTATGGAAGGGTCCATCGGACAGACGGAGGATGTCGTGAACAGATTGCAGTCGAAAAGTCGTATTCCGCTGGCAGTCAGTATAGACGGAGAGTTCGGCGTAGGCATGAGAGTGACAGAATTCGAGAAATATCCACGACAGGGAAAGCTCGCCAAACTGCCGAATGATTCGCTCGTTTACGAGATGGGACGACAGATCGCCGAAGATATGCATTCGCTTAAAATCGACATAAATTTCGCGCCGGTAGTCGATGTGAACGTTCATCCGGAAACAGGTTCCATGAAAGACAGAAGTTTCGGCCCGGACAAACATTTGGTGGCGGAATACGGCTCGGCTTTCATGCGCGGAATGCAGGACAACGGTGTCATCGCCTGCGCCAAGCATTTCCCTGGACATGGGGACACAGCCACCGACTCGCACCATGCACTGCCAGTGCTGGACTTCCCTATGGAACGTCTTGACACTCTGGAACTTTACCCATTCAGAAGGCTTATGGACGACGGCGTGGAAATGGTCATGGTAGGACACCTGCAAGTTCCGGCCTTGGACTCCCTTCCTGCATCCGTGTCTTATAACGTCATAACCGGACTGCTTCGCAAGAGGATGAATTACGAGGGCATCATAACCACGGACGCGCTGAATATGAAAGGCGTCCTGGCTCCGTTCGACGGGTCTTATGAACGTGCTGCCCTCGGAGCATATATCGCCGGCGCGGACATTCTGCTTATGCCCAAGCATATTACTGAAAGTATCGACCTGATAGTTAATTATATAGGGAACGACCCGAAGAAACTGGAAGACCTGGACCGCAGAGTTTCACGAATATTGATGATGAAAATTATTTGCGGCAAACTTCTGATTTCCCGCGAGAGTACTCACGCGGTAGCCTATGACGAATTTTTCAAGGGCTCACGAGACAACAAATTATCGCACAAGCGTTTACACTTAATACCAGGAGACCTTATGATCGATCCGGCCCAGGTTTCGCCCGCCGCCACTTCCACTCTTATAAAGAGGATCAATGCTGGTATCTAAGGTGAATTTTTAGTAACTTTGTACGATATCATCAAAACAGCAGGAAATGTCATTCGTACACCTTCACGTCCATACCCAGTATTCGATTCTTGACGGACAAGCGTCTATTGAAAATCTGTTTAACAGAGCCGAGGAACTCGGCATGCCAGGTCTGGCCATAACGGACCATGGCAACATGTATGGTGTAAAGGAGTTCTTCAAATACGCAGCCAAGCATCCGTCGGTAAAACCGATCATCGGATGTGAAATCTATGTGTCTAAAGGAGACCACAGGGTAAAGGAGAAAGGATATTACCACCTTATTCTGCTGGCCAAGAACTACAACGGTTACAAAAATCTCATGAAAATCGTGTCCACAGGCCATCTGGAGGGCATGTATTACAAACCGAGGGTTTCGCACGAAGTCATCGAGAAATATCATGAAGACCTGATATGCTCTTCTGCATGTATGGCCGGCGAGATACCGAGAATGATATTGGCCGGAGACATAGCAGGCGCCGAGAAAGCCATTGAATGGCACAAGAGAGTATTCAAAGATGATTATTATCTGGAGGTCATGCTCCATAAGACAGAAGTTCCTGGACTCTCTCTTGAAGTCTACGAAAAGGAAAAGGAGTATGATGAGGTTATCTTCGACCTGGCCGAGAAACATGGAGTAAAAGTCATAGCCACGAACGACGCTCACTTCGTAAGAAAAGAGGACGGACCGGCACACGACAGACTTATCTGCCTCACTACCAATGCCTACATCGATGATCCTGACAGGCTCAGATATACCCAGCAGGAGTATTTGAAGAGCGAGGAGGAGATGGCAGCATTATTCCCGGGCCATCCGGAAGTCATCACCAACACATTGGAAATCTGCGACAAAGTCGAGAGTTACTCGATCGACCGCGGACATGTGTTGCCTAAGTTCCAGATAGACCCTGACTTCCTCGCGGACATTGACAATCAACTGGAAAAATATAAGGATGTCATCGACGCGGGACGGTGCGACGAGAAAGGCAATGACCGTGGTGAGGAATTCCGCTATTCGGTGGCGTTCCTATGCCATTTGTGCTATAAAGGTGCGCATGAGAGATATGGGGAGACATTGAACCAAGAGACCTCAGAGCGACTGGACTTCGAGCTGAAGACTATCTCGCGAATGGGTTTCCCTGACTACTTCCTCATCGTTCAAGACTACATCGCCGCGGCTCGTGCACACGGCATTTCCGTAGGACCCGGACGTGGTTCCGCCGCTGGTTCCGCAGTGGCTTACTGCTTGGGTATCACCAACTTGGACCCTATCAAGTACGACCTCCTGTTTGAGCGTTTCCTTAACCCTGAACGAGTATCCATGCCGGATATCGACGTGGATTTCGACGATGATGGACGTTATCGCGTAATCCAGTATGTACAAGATCATTACGGTGTCGATCATGTATCTCATGTGATTACTTTCGGCACCATGGCGGCGAAGGGTGCCATAAAGGATGTGGCACGAATCAGCCGTCTGCCTCTGGATGAGTCCAACAGGCTTACAAAGATGATTCCGGACAAGCCTATCACTGTCACGGAGACTTCAGAGGTAGAACTGAAGGAGGGTGAAGAGCCGGAAAATGGTGAAAGAGTCATCGAGAAAGACGGAAAGCGTTATAAGATAGTCAAGAAGGATTCTGACAAGAAGCCGACGCTCAAGAACTGTGTGAAATATGTTCCTGAACTGAAGAATGAGTACGAAAATGGTTCCCCGCTTGTAAGAGAGGTACTTAACTATGCGCTTCAGCTCGAAGGATGTATACGTCAGGTAGGTATCCACGCATGTGCGATGATTATCGGACGAGGAAACCTGACTGATTATATCCCTATCACCCTGGGTGTGGACAAGGCCACAGACCAGAAAGTATGGGTATCGCAGTATGAGGGTTCGTTCATCGAGGACGTGGGTATGCTCAAGATGGACTTCCTGGGTCTCAGGACATTGTCTATCATCAAGATATGCCTGGCCGAGGTAAAGAAGAGATTCGGCATCGACATTGACATAGAAAAAATTCCTATCGACGACCCGAAGGCCTACGAGATATATTCGAACGGTGATACGAAGAGCGTGTTCCAGTTCGAGTCCCCGGGTATGATGGAATGGCTCCAGAAGCTGCATCCTGAGCGTTTCGAGGACCTTATCGCGATGAATGCGCTGTATCGTCCGGGACCTATGGATTATATCCCGTCATTCGTAGCCAGAAAACGGGGCGAAGAGCCTATCACATACGACCTTCCGGCGATGGAAGAGTTCCTGAAGGAGACTTACGGCGTCACTGTCTACCAGGAGCAGGTCATGCTTATCTCTCAGAAGGTGGCAGGATTCTCGAAAGGTAAGGCGGACAAGCTTCGTAAAGCGATGGGTAAGAAGAAGATAGACATTCTTCAGTCTCTTTACAACGACTTCATCGAGGGAGGTAAAAAGAACGGTCATCCGGAAGACGTATTGAAGAAAATCTGGAAGGACTGGGAGAAATTCGCTTCTTACGCATTCAACAAATCCCACGCGACTTGCTACGCCTGGGTAAGTTACCAGACCGGATGGCTGAAGGCGCATTATCCTTCAGAGTTCCAGGCCGCCAACCTCAGCATGAATAAGAACAACATGGCTGAGATTCAGGCGATTATGGCCGACTGCAAGAAGCATAGGATAAAGGTCCTGAACCCGGATGTGAACGAGAGCGAATCGAACTTCACCGTAAACAAAAACGGCGACATCCGCTTCGGAATGGGCGGAATGAAAGGCTTCGGCGCCAACATCGTGGATGCTATCGTAGCAGAGCGTGAGGCAAACGGCTCATTTAAAGACATTTATGACTTCTGTGAGAGGATGGCAGGCATCGTGAACCGCAAGGCCATGGAGTCGCTCGTTTACGCCGGTGCATTAGATTCATTCGGCATTGAACGCAGCAGATACTTCCTGATCGGAAGCGACGGACTTCAGTTCCTTGACGAACTGCTGAACTACGCATCCTTGACCAAGAAAAATGCGGAAGATGACGCGGCATCGCTTTTCGGTGACGCTGAGGAACTTAAGGCTGAAAAACCGGAACCGCCGGCTATGGTCGGCGAGGCAGATTTGCTGGAACTTCTCAAGAAAGAAAAAGACATGGTGGGAATGTACTTGTCCGACCATCCTCTGAAAAGATATGAATTTGAACTGGAGACGTTTACAAGCTGCCGCCTGTCGGAATTGGACGATTTGGTTACGGAGTGTGAACGCGAGCACAGACAGCAGAAAGTATTTATAGCCGGCTTCATCACAAGCACCGAAGTAAAGACTTCGCGCACAGGTAAACCATTCGCCAAGACCACGCTAGAGGACTTCAGCGGCACGTATGAATTGGCATTGTTCGGAAAAGACTACGAAACCTTTATGCCGTACCTCACCGAGCACACAGCCATCTTCGTAGAAGGTGAGATAAAGGAAGCATACTTCTCCAAATCCGACGACAAAGAGAAAGCGACCAATGCCCCTTACAAGTTCAGAGTGAAGAAGATAAGCCTTCTGGGCAACATCGGCGATGCCCTGCTTTCAGGCTTCACCATCGAGCTCTCGACGCCTATGGTAAGCGCCGATTTCCGCAAACATCTCATGTCCGTGGTAAAAGCCAGCAAGGGCACAGTGCCGTTCTCGATACTGCTGAGCGACCCTAAGACTCAGTATGTCATAGAGTTCCAGTCCAGGAAGTATCAGGTCGCAGTAACGGCTGATTTCATTTCGGAGATAAAGAACCTCGGTCTCAGATACAAGGTTCTGCGCAAGACGCTCGTCTAAGTCCGAAGTCCGCTAAAGGTTCGCCCCGGCCACGATATTCGCCACGACCGCCCGCAAGCGCGTAAGACTGCCTGTATCCTCCGGATGAACCCTATGCGCCAAAATGATGACCGCAGTTTTCCGTTTCAGGTCAATGACGATAGACGTTCCGGTATAGCCTGTGTGACAAATAGTTGCGTCCATACTGAAAAGGTCTCCGCGAGGTCCTGCATGAGAGCTGTGATGATCCCATCCCAGGGCTCTTCCTACTTTCGGGTCAATGTCTTCGGGCACTTTGGACATGAGTCCGACTGCTGCAGGAGAAAGAATACGATGGCCCTGTATCTCTCCCCCATTCATTATCGCTGCACAGATTACGCTCAGGTCTCGTGCGTCGGAAAATACACCGGCATTGCCTGAATTACCTCCATTAAGACGTCGTGCCAGTGGATCATGTACAGAACCAAGCAGCGGAATGCCATCCGCCTGCACTTCAGTAGGAGCGCATAACGACTTGATTTCCTGATATGTATAACCGGATTTGCGAGTTCCTGCTTTTATGAATGTACTGTCCAAATACATGGTGTGTTTCAGTCCCAGCGGAGCGAATACGTTCTTCTCTGCGTAATCACAGAGTCTCTCCCCTGTCACTCGTTCCAATATCGCTTGCAATGATATGAAATTCAAGCAACTGTACATAAAATCTGTGCCAGGTTCGAAGTTACGCCCAGCCTTTTCCGCGATATATCTTACAAGAGAATCAGGAGTACTCTCGCAATATTCCTTCACATAACTGTTCACATTCAGATATGGATCTATACCTGAAGAATGTGTAAGCAAGTGCTCGACTGTAATCGTCACCGGCTTGACACCATTGGCCATCGCTGCGCTGTCCGGAATCCACTTGGCGAATCCGGGAATATACATGCTCACAGGGTCATGCAACCGAACCTTTCCCTGTTCTATCAACTGCATGAATGACAATGTAGTTCCTACGCATTTGCTGCAGGAAGCCAGGTCGAACATAACATCATCCGTCATCTTGACCGTGTCTGGGACAACTGATTTGTTGCCGTAGGCTTTCAGATATGCTATCCTGTCCCCTTTCACTACAGAGACGACTGCGCCCGGAATAAGATGCTGGGAAATGGCATCGTTCACGGCGCTGTCCAACAAGTGTGCGGCATGACGACTCATCTGCATTGACCTCAACGGCATTGGCCCTGAACCTCTTGGACCGGCAGGGACATAAACGACGGCAGCCGCCAGAAGGACGGCCGTCGCAACTATTTTATTTACAATTGTTTTCATCAGAATACGAGCACCGCTTTAATAGGGAAATGGTCTGAAATATAGGTACGTTCCATGTATGGTTTCGTGATGACTTCGAAGAGGGTGCAGGCGGTGAAACCGGAATAGTAGATATAGTCGATTACGCTGCCGCCCTTGCCCCAACCGTTGTAAGTAATTCCGTTATCGGTCTTTACGGCTGTGTTTCTCGCGCTAAGCATCATGGCGTTAAGACCGTCCAGGATATGGTTGTCCGGCTTGGTGTTAAAGTCTCCGGTAAGAATCATCGGATAACCTTCCTTGTTCATTTCCTTAATCTTGTTCACGATGAGTTCGAGGCCTTTTTTCCTGGCTTCCACTCCCACGTGGTCCAGATGAGTGTTCACGTAATAGAACTTCTTGCCGCTCTTCTTGTCTTTCATCAGGGTCCAGGTAGCTGTTCTCATGCACGCGGCGTCCCAACCTTTGGAAGGCTCGTCAGGAGTCTCGGAGAGCCAGTATGTTCCCCATTTCAACATCTTGATTTTCTTGGAGTTATAGAAGATGGACATATGTTCGCCCTTGCGCTTTCCGTCTTCTCTTCCGACGCCGACGCATTTGTATCCTTCACAATATTCGTCCATATAGCGCACCTGATAGTCGAAAGCTTCCTGTACGCCGAAGACGTCCGGCTTCTGATCTTCGATCATCATCGCCGAAGCCGGATAGCGGTATTCCCATGAATTAGTGCCGTCCTTAGCCTCGCCCATTCGTATGTTATAAGAGATTACTGTAATTTCCGCCGGCTTGTCGTTGCCCGCAAATATAGGGGTTATGGTCAATGCTGCCGCAACGGTTAAAAGTAGTTTTTTGAATGTCATGATATCTTAGTAATTGTTATATCTTCAAATGTAGAAATAATATGTTACTTTTGCACTATAAAATGTAAAAGTTTCAGTATGGAAAAGAAGAATTTCAGTGATATCGGCAAGATAGAGGCTATCAAAATGTTGTTTCATGAATCTGATTTCAAGCAGAGCGAAGGAACGGCATTCCTCGGAGGAGAGAAGGGTTCAGTCATCAGGACGGCATCGAGGATGTGGCTTGAGGGAATAGATTTCGACCTGACTTATTTTCCACTGAAGCATCTCGGATACAAATGTGTCGTCGGAACAGTAGGGGAACTTTACGCTTCGCTCGCCAGACCTTGTTCGATTTCGGTGAGACTGGGCATTTCCGCCAAACTGGACCTGCCCCAGATCAGTGAATTGTGGAACGGTATCTGTTCTGCAGCATCAGAGCATAATATCACCAAAGCGGACTTGGATCTAATTCCATCACGTAACGGACTGGCCATCAGTATAGTTATAACGGGAATCTCATCCGCCAAGTTCTCTGAGAATCGAAAATCCGCGCAGAGCAAGGACCTTGTATGTATTTCCGGCAATGTCGGAGCGGCATTTTTGGGTATGAGTCTGCTTGAGCGAGAAAAGAGGAAATTCGAGAAATCCGGAGATGTTACCGGTCAGCCAGACCTGGAGAAATATCGTATGCTCGTCGGTGCTTATCTGAAACCGGAGCTGAATCCAGACATCGTCGGACAGTTTTCAGACAGCAGCATAACTCCGTCTTATGGATATCTCGTGAACAGAGGCTTAGGAGATGCAGTCAGGAGACTTCACAGAGACAGCGGACTTGGAGTGAAACTGTACACAGACAAGATTCCTTTCGAGGGAAATTCATTCGAGGTCGGCAAGATACTTGACATCGACCCTATTTCTGCCGCAATGAACGGGGGTGACGATTTCAGACTGCTCTATGTCATTCCATTATCTCAGTACGAGACATTCAGACATGATTTCCAGACATTTTCTATCATAGGTCACATCGCCAAACCTGATGTCGGCGCAGTACTTGTCACGCCGGAGGGTGCCGAACTGCCGATCAAGGCTCAGGGATGGAACAATGACGAAGAGTATTAATAAGTAATATTTATGAAAAAATTAACTGTTTTGGCCGTAGCTTTCGCTATGGTCTGCATGCCGTCTACAATGACAGCTCAGAAATTATCTGGCCTTCTTAAGAAAGCCGCATCTTCAGATGTCGTTAACTCAGTAATAAATTCGTATGTGCCGGGTGCAAACTCTGTGAGTCTGCCAGGTTCATGGACTTATATAGGAGCAGCAGTTTCGCTTACAGGAGAGAATGTTCTTTCAAATGTATCCGAGATTTTCAATTTTCTGTACTAAAAAGTCTGTTTCTCAACCTTGGGCTTTG